>Ga0210393_10004772_pt1 | contig 10685 bp, 17 predicted proteins | sample IncBWC27OmetaG_FD_160068 | JGI IMG/M metagenome (GOLD analysis project Ga0210393, IMG submission 160068) | Forest soil microbial communities from Barre Woods Harvard Forest LTER site, Petersham, Massachusetts, United States - Inc-BW-C-27-O ...
TACTCGACCCCGCTATCGTCGCTGTTGTCGCTCCTGTACGCGTCGACGAGCATGTTCTGTTCAACGTCGTGGGGCAGACAACGGCCCGGTTGAGAGTGACGCGCCTCACTCACGCGCTGAAGCCAGTCGCGCTTCCTTCAACATTCACCATGGCCGCATTCGCAGGTTCGCCCCCTCCCAGGAGGAAAAATAGGCCACCCTCGCGTCAAGCTGCGCTCGAACCCCCTCCTCGACGTGCGGGGCGCTTCGCAAGTAGCAAACCCGCGTCCAGACTCCCGACTCCCGCTCGTGGTGCAGAACAGTCTTCATATACCAGAGAAGACGACACTGTAGGAAGCATGGACGTTGACGAGGACACTCTCCAGCCAACAGAACGTGGTCTGAGGCAAGATACCGTCTTTGCCAAGTCCGAGGAGGTACTAGTGACATTCCATGGGCACTTGCCCGCTGAGGTCAAACATGTCCTCAGAAATGCTGGTGAGCGCGCCCATCACCTCCCTGCCCTGGTGGAGGATTCATAATACTTTGCTATAGACTTCTTCCGAGATGCGTATGTTGGTGATGTCGACGCAGGTACTGGATTTGCCCTCGTCGCGACACCCCAAGCGTGTTTCGTCTGGCAGCACACGCAGGAACTTGCTGGTATCCCCACTTGTTACATCTTCCCCTGCCCAGCAGATCCTTCTCAAGCTGCGCCGTTATATGCTTTTGTGCCATATGGCAGTTCGCGCGAGCCAGGGCTCATCCTTGCGTCCCAGTCAGGGGAGATCTGGTTTTGGGACAACATAGGTGTTGGTCTCGCAGGCGGTGAACAGTACTCCAAGATCCTACTGGAGCTGCAGTCTAACGAGAACGTCAACTCGTTGACGAGACTTGATGTGAGTTGTTCCCATGCTCTCTATATGTCTGCTCAAATATCTTCAGCCTCAAACCTTGGTTGCGTCAACCTCAACTGGGCGCTTGTTCCGGCTAACGCTCACGACTTCGGGCGGAAGATATCATTTTACCTCTCGCCTTTTCTCGCACATGCAGTCCTCGTTGTCTCTTTCTCGCTTCCTGCCCTCTCTTTGGTCCTCACCTACATCACAAGTAGAAGCTGGGAACATCGCGGCCATCGCTCTTGGCGCCAAAACGAATCTTGGGACAGACATCTGGGCACTTATCGATTCCCGCGTCCAGAAATGGAATGTTGCTGCTGAAAGCTTCGAAGAGTTAACGTTACAAGAGGACATTGGTGTAGTTCTCCGTCATGCGATCCAAGAAACGCTCCACGCACCATCCGCGTATCTGGATCTCGAATTACTTGACTTGGCTGTGGACAGGTTGGTGTTTCGTTTCACATCGTCAACGTACCCAACAACTAAATGGTTCCCTCAGCTCAGGAAAGCTACTCGTCCTAACGTCGCACGGCGACACTGGGGAAAATGTAGACATGAGTTATGGTTCGACACCCCGGAGGATCTATAATGTCGCTCAGATTTCGATGTCATCCGGTTCACTCCGAGTCGATAAGCTCATCGGTGTTCCTTACCAGAGCGTTCGTCATAAATCCTCGCAACCATTTCCATTCAGTTACTTACCCAGTCCCCGAAAAGACTTTTAGGGCTTCCGAGGCCCCAATGCACCCCCAACTGCGGCTCATGCTTGGAGGTGCAATACTTGTCGTTCAGTTTGGTGATGCCATAGCCTTCTGCTCGCGAGGTTCGCAGTCAAAGTGCTCCACTTGAGTGCCAATCTAATTCTTTATAGATAATGACTTCAAAGACCGCATAGAACTCAAGTCTTCTTCAGATCGCACGCTGGGCGTGTGCGTTGCCGATGCTCAAAGCTGCCTCCTTGCACTCACCGCTTCAACAATAATGAAAGTTACGCTTGATCTTGACCAAATTGAAAAGTTTGATTCTGAGTAAGCGACGCTTTGTCTCTTCTAACATAGAAACTAACGTTGTCATTTTGGAGACATGGGAGGAGTATCCTGATAAAGTCTATCATGACCCAGGCCATTCTTTATGGCTCGTACCCAGAAGTTCGTTCTGGGGCCTAGCGTGGGGAACATTATACACTAACACTTTTCTAGAACCCTCTGCACTTCAGCTTCCCCCCAGAAATTGACGAAGAAAGTCTCATGTCTGGTGCGACACTTTTGAGTAGTGCGATTTTGGAGTCGGGTGAGTGCCCCCTCCGCTATTGTCTTTTTCAATGCGGACTCACATATCGTAGATAGTACAGTCATACGACCCAATAATGACCTGACAGTGCAGCTGAACAGTCGCAAAGAGAAAATCAGTTTCTTGATCAAGTTTATCAACGAAAACGGCGTGCTCGGCAAGGTCTGTGCATGCACCTTTGTGTCCGGGGTTCAGTTTTTCAAGTTACCCACCGAATAGATGTCCCAGCGCAGCCGCCAACGCCTCGCATCTGATGCGGAAAAACTCTATGCTGCTCAGCAACTATGGCTTCGTCTCAACGAAACCATTCTGTAGGTATAACGTATCATTTCGGAGCTCAGTCTCTTATAGTGCCCGCAGACGAGGGCGTCCCTACGACATTCTAAGCGAGGCCGTCTATGGCTATATGAATCAAGTTGGCGAAGGGCACCACGACGACTTGATGAGGGCTTTCTTTCGGCTTCGTGTCGCGGACATTGGAAGGCTGCTTCCTCACGTTAGGGATGGCACAAGCAGACTGCTTGGAGAGGTGCCTGCTAAGCAGCCTGATATCCTAACTGAAGCCAACGGCATCATTCTGGTGCGTTATATATCCTGGGATGCCTGGTTATGACCTAGAATCCATATTCTAGACCGTCCTTAACTCCGCATTCGAATACCGTGACTATAATGCTGGCGTATACGGAGTCGAGTCATCCTTTGTCAAGCCCTGGACCAGCAAGCCTGAGGTTATCAACGTTATCCTCGAACTATTTGACGCTACCACGACTTACGTTCAAGATCTTGGGGACTCGCCTGATGAACACAGAGCTCACAAACCCAACTCCCAGCTTCCCGATCTTGCGTCCGCTCTTTTCGCTTCTGTCCACGAACGGATGAACTCGCTTCAAAGGCACGTCCGAAGTGAATGATGCGTGGTTGGATCCCAAATTAACCTTGTCTTGCAGTGCTGTTACAGGCGAGGTCCCTGGAACGGACCGCGAAATCGCGGCACTGACGGATCGGTTCCAGCAGCTCCGTCCGGAGGTTCTAAACACACTCAGTGAGTTGTGTTTTTCATGTATGAGCGTGGAGTTGAACGAGAATGGGAATTCAGATAAATATGGGTTTGCAACGCGTGCTTTCGAACTCGCTGAGAAATATCGTGATTTCAGGAGTCTAGCGGCTCTTTGTAACAAAGATCTGGTGTACCCCTCTGACCAGAACCCCCATGCATCAAAAATAGCTGAGTACATCGAGAGATTCCGAGATGAATTCACGGATGAACTGTGCCAGTGGTACATCGAGCATGGTATCAGCGATGTTCTATGACATCACACATAGACGGCTCATTCAACTTCCAGGAGAACTGCGGACGCTGTTTAGTCAAAGGGAGGCATACGCCGATTACCTCGACAGATTTTTCCTCAAGCACAATCTCCCATATGTCTCTTGGATCCATGATCTAGAGAAGGAGAGGTTCCATTCCACCGCGGAAACTTTATTGGCCGAGTCCGAAGATGCGGGAGAGCTGGCAGCTAAAGAGGTGATAGAACAAATCGTGCCTATCGAGGCGAGGGCTGACTTGGAATTGCAGCTCATGCTAAGCATTGGGAAGTTGGCACATTTAGCACAAATGCAAGAGGATACCTCTGTGGACGAGAGCATGCTTGACGGTATGAGCCCTGCAACCGACCCTTTGAAGGCAATGGATACTCATGATGCGACATCGGCCAGCTTTCCACGATGGTCTCGACTTTGTCAGCGTCCACGAGTCGCTTGCGGAAGAGCTCAAGTCGGCCCTTGTGTCCGTGCGAGGTAAACAGTCATTAGATCGACAAGTCGAGACCATTCTACTTCAAAAGGCCTCCGTCATCATGGACAAGAAAGTTTTCCCACTCGTATGTTATCGGATGGCTCGAAGACATCATTCTGACAGTCATGCAGATATTCAAGCAGTTAGCTCGATATTTGCTTCAGGGAAAGGCGTTGTCTGTCGAAGACATGGCGGATGTACTTTCTCTGAAGGATAACGACACGACAATCGGCGATTACGCTACCGCATTGCACCTTCTTGCCCGGGCCGATGTGAGTTAATACCGAAACGTCTGATTGATCCATCAATCGATCGCGTTGCAGAAACTCCCCGGAGCAAGGCGGGAAGCTGCATTCAGATCTGTCTGGCGACGGATATACACACACGACAAGTGCGCTACTAGGTCTTTTCGCCTCTGTTATCATATTGACCATAGCTCAACAAGCTGGGACGGCATCAAGAAAACGGCTGGCGTATCGGACGCTCAGCTGAACGAGCGTTTCCGGAGCACGGCGCTCGTCGGCGCTCTATCGGCCACCCTTACAAAGCGTCACCAGCCAGAGGGCTACATCCTGCCACCAAATCAGGCCCTAGCCGTGCCAAGTATAGCAGAGCTATCATCGCGTTGGCCCGGTATGTCGCTCGAGCAGACCGAAGCTTTACACGCGGATTATCAAGAGGAGAGCGATCTTCTGGCGGAATATGACTTGGCGGAGGCATTCAATCGCGCACGAGAAGTCGTACTCGACGAGATGATGTGGGGGCGACCGACCTAGTATATATATATCATAACTCGTCGTGGTGTAGTCAGTGTAATTTAGGACATCCTACAAGGCACTGGATATGCGGATCTAGCTCGTGAACCGCGCTTTCAGCTTTTGGTAGGACACGCGAGCGGCGAGCTTGATCTCTTGCATGCTGCGCCGGCGCCACTCGGAGTCGTATTCCTCTTGCCGCGTTGCCTCTTGCAAGACCCAATTTTTAAAAAACTCGGAAAGACGCTCCTCGCGTTGTTCTGCGGTGGCGTGTGGCGGGAGACCACTCACAGCGGCGGCCTTGGCCGCCTCGAAGCGTGTGTTTGTCTGCACGGTGTGATTGATTATGTGAGATGGGGGGGAAGGAGCGAAACGTACGTCTCTCCAGAAAGCGTCGTTGAACGCGTCAAGCTGCTGGCGGTGCAGCTTCCATTGGTACTCTAGCGTGTGCGAGTCGTCGCGGAACTCGTCGAGCGCGTACGGGTGCCGCAGTGATTCTGCACTTGTCGCGCCCGGATGGTCGTAGAGAACTGGGCGGATGTTGGACACGGGGTCGGGGGGCCCGACGTAGTCACGAGTGCGCACGGAGGAGTGAAAAAGGCGCAGTGGACGTAGGATTGACGTTGTTGAGCGTGGTCGTAGTAGCGGGACGAACATGGCTTGTCCGGACCGGACGGTTACAAGGAAACAAAAATTCATTTTAATTCTAGTTTAGTTTGTAAGAATGAATATTGAACGTCTGTGGTTGCGTGTCTCTCTCGATCCCGATTCTGTGCTACTCAGAACTCGGCATATTTGGGTTCTTTCTTGAACAACCCGCCGGCTAACCACGATCCCGCAAAAAGGCCGAAAATGATCCAAAGGCCCCTAACTTCGTCCGTGTCGAGCGTTCTGGTGTGGAACCTGCTACTCGGTGAGCTCGCGATCGAGGTTGACGTTCCGTCGATCAAGTCATCGGGGTGTGGGAGCCGGCTTTTGTTGAATTTCAACGCGCCGAGGTCCTTCGGTAGCACGAGGTCGTCTGCAATGTCGAGAAAGAGACTCCGCAGGTTGGAGACATTTGGGGCTGCTTCTGATGAGGACTCGGTGGGGTGCTGGACTAGAGCGACGTGCTCCCGGATTGGCACAGAGACCGAGTTGGCACGAGCGAGGTCCCCCGCAACTAGGATGACCTTGGGGACCTGTGGCTCTTCAGGTAAGGTGGGCGCGGCCTCCGCCTTGGCTCGAGAAGACTCCCAAAAGTCCGGGGTGAACGGCTGAAGAAGCGAGACGTCACTTGAGTACTTTTCGCTACATGGTGGTATGGCTGTAATCCTACGACATGGACTTCCGGCTCGGGAAGGGGAGCGGAAAGATCTGGAAGCTTGATGTTTAGGTATGGCGGTGGCTCGGAGGAGGCTCGGTTCAGCAGGGCGTGGTTGAGTCGGGAATTTTGAGCGAGGCTGTAAGGTGATGGATGAGTGCTGGAGTAGGGCAAATGGAAATGTGAGTCACATAGTGCGGGCGAGGTTAGGAAATTGAGGGAGACGGAGCATGAACGGAGTGAGGGTCCAGGGTCAAGGGTGTCAGGTGTCACATTGGCGCTGCCTCGTGTCTTGCCCGGTCTCTCGCCTGGCCTGGCTTTAAGCCCTGTGCACAGAGTCCCTCCCTTCACCTACAACCATGCTTCTCTCTCCAGCGTGAGCACATACCCCCTCTTTCTCCGCTCACCCTCATTCTCTCCCCAGAGCTAGCAACGCCAGTCTCCCCGGCCAGGGCTTTTGGTCAAAGCTGAAGCCTGGAGGAGGCGGAAAGAACATGAAGGAATCCGAGTTGCGCCAGCAGCAGCAACACATGGCCCTTAGCAGACAGCGTCTCCTCACCCTCGTCTACGGGGACATGGAGACCGTCCGGATGGTCCGTACCTTCACCTAACCACGTCCCCGCTCCCCCGCGTGGCTGATGCGATGCTCTCCCCAAGCTTCCGAGTACCTTCGTCGTACGGTTCCATCCCATTAGATATCTCGTCCTGCATCTCAATAATGATCCTCTTCGGGCCTAGGAACTCGATGCCCTAGCAAGGGATTGGGCCAAGCCACCGCCAGATGCTCTTTTCAGTCTCCGGGTTCCGATCGATTATGTCCACATTCAGACCGCCGTAAGGTCGTTTCATACCATGTCTGAGGTCCGCTCATCGTCGTCTACTGTAGCGTCTTGTCTCCGGTGATTTCGTCTATGTATGTTACTCTCCTGGTTCCTCGTCTCCATCTAACAGAGTCGCAGCTGACCGGCGAGGATTCGTACCAAATAGCAACTATGGGGGTCCCTGGTCTCCGCGTTGAGATAGTTAGCGATGCCCCTCCTCCCCCGGATGAGCCACCGTAAGTGATCCCAAGTTGACGGAATTCCCTCAATCTCAGCACCATTCCCTTCCCTGCATGGACGAGACAGGCCCCCACCGTACGCAGTTTATTTCTTTTTATGTCATCCTCTTAATCACAGCCACCTTCCGCGTACAGCCCTCCGCCTGTTCTCGACATGCCAGCCACGTTCAGCCTGGAGCTATCTCCTGGTCAGTACGTTGCCCTAGACACCACTGTGTCTTCAGACGAGCTGGACATGGCGCGAATGGATGACGGCACGACCGTTGATGGTAACTTCTGGGGAAAACTCACCATTGTACACGAAGGGGATACCCACACCATGGACTTCAGTGGCACACGACTCCTCGGCGAGGACGTCACTCCTGACTTGATGGTCGACCAGCGCGTCATTACCAAACTCGCCGTAGCCGCAAAGCCCTCCGTAGCCAAGTGCCGCCTCAGCCTGCTAGCCCCATCCATGCAGTATTGCGACGTTATCCTGTCATGCTCACAGATGTGGAAGATGGGCATCACGTGGCCCCCCGCAGAGTCAGTCGGTGACGGCAAAGTCAAGTATTTTTTGCGAGTTCACCCTGGTGGCGGATTTGAGCATTTCGAATCTGAAATGGTCTCTACCGCAATCTATTATGAAGCCATGTAATCACACCATTTTCTCTGCACCGGGTCGTTACGTGAGACTCAAACATGGACATTACACAGGCCCGAACCTTCTCTTTTAGATCCAAATGAATTTGTCGCCCCAAGAAATAGCTTTGCGATGTCGTTCCAGGATTTCATACCCCACCTGATGAATGTATTGGACCAACTAGGCATGTCGGTCCACGCTCGGACCGATTTCATCAAGTATGACTCACTTTGTTCCCCCTGATTTTGACGAGGCTGATTGAACATTGCTAGCACGCACATCCATGAGTTCTCCAAGCATAGGAACATTGCGTATCGGTTCCTTTCACCTGGCAAGATCGCTGCTGCCATTGACATGTCTGTGACGGCTGACCCCTGTGTCTTCACCCGCTTATTCCTCATCTTCCGCGGAATCCCCGAAGATGATATGGGAATCTTTTCGGGAGCAGGGGAGAAAGAAGCCAATGCGCATAACTGGCGTGAGATTGTGGGCTGGACCGAGGACTCTAAAGACGCGACACTTTTCCGCGTCCTCGAGACGTCCGTTCTGGAGATAACCTAGATGGCGAAGGGTTGGGTTCCATTTCATGTGTCCGTGGCTTGTAGAGCTGGTCCGTGGTATCCCTTATTCTTGTATTATGCCCTGTATCACTTCCTTTTCACCCGGTCACCCACAAAGTGGGGTTTCTCTGTTTTACTACATACGATACCAGTACCTTCTCACCCCTCAAACTGTCTCAAACTGTCTCAATACTTACAGTGTCCTGTACTTTTGCTGTAGTCCATAGCACTCGGCTTAGGATGAAGAATTTTGTTCAGGTTCTATGTAGTATTGACGCGTGACGACACGATGTTACGGTGACATGACATGCGCGTGACGGGACGCGCCTGGCATAATTGCGCCCCACGGCGGGGAATCGAGTCATCACGACTCAGACATGCCCAAGACCGCCTAGTACGTATCTCGACTTCTTCGTAGTGGGCTGGCTACATAGTCTTAACACAGCGAACTCGAGCGTGAGGCGAAGATCGCTCGCAATCGCGCCCTCATCGAGCAGTTAGAGCTTAAGAATGCTGCCGCATCTGTCACTGGACGCGCTGCTGCAAAGGCAAAGGTGTCCGCTAACCCCAAGCCACCTCCAAAGCCAAAGGCAAAGCCGGTCCAGCCAATAAAGCGCGAGAAACGGACCGTGGAAGATGTTCCGCGCCGAATGTCGGCGCGACTTCGCGGCTCGACGGCGACGACGAATCCGGACGAGACTCCCGCGCAGAAGCGAAAGCGAGAAGTGCGTTCCTTCTCGATCCCGGAGCTTATTATGTCTGACCCGTGTCAATGACACCGTCCCCTTTCCCCTTTCTTTTTTTTTATTTTACGGTCATATATACAGCAAGAAGAGGAGGCGCAGCGACGGAAGGAAGAGGAGGAGCGTCTCGCGGCGGAAGAGCGCGCGCGCCAGGCAAAGAAGCCGCGGCACGAGGAGCTGGACCTCGAGACGCTCGCGGGGCAGGAGGAATGGGAGCCCGGCGCGCTCTCCGGGCTCAGCGCGCGGATGCAGGCCCTGCTGCGCGCGCGCCATCCGCGGCGTACGGCCGATCGGGATGCGTTCGTGTTTGAGCGGGATAGGCAGGAGGACGCAGAGATCGCGGCGCTGCGCGAGCGGTTGCAAGGCTTGAGGGTCGTCGCGAGGGCCAAGGTCACGCAGGATAGGGTGTACTGCGCGGCGTACCACCCGGATCCTACCATGGACTTGATCTTCTTTGGAGGTGGGTAGATGCGCACGCAAGGATTTCTTTTTCATTTCAATTTTTTTTTTTGTGTGGATGGCTGGCTGATGATGAACACTTGTGAAGATAAGCATGGTCAACTTGGTATATGGGATGCGCGCGCTCCCGCGGATGATGTGGGGGATGAGGACAACGATGTTGATCCGGATCAGAGAGAGGCGGGAAAGTACTGGCGTTTGCAAGTGCATTGGCCCGCGACTGCCCAATCGTCCATCTCGTGCATCAAATTCGACCCTATCGACGCACATAATGTGAGTCACAAGTCGCTAGCTCGTCGCTCCTACTTACCTTCTCCTTTCTTTTTTCATCGAAGGTATATACGAGTGCGTATGACTCAACAGTTCGCTCGCTCTCCTTCACCTCCGGAATCTCGCGCGAGGTGTTTGCGATGGAAAAGGTGCTCATTACGAGCATGGACGTTCCCCCCGCAAGCCACGAGATGTGGCTCTCGGATGCCGAGGGATGGGTCACGCACCTCGACCTGCGAGAGGACAAGTCGAAACGAAGAGCGTATCAGCTCTCGGACCACAAGATCGGGTGTGTGAGCGTGAACCCGACAAACCCGGCATTCGTATTGACGTCGTCGAACAATCGAGTACTCAAGTGAGCAGCCGTCTATCTTCTGTGATGTCCCACAACGATTTAACAGTAAACTCTACGCGCGACCCCGAGAGCAGGGTCTGGGATGTGCGGAAAATGCAGAAGGTTCCGGTGCGCACATCGTTTATCTTTTCGGTCCCGTGCGGAACTCGCACATATTCATATACGAGAGAGCAGACCCCGCGCAGTGGCGTTCTCGAGCTCGAGCTCGAGGACGTCGAGAAGCTCGACAAGACAAAGGACAGCACCACAACGTTGCGTGCCGCATTTAAGCACGACAAGTCCGTCACTTCGGCATACTGGGACCCGCGCGGGCGGTCGATAGTGAGCACGAGCTACGACGACGTGCTAAGAAGTACGTCTCCTTTCGTAGAGTAATATCGCACTTGCCCCCCCCCCCTCGTCCTCACCCACGCTTCTTCAAACAGTATGGGACGTCTCTCCGTTATCCATGAAGAAGGACGCGCCATTCCCCCATTTCAGGCCGCTCAGCAGAATCAGGCATAATTGCCAGACCGTAAGAGTACCAATAGTCCTACTCTGTGCCCTTTGTCGACTGTTCTTTCTGTTCTGCATCTTGACAGGGGAAGTGGTT
>Ga0210393_10004775_pt1 | contig 10683 bp, 6 predicted proteins | sample IncBWC27OmetaG_FD_160068 | JGI IMG/M metagenome (GOLD analysis project Ga0210393, IMG submission 160068) | Forest soil microbial communities from Barre Woods Harvard Forest LTER site, Petersham, Massachusetts, United States - Inc-BW-C-27-O ...
ACCTTCGAGGAATTGAACCCCGACGAAACGTGGGTGATCAAGCCCGGCAAGTGGCAACTCTACCGACCTGGGCCGCCTGGCTGGCTGAACTCCTGGAGGCGTCCCGAACAAATCGGCAGACGACACCCGATCGATCCTCGCGACTACGGTTGTCCGAACATGGGGCTGGGATTGCAAAAGTGGCTGGAAAGTTTGCCACTACGATCGGCCCAACTTGTGCAGCAAAGCGATGGAACGACGCTCATACAGCTCCAGTTGACCGATCACGAGTCCGCGCTCGACGTCGAATGCAGCTCACGCGACGGGTTCCTGCCGTCACTCATAGTCAATGCGTACAACAAAGCAATTGTTGCGAGCACCGAGATTGCCTATCAACCCGTGCTCCAAGGGAAAGCGTGGTTCCCCAAGACCATGTTTCAGCGATCTTTCACCAACGGCGCCCCCCACGGCCCGCGAAGCAACGACTGCCCCTTCATGACGAAATGGTTTGTCACAAAACTGGATGTACAGTCGGGAGAAAAACTCCGTCCGATTCCCCCGTTCCGAGTTCCTGCCGGCACCAGAGACTAAGATATGCGAAGTCCGCTAGGGCACGCGCTCGTGGCTGCCAGTCTGGTTGAGGGCGGCAGTGCCGGACACTTCGGGAAATGAGCGGATCAATGAGAGGTCGGCGCCGACGTCGGTGTTGTCCAGGGCGCCCGCGCGGGCCGGACTTTCGGGGGGCAGCTCGAAGTCGGCCTTGCGAATCGAGGCAAACGACTTGCCCTGCCAGGCATGCGTCCAGGCGATATTGCCTGCGTTCGAATCGTTCTCGTTGTCACCCAGCAGATGTTTCCAGCTCTCAAAATTGAGCGGCATATTCGACGATTCACCCGTGGGCGAGCTAACCGACCAATACGACGAGAAGTGATCGTAGAAATTGTGCGACCCATCTCCCCACCGGATGAGCCGGGGGAACTCTTCCTCTTTCGTTCGTCCGGCCAGCACGACCAGCGGCGTTTGCGACTTGGAAGCAAACACGTTGTTTCGGGCCGTCACGTCGAGCGGCACGAGTGTGCGGGGCACGTCGCCTCCGTCGAGCTGGATCAGACCGCCGCCCAAGAAGCACGAGAGATGTTCCATTCGCAAGGCGATCCGCCGCATTTCACTCGATGCGTTCTCATCACCAAAATTCGAGATCAAAGCTCCCTGCAGCGCGAGTGCCGACTCGCGTACGACGATCCGTCCCCCTTCGACCGTGCGCACCGCAAACAGTCCGCAACTTCCGCGGATCAGACAATGTTCGAGTTCAATTTCGAACTCCGGGGGAGCGCCCATCGGATTGGGCTGGCGCGAAGGCATCGGCGCATTCGCGGAAATGTCGACGATCTCCGCCTGGCGATTGCCGGGATTGGTGACCGTGATGTTGACGTTGCGACACGTCAATCGGTCCGGACCGCCGAACGAAAACAGCGACCAGTGGTCGGCATTGGTTGCGTCGGGGACTGTGGCTTGCACGTCGACATCGAACAGGTCGAGGCTGGCGTTGTTGAGGGCAATCATCCGCCCCTCGAACCCGGTTGCAGGCAGCTCGCGGGGCGAGAACGAGATCACCGGGTGATAGCCCCGACCCGCTTTAATTGTCACTCGCCTGCCCGAGATGCGAAACGGCTTTTCGGACACGGCCCGAACGCCGTTGAACTTGAGTTCGATGGTGCTGCCGTCTTTGGCGTCGGCGACGGCCGACTCGAGCGTGGCATACGGCGTGGGCGACTCGCCCCCGTCAGAAATTGAGATTTCGGGCGCTCGGGTCGTCGGGTTGTCTTCGGTCGTGTTGTCGGTTTTGCCCGGTTGCCCTTCGGGAGCGATCGGCGGGTCGGGCATGGGAGGAGCGACAGACCCCTTCTTCACGTTCGCAGCAGCCTCTGGACTCTCGGCGCGGGCTGTCGGCGGTCCGCTCGGTGTTCCGCCACTCGGCAGATTCGACGGCGAGGCATCAAAGATGGTGTCCGGCTCGGCCGGCAAAATCTTAAAGTCCAGAATGCCACCCGACGATTCTTTCGGCGATGACGTCTTGGCGGTTTGCGAATTCTCTGACGGGGACGTCGCCGCGTTGTTTGTCCCGGAGTTTGGACTTTCTTTGTTGGGCGGAGCCACCGAAGGTTTCGAAGGGCTCGAGAGTTCCGGCAGATCTGTCGACTCTCGACTCGCCACGGGCGTGCCGCGATCGTGCGTCTTCTGAGGAAACCGGTCAACCAGAAAAGCAATGAGCGCCAACACCGCGATGCCGGCGATCCAAACCACGTTGCGCTCGATGAACGAACGTTGCTGGGGAGCGTGCGACGTCCAGACGAGGCCCTCGGGATTGACGCCGCGCAGCCCCATTTCGGCTCCGATCGGCAGCAGCTCCAAAATCAGCTCGTCGGGCGTGGCGTACCGCTCGCGCGGATCGGGAGCCATCATGCGGCGGACGACGGCCGACAGACGCGGTGGAACGCGCGGATTCTTGCTCGCCGGATCGGGAACGCCTTTCGCCTGATGGTCGAGCAATTTCTGGAGCACCGTCCCCTCGGGATAAGGGGGCCCGCCGGCCAGCATGTGATACAGCGTGCAACCGAGCGAATAGATATCGCTGCGGACGTCGACGTTGCGCGGGTCCTTGGCCTGCTCGGGCGAAATGTAATCGAAAGTGCCCAGCGTCGTGCCGGCAATGGTCAAATCTCCGAACGATTCGGAGGCGACCTTCTTGGCCAGGCCCAGATCGACCAGCTTCGCCCTCCCGCGCGGCGTGATGATGATGTTCGAGGGCTTGATGTCCCGATGCACGACGCCGGCCGCCGCGGTGTGACGCAGGGCCGTGGCGAGTTGCAACGCGTAGTTGACCGCTTCGCGCGGATCGAGCGCCCCGTGATCGCGAATGATGTCGCGAATGGTGCGGCCGGTGACAAACTCGTGCGCGATGAAATTCAGTCCGCGATCTTCGCCGATGTAAAAAACGCGAGCGATGTTGTCGTGATCCAAACGTGCGGCGGCGCGTGCTTCGTTGAGGAACCGCTGGATCGAACCCGAGTCGCGGCTGAGCGAGGGGGACAAGACCTTGAGAGCAACGACACGATCGAGCCGTTCATCCACTGCGCGAAAGACCGCGCCCATTCCACCGGCGCCGATTGTGGCTTCAATTCGGAAATGGCCGAGACGGCAACCGACCGCGGACGGCGTGCCGTCGACGACGGGCGGCGCGTCACGCGGAAACAGGCGTGCCCACAGCGACGAATCCTCGGGCCGCGCCGACGGATGCGAATCACCGGCGGCTCCGCGCCGCTCCGGGTTGACCACGGTTTGCGGCTCGTCGAATTGCAGTGGACCGTGCGGAAATTGCGGCTGCGAACCCGGCTGGCCCAAAACGCCAGACTGGCTCGATACAGACGATCCGCCGATAGTCGGATGGTCGCTCATTGACGGCTGAGTCTCGGCCTAGGAAACAGGATTCCATCCCTGTCGACACCGACGCGACGCGGCATTATTCGCCGTCCTCCGCGGACTTTACCAACCCGCGTCGCCGTCAAGCACGCGATCATCGCAGGCCGCTCGCCACGAACTCGCGGCACCAAGCGAACGGCAATGATCCCGACTCAAAATTTTTGCGGCCGGCGCCCGAACAAGAGTTGTCGAAGCGTGGACCGTCTCGATGGGAATTGTTTGACAGGTAGTGCCGGAATTCGACGATCGTGCCTCAGTCCGGCTCCAATATTAGGTTAAGGGACCCAAGGCCTGCTGGCAAGAGGCATTGCGCGTGCCGCAGGGCTCTTTTGCCAGTTCGGATCCGACCGTACCGGCGCGCATAGACCCCAGGCGAGCAGTCAGCGTAAGCTGGCGTGGGTCCACCAGCGAATCAACTTGTCGGCCGTCGCAAAACCATGCCCTCCGCAGATCGACAATACAAGATGAAGTGGTGGGGCTGGGGGTCTGAACAGATCCGCAAGGAGCTGCCCCATTCGCCGGCGACTCGCGACTATCTGCGCGCGCGACTCGGCGTCGAGCAGTTCGAGCCGCGCTGGGAGTTTCGTCTCGAATCACTGCGTCTTCCGGAGAGTCGCACGGATCAGGCGTTGCTCAGCCAACTGAGTGCGATCGTCGGTCCTGAAAACTGCCGCACCGATCATCGCGAACGCGCCCTGCATTCGGTCGGCAAGAGCTATAAAGACCTGATCCGGATCCGCCAGCTCGTGCTCGAGCGTGCGACCGACATTGTCGTCTATCCGCGCGGCGAGTCGGAAATCGCAGCCGTGTTGACTTGTTGCCGGGAAGCACGCGCGGCCGTCGTGCCGTTCGGCGGAGGGACTAGCGTCGTTGGCGGCATCGAGCCTGAGACAGGTGCGCAGCGCGTCGTCGTGACGCTTGATCTAGCTTTCCTGAATCGAGTTCTCGAGATCGATGAAGTCTCTCAAACCGCAACGGTCGAGGCCGGTATCTTCGGCCCGGAACTCGAAGCCCGGCTGGGCGAGCGTGGATTGACGCTCGGCCACTACCCTCAATCATTCGAGTTCTCGACGTTGGGCGGCTGGATCGCCACTCGCTCGAGCGGGCAGAATTCGGTCGCCTATGGTGGCATCGAGAAGTTGGTCGAAAGCGTGCGGGTCATGACTCCCGAGGGAACGGTCGAAACGCTGCACGTCCCCCGCCGAGCGGACGGGCCCGACATCGGGCAGATGCTGATCGGCTCAGAAGGAGTTTACGGCGTGATTGTCTCAGCGACGATGCGGGTCCGTCGCGCGCCGGCCGAGCGAGACTACTTCATGTATGCGTTCAAAAGCTTCGCAAACGCGGTCGAGGTTGCTCGCGAGTTGATTCAATGCGGTGCGTCGCCGGCTCTGTTGCGCGTGGCCGACGAAGAAGAAACGGCCGCATCCCTCGCGCTGGGCAGTCGCGGCTCGGGTTCTGGTTTACAGGGCGCTGGCCGGAAATTGGTGCGAAAAGCGGTCGAATGGCGCCTTCAGCGGCAAGACATTCGACCGACGGCGATGGCCACCTTGCTGGTCGGGCTGGAAGGGACTGCCGAGGAAACTCGGCAACAGCGTCGCTTTGTGCGTCAATACCTCCGCGACACCGACTGCGTCTCTCTGGGACGGACGCTGGGCGTGCGCTGGCTGGCGACGCGTTTTGATCTCCCCTATCTGCGCGATGAACTCTTGGACAATCATCTGCTGGTCGACACGCTCGAGACGGCGACGACTTGGGCCCGCTTGCCCGCGCTTTATGCGGCCGTTCGTGAAGCCATTCAGCAGGCGGCCGCGGTGGAAGGCGAACCGATCGTCGTTTTCACTCATGTCTCGCATCTTTATCGCGACGGCGCTTCACTGTATTTTTCGCTGCTGGGTCGGCAGAAGCGGTCCGATCCATTGAGCCAGTGGCGGACTATCAAGCGCGCGGCCAGCGAGACGATTCGCGCCCAAGGGGCCGTCATCAGTCATCATCATGGGGTCGGACAAGATCACCGCGAGCACACGGGTCGCACGCCGGTGGAGCAGAAAATGCTCGCCCAACTGAAGCAAGCGCTCGATCCTGCGGGCATCATGAATCCGGGCAAGCTGCTATGACGCGCCGCCGCGGCGACATTCTCGCCGGTCTTTCCTCGACAACATATGACGTGTTGATCGTAGGCGGAGGAATTACCGGCGCGGGCGTCGTGCGGGATGCGGCCGGGCGTGGGTTGCGCTGTCTGCTCGTCGAAAAGGGTGACTTTGCTTCGGGCACGAGTTCAAAGTCGGGAAAGTTGATTCACGGCGGCCTGCGATACTTGAAGTATCGGCAATGGCGGCTGGTGCTGGAGGCATGTCGCGAACGGTGGCTGCTGCAGACGACGATCGCGCCTCATCTTGTGCGGCCGATTCGCTTCGTAGTGCCCACCTACGCCACGAGTCGGACGCCTCGCTGGATGCTGTCGCTGGGACTGTTGGCGTACGAGCTATTGTCGCTGGGCCGCAACGCGGGACACTTTCGAGTTCTCTCGCCGCGAACTCTGGCCGATGCGGAACCGGCGCTCGAGCAGCACGCCTGTCGTGGTGGGGTGTCCTACTTTGATTGCGCCTGCCTCGATTTTCGGCTGGTGATCGAGACGCTGAAATCGGCCGAAGAACAGGGGGCCGATTTGTTGAACTATGTCGAGCTGGGTGCGATGCCCGTCGCGGCGAAGGACGCGCTCTTCGAGGCGACCGTGCGCGACGTGCTGACGGGCGCGGAGCATCGCGTGCGGAGTCGGGCGGTCATCAATGCGGCCGGGCCTTGGGCCGACGATGTGCAGTCGCGACTTGGAAATGCGAAACAGTTCGGGCTCAAGTTGGCGATCGGCGTCCATCTCGTGGTCGCTCACCAGCGATTGCCGGTGCGAAACACGGTGGCGCTCGAAATCCCCGGCGATGGCCGAATGATTTACGCGATCCCCTGGGAGGGACACGTGCTCATCGGCACGACCGACAATTTTTATTCGGGTGATTTGGACGCGCTGCCCGTCACCAACGAGGCGATCGATTATCTGCTGGGCGGGGTGAATCGCTACTTTCCCGAATCGCATTTGACTACCGACGACATTCTGCGAACCTTCGCCGGTGCCCGTCCTCTCTTGGAGAGCGGCGAGGGCGTCGAGGAAGACGCCGTCTCGCGGGACGATCGCTTGCTGAATCCGGCTCCTGGACTTTGGGCGATCACCGGCGGCAAATTGACGACGTATCGGGCGATGGCGAAACGCGTGGTCGACGCGCTGGTGCGTGAGCGGTTCCACGATCGGACTCTTCGCGCAGGCTCGACCATCGCCCCGCTGCCCGGCGCGAGTGAGCCGTTGCCGCCAAATGCGTCGCCGCGTCTCAAGGAATTGTGGGGTCGCTATGGATCGCAGGCCCGCGCGATCGAGCAGCGGATCAGCGAGTCGCCAGAATTAGCTGACGCAATCGATCCCCGAGCCCCCTTTGTCTGGGGCGAAGTGGAGTACGCGCTCGAGCACGAATACGTCGAACGGATGGACGACCTGGTTGACCGGCGGTTGGGCGCGTTCTTGCTGGCCCCCGAGTGTGACCTCGGGCCGACGATCGCCAATTGGTTGGCAGCCCGCAATCGACCCAGTCTGAGTTCCGAACTTCGCACGGAAGTATCCGTGAGTGAGCTGATCCGGTGAAGCGTGTGTTCCTGATCAATCGCAAGGCCGGCTCGGGAATTTCAGCCCGAACGATCGAGCGTCTGGAGCAATACTTCCTCGCTCGCGACGGATCGTTCGATGTGCTGCAGTCAGAGAGCCGCGAGGAGGCGATCCGACAAACTCGCGGCGCACTGCAAACCGGCGCCGAGCAAATCGTGGCGGTCGGCGGTGACGGGACGGCCAATGCCGCGCTCAACGGTTTTTTTGAAGATGAAAAGCCGATCAACCCTCAAGCGTGCCTCGCTGTCTCGCGGGCCGGATCTGGCTCAGACTATTTTCGCGGATTGACAAGCGGCCAACGGCGCGACTGGAAGGAGATCGTGCTGTGGCCGACGGTGCGGCAGGTCGACATTGGCCGGCTGGAGCCCATAGCCGGAGCGGCAATCGACCCGCTCTATTTTCTCAACATGGCGACGTTTGGATTCGCGGCCGAAGTGGTCCGCCGCAAGTCGCAGATGTCGGTTCGCTGGCCGCGAACCATGCGCTACCTGTTGCCCACGCTAAGTGGCCTGATGCGCGTGCAACCCGCCCGAGTGCGGTTGCGGCTCGACGGCCGAGATGTTGAGCGAGAATCGTATTGTCTGATCGTTGCCAAAGGGGCCTACTCGGGAGGCGGAATGAAATTCGGCGGTCGCGTTGCGCTCGACGATGGGCGCTTCGAGCTGACGTTATTCCGGCCGATGCCGGCCTGGAAGATGATCCTGAAAACGCCCAAGCTGTATTCCGGCGATCTCGAAAGCGAACCGACAGTCGAAAAATTCGGAGCGGCCGTGGTGGAAATCGACGCCGATCCCCCGTTTCTCGTGGAATGCGATGGCGACGTGATTGGAGCGGCACCCGTCCGGCTACGAGTCCTACCGAAAGCGGTCTTGGTTTGTTTCCCGACTCAGACGCCCCCGGCTGACTGAATTCGTTAGCGCGGTCGGTGCACCGGCGGAGGAGGGTCACCGGCAGCGATGACCGTGCGGACCTTTTCGAGCAGATCGCTCATGTCAAACGGCTTGTCCATGACGGCGGCCACGCCGACTTGGCGCGCCTTCTCGTGCATCTCAACGTCGCCAAAGCCGGTGATCAGAATCGTCGGAGGAAAATTCGGACAATCGGTGGCCCCTTCAACGACGCTCGTCCCGAACACGCCCGGCATGCGGACGTCCGAAATGACGAGGTCATATTTTCGGGCCGAATCGGTCGTTTGCTCGACCGTCTCGGGATGCAGATAAACACCCAGCCTGGCGAGCAACTCCGCCCCGTCAGAGCATTCCGTGACGGAATATCCTTGTTGTCGCAAGCGCATGGCAATCACGCTGCGCATTTCGTCGGTGTCTTCCGCGAGCAAGATGTGCGGGGGACGAGCCGGAGTCGGGTCAGATTGCGTGATGTAGATGGGGTCGGTGGTTGTCATCGGTCGAACTCGAGAAAGGATTGGTCGGGAACCAGGGGCGTACGACGAGCGCGATAGTCTCCGTGTGATTAAAACCAGTACGCAAGGCGTGTGCCAAAAATCTCGAAGTCTTGGCGATGGTGCTTTCCGGCCCCTATATCCCGAATTGTCGATTTGACCGCTAAGCCAGGGGGGATTCTTGCTTTGCTACGGTCGCGTTCGGCGTGTCAGCGAAAGCCTCGTTGCTCGCGACGGCACCAGCCTGTGTTTCTTGCCGATTTTTAAGGGTCCCGGCACGGGGCAGATAGATTAAGAACCGTGAACCAACCCCCGGAGTGCTAGTGACTTCAATCCAGCCTCCGTGATCTTGCACGATCCCATAGGCGATCGAGAGTCCCAGACCCGTTCCTTTGCCGACGTCCTTTGTGGTGAAGAACGGATCAAAGATGTGTTCCAAGTTTTCGGCTGGAATTCCGATCCCCTGATCGTCGATCGCCAGACGCGCATAACCCTGCTCGGACATACGCGCATTTCCGACAGGCGGAAATGGCCCCGACTCGACGGCCACGCAGACCTTGCCGCCTTTGGGCATCGCGTGAATCGCGTTTTCAATGATGTTGCTCAGCACCTGTTGGATTTGTGAATTGTCGACTTCGACATTCACATCTGCCTGACACGGCCTCAATTCGAGCGTGATGTTCTGACGCTTCGCCAGCGGGTCGAGCAGTTGCACTGTGCGTCGGCTCAATTCGTCCAAATCGATGGGTTGCTTATGGGCTCGGCCGCGTCGACCAAAGTCGAGCAACTGACGAATCATCGAAGCCATGCATTGAATCTGGGCCTTGATGATCTTCACACTCTCGACGGCCGTTTCTGAAGGCGCTTCGAGCCCGATCAGTTCGGCTCGTGCCAACACGACGTTCATCGGCGTTCCCAACTCGTGGGCCATGCCACTGGCCAGACGGCCCACGGTTTTGAGTCGATCGGCATGCCGCAACTGTTCGAGTGCGGCGATGCGAGCGTCTGTCTCGGCGCGCAGTCGCTCGCGGGCCGCGGCCAGCTGATTACACATCAGGTTGAGCGAGAGACCCAGCTCAGCCAGTTCATCGTTGCGAATCAAATGCACGGGATTCGAGAGGTCGCCGGCTCCAGCGCGGCGCGTTTTGTCCGTCAATTGCCCCAGAGGCCGCCCCACGAGCCAGATGCCCAAAGCGGCGGCCGCGGCCGCACTCAGAACGACGAGGGCGACGCCGCTTGCGACAAAACGACGGATCGCCGAGTCGGCGATGCGGTCGAGCGCGTCCAAGGAATTTGTCAGTTCGATCGCCCCTGTCCGCGTCGACACCACCGGCACAGGGACATAGGTGCGCAGAAAGCCTTTCCCCGAGGGTTCGCGGTCCTCCACGAAAACGAGATTGCCGCCGCGAAGTTCCTGAAGATTGCTGGCGGGAAACTTTGCGATGGGATTCTCGGCCGACGGGTCGTCGAGCCAGACCCAGCGTACGTTGACTTGTCGGTTGTCGCGATTGGCGTCCGCGAGCAGTTGCAAGGCCCGCTGCTCGCCGTTGGTCTGCCAGGCGTCTTGGATCAACGGAGCCAGCGTCCGACCGACCTCACTGGCATCGGCTCGCATGTTTTCTTGCAGCAAACGCACGTCATGACGGATCGCGAAGAAGGTGCCGGCCGCAACCACGACCAGCGTTCCGGCCATCCAGAATGACACAATTTTGGCGGTCAGTTTCATGCCACTGGAATTCTAAAGCGCCGCGATCGGTGGAGTAGGGATCCGATAGAGAAAGCGGCAGAAACCGCGCCGCGGCGTCGGGATTTCCCTCGACTCTGTAAAAGAGTGTGCGAGTCGGGAAAGAGCCTCTTAGTTGGACGGAGGTGTCGTACCGCCGCCGGTGGTGTCGAGACGGCTCGCTCCGCGGACGGCGAGGACTGGAATCCTCACCGCGTGACGCACGGTGCCAGCCGTTTCGCCAAACAGCCAATCGCCGATTTTTCCGTGACCGTGGCTGCCCAGAACCAAAAGATCGATCTGCTCGTCGGCAACCGCTCGACTGAGTTCGCGGGCCGGATTGCCGAAGCGAAGGACGCCGCGAGCGGACGCGCCGGTCTGTCGCAGCGCGCG
>Ga0210393_10004776_pt1 | contig 10681 bp, 8 predicted proteins | sample IncBWC27OmetaG_FD_160068 | JGI IMG/M metagenome (GOLD analysis project Ga0210393, IMG submission 160068) | Forest soil microbial communities from Barre Woods Harvard Forest LTER site, Petersham, Massachusetts, United States - Inc-BW-C-27-O ...
GTGCTCGCCGCGACCGGCGGTATCAAGGGCCCGTGCGAGGTCGAGCGAATCGACAAATCGGGCGCGGTCAGCACTTTCGCGAAACTGCCCGACGCGGGCGCGACCGAATGCCGCGACCTGGAATTCGGCGCGGCAGGATCGCCGTTTGCGGGTAAACTCTACGCGGCGGTGAGTGGCAACGCGTCGATTTATGCCATCGACTCGTCGGGCAAGGCGAGCGTGTTCGGCTCCTACAGCAAGCCTATCCCCTTCGAGTTGACGACGATTACATTTGCGCCGTCGTCCGACGCGAAAGCGGCGGGCATGATGCTGGTTGGGATGCGCGCGAAGGGAAGTATCGCGGCGAAGGTCGGCCGCATCAGCATGGTCGGCCCCGACGGCAAGATGAAGGACGAAATTTACCTGGTTGGATTCACGCGGCCGTCGGGCTTCGCGTGGTCGCCGTCGACCTTCGGCTCATACGCCGACGAGTTGATGATCGCCGACACCGGCAAATTCGCCTCGGAGAACGACAACGAGCGCGACGGCTCGGTCTTACGAGTGGATCGCGGTACCTCGCTCGGGTTCGCTTCGGGCCTGATGGATCCGACCGACATGAAGTTCATCGCCAACAAAGCGGTGATTTGCGATCCTGCAGAGAAGGGGAAAGGCGAAGGCGCGATCGTAATTATTTCGTCGATGCTGTAGCCGCGACTCAGTGCCAGGGTTCGCGGACAATTTGGGTGTCGCCGGTTTCGCGATCAACCAGCAGCATCTCGACCTGGTCGTACTGCCCCTTAGGAAAGAAGACGTAGCCGCTCACGGTAAAGTCCTTGCGCACTTCCTCGGGCTTGAGCGAGAGAGCTTCGATTTGCTGATTGGCTTGCTGGTCGGCTTTGGACTGGCCTTTTTCGGCCCCGCTGAAAACGCCGTACGCCCCGCCGAACGCGGTGCCGACTAGAGCGCCCGCACCCGGAGATCCAAAGCCAAACCATCCGGCCGAACGGCCCGCAGTGCCGGCTATAGCTCCGGCGGCTGCGCCCAACGCCGCGCCTCCGACTCCGCTGACGGCGCCGCTTTTCACCGCGCCTTCGAGTTCTTTGGCGCTGCCGGCCTGGCGTGCGGCCTCACCCGGCGGGAGCGGTGCGACTCGCTCGCCCGCGTCGTTGAGCGCGAAAACCTGGCTCGGGACCACTGCGCGCGTATCGTCGGTGCCGTTGGCAACTGACACGTAAACGGGAGTGACCTCGCCGACGGTCGGTGCGGCCGCGACGCTTATCGCGACCCGGCCTTGCTCGGGCGTCGCCACGACGTTGGGCGTATGCGCGATCGGCGGCGGCGCGACGGCGCATCCGGAAATTGCGATGGCTATCGCTAATGCGGACGCACTTCGATTTTTCATACGGCGCATCACGTTCATTGAGGATCCCATTCCAGTCCTTGGCGCGACGCAAGTCCATACCCGCGCGGGTCGCATCTATAGACGAGGGGCAGCGGTAAAAGTTTCATAGCAAAGCGCGCCGCTGAATCGCGCTATTTTTGACGCTTCCGCCGATGCTAGGATTTTCCCGATGAGTGAGCCCGAAATCACGACGCGGCGTCCCAAAAACGCGATCGTCATACTGCTCGACAGCCTCAATCGCCACATGCTCGGCGCATACGGCGGGCACGAGTTCGACACGCCCAACCTCGACGCCTTCGCGCGGCGCGCGGTCCGCTTCGACCGGCATTACTCGGGATCGCTGCCGTGTATCCCGGCGCGTCACGACATTCTTTGCGGCGCGATCGATTTTTTGTGGAAGCCATGGGGCTCGATCGAAATCTGGGAGCGGCCGCTGACCGCGTATCTGCGCGCGGCGGGAGTCGTGACCAAGCTGGTGTCGGACCATCCGCATCTGTTCGAAGTGGGCGGCGAAAATTATCACACCGATTTCACCGCGTGGGATTACCAGCGCGGGCATGAGAGCGACCCCTGGCAGACGCAGGCGGACCCGAGCTGGATCGGTGCGCCGTCGTTCGCGCGCGAGCATACGCCGTACGATAACTCGCGCGGCTACTTTCGCGGCGAACAGGATTTTCCGGGGCCGCGCACGATGGCGGCTGCGACCGAGTGGCTCGAGCGCTCGGCGCGCAGTCACGATCGCTTCATGCTGTTCGTCGACGAGTTCGATCCGCACGAGCCGTTCGACACGCCCGAGCCCTACGCGTCGATGTACGACTCGTCGTGGCAAGGACCGCACATGATCTGGCCGCCGTACGTGAGCGGCGGTCTGGCTCGCGGCGTGCTCACGCGCGAGCAGGCGCGACAGGTTCGCGCATGCTACGGCGCCAAGCTCACGATGATCGACGCATGGCTGGGCAAGCTGCTCGGCGCGATCGAGCGCGGCGGCTTCTACACTAATACGGCGGTTATCGTATGCACCGATCACGGCCACTATCTCGGCGAAAAAGATATCTGGGGCAAGCCCGCCGTGCCGATTTACGAACCGCTCGGGCACACGCCGCTGCTTATCGCGATGCCGGGAGTTGGCAACGGTCACGTCGATGCGCTCACCACCAACGTCGATATCTGCGCGACGCTCGCGGAGATCTTCGGCGTCGAGCTGACGCATCGCACGCACGGGCGCTCGATGCTGCCGCTGATAGCCGGCGAGACGCGCACGATTCGCGACTGGGCGGTGGCTGGAGTGTGGGGGCGCGAGGTTCATCTAATAGACGCTGACGCCAAGTACGCGCGCGCGCCATCGGGCGACAACGCTCCGCTCAGCTTGTGGTCGAATCGATGGTCGACGATGCCGATACATCGCATGCCGGAACTCCAGCTGCCGGTGCCCGACGATCGCGCGGTGCTGGACCGGATGCCGGGTGCGAGGATTCCCGTCATTCGCCAGCCATATCGCGCCGGCGATTTGCTTCCGTTCTGGGCTATGGGCAAGTTCAGTGGTAATCATTTGTATCGCCTGCGCGACGACCCCGGCGAAGAAGACAACCGCGCGGGTAGTGCCGAAGAAAAACGAGCGGCGGAAAAACTTCGCGCCGCGTTGATCGAGATGGACGCGCCGATGGAACAGTTCGAGCGCCTCGCGCTCGCGTAACACTGGACAGGAGGAATTCGATGGCAGCGAAAATTGTCGGTGGATGCATGTGCGGTGCAGTTCGATACGAAGCTGGCGACGCCGTCATGCAGGCGAGCTGCTACTGCCGCGATTGTCAGCGCTCGACTGGCAGCGCGTTCGCGCCTGTGCTGCTGGTGCCGAAAGACTCGTTCAAGCTCACCAAGGGCGAGCTGAAACATTACGAAGTGGCGGGCGACAGCGGCGGCAAAGTCAGCCGCGCCTTCTGCGTCAACTGCGGCTCGCCAATCATGAGCGTGTTGTCGGCGATGCCCTTCATCGCGGTAAAGGCCAGCAGCCTGGACGACCCGGCGCAGTTTCAACCGACCGCGAGCATCTTCACCGCCAGCGCCCCGGCCTGGGCGCCGCATTTCCCCGGAGTGCAAAAGTTCGACCGCAACCCCGGCTAGCGAATGCAATCTCTCTAACGGACTGCGGCAGTCACTTCAGGATCTGGAATAGATTGCTGTAGTCGTCGGTCCAGAGCCGCACGCTGCGGCGTGAATCCAGAGGCTGCAGTTTGTTCGCGATCTCGGCGCGGCCAAGTACTGAATCGTTGCGCGCCAGGACGACCCAGTCGCTGGGTTTGACCAGCGGACCCGCCGCCTGATGTATGCGTCCCGACTTCAAGCCGAAGTGATTGGCGACATTCTCGAGCACCGGTTGAAGGTCGAGATAGCGGTTGGTGATGTGGATGGCGATCACTCCATCGGGACCCAGTTCGCCCAGGTAGGTTGCGAACGCTTCTATAGTCAGTAGATGCACCGGAATAGCGTCGCCGGAGAACGCGTCGAGCACGAGAACGTCGAATGCCTGCGGAGTTCCATCAGCCAGTTCCCGCTCCATCGAGAGCCGCGCGTCGCCCGGCACGATCTCGATTTTCGCGAGCGAATCCCGGATATACGTGAAGTAGCTGTTATCTGCCGCCGCGATCCTGATGACCGCCGGATTGATTTCGTAGAAACGGATGTCGTCGCCGGGCATCCCGTAGGCGGCGATCGTTCCGACCCCGAGGCCAATCGCGCCCACACGGAGAGAGCGATCGCGAGGATCGCGCGCGAATCTGCGCGGATGATTGAGCATGACCAGTCCGACGCCGCTGTCGGGACCGTAGTATGTCGTCGGTCTGAGTCTCTTATCCGCAGCCGTAAACTGTTCGCCATGAATGATCTGCCCATGCCGCAACACGTAGTAATGGCCTTCGGCGTTCTGCCTATCGACTGAGTAAACGGCGAGCGTGCCGTAGAAATCGCGGCTTGCGATCACGTCACCGGCGCGATTTGCCTCGACGTCGACAATCAAAACGCCGCCCACTGCCACCAGCGCCATCAAGGCGCACGCCTGCACGATCGAACCGGGCCATCGCCGGGCGAGGTGCGAATCCTTTTGAAACGCGACCGCGGAAATTAAACCAACGGCGATGAAGGCCGGGACCAGGTGGGGCGGAATCCGATGCATCGCGCTCGCGCTGAAGGTCGCGCCGATCAGCTGCGGCAATATGATCGCGGCCGACAGCATTGCGATCGCGGGCACCGGCTTGCGTTCGTGAATCCAGGAAGTGGGATCGCGCATCAGCACGATGAAGAGCATCAGCAGGCTGGTCCAGATTGCAAGTTGAAATTCCCAGTAGCCTGTGAAGAGCCACGGCGCGACCAGCACTACAAAGAGGCCGCCGAGCGCACCGCCTATCGCGACCATCAGGTAGAACGACGTGAGGTACTGCTCATGCGGCCGCATTCGGTAAAGCTCGCCATGACAAACCATGCAGATGGCGAATAGCAACATCGAGTAAGTGACTATCTGAACCGTGATGCTGACGTCGGGGCTGGTCAGAACGACGAGCGCGACAAATACGGAGGCACCCAACGCGGGATGAAAGACACTGCGCCGGTACCATCGTTGATCGTCAAAGCAGAGAACGAACGAGAGCAGGTAGATAGCGAGCGGCAGCACCCATAGAAACGGAAAGACGGCGACCTGCTGGCAGATCTGATTGGTAGTAGCCAGCAGCATGACCGAGGGGACGGTGGCCAGCGCGATCCAGAGGATGCGAGTAGAGCGCGCGGGAGCCGGAACGACGGTCGCGATCGATTCGCCGGCGTTGGCGAGAGGCTCATCGCTGATGCCACGGGCGCGTAGCAGGACGCTTATCGCGAATAAGACGAAGAGTATCGACCATGAGATCGATTGCGCCCTTAAGCTAACTGCAGGCTCGACCACGAACGGATAGGTCACCAGAGCGAGGATCGATCCGATGTTGGATAGCGCATACAGCCGATACGGCGAAACGCCACGATGCACTCGCGCGAACCAGGCCTGGAGGAGGGGGCCAGTAGTAGAGAGGATGAAGTATGGCAGCCCGATACTGACGAAGAGCAGCAGAAAGATACGCGGGACCGGGTAATCGGGATTAGGCGGCTTCCACGAAGCGCCGGGCGTGATTGGTGAAGGCCAGGTCAGCGCCAGACCTATCATCAGGATCAGACAGGCGACGACGAGCGAGAGATGAATAGCTACTTGGTGCCGGATACGTAGGCAAGTAGCTATTGCATGTGAGTATGCATAGCCGAAGACGAGTAGTAGTTGGAAGAATAATACACAGGACATCCAGACGGCAGGCGTGCCGCCGAACCAGGGCAGGATGTAGCGCGCGAGGAGTGGTTCAACCTGAAACAGTAGAAAGGCGCCGGCGAAAATCGTGATGGCATAGATGAGCATCGGCGGGCTTAGTCGCTAGCAGGCGGCGACCCATCTGAAAGGGGAGCAATTATGCGGCCAGCTAGTGGCGACCTCCGCCGCCGTGGCTGCCGCCGCCGCCATGGCCGAATCCTCCCCCGCCGTGATGGCCTCCGACCCCGTGACCGCCGCCGCTATAGTAGGGAGGAAGGGGAGCGTAGCCACCGATCCAGAACAGCGGCGGAGGAAAAAATCCGCCGTTCAGCGCGTTCAAAGAGGCGACCTGCTCGTCGCTCGATTCGGACGCATACTGCGCCACATCATTTTGATGCTCGAGTGCCATCTGGTAGCGGTCGTATTCGCCCTGGTGACCTTCGTAGACGCATCCGCAGACGTCCGGATCGTAATACCAGTAGACCTTGCCGGACTGAATCGCGTAGCTGCGGAGTTCGTGCGGCGGCAGGTCTTCGGCGAGTCCCTCTTTGTCGTCACTGTCCAGTTTGATCGTCGTGAAGCCGGCGTCGCTGAGCATCGCTTCGGTTTTTCGAACATTCTCGGGCTTCGAGGCTTCGTAGTGCTGGTACATGGAGCATCCCGACGCAATCAGCGCCAACAGAACCGCGGCCATGAAGCATCTCGGTGACAAGGCAATCGAGCATATACGGCGGGCGCGCCGGACTGAATCGACAATCGCAGGCGGCGATTAAGAGCCACGACGGCGAGCCATCTTCGCGCGCGCTAGTGTTTATGATTTAACGATCATGTTCGACAGAGGCCGGGGTGGCGAAATGGCATACGCAGAGGACTTAAAATCCTCTGGAGGGCAACCTCCGTGCGGGTTCGACCCCCGCCCCCGGCATTGATTCTGGAAATAGGAACTGCTGCGACTGGCTCTGCTTTCGTCAGCTCAGCTCAAGCTACGGGAAGGCACAATGCGACGATTCCGAACCTACTTTGAACGGAATTTTTCTGACGGCGGAGTGAGTTTATGAACAACAATCAGCTTGGACTTAAAGAACAAGAGATTATGGATTTTCTCCATCACCGCATCTTCGATCCGATTTTGCAATCGTCAGTGGCCTCGGAAAAGCTAAAGCAGGGTGTCCGGTTGACGATAATGAGGATGGAACAGCGTGATGCCGCAGGCATGGTACAATACTACTGGTCGGCAATCATCGGGACGGAACGCAGCATCGGCTTCGCTTCCCTCATGCGCAAGGAAGGCTTCGAACGGTTCGAAGAAGCGCTTGAGGAATTCCGTGTCCGCTTCGATGACCAGTTCCTGCGCAGACCTTAGACATGAACGTCAGTAAACTATTCGAGAGGCTCGGAGTTAAGAACGCAGGCGAAGCAGCCGGAATAGCATTTCACCGATTTGTGTCCGATCGTTCCGTGGCGATCGTCGATAAACCACGTCCTGGATCGGTTGAGTTGGGGTCCGGCGTGCTCATTAATATCGATGACACTTGTTTAGTAGCAACCGCAGGACACGTCCTCGAAGGTAAAAGCCCGGACGCGCTAGCAATCGTGCCGCCAGGCAACATTAGTGTCGATCCATTAGACGTTCGCCGCATCAACAGAATCGAACGTCAGAACAACCTCGCGATTGATGTCGGTTGGCTGGAGCTGAACCCGGAACAGTGTAAGCGCAACGGAATCCAGTTCATATCGCTTGATCAGATTAAACCGCTCCAGAAGGAGGATCGCGTTCAAGCCTGTTTTCTTCAGGGGTATCCTTGGGGTTCAGCGACTGCCTCGAAGGACAGCGAACAATTGTTCATCTCAGAGGTACAGTCGGTCGGCACTCTACAACTTTCGATTCCGCCAGACCGGAGACGGGAGAGACATCAGGCCGGAGTGGACATAGCCATAGAATATCCGTCTCATGATGGAACGCTGGATGGCCTTGGATTCCCCGAACCGTTCGGCTTGAGCGGCGGTGGCGTTTGGTTGTTTCCGTGCTTTGACGAATATCAGATTTGGTCTCCCGAAAGAGCAACGTTGATCGGAATCGATCGCGGCTGGTGGCGAGAACAGCGGGAAGCCGTTGCTACGCGGGTAGAATTCTGGCTCAGGGTTGTGGCTACAGACTTCCCGCACACTAAACGAGCCATTGAAGATCTTCTCGCTGCAACGGCAGACGCGACGAAGTAGTCTCTGTGCGGGTTCGAGTTCCGCTTCCGACATAGACTTGATGCGAGGCTGCACGCTGCGCGCGTGCTAGTTGGTCTGGTCGGCGGATTGGTCGACTACCTCGTCCCAGGTTTTGTCGGGGTTGAATTCGGTGATGGCGCTCGCGTGCTTGCTGGTTTCGTCACCCAGGTCCTTCTGGACGACGACGCCGTCCTGATTGACCATGAAGGTCATCACGCCGGACGCGCGATACTCTGCCGGATAGGCGACGAAGGCGAAGCCGTTGGTCATCTTGCCGTCCACGATGTAGCGCTTCGCGCCGCCGGGAGCGTTCCTGCCCTGCCTATCGAGGATTCGATAGTAGTAGCCGTGAAAAGGCGTCGGGGCTCCATTCTCACCGCGCTTGTAACCTTCGACCGTCGCGCTCGCGACGAGCGGGCCGATCGGACTTTCCGGCTCGCCGGGGGCCGCTGCCCAATAGAGCCCGTCCTGCTGGCCGGGGTCGCTCAGGATCTTTTCGGCGTACTGATTTTTGCTCGCGGCGTATTCGTTCTGCCCATCGACGAGATCGCGCAGCACTTTGATCGTGAAGATCTCGTTGCGGCCGATTCGCCGGAAGAGCAGCTCATCCTTTGCGGCCGCCGTGTCGAAGATCCAGCCGCCATCTTTCTTGACCAGTGGAATCGGCGTCGGCCAGTTCTCAGCGCCGATGATAAGCGAGACCTTGCCCTCATCGTCGTATGCGTAGCGATGCATCTCGTTGTATTTGGCGACGAAATTGTCGCGGCCGTTGTTGTCTGCGACTGCGTCGCCCGACGAGATGATCTGATTGGCGTCCGGGCCGAGAATCGTACTGAGCGCATTCAGGTCATCGGCTTTGGCCGCAGCGACCAGCGCGCTCCCGGCCGCTTCGGGCGTTGGAAACACCTGCTGCTTGACGTCGTCAGCTGAGGCTAGGGGCACAACCAAGAGAACGACGAGGAGCAGGCACATCGCGAACGCCGCGAGACGAGCAATCCATTTCGCCCGGCCGCTGGTGACATCGTGACTGTCGATGAGAGTGAGCATGGTAACTGTCTCTTCTGATTTTGATTTCAGGTTATTCATGCGACGCCTCATCGGTTCTTCCTGCCGCCGCCTTTACCGCCGCCGCCCCCACCGCCACGATTGCCGCCACCGCCGCGGTTTCCTCCACCGCCTCCTCCGCGATTACCGCCGCCACCGCCACCGCCTTTGTTTCCATTGAAGCTGGCTTGGCCTCGAGCACGGTTCGATTGAGCGACGCTGCCCGATTCGCCTCCGCCGAACGCGCTATTGCGGCCGCCGCTCGAGTTGGAACCCTTATTGAAGCCGCGTGCGGGATCGGCATCTCGATTGGCTGGCTTGTTTGGTGTCGCTGGACGATTAGGCGTCGCTGGACGGGTTGATGGACCCGGGTTGCCGTTGCCTCCCTGGCCGGGGCGGTTCTGCGCGCCCTCTTTCGTTTTCTGATTTCCCTTGCCCGGACGATTCTGATTTCCCGATTCAGGATTGTTCGGAAGCGTGCTCGGCTTCGGGAAGTTTGGCTTCGTACTTGGACTGCCAGGTTTATACGGCCGCGTGGTCGGGATATTCGGATTGTTCGGACGATTCGGTCCACCACCGTTTGGATAGCCAGGCCGGTTTCCGGGACGGTTCCCCGCGCCGCCGCCATTGTAAGGCGGACGCTGGCCGCCATTCCCAGGATAGTTCGGCCTGCCGTTCCCGTTGCCGGGGTATCCATTGCCCGGTCTGCCGTTGCCGTAACCCGGCTTTCCGTAGCCCGGGTATCCGTTGCCGCCGTTTGGATAGCGGCCGGGGTAGTTGTTGTTGTTCGTGATATAGACGTTGTTGTTGTACTTGACCGAACTGCTGTAGTAGTTGCCGTGGCCGCCGCCATACCAATTGCAGCCCCAGTGGTTGTCGCCGTTGTTGATTAGCGAGCCGAGCAAAATTCCCGCGCCGAACGACAACACCCCCGTCAGCAACAAATCGCTGCCTGAGTATCCCGCAGGAGCTGCCACCGGCGCTCCATACGCGCTGGTCGGATTGTACTGAGGTACGTAAACCGTATTCGGTTGCGCTGGCTGGATGATCACAGTCTGCTGCACTGACGGCGGCTGCGTGCCCCCTTGCTCGGCGGGCGGCGCAGGCGGCGCCGGCTGGGTCTCGACGGTTTGCTGGGACGTGCTCTTGAGCGTTCCTGCGGCGACCGCCTTGTTGCGCATGACCTGAATCGCGTTCATCACGTCGCCGGGCTGATTGTAGTAAGCCTCGCCCAGGGCCGAGGTCCATCCGAGACTGTTGTTCATCGTATCGAGCACGCTCGGGAACTGGGTCAGCGACTTGATGCTCGGATCCCACGGCTGCTGATTCACCTGCGAGGCGAGAGCGTCGCCGCTCAGGTTCGAGTTCTGCTTGAGCCATCGATCGGCTTCGACGACCTGGGTCGGATAAGTGGAACCCGCCAGAATCTGCGCGACCAGCACGTCCGGATAAAGCGCGATCGGCGAGACGAGTTCCTGCAACTCCTCGTCGCTGGCTGCTCCCGGGGCCGGTCCCGGCTCCTCGTCGGGCGGCGGCGGCGTTGGAGTCGGCACCACGGTCGGCTGTTCCTGCGCGGCGGCGACGGAAGGCGCAGACTGCGGCTCATCGCCACGGGAGCATCCGGTGACCAGCGGGGTGGTCGATATCATGACGGCCGCCGCGAGCATCAAGGGCAAGGATTTGCCGTGGGGCCTGCCAAGTAGCTTCATCGTGAT
>Ga0210393_10004777_pt1 | contig 10681 bp, 10 predicted proteins | sample IncBWC27OmetaG_FD_160068 | JGI IMG/M metagenome (GOLD analysis project Ga0210393, IMG submission 160068) | Forest soil microbial communities from Barre Woods Harvard Forest LTER site, Petersham, Massachusetts, United States - Inc-BW-C-27-O ...
TGTTGTGGGGCTTCAAGGCCTAACGATGACTCCCGAGGGAGGGCCGCAGTGCAGCGCTCTGCTCACGACCTCCGAGCACAGCGTACATCTGGGGGTCGGCAGTGAATTCATTTTGACGATGGAAAAGGATCAACAATAGGTGCCCCATGTCTCGCTTCTGAGACATGGGACATTCCCCCAACCCTAAAGGCTCTTATCCGGGTCTTTGAACAGGAACAGGTACGCCGCTCCTCCAACCACGCCACCTAGAATCGGAGCGAGCCAGAAAAGCCACAATTGTTGTAGCGGCCACCAATACCCGGCAAAAATGGCCGGTCCCGTGCTGCGTGCCGGATTCACCGAGGTGTTCGTAACCGGGATGCTGATCAGGTGGATCAGCGTCAGGGCCAGGCCAATGGCTATGGGTGCAAATCCAGCGGGAACACCGCGCTTGTCCGTCGCTCCCATAATGACCCAGAGAAAGAAGAAGGTCAGCACAAACTCCGCCACAAAGCACGCCAGCAGCGAATACCCGCCCGGCGAATGCGTTCCGTAGCCATTCGAAGCAAAGCTGCTCGATGCGGCATTGAAGCTCGGATTGCCCGTCACGATCAGGTAGAGCACCCCGGCCGCGGCAATGCCGCCCAGCACCTGCGCAATCACATATGCGGGTAGGTCTTTTACCGGGAAACGCTTGCCTACGACCAGTCCACATGAAATCGCCGGATTGAGATGGCAGCCGGAAATGTGACCGATGGCGAATGCCATCGTAAGCACTGTTAAACCGAAAGCAAAAGCTACACCGAGAAATCCGATTCCCAGTTCAGGAAAAGCCGCAGAAATTAAGGCCGATCCGCACCCACCAAACACTAACCAGAAAGTACCAATAAACTCAGCAACCGAACGCCGAACGAGTGATACCACCATCGATGAATCCTCCTTGCGTACGCCTGTACCGTGAGTTCTAAATACAGTCCAAAACGCTAGCACAGAAGCACTTACGAAAGCGAAATAATTTCGTTGAATATTCGGGTTCGAGCTTTTTCATGCAAAATCACGTCTTACCTGGCTAAAAATAAAGAACTTTAGATGTCCATATGTCTCTTGGGTTCACTCAAGTCTCTGAGAAAACTCCCCATAAACGCTGGGGTGGGGAGCGTGCGGGCTAGCTATTCGACGACAACTTCCTCTACACCTTTGCCTCCGCTGGTAAGTGTGATCGCGGCGGCAAGAATCAATCCGCCGCCCACCCATGCCAGCGGCCCCAGTCGCTCTCCCAAGAGCTTTACACCTAGAATCGATCCAAGAGCCGGTTCGATATTCAAAAACACTCCGGCGCGCGATGCAGGAACCCGGTGAATCCCCATATTCCAAAGCAGCATCGCCGCTGCATTGCACAGCAGCCCACTCGCCGCCAGGGCCAGCCATGCCCGCACACTGATGCCGTGCACTGGCGGCAGCCCATTCCTGGGCACCACCCAAATCGCCAGCATCACCGTCCCGCTCAGCAGGCCGTATGCGGTCACCGCTAACGGTGAGTGCCCCTGCATCAGGTGCTTATTCAACAAGACCCACGCCAGCGCAATCAGCAGCGATACCACGATCAGCAGATCGCCAGCCAGGCTGGGCCCGCGTCCGGGTGCACTTCGATGGCTTCCGCCCAGAACGATCAGCGAAACGCCCACTGTTGAACCGGCCAGAGCTACCCAACCCGTCCAATCCAGCCGCTCGTGAGCAAAGATAGAAGCACCCACGGCAAGAATGACCGGCATCGTCCCGACCATGAGCGCAGCATGGCTCACCGTCGTAAGCGCCAGCCCATGAAACTGAAGCAGATACTGCACTGGAATACCCAGAAAGGAAGCCACCAGCAGCAGCCACCAGTCGCGCCGCGAAAACCCGGGCCGCTTTAACAAGAACAGCAAGGGAGGGCAGGCAAAAAGAAACCGGTAGAGCACCATATGCCCCACGGACATCTCGGCTAGCGCGATCTTGCCAAAGAAAAACCCCGTCCCCCAAAGACACCCCGCAAGCGCACATGCCCCATATCCCAGCAGGGCGCGAGCAGGCAGCTTTGCGGAACTGGTTGCAATGGAAGGCATATATCCACTCTGGCACAAGCGATGGAATCATGCTCTCCGATTCATGCGAACGAAGTAATTTCGCTCCTGAAACGAAAGATAAACGCGCCGAAAAAACCAAAAGCCCGGCGCGAGGCCGAGCTCTGGTGGACGCGTATGCCTGGGAGCCTGCCCTGAGCGATGCCGAAGGGCCAATCCTTACCAGATGGCGCAGCGTTTTGCCGGAGCCATCGGGGCTCCGGTTTTACAGCCGAAGGCTTTTTGAAATTCCGGCAGATTGACGACAACGCCATTCACGCGGAACTCTTCCGGAGAGTGCGGATCGGTCTGCACGCGCAGCCGCAGGTCTTCCGGACGATTGTTTTGGCACCAGCCCTGCCCATAGGCTACAAAGAACTGCTGCTGGGGCGTGAGCTCGCCGTATTCGGCATCGCCTTTTTTCGTGAAATCAATGCCTGCGCGCTGAGCGTGGTCGAGGTAGGCCAGAAATGCCAGCTTCAGTCCGCCGAGATCGGCAATGTTCTCGCCGAGCGTCAGCTTGCCGTTTACGTGCAGGTCATCCACCGCAACAAATCCGTCATATTCCTTCACGACGCAGTCTGCGCGTTCAGTGAATTGCTTCCCATCGGTAGGAGTCCACCATTCTTTGAGGTTGCCCTGGCCGTCGAACTGTCGTCCTTCATCGTCGAAGCCGTGTGTAAGCTCGTGACCGATCACGCCGCCGGCGTCACCGTAATTAACCGCATCATCCTGCCTGGGATCGAAATACGGCGGCTGCAGTATACCGGCAGGGAAGTTGATGTCGTTCATCTGCGGATTGTAGTAGGCGTTGACGGTTGGCGGTGTCATGCCCCACTCCCCACGGTCGACCGGCTTGCCGATCTTGTTGATTTCCCGGTGCGCTTCAAACGAAGCCGCCCGTTCGACGTTGCCGAGAGCATCGCCGCGCTCGACATGAAGGCTTGAATAGTCGCGCCACTTGTCCGGGTAGCCGATCTTGTTGGCAACGGAGTGCAATTTTTCCTTGGCGCGTGTTTTGGTTTCAGGACTCATCCATTCAAGCTGATCGATGTCCCGGCTCATGGCGGATTCGATGTCTTGCGTCAACGCGAGCGTGCGCTGCTTGTCTTCCGGGCTGAAGCGCTCGGCAACGTAGACCTGGCCTAAAGCCTCACCCAGAGCGCGATCGGTCGACCGAACACAACGCTTCCAGCGAGGCCGCTGTTCAGGCTGGCCTTCCAGAATCTTGCTGTAGAAGTTAAATGACTCTTCATCGAGCGCCTGCGGAAGCGCGGTTCCCGGTGTCTGCCGTATCACCGCCCAGCGCAGGTATGCCTTAAGCGAGTTGAGATCGGTGGTCGCCAGCACCTGGTTCAAACCGGTAAAGAAGCCGGGCACCGCCACATTCATTGAATCCACCGAAGGAGCGTTCAATGCGTGTAGATAGCGTGTGAAGGCGAAGTCCGGAGCGGTGCTCTCGAATTTTGCCAGCGTCATTTTGTGATACAGGGCCTGGGGGTCGCGCCGCTCCACGTTGGTCAGCGAGTGCTTGGCCAGCTCGGTTTCGATCTTTAGAACGGTATCGGCATCTTTCACGGCCTGTGCGTGCGGCTTACCCAACAGCTCGAAGGTGCGAATGATGTGATCTCTGTATTGGGCGCGCAGTTTTACGGATTTCTCGTCCGTGCGGTCGTAGTAGCCTTTTTCCGGAAGGCCAAGCTCGGCCTGATCGAATTCGGCAATCTGTTGCGTAGCGTCTTTAAGGTCCTGGTCGGAGGTGAAGCTGAAGAATGTGCTCACGCCGATACTGTCCAGGTAGGCGGCCAACTCGGGCAGGTCATTTTTCGATTTGAGCGCATCAATCCGATCCAGCGTTGGCTGCAAAGACTTAAGTCCAGCCTGGTTCACCGCATTGACGTCGATGCAGGTCGCATAATAGTCGCCGATCTTCTGCTCATTCGCCGAGCGTTCGGAGCCGCCGCCGGCTGCCTTTTCAAGAATGGACTTCAACACCAGCTGATTCTGGTCATCCAGCTCCGTTCCGCGGCCATAGGATGATTCGTCGGAAGGAATAGGATTCTGCTTCAGCCACCCGCCGCAGGCGTACTGGTAGAAGTTCACACATGGATCGACGCTCGTATCGATCAGCTTAGGATCCAGTGCTTTAAGATTCTTTTGCGCTTCCGGCTTATCCTGCGCCATAGTGACAACGGGTAAAAAAAGCCAGCCGGCAAGTATCAGGCTGGAGAAGAGTGACGTTCTGGAAAAGTTCATGCATGCCTCAAATATGACGCTTGCGAAAGCCAAGCAGCCAATTTAGCGTTATCACAAACATACGCAACCTGGAAGTCAATCGTTTCATTTTGTAGGAAAATGGTGAGCATGGAGTTGAGAATGGGCGTGAGCGTCGCAATCCGGATGCTGCTGACGTTCTCAATATCCCTCCTGTGCCTGCCAATCCATGCGGCGGACAAGCAGAAAAACAACGATCCCAGCGCAAACATTACTTTTCGGATTCCCGTGGAAACACTGGGGTATCTTGCTCCCAGCTCTTTTTATCTGACTTCGCGGCTTTCTTCCATTTCGCTCGACTTCATCGACAAAGACCATTTGCTCTTTACCTTCCGCCTTTCGGGATTGATGAAGCGCATCCCCAACGATCCTCAGACAGACGAAGACCAGACGATACGGGCGGCTGTACTTGCGTTGCCCAGTGGCATTGTCATATCGAGGGTGGATTGGCGCATGCATGACCGCTGGCGTTATCTCTGGCATCTGGGCAATGGCAAGTTCCTGGTGCGGCAGCGCAACTCGCTGTTTCTGACCGACGAGTCGCTCGAACTGCATCCATATATCAGCGCGGATCTCCCCATACAGGCCGTGCAGCTCTCACCCGATCGCAGTCTTGTCGTGGTTGAAACAGAAGGGAAGCAGGAGAACCAGACAGTGGCGAGTACCGGGAGCTTTCTCGGAGATCCGGCGCCTCAAACGAAGCCGGTGCACGTCTTCGTCATGCGTACCGATACGCGCACGATGATCGCCCGCTCCGATGCGTTGAACCCTATCGCCCTGCCGATGATGGGCGAAGGATATCTGCAGGCTATGGCGACGAAGCAGAATAAATGGATGATTCGCTACTTCCCATTCAAGGGAGAATCAAGCTCGCTGACTGAAATTGAGTCGTCATGTCACCCGACGGAAGAGACCGTCAGTAATGAAGTAACTCTGGTTATGGCCTGCGCGCGTTCCAGCAATGATCACATGGTAAGCGCGGTCAGTCGCGATGGCACCGTGCTCTGGCAACAACGTTGGGAGAGTCGCTACATCTGGCCGACGTTCCAGTTGGCATACGATGGAAGCCGCTTTGCCTATAGCTCGCTGCAGTTAAGTCATCCGGTCGGGATCATGGATCCGATCGATGAAACAACGATAGTGAATCAGATGGTGGGAGTCTTTGATACAAAGACAGGCCAGCTGCGATTGGTCACAAATGCGACGCCGATCTTAAGCGCAGGACAAAATTATGCGCTTTCACCGGATGGCTCAAGGTTTGCAATCTTGCGCGGTAACGCGATCGAAGTCTACGATCTTCCACCCGCTTCCGTAGCCGTTCCAGCCAAAACAACCGCCAGCCACTGAAGACGAGCTGTTGCTACAGCTTGAAGAGTTCCCGCAGTCGCCGTGTCTGCGCGCGGCTTACCGGAATTTCCGTCTGCTTTTTGTCGTCCATACGCAGCTGGTAGCTGCTCTTGAACCAGGGCACAACTTCTTTGATGTGGTTGATGTTGACCACATAGGACCGATGCGCTCGCCAGAAGGTCAACGGATCGAGCAGATCGAGCAACTCTTCCAGCGTGCGGCACTTCGATTGGCCCTCCAGCGAAGGCGTCACGACCGAGATGACACCTTCGTCGATGGAAGCAAAACAAATGTCTTTCTGATCGACGAGAAGCAGGCGGCTTTGTGCCTGCAGAATGATCTTTCCACTGTGACGCTGTGGCTGTTGTTGCTGCTCAATAAGCTTGAGCAATGCTCCGATGCGGATATCGCTATTGAGATCGCGATGGCCGCCGGCAGGAGGATTCTCTTCCTGCTCCTGCACGCGAACTTCCTGCAGACGCAGACGTGCGCGTTCGAGCGCCTGCAGCACGCGGGCGCGGTCAAAAGGCTTCAGCAGGTAGTCAATCGCATTGACGTCAAATGCCTTGACTGCATATTGATCGAAGGCTGTGGCAAAGATAATCTGCGGAAGATGCTCCCCATCGCTGTGTTCCAGCAGCTTCTTTAGTACCGCAAACCCATCCAGACCCGGCATCTGCACATCCAGAAAAACAACATCCGGCTGGTGGGTTCGAATCAGCTCGACTGCCTCGACGCCATTTGTTCCCTGAGCCAGAACCTCCACATTGCCCGTGGTGTCCAGCAGATACTTCAGTTCTTCGCGTGCGAGCTGTTCATCATCGATGATGAGCGCGGTGATTGCCATAATTCCAGTTTACAAGTATAGGAAGCGGCAGAAACTGCGGTCAAACGCGCGGGAATACTAATTGTGGAAGGCGTGCAGGCGCGCTGGGCGATTATCCGAGGCGAGGTCATGTCCGCAGGACACGCAATAGAGGTCAGTAACGCGCACGCTGCGATAGCAGTTTCCGCACGAAGCGGAAACCTGATACGCGCATTGCGGGCAATAGTGGTATTCGCTTTGCACGCGCGTGTTGCAGGCCGGACACAGAGAGATAATCGGCTGTCTTAGAAGAAAATAAAGCACGGCGCCAATACCTCCGGGCATCACGAGGCAAACGATCATCCAGATGCGCGCGCTCATGCCGCGGCGAGGTGAATCCCTGCTGACGTAACCCACCATCAGCATGTAAAGCGATGCCAATGTGCCCCAGGAAAGCGCGAAATAGATTCGCAGGCCCATAGGGGCAGGCGGATGACGATGCTCCTGAGGGAAAACAATCCAGAACAGATACTGCATGACGACAAACGTGAGCACCGCAGCCGCAACCGACCAGCGAGGGATCAGCTTTAACTCGCTGGAAAAAGTTGTTGCCTGCTCTTCTCGAAATGGGTAGTTCGTCGCCATGTTTTCTTATCGCCGTCCGCGAGGCATCTGTTCCTGGCTGCGAAGGCCGATGAGAAGCGCTCCGAGTATCGTAGAAAACAGCAGCGCAATGAGCACCAGCACCATACTGTGCAATTCAAATAAATCGCCGCCTGCGAGGAGATCATCGACGCTGCTCCAGATGGCCGGTGTCAGCAGCATTGCAAGTACGGAGATTGCCAAAGCCACGATCGCCCCATTCCGGCGATTCCGTTTTTGCTGCTCGCGCAATTCGGTCGCCGCCTGCAGAACTGCACGACGTGTCCGCTGCACGACCTGCATGTCGGCGCTGGCATTCATGCCCATCAGCATCTCTATCATCTGAGGTTCTGCGAACTGTGAATCTGGCGAAGTATCTGTGTGAAGCTGGGGCCCGTTCACAATGCCTCCTGTTGCTGAGTCATTGCCTCAAGCCTGGGCTTCAACGAAGCCAGTCCGCGATACAGACGCGACTTCACCGTCGATAGCGGAGCCGTGGTAACCTGCGCGATTTCGTCGAGCGAAAGCTCTTCATGGAAGCGCAGTATCAGCACCTCGCGATGCAACGGATCGAGCGTCAAAAGCAGCTTGGCAACCAGCTGGCTGTTCTCGTAGCCCTGATAAAGATCGAAGGGATTGGGACCGTTGCTTGGAACTTCGAAAGTGCGGTCATCTTCGGTGTTCTCGCACAATTCTTCCAGGCTCACCATGGTCCGCTTACGGCGCATATCGATGACGAGGTTGCGCGCAATGGTGAAGAGCCAGGTGTCGAACCGGGCATTGCCGTTGTATTGGGCGCCGCGCAGAAGCACGCGCATCCACGTTTCTTGGAAGAGATCCTCTGCCATCTCGCGGTTTCCTGTGAGATAGAGCAGATACCGCAGCAGGCGATGCTGGTACTGCACGATCAACTCGTCCAGGAGGCCCGCGTCATGCCGCTTCAGCCCCTGGGCGATCAGGACATTTTCCTGCCGCGATTGTGTCGTGAGTGTGAGAGAGGCAGTGCTCATTCCACTTTTAGAGACGGGGTTTTCACTGCCAAAGACTCTCTTCAATAGAAAATTCTGCACTTTTTCGACTGGGCTCATGGTCAAATCCTGGCAGCGGACAAGTGCCACGAGGCGCAGCTTGAGGAGCGATCCGCTAACAGTCCTATTATCCGGCACATATGCAGCCGACAGCAAGCGATACACTGAATAGGATGGAAGTTCTTTATGGCTTGCACCCGGTCGAAGAAGCATTGCGGGCCAGAAGCCGCCAATTCGATCACGTCTGTGTCGCCCGTGAGCGCCAGGATCAACGCTTGCAGCGCATCATCGACGCCTGCCGCGAGACGGGTGTGCGCCTGCGCTTTGAGCAGCGCGAGCACCTGACAAAGCTAGCCAAAACTCCGGGACACCAAGGCGTCGTTGCCGTCGTCCGGGCCAAGGCGTTGCTCGAACTCGAAGACCTGCTTGACGGACCCGAGCCGCGATTGTTGCTCGCCCTGGACGGGGTCGAAGATCCGCAGAACCTTGGAGCTCTCCTGCGCACCGCCGATGGCGCCGGTGCGGATGGCGTCATCCTCACCGAGCGCCGCTCCGCTCCGCTGAGTCCCGTAGCCGTCAAAACCTCGGCGGGCGCGGCAGAGCACGTGCCGATAGCCCGCGTCGTGAACCTGAGCCGGGCCCTCGAACAGCTCAAGGAGCGAAATTTGTGGTGCGTCGGGCTCGATGAGCGCGGAACAATGTCTTACGACCAGTTCGATTTCACGTCTAACTGTGTATTAGTGCTGGGGCGCGAAGGAGCCGGTCTGCACGATCTCGTCCGGCGGCACTGCGATCACCTGCTCAGCATCCCGATGGCGGGCAAAGTCGCTTCGTTGAATGTATCGGTAGCCGGAGCGGTTGTGCTGTATGAAGCGGCGCGTCAAAGACGTGCCGCGCTAACGCAGCCGGAAACACCGTCCGCGCCAAAGAAGAAAGAACAAAAAGGTTTAGGTTCATGACAGTAGTTAGGCCGCTTCTGGCGGCAGTCGTATGCAGTGCAGTTGCCTTCGCTCAGACCGCGACACCACCTCCTCAAGAACAAAGTCCGGCTCCTCAGGAACAGAGTCCCGCCAGTCATGGCAAAGTGCTCTTTTCCCGCTCCGCCGATGACGCGCAGCCGGCCGGGGCCCATCCGGAAAAAGTACAGGTGGAAACGGGAAAGGTGAGCGATGTCGAGCGGTCGGCCGTGGTCTTCACTGCCTACGACCTTGACGTTCACCTGATGCTTCAGCAGCAGTCGCTCGCCGTACGTGCCCATGTAACGGTTCGAAACGACGGCGATCGGCCTCTGACGTATCTACCCTTGCAGCTTTCGTCTTCGCTCCAATTTGAATCCATCAGCAAAAACGGCCAAAAGTTGCCGTTTGCGCAGCAGCTTATCAATAGCGATGCCGACCACACAGGCCAGTTACGCGAGGCGGTCGTCGTATTGCCCGCGCCGCTCGCTCCGAAAACCGAGTTGATGCTGGATATTGTGTACAGCGGCGGAATCCCCGTTTCGACAAAGCGTCTGGACCAGATCGGCACACCCGTCGACCTCGCGCAGCAGTCCGACTGGGACCAGATTTCCCAGGACTTCACCGGCCTGCGCGGTTTTGGCGACGTGGTTTGGTATCCGGTTTCTTCCATCCCGCAGGCGCTGGGTGACGGAGCGAAGCTCTTCACCGAAATCGGACGGCAAAAGCTGCGTCAGCAGAGCGCGCAAGTCGCTGTGCGTGTAACCGCTGAATATATTGGAGCCGCTCCAAATGCTGCGGTCATCAATGGCCATTTCGTTCCAATTCCAGCCCCCTCCGTTACGCCATCGGCCTCCTTTCCCGGAGTCGTGACCTTTTCGCTACCGGCGCAACGCCTCGGCTTCGGGACGCTGAATTTATTTCTCGCCACGCGCATTGCGCATGAGGCGAACGGCATACGCGTGCTTGCCGCTGACTTTGACGAGCCGAATGTGCAGGGCTATCTGACGGCTGCGACCATGGTGCAGCCGCTCATCGAGCCATGGCTGGGCAGCCAACCGAAAGAGCCTCTGACCATCTTTGACCTGCCCGAGAAACACGATGCCTCCTTCGAACAGGGAGCGGTCACCCTGACCGGCCTCCAGGCACTGGACCCGCAGGTGTTGGCAAATGCTCTGAGTCATGGCATGACGCATGCGTATTTCCAGTCGCCGCGAGAATGGTTGAACGAAGGGATGGCGAATTTTATCGGTACTCTCTGGGTGGAGCGGGTCAAAGGCCGCGAGTCTGCGCTGGAGCATCTTGAGGCGTCGCGCGGTGCTTTGGCCGTGGGCGAGCCTGCGAGTCCCGGCGAAAGCACAGGCCAGTCGCTGATCGATGCGGCGGATGCCGTCTACTATCGCGGCAAGGCCACGTATGTGCTTTGGATGCTGCGCGATCTTGTCGGCGACAAGGCTTTAGCGGCGGCACTGCGTGCTTATGATCCAACGCAGGATACTGCGCCGGAATATTTCGAACATTTGTTAGAGAAGGCCAGCGGCAAGGATCTGA
>Ga0210393_10004780_pt1 | contig 10679 bp, 10 predicted proteins | sample IncBWC27OmetaG_FD_160068 | JGI IMG/M metagenome (GOLD analysis project Ga0210393, IMG submission 160068) | Forest soil microbial communities from Barre Woods Harvard Forest LTER site, Petersham, Massachusetts, United States - Inc-BW-C-27-O ...
CGTAGCGGTCCACGCGCCGGCCGCGCTGCCGTACATCGTCGGAAGCGGCGAGTTCCTGGATGGTGGTGACGTGTTGCCGGGATTTCGCGTGGCGGTGAACCGGCTGTTCGGCTGGGCGCCGTCAGAGGCCCCAGGAGAGTGACACGCGGAGCTGTCGCGGCTCGATCGGGTGTAAGTGCTGATCCATCACGCCGGCAGCCGGTTCGCCGGGGAGCCGTGACGCGTAGTAGTAGTCGATGTCGTCGCCGAGCGAATTGAACATGTTGAGCACCGTGAGCTGGACGCGGACGCCGGAACTGAGCGAGTATCCCGCGTCGGCGTTGGCCACCATCGTCGACGGTGCACGGACACTGTCGCTTTGCACCAACGGGTACGAACCGAACCGGCGGACGTGCAGCGCGGCGAAGATTCCATGCGTGGCCGGCGTCCATGTGATGCCGCCAACCAGCGTGTTCTCGAGTGCGCCTGGAATGAATGGCTGCGCCTGGCCCGCGAATCGGGCGTGGACATATGAGGCGTCCAGGTCGAACGCGAGTTGAGGGGTCGGTCGATACGCGTTCGACCAGGTGACGCCGAGACGGTCGCTCGGGAACGATGGGGCGTTCGTGCCCTGGTCGCCGTCCCAGATCAACTCGCTGTCCAGAGTCAGCGCCCAGAACGCGACCGTCGACGTCCACCCTTTCGCCAACCCCGTTCGAACGCCAAACTCGGCGCCGCGTGAGCGCACGAGCGCCGGCGTGCGCGCGTCGTCGCTGTGGAAGCCGAAGCCGCCATTGAGATAGAGCTCGATCACGTTCGATGGCGTGAATACGAGCGACGCCTTTGGGCTCGCGATGCCGGCTCCGCGATGGCCGCCGTTGACGTCGAACTGGTACTCGTCACCGCGCAGGCCGAACACCGTGCGAAACCATGGTGCCCAGTGTGAAGAGAGCTGGGTGAATGCGCCCGTGCTCCATTCGTCGATCCGGTCTTGGAGCACTGTGCTCAGGCGCACCTCGTGCTGGGTGTGATACAGGCCGGTTGACGGGATGATGTCGTCCCTCGATTGCACGCCGACAGTCAATGTTTGGCCGTTGCCCAGTGAGACGGCGTCCGTGGCCTGGCCGCCAAGGGTCGTTCGATGCTCGCGCTGATTGAACTGGTCCCCGTGAACGGGGTCTTCGAGAAAATACGTGAAATCAGAGTAGAGATTGAGATCCGAGGCGATGCCGTAGAGCGATACGGTCTGAAGCGAACGCGCGCCGACACGGCGCCAGGTGCCCGAGAGGCTATAGCGATCTGATTGGCCACCATCGGTGCTATCGATCTGCCCCAAGCGACTGATGACATCGTCGTCGATCGCGCGCAGCGGCACCTGATCATTCGACCGCCACTTGTTGTGATACCCCATGGCGAGAATCGAGAAGTCTCCCCACGAATAGCGTATGAGCCCGCTGAACTTTCGCTCTTCTTCGGCCAATCGCCACGGACCGTCGTAGCCTTTCACTTCACCGGCGACGAGGAGATCGCCCGCCGAACCCGCGGCGACGATGCGATTGAGGCCGTTCTCTCCGCTCGTGAGGCTCACGAATGGCGCGGCCAGATGGTGCGCGAGATGGAACTCACTCGAACCCGCACTGCCGAAGTCGCCGACGTCGGCGTAGTACACGCCGAGCCGGTAGTCGAGCGACGTCACGAGCTCGGGAATCAGAAAGTTGAGATCCGTGTACCCCTGACCGTGCGCGTGCGACGGATCGTTGACCGGCATCCCGTCGACGCTGGTCGCGAAGTCCGTTCCGTGATCCAGGTTGAATCCGCGGACAAAGTATTGATTCGCCTTGCCCTCGCCCGAGTGCTGCGTGACGATCATGCCGGGCACGGTCTCCAACAGCTCGCCCTCGCGTGACAGCGGGAGGGCACGGAGCTCCTCGATATCGATGTGACCTGCGGACGCCGAAGGCGCGATGCCGTGCAAGTCATCGGCGTGGCGCACCACGCGTACGGTGTCGAGCGCCTTCCTCGTACTGTCTTGCGCGGATACCGCCGTCGTAGCCAGCGCGAGAGCCATCAAGACGCGGCGCACGAATCAGACATACGCGGCATTTCGCGCATCGGATCTGTCGCGTCACAGTCGCGTCAAGCGACCGATCCAATCCGCGTGTCGTGACGTAAGAGTCCGCACATGTCACTCACTTGGAGGCGGTAATGCACTCTCGTCTGCTCGTCGCCGGCCTGGTCGTTGCGCTCGGCGTCGGCGTGCTGACTACCCGGCATGTCTTGGCGTCCGACCATCAGGACAGCCCGGACGTCGAGCTCAATCCGTCAATGGATATGACGGATTTCTACGCGTTCCCCGGCTCGTCATCGGGCCGCATCGCGCTCGTGTTGAACAGTTGGGCGTTCCTGACGCCGGCCGAAACGCCGAGCACGTCGTTCGATCCGAACCTGCTCTACCAGTTCAAGATCGACAACACGGGTGATGCGAAGGAAGACCTCGTCATGCAGGTGGTATTCACCGGCACGGGCGCCAATCAGACCGTGTCGCTCTACGGTCCAATCGCGCCACCAGTGGTCGGCGCCATGCAGAACACGCTCAGCACGAGCAAGCCCGTCCTGACCGGCAAGGTGAATACGATGCTGGGGTCGAACACCGGAATTCAATTGTTCGCCGGCGCGCGCAGTGATCCGTTCTTCATCGACCTCGAGCAGTTCTTCCGCGTCCTGCCCGACCGGAAGCCGGTCACTGGTCCGCTCGCCCAGCTGCCCTCGACGCAGTCGGCCACTTCGTTCCGGAACCCCGGCACCGACTATGTGAAGGGACACAACGTGCTGTCGATCGTCGTCGAGCTTCCCACGTCGATGCTGACGGCGGGAGGAAACACGAAGCTCGGCCTCTGGGGCACCATCAGCCGCTAATCATCGGAGACTCCTCGAATATGTATCGCCGCCTTTCCCTCGTCGGCCTGTTGGCGTTCGGCGTCGCGTGCTCCAGCGATCACACGACGACGACCACGGGGCCCAGTACGACGCGCGCCTACGATCAAGTGCAGCGCCTCGGCAATCCGCTCGTCAGCGAGGTGTTTCTCGCGAAGCGCAGCCACCCGGTGCACGGCGCGCTCGGGCCCGCGGATGACACGATCATCGAACCCGAGTTCAAGAACTTTGTCGCGACAGTGGCCGGTCGCGATACGACCGTGCAGAACACGCTCGCCGCGGTGTTGCTGCCCGATATGCTCATCGTGCAGACGGATAAAGATGCGTCGACCGCTGGGTGGCTGACGTGGGCGCTCGCCAACGGCTACGGTGGCCGGAAGTTGAGCGACGACGTGGTCGCCGCGGGGCTCGATGCGATCTTCGGGACGCTGATCGAGAGCGCTGGCAATAGCTGCCCCGCGTTGTGCAATGACAATGTGCCGGCGCACACGGATTATCTCACCACGTTCCCGTACGTCGGGAATCCCAACTAACCATGCGCCTCCGTCTCGCTTCGCTCGCCGTCGGCGTGTTGGGGGTTGGCGCAGTCGCACTCGCCACTCGAACGGCGCTCGCGTCACGCCACTGGACGTCAGGGCCCGATGGCGCCGCGACTTCAGCGCCCAACCCAATTCCGCCGAAGCGAAGCGAGGCGGAGATCCGTGATCTCGATATTCAGTTCTACGCGGCGCGAGCGCGTCGGGATCCGACCGGTGCAATGGATCTCGCGCGCGTCGCCCAGCTCTATCTCGTCAGAAGTCGCGAGAGCGGCAACTACGAGGACGTGCTGGCCGCCGAGCACGCGGCGCGCCGGTCGCTGCGCAATCGGATCTCGCGAAATGCGATGGCCGCGCAGGTGTTAGCCTCGAGCCTCCTGTCCGAGCACCGGTTCGCCGAGGCGCTGGGGGTCTCCCGGAGCCTCGAGTCGCTCGATCCAGATCGGCTGTCGTATCGCGCCATGAGCGGCGAGATCGCCGTCGAGCTCGGGCGCTACGACGAGGCGCGGGCAACGTTCGATTCGCTCAGGCGGGACGCGGGGAACCTCTCGGTCGCGCCGCGGCTTGCGCGGTGGGAAGAGATCGAGGGACATCCTGAGCGCGCGCAAACGCTGCTCCGTCACTCGATCGCCGCGGCACAACTCCGGCCTGACCTGCCGGCCGAGCAACGCGCGTGGTTCTGGATGCGGCTCGGCGATCTCGATTTGCGTATGGGGCAGACGGATAGTGCCGCGCGGGCTTACGGTATCGGCTTACAGCAGCATCCAGGCGACTATCGCATCCTGGCTGCGATGGCCCACCTGGCGGCGGTCCGCCACGAATGGCAGTCCGCCATCGACTACGGCAATCGAGCCATCGCCGTTGCGCTCGATCCCTCGACATTCGGAACGATTAGCGACAGCTATCTCGCGTTGGGCGACACCGCCAACGCACGCGAATTTGCGCACGGGATGGAGGTCGCCGTCTCTCACCAGCCTGGCGCCTATCATCGCGCGTGGAGCTTGTTCATGCTCGACCACTCGCTCCGGGTTGCCGAGGTACTGCGCAAAGCCCGCATCGAGCTCCAAACCCGTCGCGACATCTATGGGTACGACGTGTTGGCATGGGCGCTGTACCACAGCGGCCGCTATGCCGAGGCACAGCGCGCGATGTCGATCGCGCTGAGCCAAGGCACGCGTGACCCTCAACTGGTCTTTCATGCCAGCATGATCGCCAAGGCGCTGCACCATGAGTGATTGGCTCACGTTCGTGCAACTCGGATTCCGCCACATCGTGGATCCGAGCGCCGCGGATCATATCCTGTTCTTGTTGGCGCTGGCCGCCATCTACCGCCCGAGTGATTGGCGTCGGGCACTGTGGGTCGTCTCGGCGTTCACGGTCGGGCACTCGATCACACTCGCGTTGGCCGTGACCGGCACGCTCACGTTGCCAACGTCTTGGATCGAGTTTCTGATTCCCGTGACGATCATGCTGACCGCGGTCGAGAATCTCATCGTCCGGGACGGCGGGAGATATCGACCCGTGTTCGCTGGCGTGTTCGGGCTCGTGCACGGCGCAGGGTTCGCGAATTATCTGCGCAGCCTGTTCGTCGATCACGTCGCCCTCCCGTTGTTCGGCTTTAATGTCGGCATTGAGCTCGGGCAGATCGTCGTGCTCTCGGCCGTCGCGGTCGTGCTCGTTGGCGTGGATCGGCTGATGCCGCTTCGACTCCGCGTGGTCGCCGTCTCGACCATTGTCGCGATTGTCGCGGCGGGATGGGCGATCGAACGCAAGCCATGGTGATCGCCTGCCTCGCTGCCTGGTGTCTGGCGCACCCGATCCATACGACATTGACGAACGTCACGTATGATCGGACGACAGCCCAGGTGACGGCGATGGTCCGGGCGTTCGCCACGGATGTCGATCAGGCGCTCAAGCGCCACCAGCAGATCGACGTGAGCGAGTATGCCAGGTCGGCCATTCGCTTCCGGGACGAGGCCGGACAGGCCGTGCCCATCACCTGGTGTGGCTCACGGCGCGAGGGCGATGTAGTTTGGCTCTGCCTCCGCGCCCCTGCCCCGCATGGCGCGAGCGGCCTGACGCTGACCGACACCTTGTTGTTCGATGTTTTCGACGATCAGGTGAACATCGTGATGACCGAGCACGGAAGCGTGTTGTTCACCAAGGGAGACGCGCCGAGACGGCTGCCGTGAGCCGGCCGAAGTTCTTCGCGACACCCGAGGCGTTTCGCGCCTGGTTCGACGCGTACCATGAGCGCGAGACCGAGCTCCTGGTCGGGTTCTACAAGAAAGACTCGGGGAAACCGAGCATCACGTGGCCCGAGTCGGTCGACGAAGCGTTGTCGTTCGGCTGGATCGACGGCAAGCGCCAGCGGGTCGACGAGCGGTGCTACACGATCCGGTTCACGCCGCGGAAAGCGCGCAGCAACTGGAGCGCGGTCAACGTCAAGCGCATGGCGGTGTTGATCGCCGAGGGCCGCGTGCGGCCCGCGGGACTCGCGGCGTTCGAGAGGCGGCAGCCGGAGCGGACCGGTATCTACGCGTACGAGAACCGGAAGTCAGCGACGCTGGAACCGGGGGCCGAGCGCGAGTTTCGGCGCAACAAGAAAGCGTGGGCCTATTTCGAGGCCGAGGCGCCCTCGTATCGCCATCTGGCCATCTGGTGGGTCATCACCGCGAAGCGCGAAGAAACGCGCCGCTCGCGCCTCGCGACGCTCATTAGTGACTCGGCCCGTGGGCGGCGGATCCCGGGGCAGATCCAACGTCCAAAGTCACGCTGAGCGGCGTGTGCTCTGACGAGTCGCCGACGTAGATCACGAACTGGCCCGGGTCGATCCGCCAGCCGTGATCCCAGTACGAGAACGCCCGCGCGTCAAGTTGGACCGTCACATGCTTCGTCTCTCCTGGCGCCAGGCGGACCTTCCTGAATCCCTTGAGCTCCTTTGTCGGCCGCTTGATGCGCGCCGAGGGATCTCCGACATAGACCTGTGCCACTTCGGCCCCGTTACGCGAGCCGGTGTTGGTCACATCGAACGAGACGACGTGCTGCGGGCTTACCGTCAGGTGGCTAAACGAGAACGTCGTATACGATAGCCCATAGCCAAATGGGAATAGGGGCTTGATTGAAGACCCCGTGTAGTAGCGATAGCCGACAAAGACACCTTCGCTATATGTCACGTGACCATTCGTGGCGTAATAGTTATCGTGCGTTGGGTTATCCTCCCACCGCTTCTCGAAGCTGATCGGCAAATGCCCCTCGGGATTTGCCGAGCCAATCAGGACCTTGGCCACAGCAGTGCCCCCTTCCTGACCTGGATACCACGTTTGGAGCAATGCCGGAACATGAGCGAGCCATCCTTCAGTCGCGACCGCGCCACCCGAGGTAACGGTGACCACGGTGCGCGGATTGATCGCGGCGATGGCGTTGATCAGTGTCTCTTGGCCCCACGGCAGCGAGAATGTCCGATCTGATCCTTCAGCTTCGTTCGACGGATCGAACCCGACCGATACGACCACGGCGTCCGCGGCCTTCGCAATGCGCAAGGCCTCGGGGCTGACCAGGCTGTCGACCGCGCGAACGCCGAGGATGACGCGCGGCGACTGAGACCGGGGCACGAGCGAGAGCTGGACGCGCGTCGGCTGACCCGCCGTCAAACTCACGGTCGCCCATTTCATCGACGCCCCCTCGGCGGCTTTCTGGTCCACGACGGTCGAGTCGTTGACCCTGAGCCGATATCCGTCGTACGCCCGGACGATGATGAGATACTGCCCGCTCGTCGCGGGCGTGTACGTCCCGGTCCACCGCACGCCGTGCGCGCCGCGCGGCAGCGGAGTCGTGCCATCGGGCGGCAACCCGTCGATGCTCGTGGTATCGAGCGGCACCCCGGTACACGAGTCGTTGTCGAAGATCTCTTGATGAAGCCGGAGCCCGGTCTCGCTGACGATATCCGTGTCCGTCTGAATCCCGCGCGCGTACAGCACCTTCGCCGGAACAGTTTTCGTGATCCCTTCCAAAATGCTCACGGGCGCGAAGGACTCGATCTGCGCGCTCCCGCCAGCACTCGGCCGCGCTGGCCATGCATCCGGGCCGATCACCGCGATCGTGTGCACGCGCTCGAGGTCGAATGGCAGCACATGTCCGTCATTCTTGAGCAGGACCAGGCCTTCGAGAGCGCTCCGGAGCGCGATGCGGTTGTCATCGAGACTGTAGAGCGGCGTGGCGATATCGCGCTGGTCGTGATCCAGAAACCCGAACCGAATCGCCAGCCGTAAAATGCGGCGCACCTTGTCGTCGATCGTCGCGACCGACACGCGGCCATCCTGGATCGCGGGCAGCAGCGTCTGCCGATTCATGAACTTCGCCCACGGCATCTCCAGGTCCAACCCGCCATTGGCCGCCGCGACGCCGTCGTAGGTGGCATCCCAGTCGGACATGATGACACCGTCGAATCCCCAGTCGCGCTTCGCGACGCTGTCATTGAGCCACGTGTTCTGGGTCGCATGGACGCCGTTCAGGAGATTGTACGAGTCCATGATCGCGCCGACGTGCGCATCGCGCACCGCGGCCTCGAACGTGGGCAGATAGATCTCGCGCAGCGCCTGCTCGCTGATATCCGAAGACACATCGTGGCGATCGTACTCCTCGTTGTTCGCGGCGTAGTGCTTGATGGTCGCGACCACACCCTGCGATTGCACGCCGCGCACGTAGCCGACGGCCGTGCGGGCCGCGAGATATGGATCCTCGCCCATGTACTCGAAGTTCCGGCCGTTCATCGGCGCACGATAGATGTTGACGCCCGGTCCGAGGAGAAAGTGCACGCCCCGCGCTCTCGCATCACGGCCGATGCGCTCACCGACCAGTTGCGCCAAGTCGGGATCCCATGACGCCGCGAGGCCAATGCCTATGGCGTAGCCGGCCGTCGGCCCCCAAGTTCGCACGCCCATCGGACCGTCGGACATCTTGAGACGCGGCCATCCCACGGCTGGGATCGACCGAATGAACATGTCGTCGACGCCGCCGATGAGAGCGAGCTTTTGCTCGATCGACATCCGGGCCATGAGACTGTCGACGCGGCGTTCGACTGCGGCGCTATCTTGCAGGGCGAGGAGGAGGCACAATGCGAGAGGCATGGCTGATAATATGAGACTCTACCACGAAATCCATGGGACTGGTTTTCCGCTCGTGCTCATTCACGGCGCGTTCGGCAGCACCGCCACGCTCGGCGACCTGCTGCCGGCGCTCGCGGCGACCCGGCGCGTGATTGCCGTCGACTTGCAAGGTCACGGGCGCACGCCCGATGTCGATCGGCCAATTCAGGCGGAGACCATGGCGGACGACATCGCAGATCTGCTCAGCGACCTCAACGTCGACCGGGCCGACATCATGGGTTACTCGCTCGGCGGCGGCGTGGCGTTGCACGTCGCCAGCCGACATCCCGGCATCGTGAACAAGCTCGTCATCGTTTCGCGGCCATACAAGCGACGTGGCTGGTCGGACGAAACACTCGCCAGAATGGAGCAGATGGGTCAAAGTACCCCCGAGAACGCTCCCCCTCTTTTTGCGAAGATCGCCAAATTGCTCCAGGTCGACTATGACTGGACAGCAGCCGTGAAAGACATCCGTGCTCCCACGCTAGTCCTATTCGGCAGCGCCGATGGCGAGCGCGCTGGCCACGGCCAAGAATTTGTCGGGCTGCTCCGCGACGGTCGCCTCGAGATCGTCCCCGGGGCGACTCACATGACAGTCTTTACGCCCATCATTGTGCCAACGGTCACGGCATTCCTCGACGCGCCGTGAGAGCGTTGATCCCGTGCGGAGGACGCGGCACGCGCATGCGAGCGATCGCCGGCGACGGACCCAAGGAGATGGTGCCGGTCGCTGGCACGCCCGCGATCGACTGGGTGCTCCGCGAATGCACCGAGAGCGGCTTGGACGAGATCCTCGTCGTCTCGGCGCCTGGGAAAGAGGCCCTGGTCGAGCATCTCGGGCAGGTGCCCGGTGTCCAGACCGTCATCCAACGCGAACCTCGCGGCCTCGCCGACGCGATTCGCCTCGGCCGCGACTTCGCTGGAGCCGAGCCACTGGCCGTCGCCCTCCCTGACAACATCTTCGTCGGCGCCCGCCCAGCACTGTCTCAAGTCATCGACGCGCATCGCGCGACCGGCACGAACGTCGTCGCGATCGTCGAGATCAGCGCTCGCCAAGCCGCGCGCAAGGGAGCGACGGCCGCGCTCGACGGCGTGCGCGACGGCTCCGCCTATCGCATCTCTCGTATCTCCGACAAGGGGGCGAAAGGCGCCCCATCGCGGTACACGGCCGTCGGCAGGTTTGTATTTCTATCCGAGGCGTTGTTGGCAATCGATCGGGTCGAGCAATCGATTCCCACTGGAGCGGAGCTCGACGATGTCCCGCTGATGCAATGGCTCCTCGCGAACAACGCTCTCACAGGCCGCGTGATCGAGGGCCAGTTCCTCGACATTGGCTTGCCGAGCGGCTACGAGGAGGCGAACGCGCTGCTCAGCCATGCTCGATCCGCGCCCCAGCGGCCGCATGAGTGATCCAGCCGCCGCCGAATGTCGCAAGCGCCTGCAGGTTGCCGACGGCGATCGCGCAGCCGCCCCAACCCGCCCCGGTGAGGCGGGCACCCGTGACCCCATCAGTGTGGCGGGCGCGGTCGACGAATGCGTCGAGCTCTGGAGAGGAGCACTCGTAGTCGACGCGGAGTGACTCGTGCGAGGCGAACAGGGCTTCGCCTGGGAGTGCGCTGCCCACGCGCAGGGCGTCGACGACCGCGCGGACGCGGGCCATCTCGGTCACGACGTGGCGGGCGCGGCGATCGAGAGGTGGGGGCAAGTGGGCCTCGCGCAAGAGGTCGAGGTCGGCTGCGGCGAGGCTCGGGAGCGACGGACGGAGTGTGCACAAGCGCGTGAGCGCGGCCTGGCACTCGGCGCGGCGGTCGTTGAACGCCGAGTCGGCGAGCGCGCGGCGAACGCCGGTGTCGAAGATGAGAACGGCGTCGTCGAATGAGACGTGCTCGTATGCGCCGGTATCGCAGCGGATATGCACCGCCTGGTGCGCGGCGCCGAGCGCCGAGGCCTGCTGGTCCATGATCCCTGAGGCCACACCCACGAACTCTCGCTCGGCCCGTGTGCCGAGCAGGGCGAGTCGTTGTGGTGGGATGTCGTGCCCGAACAATCGCGCGAGGGCGAACGCGGTGGCGGTTTCGAGCGC
>Ga0210393_10004782_pt1 | contig 10678 bp, 7 predicted proteins | sample IncBWC27OmetaG_FD_160068 | JGI IMG/M metagenome (GOLD analysis project Ga0210393, IMG submission 160068) | Forest soil microbial communities from Barre Woods Harvard Forest LTER site, Petersham, Massachusetts, United States - Inc-BW-C-27-O ...
TCGCAGCACGCGGTGTCGGGGCGGCGGGCGAGCCCGACGACGAACTTTGTCCAGTAACTCCCGCGCCGCCCGAGCCTGATCCGGTTGGACACGGAGCCGTGTTCTGGCCTACCGCTAGACTTGCAAAAACCAGAAACAACCACATTATGTTCGTATTCAGTTTCATGTAACCTCCAAGGATGTTATTCAGGGTTCTTAGCTAGGCCGCCGTCCTGTTGGCAAATGTATTGCCCAGCTTCGTGAAGCGATGAACGAAAGCCACATGGGACATCTCTCCCGACTCTCCCTCATCCTCTTCTTGTTCTTGCTCTTGGTCACGGTTTTCAATGACTGAGAAATGAACGTAATCGTAGATGTCAACGTCTTCGACTCTGACTCGTAAGCCCGTTGGATCTCCGCAGATGTCACCAATTGCAAGTTGAACGTCACGCATCATCATTAAGTCTCCGGTTAGTTTGGAAATTAACTGCCAAAGACGTCTCGCCCTTGACGAATTGCAAGCAAGAGAGGCTGCAATCCCTTATTTCTTGGGGTCCCCTCGCGCAGATTCAACACGGGCGAATTTTGTTTGGTGGACGAGTTTTACGTTGAGAGTGTTTGCCCCTTGAGTTTTCATTGGCATTTTCCCCCTCTCGTCCCTAGTTGGGTACTGAAATTTCAACTTAAGAAGAAAACGCGGCACAAGTCAAGCCGATAGCCCGACATTTTTGTAAAACTTTGTCCTCACCAGTGACAGTTTGCATAGCTCCCGCACTTATATAGGAACGCTGCACATCAAAGCTCCTTGCATGCTTGTTTTGCTGCACTTCTCTTCACGAATCCGTTCCATGAGTTACTGCGTGTTCTTACAACCAATAGCCGAAATGAACCTGGGATTCCACTTATGAGCAGGGCTGTCACGCAAGCGGAAACACGCTAACAACCGAGCAAATTTTGCTCTCTTAGCTTTCGAGGATCACGTCGATCAACGAATCGCATACGGTTTTCCCTGTAGCTCGGTCATCGGACGGGTTTGTGGATTTCAACGTGGCCCTGAACTCGGTGGTCAGCCGATTGCGTCACGCGCTGGGCGGCTGGGCGGAATCTCCCAGCTCGTCACGCACTGTGACGGCTTACTCCCGCCGCCGCCCGCGGTTGGCCACAATTGTGAATGCTGTGAATGTACAATACATCCATTGAAGCCTGAGTCGCAGTCTTAGATACAGGAGGATGTTACGGGATGAAGCTTGGCGAAGTGCTCGTTAGGTTCGAGCCTCCGTTCGAGATCGGTTGCGTTGCAGGCAGTGCGCTTTGATCTCAACCCTTATGCGCTCCAGGTACTTTCGGATGTTCGCCCCGGCTCTGCTGTTTTTCCTGTTGCCAGTGGGGGCGGCCAGTGGGCAAAATACGACGCTGATCAGTCTTGACCAGGCCATCGATTTGGCGCTGGCGCACAACCATTCGATCAAAGCCGCGCGAACTTTGATTCTTCAGAACCAGGCTCAGGAAATCACCGCCAACCTGCGCCCTAATCCGACGCTTGGACTCGATAGCCAGTTCATCCCGATTTTTACTCCGCAGGATTTTTCCGGGGACAACCTGGACCAGACTCAGCAGTTTGACATTGGGATCGGATACCTGTTCGAGCGTGGTCACAAGCGGCAACGGCGCTTGCAAGCCGCTCGGGATCAAACCGCTGTCACGAGTGCCCAAATTACGGACGCCGAACGCACTCTGGCTTTCAACGTGGGCCAGCAATTCGTCAGTGTTTTGCTCGCGGAATCCACTCTTCAGTTTGCGCTTGAGGATCTGAAGGGCTTCCAGCAGACGGTCGATATTAGTGAAGCACAACTCAAGGCGGGCTACATCAGTGAAGGCGATTATCTTAAGATCAAGCTGCAGCTTCTGCAGTTTCAGACCGACGTTTCCTCCGCCCGCTTGGCGAGAGTGCAGGCGCTTGTCGGACTGCGTGAGTTTCTGGGCTACAGCGCGGTACCGGCCGATTTTGACGTGATTGGCGATCTGGCTTATCAGCCCCTTAAGGCCAACATGGAAGACTTGCAGACGAAGGCGCTGCGCCAGCGCCCCGATTTCAGGGCCGCGGAATTGGGGATCGTCGCGGCACGAAGCCAAGTTCTGCTGGCCAAAGCGAACGGCAAAGTCGACGTAAATGGCACGGGTGACTTCACGCATGTTTCCGGCGAGAACACCGTTTCGCTCTTCGTGAATTTTGCATTGCCGATTTTCAACCGCAATCAAGGAGAGATCGCGCGTACCGGTTATGCGCTCACCCAGGCGCAGGAGCAGCAGCAAGTCGCCAGCGATACAGTTCTCTCTGATGTTGCCAACGCCTATGAGGCGGTCAGGAGCAATGACGCAGTGGTGCAACTCTATACGTCCGGCTACCTCAAGCAGGCGCAGGATTCACGTGATATCAGCGCGTATTCGTATAAACGCGGTGCCGCGAGTCTGCTGGATTTTCTCGATGCCGAGCGCAGTTACCGGTCCATTCAATTAGCCTATCGCCAGACGCTGGCCTCTTATATGACCGCATTGGAGCAGTTGAAAGAAGCAGTGGGAACGAGGAATCTGCCATGAGCTTGGGTCAGCATCTGTGGGGACGGTTGGCTGCGTTTGCCGCCGTATCGGCTCTGGTATTCGCCGGTTGCGAGGGCCCCGGATCGAATGCCGCAAACTCGAGCAGCGCAAGAGACTCAAGCAACGCCGAGCTGTTTACTATTCCACAAGAACAGATGTCTCATGTGCAGGTGCTGACCGTTCAGCCGACAAAGCTCACTCGGTCTCTCCGGCTGACTGGGGCCGTGGCTTACAACAGCTTTCGCACTACGCCGGTGATCACGCAAGTGAGTGGACCGGTCAGCCGGGTCGTGGTTGTTCCCGGACAGGACGTACATCAGGGCGAACCCATGTTGTACGTCGCGAGCCCAGATTATTCGCAGCTCCGCACCAACTATCTGAAGGCCAGGTCCGCATATGCTTTGGCACAGAAGGCTTCTGTCCGAGCGCAGGACCTCTATGAACATCACGCGATCGCCGAACAGAACCTGGAGCAGACGCAGTCGGCCGAGGTACAGGCGGGCGGCGACTTGGCGGCGGCGCAAGCCGCATTGAAAGTCCTTGGCATTACCGACCCCGATGCGCTCATGAACGCTCCGCCTTCTTTTGAAGTTCCAGTGAAGGCGCCGATCAGTGGCTTGGTGGTCGAGCAGGATGTGTCCGCGGGACAACTCATTCAGCCAGGAACCACCCAATGTTTCATGATTTCCGACGTCAGCAACGTCTGGGTGCTGGTCAACGTTTATCAGAAGGATTTGCCCTATGTGCACGTCGGAGACGCGGTCACAATTCAGACGGATGCCTATCCGGACGATTTCCACGGGCGCATTTCTTACCTCGCGGCGTCACTGGATCCGAATACACGGACGCTGCAGGCGCGTATTGAGACCAACAATCCAGGCGAGAAACTGAAAAAAGACATGTACGTGGCTGCGATTGTGAATGCGGGAGTGATGCCCAATGCTATTGCGCTCCCGGATGCTGCCGTCCTGCGCGACAGTGTGAACCAGCCTTTTGTTTATGCCGCGGCATCAGCGAACCAGTTTGGCAGGCGCTCGGTGACGCTGGGGGAAAGCTTGAATGGACAGACGGAAATCACCAGCGGGCTGAAAGCGGGTGACCGAGTCATCGGAAATGGCAGCTTGTTCTTGCAATTTGCGAACTCGTTGCAGCGCTAACCGAATCGCACCAGCTTTGAGAAATGTTCGAACAACTCTGGCAAGGATAGTGTCCACTACAACCGAATGATCCACCGAATAGTCCAAGCGGCGCTGCGGCAGAGGTTCCTGGTACTGATGCTGACCGCTTTCATCACGGTCGGGGGAATTCTTTCGTTTCAGCGGATGCCTGTGGATGCCTACCCCGACCTTTCACCTCCGCAGGTGGAAATCATTACCCAGTGGCCAGACCATGCCGCCGAAGAAGTCGAACGCCTGGTCACACTTCCCCTTGAACTCGTGATGAACGGCGTTCCGCGCATGGTAGTGATGCGTTCCATCTCGCTGTATGGGCTGTCGGACGTAATCCTCACCTTCGAAGAAAGTACGGACAGTTATTTTGCGCGGCAAATCGTGTTTGAAAGGCTGGCGCAAGCCACGCTGCCTACAGGAGTGACCCCGAGCCTGGCGCCCCTGTTCAGCCCCAGTGGCCTGGTGTATCGCTATGTGCTGGAAAGTCCCGACCGCAGCCCGCAAGAGTTGAAGACATTTGAGGATTGGGTGATTGAGCGCGCCTATCGATCGGTCCACGGTGTCGCTGACGACTCGGGCTTCGGCGGAACCGTAATGCAGTACCAGGTACTGCTCGACCCGGCGCGGATCTACGGGTTTCACCTCACGATTCCGCAAGTCACGGCTGCTCTGGCTGCCAACAACTCGAACGCCGGCGGCGGGTTCTATTCTCAGGGCGGACAGTTCTACTACGTTCGCGGCATCGGTCTGGTACGGAACACAGAGGACATTGAGAACGTCGTGGTGGGCGCCAACAAGGGCGTACCCATCCGAGTGCGTGATGTGGGAGATGTAACCATCGGGCACGCGCCGCGCCTGGGCCAATTCGGCTTCCAAAAAAATGACGATGCGGTTGAGGGCGTGATTCTTATGCTGCGCGGGGAGCAGACGCAGAACGTACTGAAAGGAGTGGAAGCGAAGACCGAAGAATTGAACCGCCAGATCCTGCCGCCTGACGTCAAGATTCATCCTTATTATGACCGCAGCGAATTAGTAGACTTGACCACGGACACGGTGGAAGCGAACCTGCTTCGCGGCATGGTGTTGGTCCTGGTCGTGCTGATCTTCTTCCTGGTCAGCTTCCGCGCCGCCGTCATTGTTGCCCTCACCATCCCGCTTTCACTCTTGTTTGCCTTCATCGTGCTGCACGCGCATGACGTTGCTGCGAACTTGCTCTCGATCGGCGCCATTGACTTCGGAATTGTCATCGATGGCACCGTGGTCATGATTGAAAACATCTACCGCGAACTGGCCCTGCGCGAAGGACAGCAGTACAACCTGAACGAAGTCATTCTTGCGGCTGCGAAAGATGTGGATCGGCCGATTTTCTATTCGGTGGCCGTCATCCTCGCCGGTTATTTGCCAATTTATGCATTGAGTGGTGCTTCGGGAAAACTGTTCCACCCCATGGCTGAGACGATGTCGTTTGCTCTGGTCGGCGCGCTCATCCTGACGCTCACGCTCATCCCCGTGCTCGCTTCCTACTGGTTCAAGAGCGGCGTTCGCGAGAAACAGAATCGCGCCTTCGAATGGATGAAGCGGAAATACGCAGTTCAGCTGGACTGGGCACTTGATCGGCCGAAAACCACCCTCGCGATTGCGACCTTGATCTTCGGGGCGACCTTGCTGCTGGTGCCCCTCATCGGCGGCGAGTTCATGCCTCACCTCGATGAAGGCGCGCTCTGGGTGCGGGCTACCATGCCTTACACGATTTCCTTCGAGGAGGCCAGCATCATTGCTCCCCAGATACGCGAAATCCTGATGTCTTATCCGCAGGTAACGGTTGTGGGTTCAGAATTAGGACGGCCTGACGACGGCACGGATCCCACGGGCTTCTTTAACTGCGAGTTCTACGTCGGCCTGAGGCCCTACAAAGACAGATCATGGAGGGGCGAGATCAGCGAGAAAAAACAACTGATCGAATCCATCAACAAGAAACTCACTGCCTTCCCCGGGATTATTTTCAACTATACCCAGCCTGCTGAAGATGCAGTGGACGAAGCGCTGACCGGCCTCAAGAGTTCTTTGGCGGTCAAAATCTATGGTGAGGATCTGAACATACTGCAAGACAAGGCGATACAGATCAAGAACACACTCTCCAAAGTGCCCGGTTTTACCGAACTCACAGTGGTGCGAGAACTTGGCCAGCCGAGCCTGCTCGTCGAAGTCAATCGCGATAAGACTGCGCGATATGGGATCAACGTTGCGGATGTGGAAGCCGTGATTTCGGCCGGCGTCGGTGGGCAGGCAGTCACTCAAGTCATTCAAGGGGAGAAGCTGTTTGATCTGGTTGTCCGCATGCAACCCCAATTCCGCAGCAGCGCCCATGAGATTGGAAACTTATTGGTGGGTACACCCGACGGGCAGCAGATACCACTCAGTCAGCTCGCCAATATCACTCAGGGAAACGGAGCGTCCTTTATCTACCGGGAAAATAACTCCCGCTACATCGGTGTACAGTACAGTATCGAAGGCCGCGATCTGGAGCGGGCAGTGCGAGACGGCCAGACAGCAGTCAAGAAGGCCATAACACTGCCCCAGGGCTACCGCATGGAATGGGGCGGCGAATACAGCCAGTTTCTCGAGGCCAGGGCGCAGATGTATTTCATTGGCCCGCTTGCCGTAGTGCTGATTTTCATGATCTTGTTTGCGCTTTACGGAAATTTCAAATTCCCCGTCACCATCGCGCTGGGTGTGATCATGACCGAACCGGTGGGTGCGTTGGTTGCGCTGAAACTCACTCACACTCCCTTCAGCGTGTCGTCAGTGCTGGGTCTCCTGGCGTTGCTGGGAGTTTCCGTGGAGACTGCTGTCATTCTCGTCTCCTATATCAACAAGCTGCGGCAGGAGGGAATGGGCATTCGCCTGGCCACACGGGAAGCTTCGCTCTTGCGACTCCGTCCAATCATGATGACGGCTCTCGTGGCCTGCCTGGGATTGCTGCCAGCAGCACTTTCTACCGGCATCGGCTCAGATACTCAGAGGCCGTTCGCGATCGTCATCGTGGCCGGTCTCATCTCCCGCCTCTTTATCGGATTCTTCGTCAATCCCGTGTTGTACGAGTTGGTCGCCCGGGAAGGCGATGTTCTTCAGGTATGAAGCGAGGAGGACACTTCTCGACGCTTCTCCGTCCGGATACAGAATGCGAAGCTTGTAACTGAAAAAAGAGGGAGAAAAGCGCGGCCCAAGAGCCGCGCACTTTTTCACTGGACCTTTGCGTGTTAGAACGCGCGCGGCGGCCAGGAACCAACCGTCCCAAAATCCAAGCTATTGCTCTGAAGTTCGACAGGCGACTTCGCCGATTCAGTGAACGAGCAGTTTTTGCCGTTTGATGTTACGTTCACGGACTGACCCCTCCGACCCGGACTGTTGTAACCCGAAGTTAACCTGTTTGTCATCGCATCGTAACAATCCTGGCATAGACTGCGTCCTGGCTGTTGCCTTCTGCCATCGAGTGCAGCCTTGGGCGACTTGGCTCTTCGCGAGCGCGCTGCCGGGGCTGGTTGGAATAGTGATGCGAGGTTAGGCGAGAAAGCCACGGTTCTGCTGAGTTTCCCGGCGGTAGTTCTGGGTTGACTGGATTGTACCCGCAAGATCAAGTTCTCGACTGCTGCGAACGCTGTAATCGAGTGTGCGGCGCCGTCTCATGGATTACGTCAACGGGGAGCGATCGAGCCAACCGTCAGAGGCTTCGTCATCAAACCACAACCACTACCGGGCGAAATGACAAATACCTTATTTAAGGAGAGGATTCGTGAGTCCAAATCAAGTGTTGCGTGTCGGGTTCCCTGGTGCCGTGAAGTCGGGCGCATTGAAGATGCGGATTGCTCTTTTCGCGTTATCGGTCGCACTGGTAGCGACCGGGGCAAACGCCCAAGACGCTTGCTCCCGCGAAGCCACGTTCAACGCAATTTACGACTTTGGGAACAAAACTGGAGATCCGCTAAATCCTCAATACGTGGGTGCGATGACGCAGGGGCCAGATGGCAAGATCTACAGCACGACACCAACTGGTGGAAGCATGGGAGGCGGTACAACATTCAAGCTTGCGCAGGGTGGAAAGTTGACCGTGCTGGCCGATTTCACAGACCAGCCTTATAGCGGGCTTACGTTGGGTACCGACGGCAACCTTTATGGCACTACGAGCTCTGGTGGAACCCTCGGCGCCGGAAGCGTGTTCAAGATGGCAGCGAAAGGAGTGTTAACCACTCTGTACAACTTTACGGGAGGAAACGATGGCAAAGATCCCATGGCCCCTCCCATCGAAGGGACGGACGGGAATTTTTATGGGACGACCAACCAAGGCGGCGCTCACAATGTGGGGACGGTTTACCAACTCTCACCATCCGGCGCACTGACGACGCTTTATCAGTTCGACGGGGCTCACGGCGCGAGCCCGGTTGGCGCTTTGGTTCAAGGCGTCGACGGATATCTTTACGGAACAACTGTAGTCGGCAACAGCATCGGGGGCTCCTGTAGCGGTGGGGGTTGTGGCACAGTTTTCAAGGTACTCCCCTCGGGAAGCAACTTTAGAGTGCTGCATGTCTTTGTCAACGATGGCAACGGGACGTTCCCCTATGGTGCGCTGGTCCAGGGCGGCGGGGGCAAATTTTATGGTACGACACAAGCTGGAGCACCCAGCGGGGCGGGCGTTATCTTCAGTATTACGTCGAATGGCTCGTTCACGCCGCTCTACCAGTTGAATGGAGGAACCGACGGGGGAAGCCTCTATGCGGGACTAGCGGAGGCGCCGGATGGAAACTTTTACGGGGTTACCAGTGACCAGGGGATCGGTTACGGAACCTTCTTCCGAATGACCCCCCGGGGCAAATTCACGGTATGCGAAAGTTTCAACTCCACGAAAGGCGCCAATGGATCAGTCACGCCGATTCAACACACGAATGGGACATTCTACGGAGACACTTCTCAAGGCGGCCCCATTCAGAATTTCGGCGTCGCTTACGCGATAAGCCTGGGTTACAAGCCCTTCGTTAGCCTGCTGCCGGCATCTGGGAAAGTGGGCGCGACCATTGGCGTTCTCGGCCAGGGCTTCACGGGAGCCAGCGTAGTATCGTTCAACGGGAAGGCGGCAACGAAATTCACCATAGTGTCGGATACATTCTTGACCGCTGTGGTTCCGTCGAAAGCGACCTCTGGCTTCGTAACGGTCACCGCGCCGGGCGGCGGGTTGCAAAGCAACAAGAAGTTTCGAGTTACCAAGACCATCGATTAGCACAAGCAAAGGAGCGATGCATTCGGCCTTCTTGATTTTCAGCGCCGGGCCTCTTTGCCGCTGTAGCCGATCTGCCCGCGACCATTCTGTTCACCGCTGATTCGTAAGCAGCGGTGCAGGAGGACAAGCATCGCGAGCGACACCACAAAAACCAGCCAGCCAGAAAATGTGTGAAAGAAACCCTGGGCCTTGTCGGGATCCCAGTGCTGTACCAGCAAGCCGGTGCCTACAATCCGCACGCTATTTGCCGCCACCGCGATGGGAATCGAGGCCGTGGCCAAGACGATCCGAACCCAAATACGAGTCTCGGTGAGGTATCCATAGATGATGGCGAGAGTCATCAGGGAGAGCAGCGACCTCACGCCACTGCAGGCTTCTGCAACTTCCAGCGACATCGCCGGCAAATGAATGACGTTGCCTTCGCGGAGCACGGGAACGCCCGCTATGGGCAACAGCAGAGCAGCGATCTTTGAAGCCAGCATTTGAAGCGGAAAGGTGATCTGGGTGAAGACGATGGCGGGAATGGGAATCATGAAAACTAGAAATGCCCAGGGAAAAAGCACCGCACGAAACCAGCGCCATCCCTGGAAGAAGATCACCATGCCCGCGATCAACAGAAGCAGGGAAACTCGAGACAGGAAAAGCTCCGCTCCCAACACTCCTACGAGGAGTACGGAGAGGGCAAACGCGATGACAAGCAGTCCCCAGGAAGAAGGCTCGCGAGGTTCCCGGGCAAGCCTGGCACGATCTTGCCATAGCACGAATAAAGAAAATGCGGGAACGAAAAATCCGTGCGAAAAGTTAGGGTCGTTCGACCATTGTTTCGCGAGGTGGAAAAGAATGGACCAGTAAAGCCAGCCCACCAGGAGGACAAGCACTGCGCCCTGCCACCGCGAGTTCCCCTTCAGGGCAGGCTGCGAAGGCCTCGCCGAAAGCTTGGCGGTTTGTGCCAGATAAACCAAAGGATAAGAGTGCGGGGGATGAACCCAGCATATGCCAACACCTGACTGAGCGCAATTGTTCTGTGGAAATGTACTCTTGGAAGGCGGCCGCTTTAGGGGGTGTGCGGGGCGGGACTTTGCGTACCGGGCAACCCGGGTTTGCCGGCATAGGATCTTCGCGATGTCGGTCCGGGCCAATCGTCGCTGCGAAAGGGTGCGGCGGGAAGTCCGGCGGCATTGATCAGGTTGCAGGTCGGGTAGTTGGCCCAGGCATACCGGACCGCGGCCGGAGCAGGGACGCTGGGGCTGGACACAACAATGGCATCTCCTTGGATCGAAGCGTTCGCCCAGTGAAATTTGCGGTCTGCTCCCGCCAATGCGAACCCAGCCAGCGGTCCATCACCGAGTGCCGCCAGTCGGCCTGTTGCAGGAGCGAAATGCACGACGACGCGGCTTCCATCAAACTGCGCGGAGCGGTAGACGGGCCCGGAAAACACAAGGGGACGACCGTAGGTCAACCCCAACGCAAGCGCACCCAGGCGCTCTCCGACCTCCAGCTTTCTGTGCGGATGGAGATTCCTGGGTTCGCCAAGGTCAATGGTGACTGCCAAGCCGGCACCGGTTTTCTCTTTGGCGACCAGAAATTGGGCTTCGCGAAGTTCGGCCCAAGCGGAATCCTGCGGCTCGGGCGCCGGTGACCCAAAGGCCGGTAACTGGAC
>Ga0210393_10004784_pt1 | contig 10671 bp, 10 predicted proteins | sample IncBWC27OmetaG_FD_160068 | JGI IMG/M metagenome (GOLD analysis project Ga0210393, IMG submission 160068) | Forest soil microbial communities from Barre Woods Harvard Forest LTER site, Petersham, Massachusetts, United States - Inc-BW-C-27-O ...
AAACCTGCGGCCACTGCGGCTGGTGCACGGCCGGACAGTACAACCACTGCCCCGATCTGGCGCTGCACGGCTACAACCGATCGAGCGGCGGCCTTGCCGAATATACGGTCGTGCGCCGCCGGATGGCGCATCGCCTGCCGCCCGGGATGACCCCGGCGCAGGGTGCGGTCATCGAGCCGCTCGCCATCGCCTGGCACACCGCGAATCGATGCCGGGTCGAGGCCGGGCAGACCGTGGCGATTCACGGCGCGGGACCCATCGGCATCGGCGTGTGTCTGACGCTCAAGGCGCGCGGCGTCGAGGTCATCATGGTCGATCCCTCGCCGCTGCGGCGTAGGGTGCTCGAGCGCTTGGGCGCGCGCGCGACTCTCGACCCGAACGACTGCGATCCGGTTGCGGCCATCCGCGACTTGACCCGCGGGCATGGCGCGCATGCATCGGTGGATGCGGCCGGAGTGCCCGCGTCGTTCAATGCCATGCTGCATGGCACGCGTGTCGACGGCACGGCCGTGGTCGTCGCCATCCACCATCGGCCGGTGGTGATACCGCCCTTCGATCTGTTGATGCCGGAGGTGAACCTCACCGGCGTCGCCATGTCGGTGCACGCCTTTCCGAGCGTCATCGATGCGATGGCGCGGGGCTGCTACCCGCTCGATGAATGGGTGGAAACGATTCCATTCGACAGCTTGATGGAGCGCGGCCTGGAACGGCTGCGCCGGCAGGAGGGGCTGAAAATTCTGGTGGATGTGGGATCGAGAACGCACCGCTAGTGGCGGTCAGTTGACGCGAACCTCGAGCAGCATCGGGACCTCGGCCGCAAATAGGGCGAGCAGGGCGGCATCCAGATCCTCGCAGCGCTCGACGCACTTGGCCGCGACACCTTGGGCTTGGGCCAGTGCGCAAAAATCGAGATGCGGCAGGCGCACACCGGGCAGCGTCTTGATGCCGAAGTGGTTGCCGAACTCTTCGAGCGCGCGATAGCTGCCGTTGTTGACGATGATGAAGGCGACCGGGAGCTTGAGTTCGGCGGCGCTCCACAGTCCCTGAATCGAGTACATGGCGGAGCCGTCGCCGAGCAGGGCGATGACCTTGCGATCCGGGCGCGCTAGAGCGACTCCCACCGCTGCGGGCAGACCGTGGCCGAGGCCGCCGCTGGCGCAGGTGTGAAAGGTATTGCGCTCGAGGATGGGCAGGTGATCGTGCATGGGTCCGCGGCTGCTAGGGGCCTCTTCGACGATGATGCTGCCCGCGGGGCGCAGCGCGGCGATTTGCTGCAGCACGTACCGGTCGCTCAAACGGCCGGGGGCAATGCGCGGCGGCCGCGCAGGGATGGGTGGCGGTGCGCGAGACGCGGCCGGCAGCAATTCGAGCAGGGCGGCGATGCCGAGTTTCAAATTCGTGACGATGGCGGTGCCGACGGGGGACCAGGCCGCCGCACCGGGGTCGTCAGTGAGCTGCACCAGGGTGGCGTCCTCCGGAATGTGCGGACCGTGGCCTTCCACGTGATAGGTGAACACCGGCGCCCCCAGCGCCAGAATGAAATCGGTGCCGCGCAGGCGCTCGACGATGGCTGCCCGATCCGCCGGAAGGAAACCGGCGAACAGAGGGTGGTCCTCGGGAAAGCTATTGCGCGCCGACATGGGGCTGACCCAGACCGCGGCTTGATGCCGCTGCGCGAGCGCAATGGTTTCGTCCCAGGCATCGTCGCGAGCCACCGATGCGCCGACCACGATCACCGGCCGGTGCGCACGGCTCAAGCGCGCGGCGGCCTGCTCCAGCATTTTCGGATCGCCCGCCATCCGCCGGCTGACTTCACGCGCACCCAGCGGCGCGCAGGGGCGGTCCCAATCGTCCACGGGAATCGAAACGAAGGCGGGGCCGCGCGGCGGCTGCATCGCGGCGTAGTAGGCGCGAGCGATGGCCGCTGGGACGTCGGCCGCTCGCGCCGGCTCGCTGCTCCATTTCACATAGGGCTTGGGCAGCTGCGCGGCTTGCTCAGAATACAGAAAGGGTTCGAAGGGCAGAATGGAACGCGCCTGCTGGCCTGCGGTGATTACCAGCGGAGTCTGGTTCTTGTAAGCCGTGAAGATGCTGCCGAGAGCATGGCCGACGCCGATGGCCGAGTGCAGGTTCACCAGCGCGGCGTTGCCGCGACCTTGAGCGAAGCCATCGGCCATCGCGACGACGACCGACTCCTGCAGGCCCAGTACGTAGCGGAAATCGGCGGGAAAGTCGCGGAACATGGGCAGCTCGGTGGAGCCCGGATTGCCGAAGACGGTCGTGAGCCCGAATTCGCGCAGCAGCGAATACACGGCCTCGCGTACGGTCATGTCCTCGTTCAAAAGCGGATCACCACTTTGCCGAAGTGGGTACCGCTCTCGAGGTGACGGTACGCGGCGGCGGCATCGTCGAAATCGAATTCGCGATCGACGACGGGCTGCAGCGCGTGTGCCGAGATGGCGGTGTTCATACGCTCGAAGTGAGCCCGCGATCCCACGTAGACGCCGTTCAAACTTCCCTGCTTGCCCAGCAGTCCGTACGGACTGCCCGCCGCGCCCACGCCGGTGAGCACGCCGATCATGGCGACCCGCCCGCCCACCGCGATCGATCCGATGGATCGAGCCAGGGATTCGGCGCCGCCGACGTCCAAGACGTGATCGACGCCGCGTCCGTCGGTCAGCTTGAGCACTTCCCGGTCCCACTCCGGGTGCGTCCGGTAGTTGATGCCGCCGTCGGCGCCGAGCGTCTTTGCGCGCGCCAGTTTCGCGTCGCTCGACGAGGTGATCAGCACGCGTGCGCCGGCGAGCTGGGCCAGCTGCAAGCCGAAGATGGAGACGCCGCCGGTGCCGAGTACCAGCACCGTCTCGCCGGGGGTGACGCGTCCGATATCCGCCAAGGAGCGCCAGGCGGTGACCGCTGCGCACGGCAGAGTCGCTGCGCTCGCGTACGACAGATGGGCGGGTACCGTCACCGCGTTCTGCTCGTCGAACGCCACGAACTCGGCGAGTACGCCGTCCGCAGGCGGCGCTCCGAGCGCGACCATCGGGCCCGCGGGCGGCCTACCGTCGATCCAGCCGCGAAAGAAGGTGCCCGCAACGCGCTCGCCGACCCGAAAGCGGGTGACCGCGGCGCCCACTGCGACCACCTCGCCCGCACCGTCGGACAATGGCACGGTATTGGCCTTGACCGTGCCGCCCATGTAGTGGCCTCGGGCGATGAGAAGGTCGCGGTAGTTGAGCGACGCGGCATGGATGCGCACCAGGATCTGGGCGGGCTGCAGTTCGGGGTCGGGGCGCTGACAGCGGCGCAAGCCGTCGAGACTGTTGCTGCCGGCGGTGATTTCATAGGCGCGCATCCAGACTCCTCCCCCATTACTGCGTGCGTTCGACGCCGATCGCCGCAAGTTTACCCGCAGACATGGCGAAGCGCTTGCACCGCTCATCGCAACCGCGTTCTCTCTGGGCTGATCGCGATGGGCGCGGTGGCGCGCATCCTATGGAGCCGTCGGCTCAAACGATGCCGCAGCGGGAGGAGTGCCGTGCCGAGCGCATCGACGAATAAGTACGACTATGTAATCGTTGGCGCGGGCTCCGCAGGATGCGTCCTGGCGAATCGATTGACGCAGGATCAAGGCGCCAAGGTTCTTCTCCTGGAGGCGGGCGGTGCGTCGACGGGTCTGTTCAAAGACATGCCCATGGCATTCCCCAAGTACGTGCTTCGGCGCGATCTGAATTGGAACTTCGAGAGCGAGCCCGAGCCGTATCTCAGCGGGCGGCGAATCGAGATTCCGCGCGGCAAGGGCTTGGGCGGCTCCTCGATGATCAACGGCATGGTGTATGCGCGCGGTCATCGGCGCGACTACGACGATTGGGCAGGCCGCGGCCTCCGGGGATGGAGCTACGCCGATGTTCTGCCGTATTTCCGAAAATCCGAGAAGAGCTGGCTGGGCGAGAATGCATATCATGGCGCATCGGGTGAAATGGAAATCGCCGTTCCCCGATCGAACATGCTGTACCGGGAGATTCGCGCCGCGAGCATCGCGGCGGGATATCCGGCAACCGAGGACTATCACGGCGCGCAGACCGAGGGATTTCAGCGCAGCGAAATGACGGTGCTGCGCGGCAGACGCGGAAGCGCGGCGCGGGTTTTTCTCAAGCCGGCCATGAGCCGGCGCAATCTGACGATCGAGACACGCACGCTCGCCGGCCGTATTCGCCTACAGAGCGGCCGCGCGGTCGGCGTCGACTACGTCCGGGGAGGCGAGATGCTCACGGCGCTGGCCGACCGGGAAGTCATCGTCGCGGCCGGCGTGTACGGCTCGCCGCAACTGCTGATGCTGTCCGGAATCGGTCCCGCCGAACATCTGAGAGGCTTGGAGGTAGAGCCCTTGGTCGACCTGCCGGGAGTCGGACAAAACCTGATCGAGCACCCGTTCATGTTCTTGGGCTGGAATATGCGGCCCGGCGCGTTTCGCAGCGAGCTGCGCGTGGATCGGGCGACGCTGTGGGTGTTGCTCTGGGGGTTGTTCGGCAGAGGACTTTTCGCCACCAACGGTGCGGCGGGCAATCTCTTTATTCGAACGGATCGGCGTCTGGATCGGCCGGACATGCAGTTCACCTGCATGTCGGGTGAGGTCGCCGCGCGCGAGTTGTGGTTTCCGCTGATCGGCAAGAAGCCGCCGCATACCATCGGCGCGGGTCTATCCATGATCAAGCAGGACAGCCGGGGCGAGGTGCGGCTGCGCTCCGCAGACGCCCGGGACCCGCCTCGGATATTGTTCAACCTGTTCAAGGAACAATCGGATGTGGACCGGGCGGTCCGCGGCCTCAAGGCCATCCGCGATATTTATGCCCAAGAGCCGCTGCGCAGTTTGGTGACGGACGAGATTCTGCCCGGCGCAAGATTCTCCTCCGACGCCGGCCTTGAACGGTACGTGCGCGACAACGGAGCGATCACGCAGCATGCCGTGGGCACTTGCGCGATGGGACCGGCGGGCGATGCCGCGGCAGTCGTGGATTCGGAGTTGAAGGTGCGAGGCGTCGACGCGCTGCGAGTCATCGACGCGTCGGTCATGCCGGATGTGCCCGGAGGCAACACCAATGCGCCGACCATCATGATCGCGGAAAAGGGCGCGGACCTCATCCTGGGGCGGTCGATGCCTCGCGCGGATGTTTGATCTCACGGATCGCGGATTCAACGAGGGCGGCTGCAATGAAGGACCTGAAGGGCAAAGTAGCGTTCGTCACCGGCGGCAGCAGCGGCATAGGGCAGGGCATCGTCAAGGTGCTCGCCGCAGAAGGAATGAAGGTGGCGTTCAGCTATCGGCGCGAAGACCATTTGCAGCAGACGCTGGCGTATTTTCGGAACCGCCCGGAGGCACAGGTGCACCCGATCAAGGTCGACGTCACGGATCGGGAAGGGTTGGCCGCCGCCAAGCGAGAAATCGAGCGAGTGTTCGGCCCGGTGCGAGTATTGGTCAACAACGCCGGCATTGGCATTCTCGGACCGATGGAGCAAGCCACTTACGGTGATTGGGACTGGATCATGAGCGTCAACATAGGCGGCGTGATCAACGCGTTGATGACCTTCCTGCCGGACATGATTGCAGGGGGTGAGGAGGCGCACATCGTCAATGTGGCTTCCATGGGCGGAATTGCCGCATTGGGAGCGGCAGGACTGTACGCCACCAGCAAGTTCGCGGTGGTGGGACTGTCCGAATCGTTGCGCACCGACATGATGGGCCGCAACGTCGGCGTCTCCGTGTACTGTCCGGGGACGGTCAAATCCAATATCGGCGAGGGCGATGCCCTGCGCCACGAACGATTCAAGGACTCGGGCTACGGGCCTCCCCCGCCGCCCAAGGAGGGCGAGACCTCGTTCATGGATGTGGCCATGGATGCCTTGGAAGCCGCGGGTCACGTGCTCAGGGGCATCAAGAACAATCAGCTGTTCATCATCAGCCATCCCGAGTTTCGCGATGTCTTGAAGGCGCGTCACGCCAAGATCGAGGCGTCGATCGCCGATGAACCGATCGATCCTGTGCGCGCGGAATCCGTGGGCTTCATCTTGTCCAATCCCATCTATAGCGACAACGCCTGACGGCGTTGTCAATCGACTGTTCGAGCGCGCTGAACCGTTGCACCGCCGTCGCGCAGGGTGCGAACGACGCGGTTCGGAGTTTCAGGGGGGACTACCAGCAGACTGATGTCTGCGAGCGATGTCACCAGGAAGGGTGATGCGGCCATCAGCTTTTCAGCCGAGGCGAGAACGACGGTCTCGGCGGAGCGTTCGTGCAGGGCGCGCTTGACCGCCGCCTCTTCGGCGTCGCCCGTACTCAAACCGGCGTCGGGATGCACTCCGGTAACGCCCATGAAATAAATATCGGCGCGCAGGCGCGAGGCGGCGTCGATGACGGCGGCCCCCATGTTGACCATCGAATGACGGAACAGACGGCCTCCCAACATGATGATGTCCACATAGGGTTGTTTGGCCGCTTCCACCGCCACCGTGGGGCTGTGGGTGACGATGGTGGCGCGCAGGTCGGGGGCGAGTTGGCGTGCCACCTGCAGAGCGGTGGTACCTCCATCCAGGATGACGACCTGGCCGGGCCGAATCATCGAGGCACCCATGGCTCCGAGCTCGAGCTTGTCTTCGGGCGAGACCCGCTCCCGCGTTCGCAGGTCGCCGACCGCCGCGGAGGCGGGCAGCGCGCCGCCATGGACGCGCTGTAGTTTGCCCTCACGCGCGAGTTCGCGCAGGTCCCGGCGAATCGTGTCTTCGGAGGTCCCCAACTCGAGGGCCAGCTCCTTGGCGACGATTTGGCCATCCGCGGTCAAGCGCGTCAGGATCAGTTTTTTGCGTTGACTGGTCAGCATGGGCTGTGCGAAGCTTACACGATATTGCACGAAACTGCATGAGACTGCACATTTATGACATACCCTGCGCCTGCCGATGCACTCAAGCCCCTTTTGGTGTTGATCGCAGGACCCTACCTATCGGGCACCGATGGCGACCTCGGGAAAATTTCGGCCAATCGAGCGCGGCTCGAGAGTTTTGCACTGCCGATTTACGAGCGCGGTCATTTGCCTATGGTGGGTGAGTGGTTGGCGCTGCCGATCATTCATGGAGCTGGAGGGCGAATCGAAGGCGACGACGTGTTCAAAGCCTATCAATATCCGGTCGCGCATCGCTTGTTGGAGTGCTGCGACGCCGTGCTGCGCATCCCGGGCGAGTCGCGGGGCGCCGATTTGGACGTAGCGCGCGCCCGTGAGCTCGGTCTGCCCATTTACACGGACATCGCTGAGCTGCCCCGGCGCCTCAGCGCGGGCGAAGCCAATCAATGAACGAAGTTGCCGCGCCCGCCGGCGAACGAGTACGCATCATCGAGGAGCGCGTTCTCTCCGACGACTGGTACCTACTCAAGAAAACGACTTTCGAATACCGATGCCGGGATGGGCGCTGGCAGAAGCAGAGCCGCGAAACCTATGACCGGGGAAACGGTGCCGTCCTTTTGCTGTTCAATGTCGAACGCGCGACGGTGGTATTGACCCGGCAGTTCCGCTTCCCTGCCTTCGTGAACGGTTGCCCCGACGGGCTCTTGATCGAGGCATGCGCCGGGCTGCTCGACGGCGATGACCCACTGACCTGCATCCGCCGCGAGGCGGAGGAAGAGACGGGATTTGCGGTGCGGTCTCCGCGCAAGATCCTGGAGGCCTATATGAGCCCCGGATCCGTCACGGAGAAGCTGCATTTCTTCGTTGCGGAATATGACCTGCACGACCAGGTGTCGGCCGGTGGCGGCGACGCCACGGAAGGCGAAGACATCGAGGTCATTGAATTGCCTCTGACGGAGGCGCTGCAGATGATAGCCGGTGGAGCGATTCAAGACGGAAAGACCATCATGCTGCTGCAGCATGCAGCGATCGTTGGGCTCGAGAGATTGCGTCATACGCCGCTGCGCGTCCGAACGGCCTAGAATCACAACAACGTGAGCCGGCGCCCTCCTACGAGGCATGCCGCGCGTCGCATCATCGAGGGGCGCCAATGATTTATTTTCTCGCGCTGCTGCCGGCAACGGCGCTGACCATCGCCGGCTACTTCGTACTGTTTCTATCCAACCGTTCCGAAGGGAGCTTCCGGACGTTCGGCAAGTACCTCGGCTTCTGGGCCTTCACGCTGGCCGCGCTGATTGTGCTAGGGGCGATATTCGCCGCTGCTCACGGCCATCGCCATCACTGCCCCATGAGGGGTGCACCCGGGACGTACGGACATATGCATCCGGGTGCTGGCGAGCCTGGCGGTCCTGAGAGCGGCGCTCCGCCGGTGCCGCCCGGCGCTCCACCCGCTCCGGGCGCCCCGAATCCCGCGCCGCCTTCGTCCGCTTCGCCGCACTGACGAGGGCGCGCCTCACTCGACTATTTCATCGATCTGTATCGTCGGCATGGTGTTGGTGAAATTGGGCACGTCGGCGATCAGCGTGGCGCCGTGCTTGGCGCCCGCGCGGTCGAATGCCTCTTGATCGGCGATCCAGATATTGATGATGGCGACGTAGGGCGCCGGCGATCCGTCGGGGGTTGCAGCGCCGCGGCGCAATTCGAGCTTGGCGATGCAGTTGCCGTACAGGCGATCGATGAGAGTGGCGTGATGCTTGAGGTAGTAGTCGAAGTCGAAGGTCACTCCGGGCGTGTTCGGATACAGCACGGTGATGCAGCGGCGAAACTTTGCGTTCATGACAGCTTTCCTGAAGTAGGGGCCGCATGGCTCCCAATAGGGGCAGCACCGGGCCCAATGTGGGCGGCATCGGCCCCAACGTGAGCGGCATCGGCCGAAATGCGGGAGGCATCGGCCCAATTGCCGTGAATCGCCGGCCGCAGGCGGAACGGGAGCTTGGCGCGGCCGATGGGACCCGCGTCGATGTGTTGAGCATCGAATAGCGCCAGGTCGGAGTAGTTGGTGACCATGTTGTCGAGCACTGCCACCAGGTAGCCGTCACCTTCGGCGGCTGTGGCCGAGCGCGGAATGAAACTGGGTTCTTGCACGATGGTCTGCGGTCCGGCCCACCACACCATCTGTTTGCCCGAGCCGAAATCGATGTGGGCGATCGAGTTCATGAGCAGCCCCGAGGCGCGGCCGCCCGGGCCCTCGAAGGGTTTCTCTCGATCGGATACCAGCAGCCAGCCATGGCGCTGCGCCTGAGTGGCGTAACGCTCGTCGATGCGCGGGAATTCGCCGAACAGGTCGGTGAGGCGCTCGGAGTTCTCGAACGCCTCGCCGGGGGAGGCCATGTCGACGGTCCAGCGCGTGAGAAAGCTCATGGCTTCCAGGGGATTGAACGGCGCGCCGCGGACGTCGGGAAAGAATGGAAACATGTTGTTCTTGGCGACCGGGATATCGAAATGGATGCGCGTGCCGTCGTTGAAGGCGTTCATGACATGGCTTGCGAACAGGGTCGGCGATTTGAACCAACGCATGGCGCGCGCATCGCCATGCCGCGGCAGCACGCCCAAATACACCGGCAGCGAGGTGTCGAAGCCGAAGTGGGGCAGCCCGGCCTTGAGCCGCTCCCAGGAACTCACGCACGGCACCACGTGAAACACCGCATAGTCTTGCGTGACTCCGAAGTCGTGCATCATGCAGTAGTACGGCGCTTCGAACCACGTTTCCTGCAGTAGTTCTCCGCCTGGGCTCAATTCCATGTAGTGGCAGTCCCGGGTGAGCAGCCCCTTCGCCGCATAGCCGAACGCGCACATATTGCCGGTGACGGGATCGATCTTGGGGTGGGCGCAGAAGGTCTTGCCCTGCATTTTGCCGCCGAAGTCCGTGTAGCCTTCGGTGTCCAAGGTCAGCGGGTCCATGAGCAGGGCGGGGCTGTCCTCCTTGAGCGCGAACAGCTTGCCGGCGTACACCAGGACATTGGTATTGGCCGTGCCTCGTATCCTGCCCTGCACCGATGGATCGTCGGTGAGCGGATTGCGGTAAGCGCCGAACAAGGCGCGTTCGGCCTTGCGCTCGAGCTTCCATTTGTCCGTTTGCGCGAACCGCTGGCGGAAATCGACCTTGCCGCCGCGGAAATGAAAGAGCGCAATCATCCCATCGCCGTTGAAGAATTGGTCGGCCTCGAACATCGGCGGGAATTGCGCGTCCGGATGCACGCGATGATAGGTTCCGTTGAGCTGCGGCGGCCATTCACCCTCGATCTCGACATCGTGAATATCGCCCTCGAATCGCAGCGGGCGCAGGGTGCCGGTGAATCCCGGCGTCTTGGGGTAGTGAGCCATTACCGCATCATCCACGCGCCCGACGGACCGTCTGTACCCCGCGCGAGCAGCTTTTCGCCGCACAGAGAACTGGAGACCGAGCGTTGGATCCGCCGGAGGCGCGATCCGGAGGGGCCTCTGGAGCGGCTACATTTCCTGCGTCAGCTGGGTCACCAAATTGCGGAGCCAGGTGTGGGCGGGGTCCGAATCGTGGCGTTTGTGCCAGAGCAGGATCTCGTGCAGTGCGGGAACCTCGAACGGCAGTGGAAAAGTCTTGATGGGCAGGGTAGTGGCGAACATCTGCGCCACCCGCTCCGGCAAGGTGGCGACCAGGCGCGTCCCCCGTAGCACCAGCGGCAGGTGCAGCAGGCTGGGTACGGTGATGTGCACGGGAAGATCGATATCCAGCAGCCGC
>Ga0210393_10004785_pt1 | contig 10668 bp, 8 predicted proteins | sample IncBWC27OmetaG_FD_160068 | JGI IMG/M metagenome (GOLD analysis project Ga0210393, IMG submission 160068) | Forest soil microbial communities from Barre Woods Harvard Forest LTER site, Petersham, Massachusetts, United States - Inc-BW-C-27-O ...
AACCATCTGGGCGTCCATGTTCTCAAGGGGGTCGCGGAGTTCGATTTCCTTGGCAACGGTCACGCCGTCCTTGGTGATGATGGGCGCGCCGAACTTCTTTTCGATCACCGCATTGCGGCCCTTGGGGCCGAGGGTGATCTTTACTGCGTCCGCAAGGGCATTCACGCCGCGAAGAATCGCTTGGCGGGATGCCTCTCCGGTAACAATCTGCTTCGCCATTGGTACTTTCCTCCTGAGTTTGTTACTTAGCTGCTTTGATCTTGGAACTGGTTTACTGCTTGAAGCTGGATAAAGGCGATCAGTAATCAGATAACAGCGATCAGGAAGCTTTGGTTCCCGCTATCTGTTATCTGCTATCTGGTCGCTTCGTTACTTCTTGGCTGCTTTGGCGGCGCCGCCGAGTTTCGCGAGGATTTCTTCTTCGCGGAGGATCAGCAGTTCTTCGCCATCGATTTTGATTTCGCTGCCGCTGTACTTGCCGAACAGCACACGGTCGCCAACGTTGACGTCGAGGGGCACACGCTCGCCCTTCTCACGCTTGCCGGCGCCGACGGCGATTACTTCGGCCTCTTGCGGCTTCTCTTTTGCGGAGTCGGGGATGATGATGCCGCCCTTGACGGTTTCCTTCTCTTCAATGCGCCGCACGATCACACGGTCGTGAAGCGGGGTAAGATTGACTGCCATCTTTGAAAAACCTCCATAGGTGAACTAAGGGTAAGACTGAGAAACGATGGTTGAGGAGGGCAGGAAAGGCGATTAGCACTCCTCGGCACCGACTGCTAATATAGCAATAAATTCTGTCAAGTCAAGCGAATTTCCGGCAATCGGGCGTGACCCCACCCCGATTTTCCTTTCCCCAATTCAACTTAACCTGTTTATTTACAGCAAGTTATTGCTGCCAGATTTTCCTTGCAGTTGGGCATTGCCCTGCTTTGGAGTCAGCTATAGACTTCGGCGAGGAACACGATGCAGTGGACATTGTATATCCGGCTGATTGTGCTGACTGCGGGAACGCTGTTGCCGTTTTTTTGGATGGTGGTGATTCTGGGCCATCGCCGTCAGCGCAACTTCGAGCGGTTGTTTTTCTTCCTGTGCCTTGCGCTTACGTGTTTTTTTGGAAGCAGTTTGCTGGCGCTGAACGCGGAGCTTCATTATGGGGTGCCGCCAGTCGCGTTGCTGACGTTTGCGTGGACATTTCTGTGCCTTGGGTTGTGGTTTGTGCCTTCGCTGATTCTCCACTTGCATCTCGAATATGCGAGTGTGAGAGGTTTGCTGCCCTCGGCTTCCGCGAAATATTTGTGGATTGTGGCCGCGTATTCTCCCGCGATCCTGCTGATGGGGGAGTTGCGGCGGGCGCTGCAAAGCCAACAACACAATTTCGAGAGCCCATCGCACGCGATTGGGACGGGATTCCAAGCGTGGCTGATTGTTGCGTTGCTGGCGGCTGGTTACTGGCAGATACGGTTCCTTCGGGCCACGCCGAGCGAAGCGCAGAAAAACTTCCACAAGGGGATTTTGGGGAGCCTGGGGGCGCTGTGCGTTTTCATGGGCTACATTTTCTACGCGGAAGAAAAATATGGCGCTGGGTCGGCGGGGGATGCGCATCTGCAAGTTCTGGGATTGGCCCTGGTGCCGCTGGCGGCGCTGATTCTGGGAGTGGAGCGGTTTAATTTCTTGCAGATTGGGCGGCAGCGCAACCTGATCTATGCGGTATTTCTGGTTTTCGTGGCGCTGCTGTATTTGAGCCTGGTGCGGCGCGCGAGCCTGTGGCTGGAATCTTATCTGCCGCCGGAGGCGACCGCGGCGTTGCTGCTGTTCTTGCCGGTGGTGTTTTTTGAGCCGTTGCAAAGATTGATGCGGCGTACCTTGCGGCAGACGGCGCAGGCGGAAGTGGACCGGGCGCAGAAGTTGATGGGGCCGATTACGGAGGTGGCGCGGCTGGGGGATCAGGGGAAGTTGAGGAAGTTTTGCGAGGGTTGGATTGCGGAACAGTTGCAACTGGCGGAGGCGAGACTGGCGCTGGATGTTGCCGCGGGAGGGAGTGAGGCAGGGGAAGCCAAACACAGCGCCGCGGAGGAGCGGTTCGAGATCCGGCGAGGCGGGCAGCGACTGGGCTGGCTGCAGGTGCGGGCTTACGGGGCGATGATTTCGGGGGAGACGTATGCGGCGCTGGAATTTTTGTGCGAGCAGTTGCCGGGGGCGTTTGATTTGTGCCGGTTGATTGAGGAGAAGCTGCAACTGGAAAGGGAATTGGCGGAGCGGGAGCGGCTGGCGCTGGTGGGGCAGATGGCGGCGAGCATTTCGCACAATCTCAAAAACCCGCTGGGATCGATCAAGACGATTCTGCAGGTGCAATTGGAGGGCGCGGAGTTGCCGGCTTCTTTGCGGAGCGAGACACAGATGGTGCTGGAGGAGATCAACCGGCTTTCGGCGCGACTGAACCAGTTGCTGCAGTTCAGCCGGCCGGGCGTTCGCGCGGGGAATGGAGCGCAGAGTTGCGATCTTGCGCTGGTGGCCGAGACGGTGGCGAATGTGCTGCGGCATGCGGCCGACGAGCGGCGGGTTTCGCTGCAGCTTGCGAATCCGAACGGAGATGCGCGCGCGGCGATTGGCGAGGAGGCTGCGAACGATATTCTTTCGAACGTGGTGTTGAACGCGATTGAGGCGGCGCCGGACGGCGGGCATGTGCGGGTGGCGCTGCGGACTTCTGAAAAAATTTGCAGCGTTTCGGTGGAGGATGACGGGCCGGGAATTTCGGCCGCCGACCAGACCAAGGTGCTGCGGCCTTTTTTTACGACCAAGGCGCGGGGGACAGGGTTGGGCCTGGCGATTGTTGACCGGCGGCTGCAGGACGCTGGGGGCACGCTGGAGATCAAGAGTCCTGTTAGCGGGGGGCGCGGGACGGAGATTCGACTGAATTTTCCCGCCTTCGCCGCAAAAGACGCGGCTACGGCGGGCTGGCCTGCGCAAAGCGATAGCTAAGTAGTGGAGAGAGGCACCGCCTTCGCCGCAAAAGACGCGGCTACGGCGGGCTGGCCTGCGCAAAGCGATAGCTAAGTAGTGGAGAGAGGCACCGCCTACGCCGCAGAAGCGCGGCTACAGCGGGCAGGGAAGGAGCAGGGTGGATGAAAACTGTGCTGGTTGTGGATGACGAGCCGGCGTCGCGGTATGCGTTGCGGCGGGCGTTGGAGAGCCGGTATCACGTGGTGGAGGCGGACTCGGCCGCGAGCGGGCGGTCGTCGCTGGTGAGCGAGAAGCCGGATTTACTGCTGCTGGATGTGGTGTTGCCGGGGGAAGACGGACTTTCTTTTTTGAAGTGGTTGCGGCAGGAGGGGTATGAGTTGCCGGTGTTGATGGTTTCGGCGCTGGATACGGCGAAGACGGCGGTGGAGGCTTTGCAGCTTGGCGCGGCGGATTATTTGGTGAAGGGGTTTGAGCTGGAGGAGCTGCGGCAACGGGTTGCCAATCTGCTGAAACTTGTCGGACTTGAACAAGAAAATGAAAGTTTGCGGCGGCGGGTGGCGACGGACGGACAATTCGGGCAGATGATTGGGAGATCGGCGGCGTTGCGCAAGGCGTTTGAGCTGGCCGACCGGGTGGCGGCGACGGATTCGACGGTGCTGATACTCGGGGAGAGTGGGACGGGAAAGGACCTGCTGGCGCAGGAGATTCATGCGCGGTCGCAGCGGAACGGGAAGGCGTGGGTGGCGGTGAATTGCGCGGCGTTGCCAGAAACGCTGATTGAGTCGGAGCTTTTTGGTTATGAGCGCGGGGCGTTTACCGGGGCGGCGCAGCAGAAGAAGGGGCGTTTCGAGCAGGCGCACGGCGGGACTTTGTTTCTGGACGAGATTGGGGATATGAATCCGGTGACGCAGTCGAAGGTTTTGCGGGCGCTGGAAAATCGCACGGTGGAGCGGCTGGGCGGGACGCAGACGATTCCCGTGGATGTTCGGGTGATCAGCGCCACGCACCGGAATCTGCCGCTGGCGATTCGGGACGGGAAATTTCGCGAGGATCTGTTTTACAGATTGCGGGTGGTGACGATTGAGTTGCCGCCGTTGCGGGCGCACAAGGAAGATATTGCGATTCTGGCGGAGGCGTTTGTGCGGTTGCATGGAGCGCGGTTGGGTAAGATGCCGCGGCTTGGGAAGGAGGCGGTGAAGGCTCTGGAGATCTACGATTGGCCGGGGAACGTGCGGGAGCTGAAGAATGCGATCGAGCGAAGCATGGTGCTTTCTCGCGGGGAAGAGATTGGAGCGGGCGATTTGCCGGAGGAGGTTTTGCATGGCACGCCAGTTGTGCCCAAGAGTGAGGCGGATGGCGAGGACCTGGGGTTGAAGGAGAAGGATTTTCGGGAGGCGAAGCGGAAGTTTGAGATTGCGTACTTGCTGCGGCAGCTTGGCGTACATCGTTGGAACATTTCGCGGACGGCGGCGACGATTGGCTTGCACCGGCAGAGTTTGCAGGAGCGGTTGAGGGAATTGGGGATTCGGCGGCCGGGGCAAGAAATTCCGGAGGAGGAGGAATGAACTTCCACGGATACGTGCAGGCCGGAGGAGGGAGCACTCGTTTTGGAACGGACAAGGCGCTGGTGCTGCTGGGCGGGAAGACCATGTTGCAGCGTACTGGAGAATTGCTGGCGAAGGTGACCGGGGACGTTACGATCGTCACGGCGGAGGGAAAGTATGCGGATGCGCCGTGGCCCAGGATTGCGGATCGCTGGCCCGGCGAGGGCCCGCTTGGGGGAATTCTCACGGCGCTTCATCATATGCGCGCGACGCATTCGGGAGACCGGAAGCGGGACGAAGAGAGCGGTTCGTGTCCCTTTGCGCTGATTCTGAGTTGCGACATGCCGTTTCTGACAGCGGAGTTTCTGCAATTTCTTACCGAGCGCGCCTTGGCCAGTGAAGGTGCGATTACCGTGCCGGCAGTTTCTAACCGGCTTGAGCCTTTGTGCGCGTGCTGGTGCTCGGCCGCGACGAATACCGTTCAGGCGGTTTTTGATGCTGGTTGCCGCAGGGTGAGCGAAGCGATGAAACAGGTTCCGATGGAAGTGCTTGACGAGTCGGACTGGAAACGATTTGATACGGATGGGCGGTTGTTTTGGAATATGAATACGTTGGGGGATTACGAAGAGGCGCGGCGGGTGTTTGAGGAGCGGGCCGGGTTAGCGCGGAAGAGGGAGGGGCAAGCCCCTCCCGTACAAGGATGAGTTTCAGGGATCGATGAGCGAAGACCTTAGAGATAGCGGATTGACGGATAAGGGCGCGGGTGGCGCCGCGGGATATTATTTTGAGTTTCGCGGTGTTAATAAGGCTTTTGATGAGCATGTGGTGTTGCAGAACGTGAGCTTCAGGGTGAAGCGCGGCGATACTTGCGTGATTATGGGGCGCAGCGGGGTGGGAAAATCGGTTTCGCTGAAACACATTCTGGGATTTCTGAAGGCGGATTCCGGGACGATTCTGATCGATGGGCAAGACGTTACGCAGTTTACGGAGCGGCAGTTTGAAGAAATTCGGCGCAAGGTTACGATGGTTTTTCAGTCGGGGGCGCTGTTTGATTCGCTGACGGTGGCGGAAAATATTGCGTTTCCGTTGGAGGACCAGCCGGGGCTGACGGCGGAAGACGTGGACGCCTACGTGGCGAGGCTGGCGCACATGCTGGAAGTGGAAGAAGTGATGGACAAATTGCCGAGCGAGCTTTCAACTGGAATGAAGCGGGCGGTGGCGATTGCGCGGGCGCTGGCGCAAAATCCGGAGGCGATTTTGTACGACGAGCCGACGACGATGGTGGACCCGATCATGGCGGGACACATGGGGGATTTGATATTGCGATTGAAAGAAGCGTTTCATAAGACTTCGATCGTGGTGACGCACGACACGCACCTGGCGAAGCGGCTGGCGGACAATATTGTTTTTCTGCAGGATGGGCGGGCGCAGGTGTTCGGGTCGTGGGCGGAATTTGCAGGGTCCACGGATCCGTTTTTACGGGATTTCCTGTTGCAGGATGAATTGATTCCCGCGCTGGATGTGACTCTGTGAGCAGTTCGGTCGCAGTTCCTTCCGATCCCAAATCACAGTTACGCAAGACGATGGGCTTCTGGGATGTGCTGCTGTTCAACATCGCCACGGTGTTGGGGCCACGGTGGATTGCGGCGGCGGGGCATAACGGGACGTCTTCGATCAGCCTGTGGGTTCTGGCGGCGCTGTTCTTCTTTGTGCCGGGTGCGTTCGTCATCAACGAACTGTCTTCGCGATTTCCGCATGAGGGTGGGTTGTATGTGTGGGCGAAGGAAGCGTTCGGGGATTTCCACGGATTTGTTGCCGGGTGGACGTATTGGATTTACACGGTGTTTTATTTCCCCGGGCTACTGCTGGCGAGCGCTTCGATGAGCGCGTACGTGATTGGGGAAAAGGGCGGGGGGCTGGCGCAGGACCGGACGTTTTTGCTGTCGGTTTCGATGGCGCTGCTGCTGGTGGCGGTGCTGCTGAACATCATCGGGTTGAATATCGGGAAGTGGCTGCAGAATGCGGGCGGGGTGGGGACGTATGTGCCGCTGCTGGTGCTGGTGGGTGTCGCAGTATTGGTTTATTTGCACAACGGGTCGGCGACGCACTTTACCTGGGCCAACATGATGCCGACGTGGAATTGGGATACGGTGAATTTCTGGTCGCAGATTGCGTTTGCGTTCACGGGGCTGGAACTGGTTTCGGCGATGAGCGAAGAGGTGCGCGATCCGCGGAGGACGTTGCCGCGAGCGGTGTTTGCCGCCGGCGCGATGATTGCGTTCATGTATATCGTGGGGACGTTTGCGATTCTGGCGCTGGTGCCGGCGGGGGACCTGGATCCGAAGAGCGGGGTGTTTCACGCGATCACGGCGGGTTCGATGGTGCTGAAGATTGGATTTTTGGGAATATTGGCGGCGATTCTGGTGACGGTGGGAAATGCGGGGGGCGTTGGCAGCACGGTGGCGGGAATCGCGCGCGTGCCGTTTGTGGTGGGAATCGACCGTTATTTGCCGGCGGCGTTTGGGAAAATTCATCCGCGGTGGAAGACGCCGTATCTTTCGATATTGGTGCAGGCGGGGGTTTCGGGGGCGATTCTGCTTTTGAGCCAGATCAAGAGCGAGACGGTGCAGGCGGCTTACCAGATGCTGATTGATGCGGCGATTATTCTTTATTTCATTCCGTTTTTGTACATGTTTGCGGGTGTGGTGAAACTTGCCGGGCGGAAGGATCGCGCGGAGAATCCGCACGCGATATTGATTCCGGGGGGGAAATTCGGATTGTGGGCGTGCGGGATACTGGGATTTGTGGTCGTGCTGGTGGGGATTTTTGTTTCGCTGGTGCCGCCGGGGGATACGGTTAACAAGTGGAGTTTTGAATTGCGGCTTGTGGGCGGGACGCTGGCGTCTATTTTTCTGGGATTGATATTGTATTGGCGCGGGGTGAGAGAAAAGACAGTAAGAAAAGCAGAATAATAGCAGTGGAATCTCGGAGGTAGTTTGCCTGACTGGAGACGATTGATAATCGGGGACGCTTTTGCACTCCAGTCGCGAGACCCGAATCATCTCCGTGACGTCTTCTTAACAATCCCTTTCCTGTTGTCCACGATCATGGCGGTTACCGCCGCGTTAGGTCCGGCACACGACTATCGGACTGCAATGAAGTGCCTCGTAATCTCCATGGTGGCGATTTTACTCGCTCGCGAGCGCTTCGCGCTGATTGGAGCTACTCTCGGATTTGTTTGTGTGCAATCACTGATCTCTTTTGTTCTGAAGCATGATCCCATAGCACTAGCAGTATCGATTCTTACTGGTGTGCCACTTCTATTGCTCATTCGTTCGCTAGCGGACTACAAGCCAAGCTATTCCGTGGAAAAAGGCACGACAATCTCGACTGTTTTGGTTGTGTTGGTTTCAGGGGTATTCACGTTTGCGATCCTTCATTTTTGGCTCAGGCCTTAAAAGTGGGAGTTCTCCTGTCGGGGCGTGGTTGCCGGTGCGGTGGATACCCTCATCCCTAAAGGGATGAGCTACAGTTTAGAAGCCCTGGCTGATTAGTTCGGGGACGGTTAGGTTGCTGGCGGACTTTGCGCCGCCGCGGGCTTCTAGATAGCGTTCGACGTATTTCCCGAGGACATCGCCTTCTAGGTTTACGGCTTCGCCGACTTTTTTGTGGCGGATGTTGGTGTGTTCGTAGGTGAAAGGGATTACGGCGACTTCGGCGAGGCGGGCGTTCCAGCGGGCGACGGTGAGACTGATGCCGTCGATGGTGATGGAGCCTTGAGGGACGATGTAGCGGGCAAAGGATTCAGGGACTTCGACACCGTACCACCAGTTATCGCCTTCGGGGGCGAGGCGCGCTACGCGGCCGATGGTGTCCACGTGGCCGAGGACGAAGTGGCCACCGAATTCTTTTCCGGCGGTCAGAGGTTGCTCCAGATTGATGTGGGTGCCTGATTTCCATTCGTCGAGGGAGGTTTTGCGAAGGGTTTCGCCGGAGAGGTCGGCGGAGAAGTGCTCGGCGTCGACTTCTACGACGGTCAGGCAGCAGCCGTTGACGGCGATGCTTTTGGAGATTTCGAGATTTTTAGCGACGGTTGGGGCGTGAATTTTCAGGCGGCCGCCTTCGGCGTTGGCCTTCAGCGATTCTACGGTGCCGATGTGCTCGATGATTCCGGTGAACATTTTTGTTCTCGAGTGGCGGACGGGTTGGCCACCTAAAGGTGGCCGCTACAGGATAGCGTTTTTTGGGGGCGGATGTCCTGGAGGAAGCCGGACGGCGGTAGATTCGGGCGAAGGGAAAAAGGCGGGAGGAAACCAGGAGAAACCCAAGAGGGAGGGGCAAGCCCCTCCCCTACAAATTCAGTTGGTTGGGTTTTCTTGGGGCATGGCGAGTTCGCGGAGGCGGCGGAGGTCTAGTTTGCCGGTGCCTAGGTAGGGTAGTTGTTCTACGTGGATGAATTGATCGGGGCGGGGTTTCCAGAGGGCGGGTAGATCGCTTTTTGAAAGTTTCTCCAGGCAGTCCTTCAGTGTTTCTTCCTTCAGAGTGTGTACGACTACTAGGCGTTCGCCTTTTTTCTCGTCGGGGATGGCGGTGACGGCTAAGACCTGGCCGTCGGCTTCGAGGAGTTCGTGGAGTTTTTCTTCCACCTTGATATGGGGAACCATTTCGCCGCCGATTTTGCTGAAGCGGCTTAGGCGGTCGGTGATGCGGAGGAAGCCGTCTTCGTCCTGAGTGGCGATGTCACCGGTGTTGTACCAGCCGTCTTTCAGGACTTCGGCGGTTTTATCGGGGCGGTTCAGGTAGCCGACCATGATGTTGGGGCCGCGAACTAGCAGCAGGCCCGGCTTGTCGACGGGGAGCGCTTCGCCGGAGTCTGGATCTATGATGCGGACGCCGACGCCGGGGAGGGGATGGCCGATGGTGCCGCGCTTGGCTCCGACCTGGCGGAAATAGGCGGCGCGAAAGTCGTAGGTGTTGACGGCGACTACGGGGGAGCATTCGGTGCAGCCGTAGCCTTCTAGCGGGCGAATGCCGAAGTGATCTTCGAAGGCCTGGGCTACGCGCTCGGGCAATTTTTCGGCGCCGGCCATTACGATGCGGAGGCTGCCGAAGGATTCGGGAGGGCAGCGGCGGGTGTAGGAGTTCAAGAAGGTGGGCGTGGAAAGCATCATGGATACGGAATATTTGCTGACGAGGGCGGCGATGGCTTGTGCGTCGAGCGGGCTGGGGTGAAAGATGGCGCCGATTCCGGCCATGGCGGGTAGGCACAGAGTGCCGGTGAAACCGAAGGAGTGGAAGAAGGGAAGGATGCCGAGGATGGAATCTCCTTTGTGGAGATGGAAGACCTGTTCGATCTGTTCGACGTTGGCGGCAAGGTTGAAGTGGGAGAGTATGACGCCCTTGGGTTCGCCGGTGGAGCCGCTGGAGAAGATGATGGTGGCGGTGTCGTCGAGGGAAGGCTTGCGGGTGAAGCCAAGGGAGCGCTCCAGCAGGCGTGCAGGGAGGAGCTTCGCGGATAGAAGGGCAATGATTTTTTCGGAGAGGCGGGGATTTTCGGCCAGGTCTTCCACGTAGATAACTTTTCCTGGCGGTTCAATGTGGACTTTTTCGAGGAAGAGTTTGGATGTGACGACGGTTTGCAGATCGCATTGTTTCGCGCATGAGGCCAGAGATTCGTTGGAGGTTGTGTAGTTCAGATTGATCGGGACTTTGCCCTGCAGTATGGCGGCCCAGTTGACGAGTGCGCCGGGGATGGAGGGCGGGAGAAGGACGCCGACCATGTTTTGGCCTTGCCAGAGCGGGCGGAGGCGGCGGGCGAGGAAGATTGTTTTTGTGAGGGCTTCGCCGAAGGTGACTTTGGGCGTGCGGCCGTCGGCCATAGCGAAGCGGCGGGAATGGCGGCGGGCCATCTGGATGAAGGAGCGGGTGAGCGTTTTCATGTAACGACGGCGGCGATTGAAGGCATCGACGCTGAGTTCCTGGACGGCGGTGCGGACGTCCGTGGTGCTGGCCGTGGAGGGCAGCGGTTTTCCGAAGGAGACGCGGACGGGATATGGAATTTGGCGCGGGCGCTTCCACAAGAAGCGGCCGCCGGAAAAACTGAAGATGGAGCCCCAGAGACCGTCGATGTTCACGGGGATGATGGGGACGTCGATGCCTT
>Ga0210393_10004786_pt1 | contig 10665 bp, 11 predicted proteins | sample IncBWC27OmetaG_FD_160068 | JGI IMG/M metagenome (GOLD analysis project Ga0210393, IMG submission 160068) | Forest soil microbial communities from Barre Woods Harvard Forest LTER site, Petersham, Massachusetts, United States - Inc-BW-C-27-O ...
CGCGGGCATTGTGCGCACCGGAACCGGATTGAAAGCTGCCATCGAGCAACTGAATCGCATCGCTTCAAGGGTGGCCCACCCACAGACTCGTCGCGCACATGAAGCACAAAACCTTCATGCTCTGGGCTTGCTCGTTGCCCGTTCCGCTCTGGCCCGGGAGGAAAGCCGCGGGGCTCACTATCGCACTGACTTTCCCGCCCACGACGATGCCAAGTTCCTCAAACACTCCATCGTCAAGGGTGATTCCATCCGATTCGCTTAAGCCGGTCCTTGCGTTTGGTGTTGCGGGTTCAGCAGCGATGCCAGCACCGAAATCAGTAGCACACCTGCAACGACTCCCAGAGCAACCAGAGTTGGAATGGGATAGTAATTCGCGATCAGCATCTTGGCGCCGACGAAAATCAAAATCGCAGCCAGTCCATAATGCAAGTAGTGAAATAGTTCCATCATGCCCGCCAGCAGAAAGTACATCGAGCGCAAACCCAGAACTGCGAACACATTGGATGTATAAACAATAAAAGGTTTCAGCGTGATGGCCAATACTGCGGGGATCGAATCCGTCGCTAAGATAAGATCTGTAGCCTCGACTAGTACCAGCACCGCCAGCAGCGGCGTCGCGTAGAAACGGCCTCGCCTTACGACGAACTTATCTCCCTCGTAGTCTTCTGTGGTCGGAACCCAACGGCGAAACAAGCGCAGTACAGGATTATTTTGCGGTTCGATTCCCGCTTCGTGCTGGCGAAAAAGCTTGATTCCGCTGTAGACGAGCAGCGCGCCGAAGATATACGTGATCCAATGAAATCTTCGAATCAAACCGATGCCTACCACAATGAAGATGGCGCGCATCACGAGCGCACCAACGATTCCCCAGAACAATACTTTGTGCTGGTGCTCCGGAGCGACGTTAAAAAAACGAAAAACGAGAATAAAAATGAAAAGATTATCGACGCTGAGGGACAGTTCAATTACATAACCGGTAACGAACTCCACAGTGGTCGCGTGGCCGTAGTGGAAATAAACCAGCAGCGCGAATGCGCCGGCCAACGCGATCCAGGTCAAGGTCCAAGCCACCGCCCCACGAAACTTCACAGCATGGCCGGACCGCTGCAAGAATCCGAGGTCGAGCGCCAGCATGCCCAGTACGAAAAGATTGAAAAGAATCCAGAAGAGCAGCTGGTTCAATTAGGCCTCGGAACTGCGGAGCAACAAAAACCCTTCAATCGGCGCGTCCCCATTTTCCGTCTTGCCACATTTGCCACATGCCGAAAGTCTTCATCAGTTCGTCGAGGTGTGTCTCGTGCATCGTCTCCTCGATTTGCGCGTGATGCAGGCGGGGACCAACCCGTTCGGAAGCGTTGGCAATGCCGAATGTAAAAGCGGCCGCTTCGGCGACATGTTTCTTCAGTTGCGGCAAGTCAACTTTGTCGAATGTGTCTGACATAGCGTGATAGTTGATCAGGTAATTCGCTTCTTCCTGTTCTGCCACGAACGTGGGTACGCCTTCGAGCATGAAATCGAAATGATCGGTGCCCCATTCGGCGGTGGTTTTCAGCGTGGCCGCATCGAATTGTTTTAGAGGCGCAACCAGATTGTTGGCTGCATCGACCACATCCTTGCGTCCGCCGACGGAAAATCCCGTCACCTTGCCCGTCCCAGAATCGAAGACAATCACGCCAGCAGCCTTGTCGAGTTCATTGCGATGCGCGATGGCATAGGCATGTGATCCGAGCAAACCTTCCTCTTCCCCAGAAAACAAGATAAAGCGAATACTGCGGCGGGGCCGCAAGCCCGCGGTCTTGATCGCGCGCAGCGCATCGATGACCAGCGCCGCATTGCATCCGTTGTCGAGCGCCCCGGTGCCCAACTCCCACGAATCGAGGTGCGCTCCCAGAATCACGAACTCGTTCGGCTTCTCGTTGCCTCGTATCTCAGCGATTACATTCGCTGCCGTTATCGGTCCGGCAACACGGTTGGGTATCGCAAGGTCGGCGCGGACCTTTTGCCCTAGAGCCAGCAGGCGCGCGATGCGCCCGGCGTCTTCTCTTGCCACGAGCACCATGGGAATGGGAGCGATTTCGCCCTGCAACGAGTCAGTGTGGCGATAGAGGAGATCATGCGGGCGGGTGGATTGAACCGCGATGGCCAAGGCATTGGCCTGCACGGCACGAAGAATAATGCCTGGAGACCTCAGATACTCGGCGAACAAATCGTCCCACGTGGACATCTCGTTGGAGTGCACCAGCAGCAGAGCTCCGGTCACATTGCCGGCTTTGACAAAATCTTCGGGCTTGCCCTCACCCACATCAACGATGGGCACATCCTGGTGAGCTGCCAAAGCGGGCGCCCACGCCATCGAAACCACCCGTACGTCAAATTGTTCCGGGGCGGAGACGCTCATTCTGGTAAAGCCCTCGCCCCAGGAAGCCGGAATAGTGAAGTTTTCGGTGTGGACACTATCTGCGCCCGCGGCTTTGAAAGCTGCGACACCCCAATCGACGGCTTGGCGCATGGCCAGCGTGCCCGGTACCCGGCCTCCGATTTGATCGGTGAGGTGCTGCAGGTTGGACTCGAGCGGCGACGGCTTCAAGGCTTCCGCGATCACCTGGTCAGCAGGATTCTGCGCAGACGCGAGCGCAACGAGGAGGGCGATTAGGAACAGACGGAGTTTCACGATTCGCATAAGGTTGGAATTAGAAATCAAATCACGAAAAAGCGAAAGCGCAAAAGAATCGCGTGACTGAGACCTGCTACTATTTTCTTTCGCAAACAGACAGGAGGAGCCATGCGCTGGTACCACTACTTAGCGTATTTCTTCGGAGGTTTATTTCTCGCCAATAGCCTGCCCCACTTGGGCAACGGAATCTCGGGGCACGCCTTTCAGAGTCCCTTCGCCTCGCCGCCAGGCGAAGGCTTGTCCTCAGCGATGGTCAACGTGCTATGGGGCTTCTTCAACCTAGTCGTTGGCTATCTGCTCGTCTGTCGCGTTGGTGAATTCAATCTGCGCAAAACGCAACACGTGCTCGTCCTCGGGGCCGGCATCCTGCTTCAGTCGCTGATGCTCGCCCACACTTTCGGAAGGTTCCACGGAGGCCTGTGAACCTGCCTTCTGCGTAAGAGTTAGAGAATCAGCTCTCCTAATCAGTTCTGACGAGGGTTGGCGAGAAGAGTCTTGCGACAAGAGGTCTACTTCTTGTTCAGCATCTGCACCGTTTCGAGGGTCACGGTGCCCACGATTTCGAGGCTCTTGGGACTTAACTTGTCGACCGTGTCTTGAGTGGTGTGCCAGAACACATTGTTGTATCCGTAGTCGAAGTCGATCAGGTCGGCGCTGGGAACGTGACGCTGCATAAAGGGTTTGTGGTCGTCTTCCATCGGGATGGTTCGCGCAAAGAAGTGCGATTGATAGCCCAGGCGCGTTGCTGCCTGATACACCAAGTTCTCAAGCCAGGGAGTGGAATTCTCGTCGCGCTCAACATTAAGGTCGGCATCGCCGATCATGTCTTCCAAGAGGAATGCTTTGATATTCTTGAGGGTGCCGTCATCTTGCCATTTCTGTGCCAGGTGACGAACCCCGTAAACGCTGTTGTCGTCGGTCCACGGAAATTTTATGGCTTCTTCCGCGTCATCCCACAGCAGCCACACACTGTAACCGTCCAATTGCTTGCCGCGAAGCTGATTCGCGATTTCGAGCAGCAGGGCGCTCGAAGATGCGCCGTCATTGGCCCCGACGTAAGCAGTGTCGCGAAAAGGGTAGTTGGTGTCGTAATGACTCGCGATCACGATGATGCCATCGCGCGTGCCCGGATACTTCGCAATGATGTTGCGGACAGGAAACTTTCCTTCGGTCGTGTCGATGGTGAAGACGTCGTCTTCGACCACATCGCCTTTCAAGTGGGCGTGAATGTAATCTTCAACTTTCTTGTGGTTCGCGCTGCCGACAGGACGCGGACCATAGGCCACAATCTCCTTCACATACTGCATGGCGCGAGCAGAATTGAAAGCGGGCGGAGGACCCAGTTCAGCCGCGGCTGTGGGAGCATCCGTCGCAGCCGGAGTGGCAACTGGCTCCGTGGGACCGGTCGAGAACGCAGCTACGTTTTTCTGCCTGGAGCAGGCAACCAGGCTCAGAACACACATCAGGGCGACAATCTTGAAGACTTTCATCGTCCCTTTTTCTCCGCCCGCGCCTTTCGCTGTTTTGGATGCACCAAATAAGCAATTCCGATGCTCGCCAGGTATAGCGCGACCATGGGGGCGGCGAAGATGCACATATTCAAAATGTCTGCGGTAGGAGTAATGATGGCCGCAATAATGAAAATCACGAGAATCGAATACCGGACGTTACGCCACATCCATCCCGCGCTCACGACTCCCATGAGGGCGAGAAAGAAAACTAGAATCGGCAGCTCAAAGACGACGCCGAGCCCAAGAATCACGGTCAGGAATAGATCCGTGTATTCGTGGATGGTGATCATCGGCTGGAACTGCTTTCCGTAGCCAATCAGGAACTCGAGCGCAGCCGGGTAAACCACCTTGTATCCGAATGCGCCGCCCGCCAGGAACAGAAAAACCGTCGAAAACATAAAGGGCGTGACGTATCGTTTCTCGTTCCGGTACAGCCCGGGAGAAATGAACATCCAGACCTGATAAAGCACGACCGGACACGCCACAAATAAACCGGCCAACATTGCAACCTTCAAGTAAAGGTTGAAGGGGTCGGTGGGGTTCAAATACACCAGCGTTTGCGGCATGCCGTTCTTTTGCAGCGCTTGCATGATGGGCTTCTGCATCCAGCCGACAATCTTTTCGGCATATCCCCAACAGGCGAAAAACCCCACCGCAATCGCGATAATCGAGTAAACGATCCGCCGCCGCAGTTCCTCGAGGTGATCGAGGAAGCTCATCGCAGGCATGGGATCCTGTGCAGGCTTCGCGGATGGCGCTTCAGCAACCAAGTCAGGCATTCGGAGCCTTCACCATCGCGGTGTGTTCAGAAGATCCAGTTTCGGGGCCCGGTTCCACCGATAGTTTGGGGTTCGACAATTGGGGACTAACGGCGGGTTCCAGCGTCAAAGGCGCGGTGGCTACCGCTCCCTTCGGCGGCGTGGACGGGGGTAGAATCTGCTGCCGGTTCTCCATTTCCAGCTGCGAAATCTCCGACTCAATCTGAGCTTTGAACTCGTTCGAGGCTCGGCGGAACTCGTTGAGAACCTTGCCCACCTGACGCGCGATCTCCGGCAACCTCTTGGGCCCAAAAATGACCAAAGCCAGAAAAAAGAGGAAGATCGTCTCCGAGAACCCCATGCGATTCATCATACTGCCAGCCGCGCGACGGCGGCAACGCGCGGCCCGTTATTTGACAATCACTTGACATTAACGACCCACGCCAGCGAAATATCGCGACAAAGTTCAGCACCTGCGGGCCCCGGCTTGCATCCTACATATAGTGAGCGAGTAGAGCTTCCCCCTTATCCAGGTGGTTACTTAAGGTCAGCAGAGACCTGTTTCGGGACGTGCTATACTTCGCTCAGATGCGGTGGCCGGGCTTGTCGACGCCCGAACCGAAGGAAACGAAAAGCATGGCCCGTAGTTCTCGTCGCACACTCTATCTTGCACTGTTCGTTCTGGTTACCTGCGGATTCCTCGGCATGGTCTTCGGCCAGAAGATCAACCCGGCGGCAGCCCCCGGCGGCGACTCTGATGTTCGTGACAGCCTGCGTCAGTTCGCCGACGTCTACAGCCTGGTCGAGCAGAACTATGCCGAACCGGTGAATGCGGACAAGGCCATTTACAACGGCGCCATTCCGGGCATGTTGCACGTGCTGGATCCGCACTCTAATTTCTTTGATCCGAAGTCTTACGCGCTTCTACGGGAGGATCAGCGCGGAAAGTACTACGGCGTCGGCATGACGGTCGGTCCGCGCAATAATAAAGTCATCGTCATTGCTCCGTTTGCGGGCACGCCTGCGTACCGTGCCGGTATTCGTCCGGGCGACATCATTGTCGCGGTCGACGGCAAACCCACCGACAACATGAGTACCAGTGATGTGGCCGATCTGCTTAAAGGGCCTAAAGGAACCACCGTCCATATCACGATCGTGCGGGAAGGCACGGACAAGCCCATCGAGTTCGCCGTGGTGCGCGACGAAATCCCGCGTTACAGCGTCGACCTGCACTTCCTCATCCGACCCGGCATCGGCTATCTGCACATCACCGGCTTTAACGAGACCACGGAAAAAGAAGTTTCCGATGCGCTCGATCAAATGGGCGATCTCAAAGGTCTGATTCTTGATCTCCGTCAGAATCCCGGCGGCCTGCTCAGCGAAGGCGTGGGTGTGGCCGACAAATTCCTGCGCAAAGGTCAGTTGATTGTTTCTCATCACGGCCGCAACTCGCCCGAGAAGCGTTATACCGCGACTCACGGCGACGGCGGCAAAGAATATCCTTTAGTCGTTCTGGTCAACCGAGGTACGGCTTCTGCGGCTGAAATCGTCGCTGGAGCCATTCAGGATCACGACCGCGGCCTGATCGTGGGCGAGACCACTTTCGGCAAGGGCTTGGTGCAGACTGTGTATCCGCTGTCCGAAAATACCGGACTCGCTCTTACCACGGCTCACTACTACACGCCCAGCGGACGCCTGATTCAGCGAGATTATTCGAACGTCTCGCTCTACGACTATTATTTCGAACGCCCCGATGACAGCAAGAACGGCACTGCCAGTCGTGAGGTCAAACTCACCGACAGCGGACGCACCGTCTACGGCGGCGGCGGTATCACCCCTGACGTCAAGCTCGATCCCATCAAGAGCACTCCGTTCCAGGATTCGCTGCTGCAGCACTATGCGTTCTTCAACTACGCCAAGCACTACATGGTCAATCATCATCCGACTAAGAGTTTCGAGGTCGACGATGCCACCATGCAAGACTTCCGCAAATTCCTGGACGCGGAAAAGATTCCTTTCACTGAAGCCGAACTGCTGCAGAATAACGATTGGGTTCGCTCCAGCATCAAGAGTGAAATCTTCGTGAACGCTTTCGGCCAGGAGGAGGGTCTGAAAGTCCGGGCCGAAGCCGACCCTGAAGTGCTCAAAGGCCTGGACCTGCTGCCGCAAGCCAAGCAGTTAGCAGAAAACGCTAGGCATGTAGTAGCCCAGCGTGCCAGCGCCACCCCGTTAAGCCGGTAAGCTCTTTTTCCCGAAACCGAAGGCCCGAGCAATCGGGCCTTTACTTTTTTAGGCGCGGCGTTCCCGCTATTGTCGAGTCCGTTAATCTTCAAAACCTGCGACTCACTCATAGCCTGGACGTCCCAGCCTGGGCAGTCTAGCAAAGCTCAACAGCAGGTATTGCCAACCGCTCGAGGCACGGAACGGCTGGCTTACAAGAAGGTAGTTTTGCCAGGGATTTCGAGGTGTCCTCGTGGATCTATTTCTTGACTGAGCCAGCTTGCTTCAGCAGTATTCCAGCGACGAAGGCCGCCAGCGCTGCCAGCAGCCACTGTACCCGCCAGGACTGAATGGCTTGAAAGTCGGCCAGGGTCTGAACCGAGTAAATAGCGCCGACCGCGATCGCTGCCAGCAGGCAGCCCAACCCGGCAAAGAAGGCAATCAGCGAAGCCATCGAAAGGCCAAGCCATTCCTTCACATTCTGGAATTCCAGGACACGAAGCAACTGGACCGCGCGCGCCCAAGCATGGGCGCCGTTGGAGGCGGCCTTAGTTTGGCGTTCGGCTCCGCAGCCATGGCAGAACTTTGCTCCGACCATGAATTCGGTCTCGCAGCGGTCACAAACCTCGACCATTGGAATGGCGGACTCGGCTGGGGCAACCGGAGGACGCCAGAACTCCTGCGGTGTGTTATCGATAACTTGAGACATGTGGATTTCCCCAAGCACTCCATGGCAAGCCAGTAACCAAAGCCGGTACCCAGTTAAGTTCTTGCCTGACAGCAGTTTCAGAAACTCCTTGTCCCCGCCCGCCGGAGCGGCTGGGCAAGAATTACCCCGTTTCGAGCAAAATAACCACTTTGGGAATTATCCGGCGCTCCGGAGCATTTCTAACCGACAAAATGTCTTGGCAAAGTGATCCTTTTGGTTCTAGCGTGCCAACCAACCGTACCCGCATCAGATAAACTCAAGACACAAGACCAAAGTAAGAGTAAAGGATTGCCCATTTGTTTCGCCGCAGGCTGCCGCATCTGCTTCTCTCCCTGGCGCTGGTGCTGACCCATGCAAGTGCTGCCCAGACAAACCCCCAGCCAACTCACCCCAACGACGGCCCATCATTTCGTCCCAACGACGCGCTGAACCGATCCGCCTTCGACCACTTTTACAATCTCGATTATGACCGTGCAGTCCAGGAATTCGATCAGATACTGCAACGCCATCCGGACGATCCCTTCGCAGTGAATCATTTGCTGACCGCGGTCCTCTTCCGAGAACTTTATCTAATGGGCGCTCTCAACACCGGGGAGTACGCGAACGACACTTTTATTCGAGCGGCACATCGCCCGGCTGATCCCAAGGCAAAACAGCAAATCAAAGATCTGGTTCAAAGAGCCACGCAGCTCGAGGAAAACACCTTGGATACCAATCCCAAGGACGTGGACGCGCTCTACGCCCGTGGAGTCACTCGCGCCCAGTTCTCAGCGTATACCGCAATGGTGGAACACGCCTGGTTTTCGGCTTTGCGAAACGCAGTGGGAGCGCGGCGCGATCACGAACGCGTGCTTGAGCTTGCTCCCGCGGACACTCCGGCGAAGCTGATTGTCGGCTCTCACAATTATGTGATGGGCAGTCTTCCACTGGCGCTGCGCGCGGGCGCGACGATGTTTGGAATTGGCGGAAACAAGGAGTTGGGATTGCAGGATCTTCGCGACTGTGCTGAGGGAACAGGTGACACCAGCACTGACGCAAAGATTCTGCTGGTCCTATTCTTGCGGCGGGAACATCGTTATCAAGAGGCCCTACCTATTGCCCGTGGCCTGATTCAGAGCTATCCGCGCGACGTGCTCATGGCGCTCGAGGAAGGAAATTTGCTTCGGGCAGAAGGGAATGATCAGGCAGCAATTGCGGTCTACCGCAGGGTTTGGCAGGCTGGGCGAGAGGGTTTTTACGGCGGCCTGCATTACGAAATCGCGGCACTCAGCTTGGGGGATTTACTTCGCAGCGAGAAAGATTACACAAGCGCAGTCGCGGCGTATGAACAGGTGACTGAGGTTTCCCAACCCGATCCCGAGGTACTGCAGAAGGCCGATCTGGCTGCCGGGGAGATGTATGACCTCTCGGGCAAGCGCGATCTGGCGGTGAAAAAATACCAGACAGTCGTGGCCTTGGACGCGTCGACGCCTCAGGCGGAGAGCGCCAGCCGATACGTGAAGGAAGCTTACCGGGGAGAGTAGAATTTGAAACTAAAGCACGCGTCGCACCGTATTTTAGATAACAGGCGACGAGGAGGCAGAGCATGTATTGCAATTATTGCGGTAAGGTCATTCAGGATGATGCGAATGTCTGCGCCTACTGCGGCATCCGAGTGGGTGCGGTGACGGCGCGAAAGCGGCTGGTGCGTCCGCGCGCCGACCGGAAGATTGCCGGCGTGTGCGCTGGATTCGCAGAGTACTTTGACGTTGACGTGACCCTGGTACGCTTGGTTTGGCTATTCATTGTTCTAGTGGGAGGTACCGGTCTGCTGGTCTATGTGATTGCATGGATTGTCATGCCAGAAGAGCCATTGCGGTTGCCCGCTCCGGTCGGGGCGCAGCCAGTGATCAATCCTTAGGGATTGTGATTAAATCTCGCGATGCCCCAAATCACCAGCGGCGATGCAGACATATTCTACGAAGTCTTAGGCAGCGGCCCACCGGTCGTCTTGCTTCATCCTTTTCCTGCCAATCATAATCTTTGGAAGCCCGCGGCTCAGGCGCTGATCACGCGCTACCGCGTCATTCTTCCTGATCTGCGCGGACACGGGGAGTCCGGCGTTGGCGAGGGCCCGGCCACGATGGAAAAGCATGCTGCCGACATTGGTCGCGTGCTGGATCACGAAGAAGTGCGACGCGCCGCATTCGCAGGAGTCTCGATTGGGGGCTACGTGTTATTCGAGTGCTGGCGCAAATATCGTGCGCGGGTAGACGCACTTGTTCTGTGCAACACCAAGGCCCAGGCGGATACTCCAGAAGCACGGGCGGTACGGTTGCAGGCCGCGACCTTCGTGATGGAGCGTGGCACCGAACTGTTTTTCGGAAGCATGATCCCGAAGTTGATGGGAAACACAACACGCGATACACGTCCGGACATGGTTGAAGGGGCGCTGCGGATGATGCGGACCATGTCGCCTGAAGATGTCGCTATGGTGCAGCGAGGTATGGCCGAGCGTCAAGATTCGGTAGAGACGCTGAAGACAATCAACGTGCCGACCATGCTTGTGACGGGAGACGAAGATAGTCTTACCGGCGTTGGCGAGGCGGAGTTGATGCGGCAAAACATATCCGGGAGTGAGATCAACGTGATCGCGAAGGCGGGCCACTATTCTCCATGGGAGCAGCCGGAGGAGGTTGGCAAATTGCTGCGCCAGTTTCTGGATAGGCTGTATGCCTAGCAAACGCTGTGAAGTTCCTTTTGTTACAATTCTCGCGTCATGATTGACAGCTTCCTGGTTCCCGAAAAAACGGT
>Ga0210393_10004787_pt1 | contig 10665 bp, 7 predicted proteins | sample IncBWC27OmetaG_FD_160068 | JGI IMG/M metagenome (GOLD analysis project Ga0210393, IMG submission 160068) | Forest soil microbial communities from Barre Woods Harvard Forest LTER site, Petersham, Massachusetts, United States - Inc-BW-C-27-O ...
GTGGCACTTTTTGTATTTCTTGCCCGATCCGCAGGGGCATGGGTCGTTTCGGCCCACGTTTGACGCGCTTACGGCTGGGTCTGGCTTGGACTTGGTCCGGCCTGACGGAGGGGATTCGGCTGGGCCCGTGTCCACGACCTCTGGTTCTGGTTTTTCGGCGTCCCCTTCGGGGACGTCTTCCAACATGCCCAACGCATCGTAGCGCTTTTTGGGGCGACGACCGGCGTCAGACTCGGTTCTTTTTTGCTCAGGAGGGGGAGCGGGGGGTTGGAAGACGATCTGCGCCCGCAGGAAGCGCTCGGTGAACGTGTTGTAGATGTCCGCCATGAGATCGACGAACATGCTGTACGCTTCCTGCTTGTATTCGATCAACGGGTCCTTCTGCCCCCATGACCGATACGAGATGACGGCGCGAAGTTGGTCGAGATCGTAGAGGTGATCCTTCCACTTCTCGTCGAGCACCTGGAGCATGACCAATGACAGGAGCTGATCGGCGAACTCGGCGAGACTCGCCATCTTGTTCGAGAACGCCTGATGACCGGCCGCGACCGCGTCACGCACCGCGTCGGACATCGATGCCGGGCGAAGCTCGGCCTCGAGCCCCGGCACCATCACGAGATAGTGCATCAGGAGCTCTTGGCGGATGAGCCCCAGGTCGAGATCCGGATCCGAGTCGTATTCGGCCAGCGCGATCTCGACCCGCCGCCCGACCGCTTTCTCGATCATCCGCTGGGCTTCGCCCTTGAGCTCTTCCCCACCCTCGAGCGCGAACGTGCGCAGGGAGTAAATGACCTCGCGCTGCTGGTTCATCACGTCGTCGTACTCGAGCAGCCGCTTGCGCGATTGGAAGTGCTGGAGCTCGACCCGCTTTTGCGCTTGCTCGATCGACCGGGTGATCAAGGGGTGCGTCAGCATCTCGCCTTCTTGCGCGCCCATGCTGTCCATCAGCTTCGCGATCCGCTCGGAACCAAAGAGCCGCATCAGATCGTCTTCGAGCGACAGGAAGAACTGCGACGCGCCGGGATCTCCTTGACGACCCGCGCGACCCCGCAACTGCCGGTCGATACGCCGGGACTCGTGGCGCTCGGAGCCAATGATATGCAACCCGCCGCATTCGACGACGTCGACCGGCTTGTTGTCTTCGTCTTTGACGACGGACGGTTTCGACTCGATCACCCCGGGACCGAGCTTAATGTCCGTGCCGCGGCCGGCCATGTTCGTGGCGATCGTGACTGAGCCCGACTGGCCAGCCAAGGCAACGATCTCGGCTTCCTTCTGGTGGTACTTGGCGTTCAGGACTTGGTGCGGCAGTCCCGCGCGCTTGAACATCCGCGAGAGGGTTTCCGATACCTCGACATTGACCGTGCCGACCAAGACGGGGTAGCCGAGGTCGTGGAGGCGGCGCGTCTCTTCCAGAATGGCGTTGTACTTCTCACGGCGCGTCTTGTAGACGAGATCGTGGCGGTCATCGCGAATGACATTCTTGTTCGTTGGGATAACCGAGACGTCCAACTTGTAAATCTCGAAGAATTCGGTCTCTTCCGTCTCCGCGGTCCCCGTCATCCCGGCGAGCTTGTCATACATCCGGAAGTAGTTCTGGATGGTGATCGTCGCCATCGTCTGGGTCTCGCCCTTCACCTGCACGCCTTCTTTTGCCTCCACGGCCTGATGGAGGCCTTCCGACCAACGCCGACCGGGCATCGTGCGCCCCGTGAACTCGTCGACGATCAGCACCTGGCCGTCTTGCACGACATAGTTCACGTCGCGCTCGTAGAGCGCGTGCGCGCGGAGCAACTGGTGGACGATGTTGAGCTTCTCGCTCTTGGCCGCGTACTCCCCTTCGATCTGCCGACGGGCGTCGATCTTTTCCTGCGGCGCCATCGACTCGTTCTTGTCGATGCGATGGACCTCGGTCGAAATATCGGGGAGCACGAACGCATCGTGGTCATTGGGCGACATGAAGTCGATGCCACGGTCGGTCAGGTGGACCGTGTGTCCCCGTTCGTCGAGGACGAACAACAGGTCGTCTTCGAGATCGCGAAACTGCTGCTTGTTCGGCGGCAGCCGGCGATCGGCGATCACGTCGAGCTCCGCCTTCTGCACGAGCGCCTTGACGCCCTGCTCTTGCAGCAGCTTGAGCAGCCGTTTGTTCTTCGGACTCCCGAGCTGCGCCTTGTAGAGGAGGAGGGCGCCGTCGCTCGACTCGTCCGCCTCCAACGTGCGCTCGCCCTCGGACACGAGCTGGTTCGCGAGGTCGGTCTGCTTGCGCACCAGACGGCCGATCGCCGCGTTGTACTCGGCGTACTGGGCGTCGCTCTCGTTGCCGACCGGCCCCGAGATAATCAGCGGGGTGCGCGCCTCGTCGATCAGGACCGAGTCGACTTCGTCGACAATCGCGAAGTTGTGGCTCCGTTGCACGCGCTGCTCCAGCGACACGACCATGTTGTCGCGGAGATAGTCGAACCCGAACTCGTTGTTCGTGCCATACGTGATGTCACACAGGTACGCCGCGCGTCGTTCCGCCGTCCCTGGTTCGGTGTCATCGAGACACCCGACCGTCAGGCCCAGGTACGTGTAAACGTGACCCATCCATTGAGAGTCGCGTCGCGCCAGGTACGTGTTCACGGTCACGAGGTGCGCGCCTTTGCCGGGCAGCGCATTCAGGTACAACGGCAGCGTGGCGACCAGCGTCTTGCCCTCGCCCGTCGCCATCTCGGCGATCTTGCCCAAGTGGAGCTCGATGCCGCCCATGAGCTGGACATCGTACGGCACCATGTTCCACTCGATGTCGTGGCCGGTCACGAGGACCGTCGTGCCGACGAGTCGACGGCACGCCTCGCGCACCGTCGCGAACGCCTCCGGGAGCATCTCGTACAGCGTATCGGAGACCGCTTCACGAAGGGCCCCTTCGGCGCCACCGCGACCGTCGTTTCCTATCAACTCGGCATCGAGCCGGTCCCGTTCGGCCGGATCCGCCGCGGTGCGCTTTTGGGCCTTCAGATCGTTGACACGGGATTCGAGATCCGTTGTGCGCTGGGCCAGGATCGCGCGGAACTTGGCGGTCTGACCGCGCAACTCTTCTTCCGAGACGCCATGCAGGCGCTCATACTGCTCATTGATTGCATCAACGAGCGGTTGGATGCGCTTTCGTTCGCGTTCGTGACGGGTTCCGAAGACCCCGCTAATCAGCCGTTTCAGCATACCCGTCCTCGTAGTACAAACCGTTCTCCTCGATATAGTCCCGCACCGCCTCGGGCACGAATCCGCGCAGAGAAAGTCCTGCTCGTACTCGAGAACGAATCTCGGTCGACGAGATGTCGATCCGACGCGTCGGCAACACGCGAGGCGCCCGTACGCCGGACGAGGCGGGGCCGATCGGCTCGCCGCCTCGTGTCAGCACCACCACGGTCGCCAGTCGCATGATCTCGTCGGGCGAGCGCCAACGCGGAAACGAGCGCCAGGCATCGGCGCCCAGCAGGAAGTACCGCTCGGCCTCCGGCTCACGCTCCGCGAAGGCCCTCAACGTGTCGATCGTGAAAGATAACCCGTCCCGGTCGATTTCGATGGAGTCGACGCCGAACCGCTGATCATCGCCGATGAGCCGGCGCGTCATGGCGAGCCGCGCGGCGGCCGGCGCCGTGACGATATCAGCCTTCAAGGGTTGGCGACCGGTTGGAACGAACATGAGTCGCGTAAGCGAGAGGGCCTCGAATGCATCCGTCGCCACGAGCAGATGACCCAAGTGCGGCGGGTCGAAGGTGCCACCGAAGATGCCGAGGCGCACCTCTGCGTTCGGTTACGGCTTAGAGCCGCTCTGCACGCTGGCGGTGGCGACGCCGCACCGTTCGCGGACTACGCGGTCTCCCGGAAAGGCGGTCCGCAACTGCGCGCAGACGTCGTTCGCGTCGTCGCGATATTTGATCGCGCGATAGGCGTCGACGAGCTTGAGCTGGGCCAGGCGCGCGGTCGCCGTCGTCGGGTAATTCTTGACCACGTCCTTGAGATAGATGATCGCCGAGTCGTACGCGTGGCGCTTGTAGTAGTGGACGCCGTTCGCGTAATCCTTCTGCGCGAACCACTCGTCGAGGCGGCCGATCTGGCGGTTCGCGTCAGCGGCGAGGGCCGACCCGGGATAGAGCGACAGGAGCTGCTGATAGGACGTCAGCGCCGATTCGCCGTTCGAGGCGTCGAGCGCGGGGCGATGCCACATCTTCTGGTAGCTGCGGCCGGCATTGTACAGCGCGCGGTCGGCTAACGAATCATCGGGGAACGACTCGGCCAACCGGGAATAGCTCTGGGCGGCCAGTAAGTACTCCGCGCGATGCTCGTGGGCTTCGCCGAGATAGTACTGAGAGCGGGACAACAGCGTATCGTGGGCGGGCAGCTCCAGGGTCAACTTTTCGAACCCCGCTACCGCATCATCCCAGTTGTGCTTCGTAAAGGCATTCAGCGAGCGAGCGTAGAGCTCCTCGTTCGTGCCCTTGAACTTGGCCACGTCCAAGTGCCCCGCGCAGGCAGCCAAGCCGAACGCGGCGGTAACGACACAAAATCTGCGCAAGAACCGCATGTACCCGTAATATGGCTGATTAGAGACCCTGGCGGGCCAGCATCGATCGATAGGTTTCTACCCGCGGATCGCCGGGATGTACCTCCGCGGCCCGGTCCCAGACCCGACCGGCCGTGGCGTGCTCTCCATGAAGATAGGAGGCCAGACCGCGCAGCAAGAGGGCGTCCAGGAGCGTCGGCCGGACCGCGAGCACGGCGTCGAGTGCCCGGGCAGCCTCCTCGTATTGCTGTGCTTCGAGCTGCGTGCGGGCGAGGGACAGCCCAATGTCGACGTAACCGGGCCGCAGGTGGAGCGCGCGCTGATATTGGGCGATCGCCTCTTCGTGGGCTCCGGCGTTCCGATACTCGTCCCCGAGCGCGGCGTGCGCGTTGGCGAGGCGATTGCCGACCACGACCGGGAATCCGGTCTCGTCCGGGCGACCGAGCGCCTCGGCGATCGCGAACGAGGCCGCGGCTTCCTCGGTCCGACCCAGGCCGTTGAGCAGCACCGCGCGGTTGAGGTGCGCCTCGACGTACCGCTGGTTTCGCTCCAGCGCCTGGTCGAACGCGGTCAGCGCCTCGTTGGGACGGTCCACCATCGCGAGGGACAACCCGAACAGGTTGTAGGCATCGGCGTAGCCAATGCCACTGCCAATCACCTCTTGAAGGAGCAGAACCGCACCGTGATAATCGCGAACGGCGAAGCGCTCGCGAGCCCGCTCCAGGGCATCAGGCGCCAGGTCAATTAATTCGCGCGGCTGGCTACTCACGCGTCACGCGGGTCCAACGCGGCCTGCTCCGATGAGTCCCCTGAAGTACTCGATAGTCTTTGCGACGCCTTCGCGGACCGGGACCTTGGGGGTCCAGCCGAGGAGACCGCAGGCGCGCGTGATGTCGGGGCGGCGAACTTTGGGGTCATCTTCAGGCAGGTCACGGTACACGATCGGGGACTTGGTGCCCGTCAACTCGACGACGATCTCCGCGAGTTGTTTCACCGTGTACTCGTCCGGATTGCCGATGTTCGTCGGCTCGGCGTCGCCCCGCATGAAGAGGCGATAGATACCCTCGACCTCATCATCGACGTAACAAAAGCTGCGGGTCTGCGAGCCGTTGCCGTAGATCGTGATCGGCTCGCCGGTCAGCGCTTGGACGATGAAGTTGGACACGACGCGTCCATCCCGCGGGCGCATCCGAGGACCGTACGTGTTGAAAATGCGAACGATGCGCGTGTCGATCCCGTGAAAGCGATGGTAGGCCATGGTCATCGCTTCGGCGTACCGCTTGGCCTCGTCGTACACGCCGCGCGGTCCGATCGGGTTGACATTCCCCCAGTAGGACTCCGTTTGGGGGTGCACGAGCGGGTCGCCGTAGACTTCCGACGTCGATGCCAGGAAAAACCGGGCGCCCTTGGCCTTGGCGAGACCCAGGGCATTGTGGGTGCCCAAGGCCCCAACCTTGAGCGTCGGGATCGGATGCTCGAGGTAGTCGACCGGGCTCGCCGGAGAGGCGAAGTGCAGCACGCCGTCGAGCGGGCCCGCCACGAACGTGTAGGTCGAGATGTTGTGCCGCAGGAACTCGAAATCCGAACGACCCATCAAGTGCGCGATGTTGTCCGGATGACCTGTTACGAAGTTGTCCAACCCGACGACCGCATGGCCTTCGGCCAGGAACCGGTCCGCCAGGTGGGAGCCGAGGAACCCGGCCGCGCCGGTGATCAGGACGCGCATGGGCTCAGACGCGTCCGATCGAGTCGTACGTGAATCCGAGGGTGCGCATCTGCTGCGGGTCGTAGAGGTTGCGACCGTCGATCAAGACCGGGCGCTTGAGCGCCTGTTTGATCCGCCGGAAATCCGGGTGGCGATACTCGTTCCAGTCGGTGACGACGATGAGCGCGTCGGCGCCGTGCGCCGCGTCATAGTTCGAATCGGCGTACGTGATGCGATCGCCCAACCGCCGCCGCGCTTCGTGCTCGGCGACCGGGTCATGCGCTTTCACCGTGGCCCCTGCCGCCAGCAACTCATCGATCAGCGTCAGCGCCGGCGCTTCGCGCATGTCATCGGTCTGGGGCTTGAATGCCAGACCCCACACGGCGATCAACGTACCCTTGATCGTGCCACCCAGGGCCTTCGCCGTCTTTTCGAACAGCACGTGTTTTTGGCGCTCGTTCGCTTTTTCGACCGCCGAGACGACTTCGAGCGGGACGTGGACCGCTTGGGCGGTACGAATCAGTGCTTGGACGTCTTTCGGGAAGCACGAGCCACCGTAGCCTGGCCCGGGGAACAAGAACGACGGGCCGATGCGGTCGTCGCTGCCGATGCCGCGGCGGACCGCATCGACGTTGGCGCCGACCGTTTCGCACAGTCGCGCGATCTCGTTCATGAACGAGATGCGCGTCGCGAGCATCGCGTTGGCCGCGTACTTGGTCATCTCGGCTGACGCAATGTCCATGAAGATGATCGGCTTTCCGGTCCGGACGAATGGCGCGTAGAGCTCGGCCATGACGGACCGCGCGAAATCCGATGCGACACCGAGGACGACGCGATCCGGTTTCATGAAATCGTCCACGGCAGCCCCCTCCTTCAAGAACTCCGGGTTGCTGCACATGTGGAACCGGTGCTTCGCGTGCTTGCTGATGGCGTCGGCGACTTTTCCCGCCGTGCCGACGGGAACCGTCGACTTGGTGACGACGACCAATTCTCGCTTCATGTGCTTGCCGATGTCCTCGGCGACCGCGAGCACGTGACGGAGGTCCGCCGAGCCATCCTCGTCCGGCGGTGTGCCCACCGCGATGAATACCACGTGCGCGGATGAAATCGCGTGCGGGATATCCGTGGTGAACAACAAGCGCGTCTGGTGTTGGTTGCGCTCGACGAGTGGCGCGAGGCCGGGCTCGTAAATCGGCAAGTGGTTCTGCTTCAGCCCTTCGATCTTCTTCGGATCCACGTCGGCGCAGACGACGTCGTTCCCGGTCTCGGCCAGACACGCACCGACCACGAGGCCGACGTATCCGCTTCCCACGACGGTAATATTCATCGCATTAGCCTACACGGCTCGCACGGCGTTTTCCACGCTTGCCGCTGGATTTGCCGCCGGATTCGTCTCCGTAAAACCGTTGATAGTAGTACCCGTAACCGCCGTGATACGCGCTCGATCGGAAATCGACCGCGTTGAGCACCGCGCCGAGGATCCGGCCATTGACGACGCGAAGTTGTGACACGGAGCGGTTGACCGCCTCGCGAGCAGATACCCCGAGCCGGACGACGATGATGGTGCCGTCGACGTGCGCGGACAGCACCGACGCGTCGGTGACGGCCAGCACCGGCGGCGAATCGATCAACACCATATCGAACGCTTTCGTCGCCGCCTCGAGCGCCGCCCGCATCTGCTGGGAGCCGAGGAGCTCCGACGGGTTCGGGGGAAAGTGTCCGCTCGGCAGAATGAACAAGTTGGGAACATCGGTCTCCCGAGCCACGGCTTCCAGCGTATGGCTGCCGACGAGAAACTCGGTCAACCCCGGGCTCCGCGGAATCTCGAAGGTGCGGTCGATGACCGCGCGGCGGAGGTCGGCGTCGATCAGCAACGTGCGCTGCCCTTGCTGAGCGAATGTCGTGGCCAGGTTGACGGCGATCGTGGACTTCCCGTCTCCGGGCGCCGCGCTCGTGACGACGATGGTGCGGAGATCCTGGTGCGCGCGGGCGAACGCGATATTCGTCCGGAGCGAGCGGAACGCCTCGGCGACGAGCGACTGCGGCTCGACGTGCGTCACGAGCCGGGCCGCATCGTGCTGCGGGGTGTGCTTGACGCGTGGAATCGAGCCCAGGAGCGGCAAGTGGAGACGGTCGCGGATCTCGTCCGGCGTCTGCACGGAGTCGTCGAATCGATCCAATAAGGCGGCGCCGGCGACAGCCAGCGCGATGCCGATCACGGCAGCGAGGAGGACGGACCGTTTCCGGTGTGGCGATACCGGAACGGTCGGAAGCACCGCGGCGTCAATCACCCGCACGCGCCCGGTCTCCGCGGATTCGCCGATGCGCGACAGCTGATATTGTGACAGCAGATTTTCGTACCCCGTCTCCATCGTATGCACGTTCTCGTCCAACCGGGCTTGCCGCGCGACGAGTGGCGGGAACTGCTCGGCCTGACGCCGCAGGTCGGCGATATTCGTATCGATCGATGCGACACGACTGGCCAAGCTCTGGAGATAGAGTCCGCTCGCCATCTTCAGGTTCGATTTGGTCGCCGCGATCGTGCTGTCGATGGCTTGCACGTCGCGATTCCGTCCGTTGCGGGTCAGCAACAACTGTTGCCGGGTGCGTTCCAGGTCGAACCACCGTTGGTACAGATCGGCGACCGCGCGGTTGTCTTTCACGGCATCGGTGCCGACGAGCTTGCGCATCTCGATGTCCGTCGTATCGGTCTGCTCGAGCTTCCCGACCAGCTCCTGGTAGACGCGCTGCTGGAGCGTCAGATCGCCGCGCTTCGTGTCGTACGCATAGATGCTCTGGAGGATCGCCGTTGCTTCGGCGCTCACGTCCGACGACTGATTGTGCTCTTGGAACCGGCGCAACGAGTCTTGCGCCTGCGCGAGCTGCTGGCCCTGCTCGGTCAGCGCCGTCCGGATGAACGAGGTACGGGCGGCGGCGGTGATCAACCCCTGCTCCTTCGAGTAGTCGCCGTACACCTGGGCCAGGTCGTTCGCCATGTCGCGCACCCGTACGGGATCGGTGCCGAAGACCGAGATCTCGATGATGTCGGTTTGGGGCAACACGCGCGTGGCGATCAATCCCTGGACGTCTTGGGCGACGGACTCGATCGGCGCGACGCGCAAGAGGACCTCGCGCGGTTTGATCGCGGGACGCATGGGAATGGTGATCGAGATGTCACCGGCATCGAGCAGCGCACCGTACTTCGCCGGACCATATCTATTCGTCCCCTGCCGAATGAGATACGTGCTGTCCGACAACGTCAGGCGATAGTCTGCAGTGCGCGCCAGAGGCTTTACGACCACTGGGTTCTCGCCGACCAAGGTACTCAGGAGCAGGTGCTGCGGCTGCACGACGACAAGCCGGGCGCCGGCCATCTCGGCCGTGCGCGTGGCGATCAGCTTGCTCTTGATGACCTGCTGCTCCGAGACGAGCGGGTCGACCCGGAAATCATAGTCGGGTGTCGAGACGGGCACGCCCGTCATTGGCGACTGTGTGGTCTGTTGGACCCGGACTGTGACCGGCGCGACGTAGATGCGCTCTTCGGTCATGGTCTTCCAGGTACCAACGGAGAGCACAACGGCGAAGATCGCGAGCGCGGCTCCGCGGCGACGACGCGTCGCAGCGACGACGTCGCGGAGCGTCGTCTCCGGGGCGCCCGTTTCGGCGCCCGAACCGTTCCCGTTCTCGCTCATCAGTAACGAGACAGGACGAGGACAGCCGTCACGACCGTCAGACCGGTGCCAATGATACTAAGGATGAATGTTGCGTTCTCGCGCGTGAGACCACCTTTCCTGGGAATGTACACCACGTCATTGGAATAGAGACCCACGCGACCGGCCGGGCTTCCGGTCAGGGCGCTCTGCAAGTCGACGATGAACTCCCGACCGTCACGGATGACGCGCGTGTGTTTGAGGTCCGCGCGCTCGCCCGGGCCGCCGGCGAGGGTCAACAGCTGGATCAAGCTGACGCCGGGGTCTACCGAGTAGAGCTCGGGAATCCGGACCTCGCCGAGCACCGAGACGCGGATTTGTGGCTGAACGGCGAGCTCGGGATCGCGAAACCCGCGAACCCGCATCGCTTCGACCATGCGGTCCGAAACCTGGCTTGGCGTGAGGCCCGCCGCGCGGATCGTGCCCAGACCTGGGATCTGCACCTCGCCCTTGGCATCGATCAAGTACTTCCCGCTGAGCTCGGAGTCGCGATAGACCTTGAGCTGCAGAATATCGCCCTGGCGCAGTGCACCGGTCGGCCGGGCGGCGGTGTCGAGCGTTGGCGGGGCCGGGAGATCCTGCCCTGCCACTGACGTGGCCGTCAGCAGACACGCTAGGGCGAGAACCCCCAGGGGGCTACGGATACCGAAACGCATAGCTGGCGATGATTTGGGTCTGACCATAGGACGACGACGGCGACGCGA
>Ga0210393_10004789_pt1 | contig 10663 bp, 7 predicted proteins | sample IncBWC27OmetaG_FD_160068 | JGI IMG/M metagenome (GOLD analysis project Ga0210393, IMG submission 160068) | Forest soil microbial communities from Barre Woods Harvard Forest LTER site, Petersham, Massachusetts, United States - Inc-BW-C-27-O ...
TTAGTTCGAAACCTTGCGTGAACAAATACTACGATCCGGTTGCCCGATGGAATGAACTGCTCGGGCTCGCTGCTGCCTTCAGCCCAAGGGGCGCGCGATTGCGCCAGGTAGCGTTTGACTTCATCCCGGCCGTGGTAGGCGCCGCCTCCGGGAAATTCTACAGGCTCGGACCACTCGATCTGGGGATCGAACGGTTTTACGGCCGCGTCAATATCGCCTCGGTTGAACGCCGCATACGCGCCCCTGAGGCCAACGATGGCCTGCGCCTGCTCAGGCGTGTTTTCCACACTAGACTCCTTCCGCGCCTTGGTGCATGCGCCCAGGTTCAAGATTGCAGCAATAATAAAGACAAAGGTCAGAGGTCTTCGCATCGGTGTGCTGCTCTCGATGACATTTAAAACGCACTTTGAATTCTACGCTGCCGTTCGTTATGTTTCCGCGACAGCTCCGGCGCCATCAGCCGCTTGGCAGATTATGATCGTCGGCCTCAAGCCAGTTTTTGCTTCGTAAAGTTGTACGAGCCTTTGCTGAACCTCCTCGGCACGGTCGGAATGTACGAGATTGACTGTGCATCCTCCAAAACCGCCGCCCGTCATGCGCGCGCCGTATACACCACTTTGGTCGTTCGCGAGTTCAACCATCAGATCAAGCTCTGGAGAACTGACTTCATAATCGTCGCGAAGGCTGCGATGAGAGTCCGCCATTAGCCGGCCGAACTTTGTCAGATCTTCCGCGGCTAATGCAGTGGCCGCCTCCTGGACGCGATCATTTTCCGTCACAACATGACGGACTCGCTCATAGACGACAGGACTCAATCGGTCTCGATATTTCTCCAATTCATTGACAGTCACATCGCGGAGCGCGCGGATAGCTGGTAGAACTGGCTTCAGCCCTTGCAAACCTTCTTCGCACTCGCGCCGCCGAGTGTTGTATCCGCCGCTCGCGTGCTCGTGCCGGACCATCGTATTGCACACCATGAGTCGCACCTGACTTGGCATTGGAAGAAGTTGGAAATCAAGCGATCGGCAATCCAACATCAAGGCGTATCCGGCGCGACCGTGGCATGAGATGAACTGGTCCATGATTCCACATTTCGTTTCTGGATAAAGATGCTCGGCCTGCTGGCAGATTTGCGGGATTGCATTTCGGTCGACGTCGATCTCGGAGTTGCGCAGCAGTGCCCATGCAGTAGAGACCTCGAGAGCAGCCGACGAACTGAGGCCTGATCCGAGCGGCACTTCGCTAGTAATCGCGAGATCTGCACCACGCAGTTTGTATCCGGAAGATTCGAGCACTCCCGCGACGCCGCGGACGTAATCGCCCCAGTGATCGGACTTTCCGGGGCGGATCGAGTCGAGGTCGAAATCGCACGCTTCACCCATGTTCTCGGAATAGACGCGCAGTCGGCGGTCGGGGCGCGGAGTAACCGCAACGTATGTGTACAGGGTGAGCGCGGCCGGCATAACGAAGCCATCGTTATAGTCGGTGTGTTCGCCAATGAGATTCACTCGGCCGGGCGCTCGGTAAATCGTGGCATGGCCGCCGTACAATTCGGCGAATAGAGCTCTTAGTCTGTGCGCGGCTTCGCCCGTCGACCTGTCGATTCGCTTCACCGAGTTTGTGCGCTACGGTCTGACTGTAACCATCACAACGCCATGCGACACGACCGTCGCCGAAAACTTTCCGGTGAATCGGCCCAGATCTGTTTTCTGCCACAAATCGCGGACCGCTGCTTCCAAATGATTGGGATATCCTAGATCCTCCCAGTTCACAGTGATCTCACGATCCCCGCTCCCCCGATTAAACAAAATCACGGCACGGCTGCCATCTTTCATTTGTTTTGACCACGCTTCCAGGTCGCCATTCTTTTTTACTCGCCTGCCTTCACTGCCGAGCGTGTCCTGATCGACCGCGATCACTTCTTTATTAGTAAGAATGTCGCGAATCTCCGGGCGCATATCGCGCAGGTCATTTCCCGCGATGAGCGGCGCTGCAAGAATGGCCCACAGGCTGAAGTGCGAGCGGTATTCCGTGTCGGTCATGCCGCCGTTGCCGACCTCAAGCATGTCGGGATCGTTCCAGTGACCTGGACCGGCGTAGCTTTCCAGGCCGACCTGTAGGTCGACGATGTCGACTACGCCGTTCGAACAACAATCGCCGGCGGGCCACTTGACGCGCCCTTGCCAACGGTCCTGGATGTCGCCCGTCGTGCGCCACAGGTTACCACCAGCGTCTTTGCCCCACAGCCAAGGTTTGTTTGTGCCCCACTCGCAGATGCTCAACACGATGGGCCGTCCAGAGGCGTCGAGCGCCTGTCGCATCAGCGCATAACTCGAGGGGCCATCCTGGGTAGTCGCGTTGCACCAATCGTATTTCAAGTAGTCCACGGTCCAGGCTGCGTATTGGCGCGCGTCTTGATATTCGTGTCCGAGACTGCCAGGTCGACCGGCGCACGTCTTGCTACCCACGTCCGAATAAATCCCGAACTTCAAGCCCAGAGAGTGGACGTAATCGGCCAGAGCTTTGATCCCGGTAGGGAAGCGCTGCGGATCGGCAACGATGTTGCCGTCTTTGTCCCGCGCAACCTGCCAGCAGTCGTCGATTACGACGTACTGGTAGCCCGCGTCTTTCATGCCGGATTTCACCATGGCGTCGGCGGTTTGCCGGATTAAGTCTTCGCTGACGTTGCAGCCAAACTTGTTCCAACTATTCCACCCCATCGGCGGCGTAGGCGCCAGAGCTGCGTTCTGCGCCAGCAACGTCGTCGCTGAGCTGAACAGCATCACGGCGAACAGGATTGTTCCGGTCTTAACGCACAGTTTCTTCATCGGCGTAATCCGAAGCGGCGTTCGAGTGAACATGAATGCCGGAAGACCATCAAGCCATCACTACGGGTTTTGATCCGCGGAACGCGTAGTACACGATGTACAGATAGCAGACAACCGGAAGGATGAAGGCGTGGTGAATCCCGACTTGATCGGCCAAGACGCCCTGAATTTCAGGAATGATCGCGCCTCCGACGATCGCCATGATCAGCAGGCCAGATCCGTCTCCGGTCAGCGGCCCGAGTCCGGCAATTCCGAGAGTGAAGATGCTCGGAAACATGACCGAGTTGAAGAAGCCCACGAGAATGATGCTCCACATTGCGATATGGCCCAGAGTGAGCATCGAAATACATACCAGCAGGGCTGCCGTCGCCGCCGCAATTCCGAGCACGGTGCCGGTGCTGACCTTTTGCAGAATCGCTGAGCCGACAAACCGGCCAACCATCGCGCCGCCCCAATAGTAGGAGACGTAGCCTGCAGCGACGGCAACGGAAATGTTGCCGATGTCAGACTGGCTGAAATAGTTGATGAGGAAACTGCCGATCGCCACTTCTGCACCCACGTAGACGAATATTGCAACCATCCCCAAGACGAGATTGCGATGCTTCCATACACTCTGTTGCGGACCCGCCGCGCCATGGCGTTCTGCTTGCGGCATGGCCGGGAGTTTGAACAACCCGATGGCGATTCCAAGCAGGAAGAGAGTAAGGCCAATCACCAGGTAAGGTAATTTGACCGAGGCAGCAACGTGGACACGATACGCCTGCAGCGCCTCAGCTGACATTTGCCGCACGCTGTCCATGCTCTGCGGGGCGGCGGTTAAGATCAGCGCGCCTCCGAGATAGGGTCCAATGGTTGTCCCGAGTGAGTTGAATGCTTGCGCCAGATTCAACCGGCTCGACGCTGTTTCTGGCGGGCCGAGCACGGCGACGTAGGGATTCGCGGCAACCTGCAAAGCGGTAATTCCAGCCGCTAGAATCACCAGTGCAGTGAGAAAGAGCGGATACGATGCGACATCCGCAGCCGGTATAAAAAGCAGCGCCCCCAGACCCATCGTGAATAGACCGACAACCATGGTCTTCTTGTAGCCTACCCAGTCGATCAGTTTGGCCGAGGGAATCGAAAAAACGAAATACGCCGAAAAGAAAGCAAACTGAATCAACATCACACGGGCATAGTTCAAGTCGAAGATAGACTTGAGGTGAGGAACCAGCACATCATTCAAAACGGTAAGAAGACCCCACATGAAGAAAAGGGTGGTTACTACTGTCAATGCGCCCTTGTAGGAAGTGGAGGGCGCAACCGCCGTGGCAGGCTTGTTCAGGTTTGCAAGTGGCATTAGATTCCCTGGTTCGCGCTTCAGCATATAACATCGAGAGTTGGAAGTGCATCGTTTTTCTTTTGGGGAAGGTAATCGATTACCTCATTGGGAAATGCCCTCGCCCCGCGTCGGGTTGTAGTGCAACTTGTGGGCAGTTTCCACGTCAGCGGAAAAGAGCCAGGTCGATCGCATTCCCCATCTCTTCATGTCCAGCGGACCCGGGATGCAGGTGATCTCCGCTGTCGTACTTCGGATTCATTCGTTGAAAATTTGCGGGATCCGCTATCGCTGATGCGAAATCGATGACTCCATCAAAGCTGCCAGAGGTTTTGATCCAGTTATTGACTGTAACGCGTTTAGTCTCTCCCTGTTGTGTCCAACCGCCAAAACCTTGGTAGGGGAGAATGGTTGCACCGAAAATCTTCAGACCGCGCGCGTGCGCCTGGGCAATGATCTGTTTGTAGCTCGCGATGAGATCGTCCGCGCTAATTTGAGTGTTGCTCAGGCATGGAACCACCTGCGGCGGCAGGGGTGCGGTCGGAGTATCGGGTTGGCCAATATCGTTGGTGCCCTCAAACAGAATCACGGCGCGCACTGCGGTTTGCGAAAAGACATCGCGGTCCAATCGAGCGAGCGCATTCACTCCCCAGCAAGGTGAGTTCGTCAACACGCGGTTGCCGCTAATCCCGGCATTCAGGACAGACATGACAGACTGCGAGCCGCTGCTGAGCAGACGCCGAGCCAGCACATCGGTCCAGCGCTCATACATATCGGGGCGGGAAGAGACACCATCTGTAATGGAATCTCCGAGCGCAACAATTGCTCCATTCACGTTGGGAGATGCGACCACTTCAACCGACTGCAAGAAGTACCACGACTGCGTAGTTTTCGCGAACGGGCTTGCTGCCTCAGCGCTGGCGAAGTTTCCGGCATCGGAAACGTAGTTGGTTTGAAGGGCCACAGGATGAACCGTCGCTGGGCCAGTTGAATCAGAAGTGAACAGACTCACGGACAGATTCTGTTCGGAGCCGACAGGCAACGAGATCGTGTCACTGAGAGCCTCGGCGCCTTCGCGGATCGTAATCGATTTGCTTCCTCCGAAGGTGACTGCATGGTTGGAGCCGGCAACAAGGCTGGCCCCGCTCTTCTGCAGACCCGCATAAACGCTGTCGAATGTGACGGCCTGGGTGCCGAAGGTGTTCGCAAGGCGAATTCGCACGGCTTGGCCGCCGACGGACGTGTGGATGATTTCGCGGAGGGTTTGATTCTTGAAGGTCGCGGGATCTGGGACCGCTGCGTTTGACGTGCTCCACGTCGCCACCCAATGCTGGCTGGGATTTTCCGCAGCCAAGAAAGAAAAGAACGTGACCATCAGGCCAATCGCAGCGGACAAAGTATAGAGTGCGATATGGCGAGTGTATTCGATCAGCAAGATGCTCCGCGACCAGGATTTCATCTTCGGTTTACCGAGCCGATGGCATTCTATAACGAGTTGTTATCTCCGCATCGCTTGTTCCCTCATAGGCACGGATATGGACTGCCGTTGCCGGTTGCGAGTATGCTACGCGGTATCGGTGGCTTCGAGATGAAATTGAAATCCTTTACGTCTATCAGTTTCGCTTTTGCGCTGGCGATTTTGATTCTCCACTCCAACGCACTGTCGCAAGCTCCCGCGGCGCAGAAGGCTGTGGACCCGAATCCAAGCAACGTCCGTAGCAAGATCTCGATCTATGATCTGGAAACGAAGAGCATTCGCGTGGCATACACGGCGGACAAACTCTGGGAGGCACCGAATTGGTCTCCTGATGGCAAGTATCTGCTGGCGAATTCCGGCGGTGCGCTTTACCAATTCACGCTTGGCGCGGACGGAAAAGCGCAGCCGCAGAAACTGGCTCTCGACGCCGCGTATCAATGCAACAACGACCATGGCATCACGCGCGATGGAAAGCTGCTAGCTTTTTCGGCGAAGTTTGGCTCGGCTTTAGAGTCGCAAGTGTTCGTCGCGTCCTCCGACGGTACCAACCCCCGATTGGTGACTCCGAGTAGTCCAAGTTATTTCCACGGCTGGTCGCGCGACGGCAAGTGGTTGGCCTTCGTGGGCAAGCGTGGCGAGTACTTCAATATCTTTCGCGTTCCGGTGGGCGGTGAGAGCGAACAGCGGCTTACTTCCAGTCCGGTCGCCGACGATGGTCCTGACTACTCCCCGGATGGCGAATGGATCTATATTAATTCGAACCGCTCCGGCACTTGGGATATCTGGCGGTTTCCCCCTGACGGCGCCGGCCCGGGAGACAGCAAGGCTGAGCGCATCACCAGTGACGAACTCGAAGATTGGTTCCCGCATCCTTCGCCTGACGGGAAATGGCTGGTGTTTCTGTCCTTCCCCAAGGGCACTCCCGGGCACAACGTCAAAACTAACGTTCAGCTTCGCATGATATCCATGCCGCCAGCCGCAGCCGGGCGTGGCGCCGCTGGATCAATCCAAAGCCTGGGGCAGATTTTCGGCGGACAGGGAACTATCAACGTCAACTCGTGGTCTCCCGATTCGAAGAAGTTTGCTTTTGTCAGTTATGAAGTGTTGCCCTAGGATCCGGGACAGTGCCTGATTGATCCTGCGGCGCGCCATCTTATGTCCCGGTATAAAGTTGAAATGGTGCCCAATAAAATGGTTTGCGGAAGCTGTCGGAGTGAAGTAATGAGAGCTTCGCCGAACGAAGCGCGGCCCGCGGACTTCGACCTTTATCGAGTTCGCCGTAGAGTTGGTCCATTAGGCGTGGCGTCGAAGCATCGCTGACTTCCCAAAGCGCGCCGATCACGTTGTGCGCGCCAGCGTGCAGAAATGCCCAGGAGAGTCCCACTAATCCCTCACCTTTATATGCGCGGGTACCGGCGCCGTAGCAGGTCGAAATGGTCACCAGTTGTGCGTGCAAGGGGTGATGAATGATGTCGCGCGCGTAGAGTTTGAAAGAATCTTCTTGTACGGATGCTTTCGACAATATGACGGCGGAGTCCAACGGACTCAACCGGCTGGCTGTGCCATGCGCTACGAAATGGATGAAAGCAAATTGCTCGGGATCGCTTTCAAGATAAGCCGGAGCTGTGGCTTGAGCACGTGTAAGAACTTCGCGTCCGGTGGGAGCGAAATGCTTTTCGATATTTTCGATTTCGATGCCGGCCTTGGGCAATTCGGCATAATCGGCATTGGGAGAGACGGCATCGCCGATGAGAAGTAGTTTACCGCCAGATTTGGTCGACCCGTGTGACCCTGCCAGCAATCGCAGTGAGTTGGCGTCGGCGATGGCCGCGTCTTCAATCCAATAATGCGGCTTAGGGCCGGGCACTAATAAGGTTTCGAAATTCAGACTGTTTAAACTGCCATCGGGAATGATGAAAACCTGCGCGTCTTTCGTTAGCTGAGATTGTGCGGGCGAGATCAGCATTGTGTAGAGCGCAGTGCCATCCGCATTCGAGGTTTCGAGGACATCCTGCGGCCCAACCAGAGCCTTTCGATATCGTTGGACTGCCGGATCGATCTCCGCTGCCGGAGGCAGAACGAACAGGCTGGTCTTCTGCGGCGTGATCGCCCAGAGATACGATTGCTTCTCTCCCAGCCAATAAAAAAGGATTGTGCCGCCGGCGCGTTTCGCCGCTTGTTGCGTATTTAGCGGATCGGGAGCGAATGCAGTTCCTTTAGGTAACAGTCCTAATCCTTCGCTAAGAGTTCGAGCACGACTGTAGTCGGCAACCTGCAAAGCCCGGTCGGTCTTTCCGCGCGCCACCAGAAAATGTACATAGTCGTCGTAGATGCGGGAGGCGTTCGTAGAAAACGGCAGCTTCGAATCGTTACGCTGCAGCAAGGATCGAGCCGCTTCGAAGGTTGCCAAGGCTGCCCGATACTCGCGATCCGCTGCATCTGACCGCCCTTCATCTTCGTAGAGTTGCCCGAGCGCATGCTCGGCCCGCCACTTCAGGGATGCGTTTGCGTTTGGATCCTGCTCAACCTCGCGGAATATTCGTTCCGCTTCCACAGTGTCGCGTGATCGGGTAGCAATTAGTCCTTTGACCAAGAGTGGGTAAAGTTCATCCAGTCGGTTGTTGTCGGCCCGTGTGATCGCAATAGCTTCGTCGGAGTACTTGCGCGCTTGGTCAAGGTCCCCACTCTCAACCGAGACAAGAGCCAGCGCCCGCAGGGCGTTGTAGATGTCTTCCTTGCTGTCGATGTTTTTCGCGAGGCTTAGCGCCTGCAAATACGACTGTTCTGCGCGGGGAAAATCGCGGAGGTCCGTGTACACATATCCGGAATTCGTAATCCAAGATAACTCGTCAAAGATGTCGCCGACCTTAACCGCACGCTTCTCAGCGTCGTGAGATAACTCCAAAGCCCTGTCCGAATCACCCAGATTGAAATATGCCCAACCGAGGTTGCCCACGGCCTTCAGCGCGACACTCTCGGCTCCGAGACTTGTCGCGAGGGCACCCGCGGGCTCCATCCAGTCGATTGCTTCGTCGAAATGGTCTTCCCGAAGCGCGGAAGCCCCCAAGTTGAGAAGCGCCGTTGCCTCCAGAAACCGGTCGCCGTCCGCGCGGGCAAACGACAATGTATCCTCGAAGAGCTTTCGTGCCTGGGCCAGTTGACCGCGCTCGATGGCGAGAACGCCTTGTGCCCGAATTACATTTCCGCAAGTCAAGTGGACTACTTCCGAGCATAGTTGTTCTGCTTGAGTCAGGCTATGCTCAGCTTCCGGGAACGAGTGCTGGCGCGCATAAGCGACGCCCTCTATAGCGAGCATCCCAACAACTTCATCCGTTGCCGTAGGCGGCGTTGGTTGGTTGTTAAGTAGGGCGAGCGCGTCTCGGCTCATCCCACGCCACATAAGAGACTCTGCTTCCAGGATTCTGAATTTCCAAGCCCACTCTGGACTCGAATTTCGAAACCGTTCGCATTGTCTGTGAGCCTCGCCCTGACTTTGTTTCAGGTCGCCATGGAGGAACGTTCGCTGTGCGTGTTCGAAGAGAAGTTGCTTGTCGCCGGGGCGATCGCAGGCCACGAAGTCTGCCGCAGTCGTAGCTAACAACGCCAGCCACAAGAGTTGGCGTCGGCGTCTACGCTGCTGGGAAGGCGCTATTCGTGAGCGAAACATCGCAACTCCGATTAGCGCAGATTGTACTTGACCGGAAAATCCCTAGCCAGCACTCGATCGACTTCTACCGGAGGGAGGATCCGTCTGTTCGCGGATGAGCGGCATCGCAAGAGATTTCGAATTCAGGCTACGGCGCAGTGTGACCGTTGGCCATGGCGTTTCCGGCAATCACCTCTCCGCCGCCCACGCAGCCCAGCCGCATATTCAGCATATTCAGGGTGAAGTAGTTGCTGTTGCTTGGCTCGTGGAAAGAACCACCCTTCGACTTTTCGGAAGAGCCATTGTAGCTTCCGAGGCCGACCAATACTTCGGCCAAGGCCACGGTTCCAAAATCCGGGATAAAAATGACGTTCCCGAACGTCTTGACTCCCGGAATCGGAATCGGCCCGATGCTTTTGACCAGTGAGCATTGCAGCTTAGAATGGCCGTTCGCCTCCCAGCGGCTAGCACGCTTCTTGAGATCGTCGATGTAGGCGATTTTCGAATCGTACTCCTGCTCCATGGCTTCAGGAAGTCCCTTGGCACTGGCGATGCTGTCGAGTTGACGCTGGACGCGATCGAGGAAACGGCTGTCTGCCAGATACGGTTGGTCTCCTTCCGGTTTGTCGCCGCAAATCCCGAGATCGAGTTCCACCTGGACCGGGTATCCGCCAACCCTCAAGTTTTCGAAGCGCGTTCCCAGGAACGTTACCTTGGGAACGTGACCGTTCTCCATCGCGTGCTCGGTTGAAACTTGGGCCACTACGCGATCGGCGGTGATGATTTCGAATACGTTGAGGCCCTCAAGCACTGACGTCGACAGCGTTACCCAGCCAGAATGATCGTTGCCCCAAAGGTCCTTTTTCGCAATCTTGCTGCCGGACGCACGCGAGTGACCGGCCTTGAAGGAAATCAGCCCTTCCATGGTCGTCTCCTTGACCGACTGCGCGATGTGCCCGTCCAGGCGGGTGTTCTCCAATATAACCCGTGCCTGATGTTGGATAGGCTGTTCGATCGGATGCTTCAAGTTGCCGCTGAGCACGTGGGCTTCGGCGTGATACTCGTGGTAGGTTTCCATGCCAGACTCCGGGTCCAAAGGTAGTTGCGGATTTGCGGCCATGTTGTTGACTCCTCCCTCTTGAGATCACTTCTGAATCTGTACTTCAACCGAATAATGACCGAGGTCTGAACTTTCGTTGGTGGCTGTATTGCCGCGCACCGCCAGCGTGTAGATGCCTGGCTCCTGATTCGCTCCAGGAACATAAATCGACCGGGCCTCATCGGACGAGGCAGCAGGAGTCGTGCGCGACCATTCTAGTCTTCCTGACGGGCTAGACAAGTCAAAAGTGTAAGAGGTGTAGCGGCTCTCCGGGGGGATGTTCACCAGCAGGTGGAAC
>Ga0210393_10004790_pt1 | contig 10663 bp, 9 predicted proteins | sample IncBWC27OmetaG_FD_160068 | JGI IMG/M metagenome (GOLD analysis project Ga0210393, IMG submission 160068) | Forest soil microbial communities from Barre Woods Harvard Forest LTER site, Petersham, Massachusetts, United States - Inc-BW-C-27-O ...
GATGGCCGGGCTGGAGGTGCTGAGGCTGGACAAGTGTCCGGACCGATTACACAAAGGGGGTCCTTATTCTCCTCGAAAGAAAGTGGCGCTAGTGTGCAGGGTAAGAAAAGGAGAAGCAAGGGAATTTCGGGGTCAAGATTTCTTGGCGCGCGCCGCGACTTAAGAAGAAGATAACGCCGCGCGGTGTTCTTCGCGGACCTTTAGTTCGTAGTGGCGGACGCGACGGTCATAGGAGGTCAACAGATGCACCGCCTCCTCGCCAACTACGGCAGATTCGCGGTCGGGCCCGGCGAAGCATTCGATGGCTTCGAGGGAGGTCCACAAAGTCTCTACGATCATCTCCACAACGACGCCGTCGGATTGGGTGAGCACTCGCGCCTCGATGAAGCCATCCTTTGCGCGGAGATGCGGCAGGACGTGGTCGTTGAAGTGGCGCAGATAGTCGGGAAGGCGAAGCTCGGTGGTGCGGGCGGACCAGAAACGGACGATCATTTCAACTAACCCTCCGGTTGGCGTTGGCGTGGGGAATGTGAGCGTCCGCGCCGGCAACGACGTTCCACGGGCGCACTTCCCAGCGTTGCACGAGGCCATTGCGGACGTAAGGATCGGCTTCGGCGAAGGACCGGGCGGCGTCAGGCGAATCGCCGCGAAAGACGATCAGCGCGGTGTCGGCAGGTTCGGCGAGCGCTCCGCCGAGGGCCAGTTCGCCACGGTTCGCGGCGTGGCGCGCGTGGGCAAGATGCGCGTCTCGAAACGGGATGCGCCGCTCCACGAATCCATCCACGACATGATAGAAGAGCGCGTAGTAACCCATGTTTGCCTCCTTGCCCGGAGCGGCCTGCAGAAAAGGAGCTTAACACGATGCGAAAGCGATGTAGCGGCCACCTTCAGGTGGCCGGGAGTTAGGTGGTAAGCGGTGTTCGCGTCCACGTGAAGGTGGAGGTATGTTGGGTGGCAAAGGCTGTTCGCGTCCACCTGAAGGTGGACGTTACGGGGGCTAGCCGCCGGCTATGGAGGGGACTAGGAGGACGCGGTCGCCGTCTTTTAGCGGGGAGGATTCGCCGTCGAGGAAGCGGATGTCTTCTTCGTTGAGGTAGACGTTTAGGAACTGGCGGATCTGGCCCTGGTCGTCGCGGACGTGGCGGGAGAGGGCGGGGAACTTAGTAGTCAGATCGTTCAGAGCTTCGGCGACGGTGGTCGCGCCGGTGTCCACTTTGGGCGAGCCTTCGGTGAAGCGTCGGAACGCTGTTGGGATTTCGATTGTGATTGCCATGGAGTGCTCCAATCCTTTCGATGCGGCTCATTGCCGCTTGGTAGAAAGTTGCGTTAAAGAGTTTGAAAGTTTAAGAGTTCAAAAGTTCAAGAGTTTCGGAGTTCACAGGCTAAAGCCTGTGCTACCGGGCCTCTGCGTTTACGGCGTCCTTCAACTGAACTTGAAGGAGGACTTCGAAGGCGTCGAGCTTGGGCTCGATGACTTCGGTTGCCGGGAAGTCGGCGGCGATGGCGTCGGTGGTTTTCAGTCCGTTGCCGGTGATGCAGACAACCGTGGTTTCGTCGGCCGCGATGCGGCCCTGCTGAATCAGCTTGGCGGCTACGCCCGCGGTTACGCCGCCGGCGGTTTCGGCGAAGATTCCCTCGGTTTCCGCGAGCAGTTTGATGGAGTCAATGATCTCGGGATCGGAGACGTCTTCCGACCAGCCGCCCGATTCGCGAATCAAGCGCAGAGCGAACGGGCCGTCGGCCGGATTACCGATGGCAAGCGAGCGTGCAATCGTGTTCGGTTTCTGTGGAGTGAAGCGCGGCAATTCGCGTTGCACGGCATCCGCGATCGGCGAGCATCCGGTGGCCTGGGCGCCGAAGAACTTCACGCGCTTCGGCTCGACCCAGCCCAGATGCGCCAACTCGGCAAACGCCTTGGCGATTTTGCCGATCAGCGAACCGCCGGCCATTGGCACCACCACGTTGTCGGGGAGTTCCCATCCAAGCTGCTCGGCGATTTCATAGCCGTGAGTTTTGGAGCCTTCCGCGTAATAGGGACGCAGGTTCACGTTCACCAGTCCCCAGCGGAACTTGTCAGCGATCTGCGTGCAGAGGCGATTGACGTGATCGTAGTTGCCGTTGATGCGGATGATCCGTCCGCCGTAGACCGCTGTGTTCAACACTTTTGCCGGCTCAAGGTCCGCCGGGATGAACACGCAGGTATCGAAACCTTGCTGCGCGCCCTGGGCGGCGACGGCGTTCGCCAGGTTTCCGGTGGACGAGCAGCCAATGGTTTCGAACCCGAAACGGCGTGCCGCGGCAAGCGCCGTGGCGACCACGCGATCCTTGAACGAAAGAGTGGGGAAGCAGACGGCATCGTTCTTGAAATAAAGATTCTTCACGCCGAGGCGCTCTCCCCAATTACGGGATTTCACCAGCGGCGTTCCCCCGATGGGCTGGCTCGGCGTGAATCCCTGCGGCAGGGGCAGGAACTCCGAGTAGCGCCACATATTGAAAGCGCGGCGCGACAAGGCCTCGCGGCTGGCGGTCTGCCGCAAAGCTTCGTAGTCGTAGCTAACTTCCAGGGGAGAGAAGCACTCTTCACAGTAGGATTGCGGTTGGTTCGGATACTTCTTCCCGCATTCTCTGCATCGTAAGAAATAGATTTCCTTCATAAGTCACCTCGTCGGGGCTTCCTGGCAAATGGCCAGAAGCCACCGGTTGAAATGACGTGGGATGATCGCGGGCAGCGCGGGGGGTGTAATGAAAAAACCCTCCGTGCCAAAGTGCAGGAGGGTCTCAGAAAATCTGTGAACTCTTCCAACTCTTTAGCAGTTTTTTACGTGGAGCAAGTCGCCCTAAATCGCCACGTGACACCGCAATTGCGGCTAACATATTTATGCTAGAACTCGAACTGCTTGTCAAGTCGAAACTTAGGGGGGAATCCGAGAAACGCCCAATGCTAACCTTTTTACGTCCAATTCAGCATGTAGTGATTTCCCGTAAGACCCGTCCGGATGGCCAGTTAACGCCGAGGCGCATCTAAGGTAAGTAGGAACTCTGCGCAATCCGCGGTGTTATACTTTCCGCAGGTGGACTGGGCCACGGACATAGATAGGAGCCAGATTGTATGGAGCAGTCAACAAATAACAAGGTGAACTGGACAAGCCGGCGCACGTATGTGGCGGCTGGACTGATCGCAGCAACGCTTTCGGTGGGCATTCTGATCGGCACGGTGGTCTCCGGAAAAGTTTCCGCCATGCGGTCGTTTTCGTTCACGGGCGGCGCAGGCGCTACGGCGCTGGCCCTGCCGGACCCGATTCCTTCGTCCAATAGTTTTTCGGCGATCGTGAATCGCGTCGAGCCTGCCGTCGTCAATATCGCCACCACCCAGGTGATGGACCGCAAATCGAAGCGGCATCGCGGGGGCGACGATGAAGACCCCAGCGAAGACTTTTTCTTTCATTTTTTTGACGGCCGTCCGGATAACGGGCCCAAGGCGGAACGCAGCCTCGGCTCCGGCGTGATCGTGGACAAGAGCGGATTCATCCTGACGAACAACCACGTCGTCGAACAGGCCACGAAGATCCAGGTGCAGCTCAACGGAGACACCACCAAGTACACGGCGAAAGTTGTGGGCGTTGACGAAGCGACTGACCTTGCGGTGATCAAGATTGACGCGGGCAAGGAACTTCCTTCCGCGAAGCTCGGGAACTCCGATGGCGTGCAGGTGGGCGATTGGGTGCTGGCAATCGGCAGCCCGTTCGGCCTGAACGCAACGGTAACGGCAGGCATCATCAGCGCGAAGGATCGCGCGGGCATCGGCCAACAGTTCCAGCGCTTCCTCCAGACCGACGCAGCGATTAACCCCGGCAATTCCGGCGGGCCGCTGGTAGACATGGCCGGGCAAGTGATCGGCATCAACACCGCCATTATTACCGGCAGCCGCGGCTATGAAGGCGTTGGCTTTGCGATGCCGTCGTCCACAGCGATCAGCGTCTACGACCAACTCATCAAGAGCGGGCGAGTGACGCGTGGCTCGATCGGCGTCAGCTTCCAGGAAGAACTTGGCACCAACCAGATTACGTTGAAGTCTCTCGGCGCGCCGTATGGCGTGGTGATTGAAGGCGTGGAGCCCGGCAGCCCGGCGGAAAAGGCCGGCTTGAAGGGCGGCGACGTGATCACCTCGGTCAACGGCACGGCGGTGAAGACCGGCAATGATTTGGTGAACCCCATCGCTTCAGCTCCTATCGGGAGCAAGGTGAAGATCACCTACTACCGTGACAAGCAGATGAAGGAAACCGCGGCTACCGTCGAGGATCGTACGCGCGTGTTTCCGAACACCCAGGGCCGCGTGAACACCGCTCCGGACGAAAACGCGCCAGCCGAATTCGGGCTGCACGTCGAAAACCTGACTCCCGTGCGGGCGCAGAAGGTCGGAATCGAAGGGCAGAAGGGCGTGGTGGTCAGCGAAATCGAACCCGCCAGCTTCGCCGACGATACCGGCTTCCAGCCCGGCGATGTGGTTTCCGAGGTGAACGGCGCGGCGGTGACTTCGGTGGACGACTACCGCAAGGCCGTTTCCAAGCTTAAGCCAGGAGAGAACGTTGTGTTCAAAGTCCTGCGCCGCAATGGCGACCGGGTGATGACCATGTTCCTTCCGGGCGTGGTTCCTGCGGACGCGAAACAATAGACCGGCACATTTGCCCAGCTATGCGCACAAAGCAGCATAACCGTCGAATGACTCGCTTGATTCTTGCGGCCATGGCCGTGGGTAGCTTGACGCTGCCTGCGGCCGCTGCCGCGCAAACGACGAGCGCGGCGCGCAAGACCACGCACAAGCCCGCGTCCGGAGCCACTGCTTCAAAGACCAACACGGGAACAGCAAAGAAATCCAGCAAATCCGGGAAGAGATCGAGCAGCAAGGCCAAGCGCGTGAAAGGTCAGGCGGCGCCTACATCGGACCGGATCAATGAAATTCAGGGCGCGCTGGTGAAAAAAGGCGCCTATACCGGCGAGGCTTCCGGCAAATGGGACGACTCCACCGTCGAAGCCATGAAGAGATTTCAGGCCGCGCACGGGCTGAGTCCCACCGGCAAAATGGACGCGTTGACGCTGCAAAAGCTCGGCCTGGGTTCCGAGACGGCGGGCATGGGCGTCCCCACTCCTCCGCCCAATTCGACGAATCGGCTGCTCTCCTCGAAAGTGCAGCGCGACGAAGTAAAGAACGAGCCTGAGTAGCCCACCTGTTGTCTAATTCGTTTTCTTGAAATTGCGGACCGGTTTATTTCTTGCGCTTTTGCGCGAGCGCGCCCACGGATTTGGTGAATTCTTCCAGGACTTCTCCGTTCACCCTGTTCAGCACGAATTGGCCTTCCCGCTTGCATTCGATCAGCCCCGCTTCGGAAAGCACCTTCAGATGGTGCGAGACGGTGGCGGGAGTCACGCCGCGCATGTCCACCAGGGAGCAGCAGTTCACTCCCTCGTGGGAGGCGATGTACTCGTAAATCTTCAGTCTGGTCTCGTCGGCCAGCGCCTTGGAGATCTTTTCAATCTGCGCCAGGTTCATGATTCAAGCCCTTCGGTCCGCAAGCGTTACCCCACGCTCCGGTTAGTTGCGGAATTGGCGATTCAGTGTGTAACCAGCCAATTAGATGTTCATCTAACTACCGAAGTTACCTGAATCAATTGCCCGGAGCAAGGCTCAGGGCCTGAACTTAACGGAGGGATTATGAAGCGGTTACAAGGGAAAGTCGCGGTAGTCACGGGAGGAAACAGCGGAATCGGTTTGGCGAGCGCCCAGCGCCTGAAAGAGGAGGGAGCCCGCGTTGCGATCACTGGACGCAGCCAGAAGACGCTCGACGAGGCGGTAAAACTGCTCGGCGGCGACACGCTGGCGATTCAGTCGGACGTTTCGAAGGCGGGAGAGATTGAAAAAGTGTACGAAACGGTTTCGAAGAAGTTCGGCAAGATCGACATCCTGTTCGCAAACGCGGGCGTCGCCAAATTTCTTCCGGTGACCGCGGTGACGGAAGGGCATTACGACGAACAGTTCGACATCAACACCAAGGGCGCGTACTTCACCATCCAGAAAGCGCTTCCGCATTTGAACGATGGCGCGTCGGTCATCCTGAATACCAGCGTGGTCAGCAATCAAGGACTTCCGATGGGCTCGGTGTATGCCGCGACGAAGGCCGCCATGCGCTCCCTCACGCGTTCCTTCGCCAGCGCGCTGGTGGACCGCGGCATTCGCGTCAACGCCGTCGCCCCCGGCCCGATTGAAACGCCGATCTTCGGGCGCACTGGTCTTTCGAAGGCAGAAGTTGAGGGATTTGCCGCCGATGTCATCAGCAAGGTGCCAATGAAGCGTTTCGGGAAGTCCGAGGAAGTAGCCTCGGCGGTTGCCTTCCTGGCATCCTCGGATGCGTCCTACGTCACAGGCATAGAGCTCAACGTCGACGGCGGCATGGGCCAGATCTAAGCACTGACAAAGGAAGGGCCGCGGCCACAAGCAGACTGTGGAATACGGTCCTGAAAATGAAAAGGGGCGCCCGCTAAGGCGCCCCTTTTCGATTTTTGTGGACTTCTTTTAGAAATCCAGGCGAACCCCAACCTGCATCTGCCGCTGGCCAATCAACGAATTGCTCGACTGCGTGGGCACCCCGAAGTGCGGGTTGAACACGAGCGAACTGCCCGTGATGCTGTACATCTGCGTATCCGCGGCAGTGAAATTGACATGGTTGAAGAGATTGAATGCGTCTCCGAGGAGAGTCAGCTTTTTGTTTTCCCAGAAAGTAAAAGACTTTTCCAGGCGCAGGTCGACGATTGCCGTCCGTGGCAACTGGAACGAGTTGTTGGCGAAAAAGGGCGGGCGGTTGGTGCCGCCGTCAGCCAAAACGCCGGAGCCGCCAGTCACTCCGACGTAGGAAACGCCGGCGACGGTTTGCGTGGGCGCGTTGCCCTGGATCAACGGGGTGAAGGGGACACCGGAAGAGATCGTAATGAGCGGCGAGATCGTAAAGCCGTTCGCTAGCTGCTTTACGAGCTCTTTCTGTCCCTTGTAAAAGTCCGGCGTCCACACGCCGCCGAAGGTGAAGCGCTGGCGGATGTCGAAATTGGAGCGGCCGGATTCCAGGCCGATGTCAAACGGGTTCAGCACATTGTTGGTGGCCGTGAAAGTTTGCGAACTCTGGCCGAAATCCGTTGCGTGAGACCACGTGTAGGATGATTGGATTTGGAAGCTCTTGTAAAAGCGGCGATTCACTCCCACGACCAGGGCGTTGTAGTGCGAGTCGACGGAGTCCGAAATGTCGGTGATGGCTCCGAACGCGGGATTGGGGCGTTTCGTGCCGGTGTTCGTGCTGGGCACCCCGAAATAGGGGACGGTGACGCTCTGGCCGATCAGAGCCTGGTTGAGGAACGGGCTGGAGACGGTGCCCGCGCCCTGGGTGACGGTGTAAGTTGTGTCGAGCGCCGGGGGAGCCAGATTGGCATCGATGAATCTCGGCAAGCGGTGGCCGATGCTTCCGATGTAGGAGAGTGTTACCACGGTGTTCGTGGCGATTTCCCGTTCTACTTCCAGATCGAACTCATGGATCATCGGAAGTTTCGTGTTCGGCGCAAACTGCACGACGTTGAGCGACGGCGGCGGGTTACCCGAGGCGATCACGTCTGGATAAGCAGGCGCTCCGGTCTGGCTGGGCAACAGGAAGACGGTGTTCTGACCCGCAGCGACTCCCGTGCTGCTGATCGCGCTGAAGATGGTCGAGTTGATGATCCGCCCGTAGAAAATGCCGTATCCTCCTCGGACCACGGTCTTGCCATCGCGAGTCAACTGATAAGCGGCCCCGATGCGCGGACCGAAGTCTGACCGATCGGACGGGAGAGAACTGGTGCCAGGCAGGGCGGAATTAGGAATTTGCGTGGACGGAAGGATTTCGGTCTCCCAGCGAAGACCAAGGTTCAGGGTTAACCTGGGGGTGATGCGCCAGTCATCCTGTCCAAAAAACGCCAGGTCGTTTGTGGCGAACTGGAAGCCGGGCGTGCCGAAGCCCTGCGCAAAGTTGGCGTAGCAGGCAACCGGCACTGGCGTCGCTCCGGTGGTCTTGCAAAATGGTGTGGTGCTTCCGGTGGCTTGCTGCACGAAATCACTGATGTAATCGACGCGCGAGTTATACGAATAAGCGCCGAATTGTTCAAATAGATTTACGTCCGTGTCGTGCACATGGTTGAAGTCAAAGCCGAATTTGAAAAGGTGCTTGCCGTGGCTCCAGGCGAGGGTGTCCGCAATCTGGTTGCGCCGCTCGTCGGGGAATGCCGGGCGGTTCAGGAAATTCGGCATACCAAAAACAAACCCGCCTACGCCGCCTATCGTAATTTGGGCGGAGAGACCCAGCGAGGAAACCGGCTCACCGGGGATCGCGGATTGGCCATTCTCGAATTCGAAGTCCCGGCCGTACTGATAGCGCAGCTCATTGGTGATGTTGTTGGAAATCGTGGAGGTGAGCCGCGCGATCCCCCAATCGTCTTTCACGAAATCATTGCCGAAGCTTTCCACGCCGCGGTTCACGACACCGGCGCTCTGGATGCCCTCGGGTGAATTCCAGCGCAAGCGGTTGTAGGTAAACGAAGCGTGGTTGCTCGAATTAATGTTCCAGTCGAATTTGGGGAGCAGGATCAACTGGTCGCCACGGCGCGGCACGGTTCCCGTAAGGTTTGTGAGCAGCGAAAGGGCATTCGCCACGTTCGTTGAAAATGCTGGAAGAATCCCGCGCGTGGTGAGCGTCGCCGTCTCCGCGGCGCTAAGCGGAGCGAAGATCGCGTTCGGCGTGCCGGAGTTCGCGGTCGCCGGGAATGGCCGCAACTGTTGATCGGCACTGAAGAAGAAAAACAGCTTGTCCTTGATGATCGGGCCGCCGACCCCGCCGCCAAACTGGTGGCGCTTGTCTTCGGGCAAGAAAGGCACGTTCGTCAACGTTCCGTTGATGGTTTCCTTTTTGAACGAGAAAGGGTTGATGGCGCCCCAGTCGCTGCTGCGGAGATACCAGAAGGCTTGACCATGGAATTGGTTGGTGCCGCTCTTGGTGACTGCGTTGACCACGCCCCCGGCCGCGCGGCCATATTCCGCCGAATAGTTCGAAGTGTTGATCTGAAATTCCTGGATGGCGGCTTCGCTGGTGGAATAACTGATGCGCGTGCGGCCGCGCTCTTCGCTGAAAAACGCCTGGTTGTTATCTGCGCCGTCCACTGTGTTGTTGTTCAACAGCCCGGAGATTCCCCGGAAGCTCACCAACCCGAATCCGCCGTCGCCCACGGCGCCAGGGGTGCTCAACGCATAAAAGGACCAGCGCCTTCCGTTCATGGGGAGGTTTTCCAGCGAAGTGGAGTTGATGTTTGTGGTGAAATCGGCGCGGTCCGTAACCAGCACAGGAGCTTCCGCGGTCGCCATCACGATTTCGTGCTGGGCTTCGAGACCCAGAGTCGCATCAATCGGAGTCGCGCGGCCCACTTCTACGATGATACTCGTAGCTTTGAATCCGCCGAACCCCTTCGCGGTGATCTCCAACGAATACGTGCCCGGCTGCAAATGGCCAATCAGGTAACGACCGGCGGCGTCCGTGGTAGCGGAAGACGTCCGGGAGGTTCCAAGATTTGTCGAGGTCGCTATGGCACCCGGCACGATTGCGCCTGACGGGTCGGTGACGCTCCCGCCGATAGCGCCATCAGTTGTGGACTGCGCCCAAATCCCGCTCGCCAACAAAAATCCGAGGCACGCGACCAACAAGCTTCGCGGATACAGAGACTGCTTGACCTTGGCCGATCTCATTCCATTTTCTCCTTTGTTCAGTTGCCACTGACCACGCACACGAATACGCCATGGACGGACCCCGGGGTTGGGGGAATAGTAGGGACGATGATGCATCGTCGGTCGTCCCGCATGATTCAGTTATGTGGGCAACATCCCTCGGCTAGTTGGGAGCCTTCATAGCACAATCCGGGGAGACAGAAAAGTCACTTCCCTGTGGAAAAACCCCCACCCGATGGATTCGCTGTTTCCATCCATTCGCTAGCAAAAACGATTGCTTTCTGCGCGTGCCGTCATTGTTGTGGATTCTTGTTGCTGCCGGATGACACTTTGAAGAACGCGGGATGAGAAAGCCCGCGCGTGATTCTCAGCCGCCGTTTGACGCCGCGAGGCGCGCGCCGATAGACTCGATTTTGTCCAGGAGGCAACATGGCTACCGCATCGGCGTTGCGCGAGTACAAGAATTTCATCAATGGGGAGTGGGTTGCGCCGCGAGGCGGCAAGACACTAGAGAACCGTAATCCCGCCAATACTGATGAAGTGGTTGGAGTATTCCCCCTTTCCTCCGAAGAGGACGTGAACGCGGCGGTCTCTGCCGCGAAAGAGGCCCACAAAACTTGGCGCCTGATGCCCGCTCCGAAGCGCGCCGAGATACTATTTCGCGCAGCGGAATTGTTGGTGAAGCGCAAAGAAGAGTTTTCGCGCGACATGACCCGTGAGATGGGCAAAGTTTTGGCCGAAACGCGCGGCGATGTTCAGGAAGCCATTGATATGACTTATTACATGGCAGGGGAAGGCCGCCGCTTGTTCGGCCAGACAACACCCTCCGAGCTTCCGAATAAATTCGCGATGAGCCTGCGGCAGTCGATCGGCGTTTGC
>Ga0210393_10004793_pt1 | contig 10660 bp, 11 predicted proteins | sample IncBWC27OmetaG_FD_160068 | JGI IMG/M metagenome (GOLD analysis project Ga0210393, IMG submission 160068) | Forest soil microbial communities from Barre Woods Harvard Forest LTER site, Petersham, Massachusetts, United States - Inc-BW-C-27-O ...
CGTAACTACTCCACCATCAGCAATCAAATTGATGTCAAAACTCAGCGGAACTCTGGGAAGCGCACTACGCATACAGACCGAGGGCTACGCCTCCGAAACAGTGAAACAATCGATCATTTGAACCCCTCCATCGTAAGCTCGTACCCAATGTAGAATGTAGAATGGACCGGAGCCTACTGGCGCGTCTCAAGATCTGATTAGACCCGGCCGGATAGCGAGGCTAATGATTTTCAATGTAAGCCGCGACTCGCGAGCCCTTCATGGGGCTTACGGTGACAAACCCGGAAGCCGAAAATCGGCACTTTTATAGAGTCGGCTTTTAGATATGCTTCCTAATAAGTGGCGGTCCTTCCGGTTTCTTTGCGTGACATGAGGTATCCAGTAGAAACCGAGGCCGGACGGCGCATATGACCATGATGATCCCACAGCGACAAATAAGTGAACGCGCAGTCGTCACGCGATCAATACATGACATCACGGCATTCGTCGTTAGACGCACGTGACAGCCTCGTTACCCCGCGTTCTCGTCGATCCGGTACGCCGTACGTGTGTGCTTTCGTCCCCTACTCACTCTTTCTGTTATTACCAAGACCAAAGGTAAGTCACCACACTGCACATACCACGTACTCAAACTTACCAAGTAGCGGAGTATAAGCCTTTTTTGGTATCATGGTGACTGAGGCTTCTTGTCGGGCTTCAATATTTCGCGAGGCCAATTATATGAAGAACGGCTGACTGATACCCGCCACGCCACTACATGGGCAGGAATCTGAGCTTGAGCTTGAGCTTGAGTTGTAGTAAAAAGGAAGAGACAAGCTGAGCCAGGGGTGCTTGCAACTTCCTTCGGCCACTTCCGCGGCCTCGGGTCCGACTCGGATTTCTCATAAGCATGCCAGTGGCGAGCTGACAGATTATTACGAGTCTGGCCATTCAAATAAGAAGCAAGGACGCGCTAGAAACCAGGCGCTCGTACGTCTTGGCGCCTCCTTCGAAATCACGAAAAATGATGTTGATCCGGGTGCACTGCTGGTCCCAGTTATTTTTGTATGTGCTACGGCCAGACGCTCGTAACAGCATCTTTTCCCAAAACGCGCATAGAAACACTCCTTTTTCTGGGAGTCTGCTCAGTTGGTGGTGTATGTATTCATGACGGTTAGATTACAGCTACAGCTGTCTACACTGGGCCCGAAGTTGCGCCATACGCTTCGTAAAATTAGTCAATAGCCAAGCCGTGGGCCTCAGGTAGAGTCCATCGGGTGCATTGATGAATATTACACAGATGGATATATCATACATCTATTGCATGGCGAAAGTGAGGTCAGTGAAAAACAGTATGAAAGGCTGTGGTGAAGATGTGGTTTGAGAGAAGAAATATGCAACCGGAAGATGAAAATGCCAAAGCGAAGTGTCGTCCTTATGCTAGTCCAGGCAATCCGAAACGCCTTGCAGCACCCACCGTGCTGACAAACAGAAACGCAGAGACAAGCGGAGTGCCGACATTAGATCTTCCCTAATGCCGGTGCTGATGTCGACGATGCGATGGCAGCAATCTGCGCGCCACTATTCGAGGTGCCAACAACACGCATGGGCACTGCCGGTGGCTTTCTACGCTTCGGCGGCGGCGGCGGAGACCGGCGTTGAATTTTCTTCGTTCCACTTGCTGTCGAGGTCCCGCTCGCTGCGCTACTCGCAGGGCTCGGCGGAATGCGAGTGTTAGAGTTGCGCAAAGACATAGGTACGAGTGGCGACAGTGGTGGTGACGAGGCAGGCGTTCCGATAGGTGACATTGGTGATCCTGGTTCATAAGGGAGCGAGTTGTGACGGACAGGCGAGCTGATCTCGCGCGCGCCTGGAGCATGCATGTGCAGTCGTCGGTCGGCAGGCCGTTTGTCGACGAGAGTTTCGGAGCTTATGTGATCGCGGGACTGGTGGCCATTGTGGTGAGTGACCGGAGCAGTGGGTTGTGGTAGAATGGGAAGGGAGCTGTCAGTTGTGGGCTTGCAAAGAACTTCGAGGGCGCGTAAGGCGGGCTTGGTGTTTGCTGTTGCCAAGCTCCGCAGGTTCTCCGCGCTCCGACTACCTTTAAGCGATCGACGGCGTAAGATGGACGGGTCAGCGGTTGACGATGCCGAAACGCTTGGTAATTTTGGGGTGAGTGATTGAGCAGCCACACGGTCACTACTTGGGCTTCCAGTGCGCTCCCATCCAGGCTCTGCAAACACCCGCACTACATTGCCGGGCGAACGATGCTGTACACACCATTCCCCTCTGAGGCATCGTTCGACAAGACGTTTGGTCGTCGAGCTGACTTCACGGATCTCTTGATTTGCCGTCAGGGATTCGAGTGCATAAACAATTTGTGATCGCTTATATGGCAGAGAGCGTAGTTGAGTTTTGGTGAGAAGGGGATCTAGCACACGAAGGTATGTGTGCCGGAGCTGTAAACGATCGAGGTTAGAGCTTGGCAGATTGTCAGAAATCTAACATGCCGATTCGGACTCTTCGTCGAGGTCAACGATTTCCCGGAGGAAGACGTCAACAAGTACACAGAGATCGTTCGTGTAGAAGTACTCTGATAGACCCTTAGTGTTAAAGAGTATATATAATATTTTCAGGACAAGTAATTGCATGACTAGGTCTTCAGGGGTTCGGCCTAATAAGCCCGTTCAGGTAAGTCCAAACAAAACATACACATGAAAAGTGCCCACTAGCGCGGTTCAGCATGAAGATCAGGTTCTCTCCGAAAGTTTGGCTGGTGCCGTGCCGTCGTATGAGTACATGCACCACGCGATTTTGGGAATATGTGTGTGGATTCGGCGGTTTGGTAGCTAGCTCGGCGACCATGAATTGCTCGTTAAGTGCAATCTACAGTTACCCTTAGACGGAAAAAATCACTGGAGGGGACAGAATGCGTACGATAAGCTTGATAACAGAATAGTTGAATGTCTCGTCTTGCATGTGGCGGGTCTGCTCGACAAGGTCAAATAACTTGTCCAAAAAAACATCGTCGAACACCTCTGTAATGCATCTAAATGAGTCCGCGTAAATAGCGTCATTGTGGAGACTAACTGAGCTCCGCAATTGACAACTTGGACGACCGACAAACTTCGTAGAGGAGCCGTACGGATAGCGAACGCAGCTTTGCCTCGATGGGGATGACCAGACCCTTCCAGCCTGTGCTTGGACCAGAAGTGGGCGCCAAGCCGGAAAATGTGTCCTCAATATCAGGGTCTATGTCGACCAGAACATGATCCATGAGTAGGGGAATCAAGGCCTGCCATCGCTTGTGTGAGCGGAGGAAGCTTGGGTTGCGTCGGCCATAGTACAGTAAAATGCTGTACAGCATGAACTGGGCATGAGGATCTGTGTTCTGATGGACTTGACGTTAGTTCGCCGAACACCCAGGAGTAATGCAGAACGTAGCTAACCCCTGCCGCTTCGTCAGTTAGGATCTCCGACATGCGTTCCGAATGAAACGCAAAGAGCTCAGAATCAAGGATGAATTCGCATGCATGCTCGAGTTGTAAAGGGCTCTGTAAATATTGTTCTGTGGGTGCCAAGAGTAAGCACAGGATAGTGGGCATGAGTTGACAACGCACCGTGATGGGAGGCACAAAAAGCTATCGAGCGCTTTAGTGTAGCATCGAGAAGGGATAGCGAAGCATTCGCAGGGATTTTGAGAATATCCTCGAGTTCTGAAATGAGCATCAGCAAGGACCACGGCGGTAAACGGTTCCCCACAACGTACCTAACCAGAACTGTTGGGCGTTCTCAATAAGGTAAACGATACCAAAGCCATCCATCTCGACGAAGTTGAGACGACGCCTCTTTTCTGACAATAAAACAGCCGAGGCAGGCGGCGGGTAGTACTCTTCGCGTTGAACAGCACTTTTGTTGTACTGGTCACGAGCGGGGACTGGTGAGGGGATAAAATGCGCTGGCGGCGATTCTCACGCTTCACTTTGACCCGGATGCAGTTCGGAAACGCACATCTCTCATCTCTCTCTCAGTCATCCCTCTCAGCACGCCTCATATAATCACCTACGATACCCCGAGATCATCAAATCGAGGAACGGTCAGGGATATGTCTCGATCGATTGCTATTTGGCATGGGCACGCCTCTTATTACCAACCGAGTGTTTACGCCAGGCCGCGGTGATACCAAACCAGGCGAATTGAGAGGGCGCAATATGATAGCTGTCAAATTGAAGCTTCCCTGGACAGCGTGTGACTTGCTACGGTACAGTACTATGGTACCAAGGAGTACTGTAGTGCCTGACTTGAGCACCGGTGCTTTGCCCTGGTGAGCGTCATATTCTGCACGTTGTTGAATGTTGCACCTACTGGCTGCCCCATTACGCACAGCAACACCATCCGTCCCAGTAGGCACGAACACCGTACATCCCTAAACGCCCAAAGAGCTGCTAGGCAGTGGTTGGCCAACAAAGTCACCTTCATGGGGACTCATCGCCGGGTGCGCAGTCCATCATGCCGAGGTTTGCTACTAGTCTGCTGTGCTTGGTCACGGATCTTCATCGCCATGCCGTATTATCGATGCTGCGCGTTTCGTTGAGCCCATCAGCAGGCTGTTTAAATCAAATTGTGCTTGACGTCTTTCATGGGTTCATTTGTTCCGCGGTTCTCACATGATTTATCTGGAAAATTGATCCTGCCAGTGTTCATTTCAAGGAGATATGAGGTGCCCTAAGGTAAATGGGCTCAAGATAAGGCAATTTTGATGTTTTTCTGATGGCCGTCCGACTCATACTAGTGCAGTAGCCACCGGGCTCACCAGGCCAATATTTGCGGCATAGTCTGATGTATCCGTCGTACCTTGGGACGTTGTATGCCGAAACATCACCCAGAAGGAAGGTGCTGAGGTTTTGTTACACTGCTAGGTATCAGAATCGGCGTAATACTCGCAGATTCTCACTTCGAACAGCCGAGAAGAGTCAATTGCATTCTCATTACTGTACATCGGCCGGGTCCAGAAAACTCAGATCATAGATTAAACCTAAATCCTGCGAACAATCCAGTCGAGCCTCGTTGGAGGAAGGCCACTTTTCAACCTAACTCCCACGTCGTGGTCAAAGTCTCTTACACGTGCTTCCACCTTCACTGACCCCTTGGGGAACACAACGCCATTCCATAGTGCTTCCCACGACGTTGGGGAGTGGCAAAACTGTCGGGGATGCGACACGCTGGTTTCGAATTCGATAAAGCCAGCCTCCATGAGGCCAGTCGACCAGCCGAAAATGCTCGCACCGCTCACAGGAGCGAGGAGGCTGCCCAAGGCCAGGGCGAGCGCGCGCTGTTTTTCTTCAGAAAACAGATGGAACAGCGCGGACGCGTGGATTACGGTGACGTGTCCACGTAGCTGATTCAGTGAGCTCATATTCGCGAGATCCGGGGTGTCGCTTGACCGCGGCCCAGGTGAGATCTGCGCTTCGTCCAGGAGGTCCGCTAGGATGAATGTAGCAGGGAATGAAGCTGCTGAAGATCGAAATAGTTTATGTCCCAAGTCCCAGAACTCTGTGCAGGATTTAATTAGAACACAATAGTTGGACAATTCGAGGCCAATGCCCCTTACCTGGGACGATATCGGTCGCGACGATGTGGTTCGCAGGCCAGCCGTCGTGTGCTGCCCGGCGCACATCGGTTCCAACTGTGACAGCGAGTCTGAATCTCTCACACTTTAGCAGAGCAAATAAGGCGCACAGCAGCACCCAGCGTCCAACAAAATCCCTCCATTACTCAGCCCGACGGCGAGCGCATCCGCGTACCCTGGAAGACGAGCAATTGGGGCCCTTCAAACCGATATTTGTTTATTTTGGGGCGATGGACGAACTATTGCCCTGACTCACTTGGCGAACGTATACGAGCTGATTGTACCGTACGGAAACACCTACAAACGATATTGGTGACATTGTCAGATTTCTCATTACTTCGATCTGCCTACCTCAAATGCCTCCTTGGCTATCCTCTGTACATGATTGCGGAGCTCTTCAGTATCATTAATATTAGTTGCGGCTTTCAGGAAAGCCTCTTCGTCAGAGTCGAGCACAAGCAATGATAGGTCAGGTGGGGCTGGGTCGGGCATGAGAATCTTTCTCTGGGGTTGGTGTCAAAAAGCCAGTGGGCCATATATATCTAGCAATGTCCGCCACGGGTACCGAGAAATGTCAGCAGAAGGGATCCGAAAGAAGGTCACGGCGGTCCCTTTCCTCGACGGACCCAATTGGTCCCGATCGTTCCTGGTAAGTCTGTAAATCGTACTCATGCTGGACACCAGGGCCTTGCAGAGTAATAGTTGAGCTGTTGACTCGTACGTTCTCGATAACGCTGCTCTGCCTGCAGCTAGTTTTCCGCGAATATAGTGGAAGAGGTGGGAATGCTTTCGCCAATCCATGGTGTCCAATTTATACAATTTGCGAGGCAAGGATCTCGATGGACCGATAAATAGGCTCACCAACGCAAGTTACGCTAATAATAGGACTACTGGGCGTCTGATACACGCTTCATTGATGCCACATCACGCATCCGAGTAACTTGAATAGCTAGCTCAGTCACCGGGGCCTAACTCGCAACTAAACAATAAACGCTTACCCTAGCACAATGGCTGTACAATACCGTGATGGACCTTTCATCCGTACGCTGTCAATGATAGCCAGTGACCGCAAGGTCTAATTTAGCGGAGGGATCACGTAGACGGTCGTGGAGCAGGAAGGCCACCTGGATGCCAGTAGCCGAAGTTCTGGTACACAGACACGCCCAGTTAGCATGGGTGGCGTTGACTATGTGAATAAAAGGCTTTATACAAGGGAAACATCGAGGACGAAGGGTAGACAAGCATGAGGTGCAGTGCCGCGTGTAAAACGTCGACCACAATGCAGTGGCTGGAGGGCGCTATGATTCCCCCTGGTCATGGGCGGTGACGCTCGCTGCTGCCATAAATACAGCTGCCATAAATATGTACACACTAGCCTAAGCGCCACAAGTCTTTCTGTCTCAACCTACTACATCGACCTTTGCGACACCCGTTATGGGGAACACACAAAGTCAGAGCCCCTTGCCCAACCCCATCCAAAAGATTCCTCGCAAAATAAAGCTCCCGGCCGTGCCCTCGCTGCGAGAGCGTCCCAAGGACTCAGGTTACAAGTCTGGCTCTGTTGCCAGCTCAGCCGGAACGGCGTCGAAAGGGCCCCGAGCGAACGACCAAACGGGCGCGGGCGCAACAGTTGCCAGCGCCGACAGCGAACGGGGCAACACCCCGCGGCCCGAAACGGCGCCGAACGCTGCAGAAAAGCATAGCGACGCCCCGGCAGCGCCGACCGAGACGGTCAGGGTCTGTTCAACATCATCTATATATAGAACACCCAACCGACTCCTGATATCTCGCTCTGCGCCTCGGCGCGGCGTTTCTACGTCCCCTCCAGCCCCCTAAAGCCCCTCCAGTAATGCCAAGTTCTCCTGTTACCATCCCGTGTCAGGTGAATTTGTCCTCTGATGATGGGAACCTTAATTCTGAAGAGCAGTCATCATTAGTACCGCACGGGAAAGACACTCGGAAGTGGGACATATGCCATCGTGAAGGAGGCCGTTCATATTAAAACGGGACAGTATTATGCTTGTAAAGTGATTAACAAGAAACTCATGGAGGGACGGGAGTTCATGGTGTGTCTACATCCTTATCGATCCATGTCGCCACACGCAGTTGCTTCTTGGGACGTAATTTCTAATACCGACATAGGTCCGGAATGAGATCGCAGTCCTGAAACGGGTCTCTAGTGGTCATCAGAATATTGTCACGCTCTACGATTATTTCGAGGTAGATCTTCTACATCGAATCCCTAGAGCCTGTTTTTGACCGACAACCCAGACATCCAACAACCTATACCTTTGCTTCGACTTGTGCAGTGGCGGAGAGCTTTTTGACCGGATATGTGCCAAGGGCAACTACCATGAACCGTACGTGGTGTGATCTTTTGTCTTGCAGTCTCCTTAATACCCTCATAGTGACGCTGCCGAGTTGGTGCGCACTATCATGAAGGCCGTCCAGTATATCCACGACAGTGGTATCGTTCATCGTGATCTCAAGCCCGAGAACTTGCTCTTCCGAACGCCTGCTGAGGATGCAGATATCATGATTGCGGACTTCGGGTTGAGCCGTGTAATGGAAGAGGAAAAGTTCCATTTACTCACGGAGATCTGTGGGACTCCAGGTTACATGGCTCCCGAGATTTTCAAGAAGAGTATGTGGTGTACCAGATTCACGATGAACTACGATGGCTAATGGAATAACTGTCTGACAGCGGGCCACGGGAAGCCAGTAGACATATGGGCAATGGGTGTCATCACCTACTTCCTGCTTGCCGGCTACACGCCATTCGATCGCGAGAATCAGCAACAGGAAATGCAGGCTATCATCGCGGGTGATTATAAATTCGAGCCAGGCACGTTCTTCCAGCATCCCCCCGGACCCTAACTGACACCGAACGAGCAGAGGAGTACTGGGCAAACGTGTCTAACACCGCGAAGGAGTTTGTCACGGCATGCCTGACGGTGGATCCCGCGAAGCGTCCGACTGCCGCAGACATGTTAAAGCATGGGTGGCTCGCGGACGAAAAGCCCCATTTCGTGCCCGACCCCGACAGTCCAACTGGTGGGCCCACAGACCTCCTTCCGCACATCCAGAAACGTTTGGACGCAAGGACGCGCTGTGAGTGTCCAGTAACATACCATCTGCCACTAGATTGACCTGCTCATGCGTTTCCGGCGTTGCAGTCCGCCGCGCCGTGTGGGGAATTACCGCGATGAAACGCATGTCGACGCTTGCGGCGCTTGCTAGCGCTAGCTCGCCAGCGGGCGAATTCCATGCAGATCTCGCTAAGTACAAGGAAGAATCTGAGAAAGAGGACGTCAATGAGGTACGTTACGTTACCGTTTGGACCATTGCCCTCTCTGAGCAACTGTTGAACACCAACCTGACAGGGTCACGAGGTAATGCGTCATCATGAGGAAGAGGAAGGCGAAGAGAAAGGGGCCTCTGGCCTGGAGTCAGCAGTGCGGAATATGTCGGTGACCGATCCCTAAGTCGAGCGTAGACGTCATCTTACAGTTACCGTACGTCGATACGACGCTTCCATTAACACGGTAGATAGTGGCTCTCTGGGCTCCACAGCATCTCTACTAGTATACTTGCTCCTGTTTTTGCTTATTTAGTTGGTGATGGGACTCTGGACGTGAGGGGGTTGGGCAAATGGTTTTTCTCAGGACATCTCACACTTACACAATACCTTTGCTGTGCAATGATCAGGGTGTTTGCTGCAAGGCAGATCTGCCCCTAACAAAGGTGATACCAAGGAAGTAACTGAAGCATTAAAGGCCGATCTGGCCAATATTTTTCCGCACTTCAGTGTAAGGCAGCAAATTCTGGCCTCTCAACTGGTAGAATTTTGTAACTGCTACTCTTCCCTCAAAACACATCCGTTTGCCATGAAATCAATTCCGCGTTGTACAGTAGAATAAGAGTTATCCATTACTTTTTTTTGAAAACATTTTAGTGCCCATGATTTCGAGCAAGAATTGAAACAAAATATCAAATAGCCATTTTCTCACACTAAAAACCACTGTGCGAGGACAATAACTATCTTAATGAGTATTTACAAGGATAGAAGTATGCAGGGCTGATAGAGGTGCAATAATTTCACTTGGGAGGCCAACCCTCTGGTGTGACTTGTACTTATTCTCAAAGCTGATGTGCGTTAAGTCCTTTTCTAGAAATCATGTAATCTATTTGCGTGAGAACGCTTATGCTTACTTATATGCATCAATAACTGATTCCAAACGGGCACTTTACTGCAAAAACTAGACCAAAAATTGAAAGAAGCACCCCAAAAATGCAGAATTGGCATTTTTCCCCACTTTCTCTCCTGCTAAGCTGGGCACTCAAAATTTAAGGCCCCACAGAGGGGAAGTGAATTGGTGACTTACACTACTAGTAGCAGCAGTTGCCCGTGCATCGTCAAATTCCTCTTTATTGGTTACAATACTAGTGTTTTTATATGTGGCCACACTCATACCAGTACCGGCCCTTCAAGTTGCCGGTGCGCAAGCGTCTCGAGCCCAAGTTCTATTTTTGTTTCTGGTCACGCGGGTTGTACGCGTACGCGTGGCGTGGCGTGGCGGCATCATAATCATCTGATGGGATTCGAAAGCTACCTCTAGCGAGCGAGCATGGCTATGTGAAACGGCCACAGGTTGCCCAAATCGCCCTTCTCAGTTCCCATCTAAGTTCGCCGGGTTGCTAATCCCAAAGTGCCGAGTAAGATGCTGAAGCGGGTACGAGTATGATACACGCGAGTGAGCTCGCAGGACAGATCCGGGGGCCGGAGAGGGGGCAAGCATGGAAGCTTTTCCGATAACGCCCGGGAAAGGCCCCGACTCGGAGAGATAAGGGGAGGTAGTTATATTATGCATCCGAGCACGCTGCTGAACACTATGAGTGGCCGTCCGAAAACATCGAATCTAAGATGAAGGGTAGCACATATACCGGGATACAAGAGAACCAAGACGCGAGTGGTGTAATGTGACAAGACGCAAGACGAACAACTCGAAGGGCACAATGCCCGTGAAGCAAGGAGATAACAAGACCTAAAAT
>Ga0210393_10004794_pt1 | contig 10659 bp, 8 predicted proteins | sample IncBWC27OmetaG_FD_160068 | JGI IMG/M metagenome (GOLD analysis project Ga0210393, IMG submission 160068) | Forest soil microbial communities from Barre Woods Harvard Forest LTER site, Petersham, Massachusetts, United States - Inc-BW-C-27-O ...
GCGAATTGGCGCTTGACGTACCCAATCTGCCTCTGTTTGCCGAGACCAAGATGCGAGCTGTAGACGCTCTGGCCAAGGAGATGCGCACCAAGCTGGGAGTGGAGGGTTGAGGGTTGTAGCAGGTCTCAAGTTGCTGCACACAGAAGCCGGGAGCGGGAAGGGCATGGCTTCAGCCGTGCCTTATCTCTATTAAAGGGATGAAAGGCGCCGCCTGGGGCCGTTCTCTGCGGAGGCTCCAGCCGCCGGTCTCGGTTGGCCCGCGACGCGGTTAAAGAAACAGCCAAACCCGAGCGGCGAGGAGGAATAGGCTGTCTACGCTCCCCAGCGCGGCCGGGCATTCGTGATTCCTGATTAGCGAAGCTTTACACCGCCGCGTCCAGCGTAAAAAATTGCGGACGGCAGGTCCGGATTCGTGGAACCTGGTATTTGAGGGGATACGTCCACCCATGCAACTGGCAGAGTGTCTCATAGAACATTCGGAAAAGTATCTGGTCGAGAAAGCGCGAGAACTTCGGGTCATTGCGCTTAAGCGTCATCACCAGATTCATGCGCTTCCCGCGGGCCTTAAAGCCTGCGATGTACCCCCCTGATTCGTTGTCGCTCGCTATCCACAATAGTTTGACGTTGAACTCGCAACATCGGTCCAAAAGCTCCGTACCGACCACGGGGGTGCCATTGGGGTTCGCAATTTCACCACCAGGTGAAACATCACAGAAGAGGTGGATGATATCAGGTGAACGACTAACGGCGTCCATCAGTTCTCGGATTTCAGAAAACATTGCCGTTTCAACGGAGCGATAATATCGCTCATATATTCCACCATCGGCAGCGACGCCCTCTTGGAACTGTAAACCTAGCCCACAGACCAATACTTTCGAGCCCAAAACTTCTTCTCGAGTTCGGAGTCGGAACAAATCTTTAAGACCCATAATGGTGCATCACTATCAGCGCCATGACGCGGCTTGTGCCGAAGCCGGACTACTTGCTTCTCTGGTAGCTCACTTGCCCGCCGACCAGCACAGTCAGCACATGGCTGGTGTATTCGAAGGGATCGCCATCAAAGAGCGCGACGTCGGCATCTTTGCCTGGCGCGAGCGAACCTACGCGGTCGTCGATTGAGAGAACCTTGGCCGCGTCTGCAGTCACTGTGCGGACAGCTTGCTCCATGCCCAACCCATTTGCGGCAGCAATACCGGCTTCGAACAGCAGAATGCGATTCTTCGGGACGTAGTCTTCGAGGCCGGTCATCAACGCGATCGGAATTCCGGCGCGCTTAAGAATTGCCGGATTCTCGAAGGTTGCGTTGGCAGTTTCCAGGGATTCGAAACGCTGCATAACGGGACCTAACAGGCACGGAACTCCCGCGCGACGAATCGCATCGGTGATGAGATAGCCTTCAGTCACCGAAGCCAGCATGTAGCGGAGATGAAATTCGTTGCCGATGCGGATGGCGGTATCGATGTCGTCAGCACGATACGCGTTGAAGATCGCCGGCAGTTTTCCGTCCACCACGGGAAGCAAGGCTTCGAGCTTCATATCGCGCGAAGGTTGTTTAGAAATGTCACTACCCTCTTTTTTCCATTTGTCCCACTTCTCTTCATAAGCCTCCGTGTCCGAGAGCGCATGCCGGATGATCTCCGCCGTCTTCATGCGCGTGACCGGCGCCTTTTCCTTCTTTCCATACGTGTCTTTCGGATTGTCACCGAGGTTAAAGACCATGGCCGACTCCTGGCGAAGCGCCAGTTGCTCTACAGTCGCGCTCCCGGAACCGGTCGCGGCAGTCTTAAAAATGCCAGCGCGGCCAGCGATGGGGTTGCGCGGCCCCGGCGCGGTTTGCACTGTGGTCACGCCGTACTGATTCAATACTTGCAAGAGCCGTTCGTTGGGATTGAAGCTGTCGAGGCTGCGCACGTCCGCAGTGTTGGGATCGGTCACCTCGTCCTGATCTTGATCCGCACGAATGTTGTATGCGCCTGAGATCCCAGCGGTCGTATCGGTGTCAATCAATCCGGGGGTGACGAACGCGGCTTTGAGAACCGTGTATCCGTCAGGCGGTTGCTGGTGCGGGCCGGTGCGCACAGCCTCAATCTTTCTGTCGCGAATCAAGACCAGGCCGGGTCCGCCTTGCGCTCCGTCCGCCATGGTGTAGAGGTGGTCCGCGATCACGGCGAAGTTCTGCGCCAGTAAGGCCTGTGAAGATGCCGCGCAAATGAGCAGAGCGAAGCAGCGAAGCGCGCGCATCAGTTTCCCCCTCGTGGTGCCGCCGGAAAGCGATCCCCGACGCCAAACCCGCCAGTCGCATAGCGCAAATCTTGCGGATTGCTGCGGTCGAAAACTTTCTGCCCTTCGATCCAGGTCTCGAGCACATGGGTATAGACGCTAAAGGGTGGCCCACTCAATACGATGAAATCGGCGTCTTTCCCGGGATCAAGCGTCCCGATGCGATCGCCCAGGTCGAGCATTTCGGCGGGATAGATGGTTAATCCTTTCAACGCCGATTCTTCGCTCATCCCGCCGCGCACGGCCAGCGCCGCTTGGCGAATAATCAGCCGCGAACTCGTGATGGGATCGTCGGTGTTAAATGCCACTTTGACGCCAGCTTTTTCGAGCGCGGCTGGACAGCCGAGGTCGAGATTGATCGTTTCGAATTTTCCTCCCGGAGAATCCACGATGGTAAAGCTCACCGGGATGTGGCGTTTTGCAAGTTCATTCGCCACTTCGCAGGATTCGGTTCCGTGCTGAACTACCAGGCGATAGTGGAATTCATCCGACAAGCGAAGTGCGGTCATGATGTCGTCGGCCCGGTGAGTGTGGTTGTGAACCACCCGCTTGCCTTCGAGCACCTCGACCACCGGATCGAGGTCGAGGTCGCGGTCCGGCTGTTTCGCGGTCTTGTCACTGGCAGCGACGGCTCTGTTGTGGGCATCCCATTTGGCTTTGTATTGAGCTGCCTTTTCGTAAATCCCGCGGGCGAGAGCAGCCTCTTCCATGCGCGTCATCGGAGCCTTATCTTTCGCCCCGTAGTGCTTGGGATTTTCGCCGTTGGCCATTTTCATTCCGCCAATGGTTCCCGGGATCAGCATCTGCTCAATCGTGTTGCCGCGCAGCTTGACATAAGCGGTCTGCCCTCCCATCACATTGCCGCTGCCCGGCATAATGTTCGCAGTGGTCACGCCGCCGGCAGTCGCCATGCGGATATTCGGGTCGGCGGGATCAATGGCATCGAGCGCGCGCAGCCCCGGCTGAATTGGGCCCGACGACTCGTTGGCGTCGCCTGAATCCTCGGCCATTGGGTTCGCAATAATTCCAATGTGAGAGTGCGAGTCCACGATACCGGGCATGACGACCTTGCCGGCAGCGTCCTCGACCGTGGCGCCGCGAGGAATCTTAATCTTCCCTTCTTCACCCACAGCCACGATTTTGCCGTTGGCGACGAGCAGCACTCCACGCTCAATCGGCGGTCCGCTGATCGGATACACCTTTGCACCCCGAATCGCCAGCGTCGCCTGAGCTGAGGATGTCTGCGCCGAGGATGCAATGCCCGCGCACAGAAGTGCCGATAGGCAGAAGATTGTTCTGCCGCTCCTAACTGTTCTGAATTGCATCGAGCCTCCCAGAAAATCGCGAAGCATGAAACTATATCACCGCTTTTCTCGCCTCGAGGTTTCTTCGTCGGACCTCATCTGAGTGGCTCTGTTTTCTATTCTTTTGACGTCATGCTGAGGGGCCGTCAGGCCGCGAAGGATCTGGCGCGGGTTGGCAGGAATGCGAGAGCGCTGGCGTGGGGCTCTCCAAAGCTGTCGCAGTCCGCGCGAGATCCTTCACCCGGCTGACGCACATTTTAGGATGGCATCTTTCGAGAGTAATTTTGTCGACGCCCTTTGTATTGCCGCCAAAAAAAGAGAGGGCAGCGGAACTCGCTGCCCTCTTTGTTTGAGGTTGGTCCGACGATTAAGTTACGGTTCGGGAACTACGGCAAGGTCCACGTTCTGCTCGGACACGCCGCCGATCTTAACTCGGCCATCGGTCCAGGTAACGTAGGCAGACCCGGCGCTGTTGCCCGCGTCAGCCGCATTCAGGGCCATGTTGTAGTCGTAATCGCCCGCGTAGCAGGACACAACGCCGCCGTCGTCCTGCGCCGGCTGGGTGATTACTTTCGTGCTGATGGTGACGTCGGCGAGCCACGAAGCACCATTGGTCTTTGACTGACGACCTACGCGCTCGTAGTTACATCCCGGGTCCCCAACGTTGTTACAGGCGCTGGTCGCCTTGCGACGATCGTACCAGGAAGCCGTCACGTTGCCATCCGAGGTGGCGGAGAGTGAAGGCATCCACTGAGTTTTGTTCGGAGCATCCTTATCGGTGTTGAGCTCGATCGCTTTCGACCAAGTCTTGCCGTTGTCAGTGGAACGTTGGTAAAAGATGTCGCCGTGATCGCCATTCTTCCCCGCTCCCGCGTATACGTAATGCACTACGCCATCGGGGCCAACCGCAGGCTCTCCCCAGCCCATATGCCGGATGATCGGATTCACCTGGTAGAAATAACCGCAGCTCTGGTCCCCAGGCGGGTTGAATCGCGGACCCATGGTGGTTTGCTTCCAGGTCTTGCCGCCGTTGGTTGAGCTGAACATTATGTTCTGACGGGTAGCGTTTCCGCCTCCGCCCTCATCCATGCTGGCAATGAATACCGTGCTGTTCTTCCCCACCAGCTTGGCACCACGCGGTGAGCCGGTGATTTGCACATTGCGTAGGAAAAGACTGCTGTTGCTGCTGAGTTGTAACGGGGCGGTCCAGGTCGAACCGTCATCCGAGGAGGTGACGAAAAGACATCCACCCGCACCGCAGCTTGTGGTGTAGTCATTCCACGAGATGTACATGCGGCCATAGGTTCCGCTGGTCGGTTCGTTGTCGGACCACATCGACGGGCGATCGTCGGCTCCTCCGTTATGGGGGCAGTTGACGGCGGTCCATTTTTTGCCATTGGGTGAACTCCACAGGCCAATGCCTTGACCACCGCTGCACCCCGCCAGGTCGCCTCCGAAGAACTTGCCCAGCTTGGAGTTGTAAACGATGAGCGGATCCCCAACGTTGAAGCCGTGTGAGTTGTCCTCAAACGGATAAATTTCCGTAAAGGTCTTCCCGCCATTAGTGGAGTAGGACTGGGCACCGTAGTTTCCGCCGTTGAACGACCCATTGGCGTTGTAGTTAACCACGACCGTCTGGCCCTTATCCGCAGTGCTGGCCGCCACCATGCTTTCGCTCCCACACAAGTCCGAGGAAGAGTTGCATCCTGATGCGTTGCTAACCCGGATGTTTGGCGGAGCAGCTGGCTTATGAACTTCGCTACCCGCCGATAGCGAACCCCCTTGCATGATCCCGCACTCAATCAGGATTCGGCCGGCGCGCATGTTATCCTGCACCATAAGCGATGCGACGTTGATCTGTGAGCAGTCGACACCCATGGAAGTCATTTGGGCGCTGGCTGGCAACGGTTGCACAATGCACACCGCCAGTAACAATACTGGAAGCGCAAAATAGCAGAGACTTCTACCTCTGTTGTTGTTGGTCATGGTTGCTTTCCCCCTTTGTCCTGATTTTTGAAGCTCAGACGGTGGGTCGGAATTACGCCGCTGCGCGTCCGGGACTGGAGCCACCGCAGCCCCAAATACTGCTCATCCATCCAGATACTGGCTTTCTTTTTCAGATCATCCAAGAGCGCTGGCATTCCTGCGCTTGCAATTCTTTTTCACTAGAGCCCGATACTTCTCAAAGCGGTCGACGGTCAAGCTTCACCATCGAACGACCAGAAGGCGCGCGGGAGTGTCTTCCACCTCGGCCCACTCACCCTGCTAAGCGCGGAAGCGATTTCTCTGTTGGCAACGAGCAGCGCTCATCGCATCCAGCCTGCCGGAAAATCGTGAAGCATGAAACTATATCACCAATGTTCGAACCCAGGCTTTCCCAAGTGACAACATCCTCAGTGGCCGTCAGCCCGCAAAGTATCTCGCGCGGGCTGGCAGGAAGGCGGCCAGGCCGCTCCCACTCCGCGCAAGGTCCTTCACCGGCCGACGCCGGATTCAGGATGACGTCTCTTTCTTCGGAAGCGCCGCGAGAGCCTGACGCGCTGCGATCATCCTCAAAAATAAAGAGAGGGCAGCGGAACTCGCTGCCCCCTTAGGTTTATACGACGAGCAGTTTACGGCTCGGGCACCTGAGCGAAATCCACGCTCTGTACTGGCACGCCGCTGATCTTATGGCGACCGTCGGTCCATGTCACATAAGCGCTCCCGGTCGTGCCGGTGTCAGCCGCGTTGAGTGCTGAGTTGTAATCGTAATCTCCCGCATAGCAGCCGACGACGCCGGGGTCGTCCTGCGATGGCTGGGTGATTGTGGCCGTGCTGATGGTAATGTCAGCGTTCCAGGAAGAGCCATTGGTGCTCGACTGACGGCCCACGCGCTCGTAGTTGCATCCCGGATCGCCAACGTTGGTGCAGGTGCTGGTGGACTTGCGACGATCATACCAAGAGGCGGTAACATTGCCATCCGAGGTGGCGGACAGCGAAGGCATCCACTGCTCGTGGAATTGATTGTCCTTGTCGGTGTTGAGTTTGATGGGCTTGGACCAAGTCTTGCCGTTGTTGGTCGAACGTGTGTAAAAGATGTCCCCGTGGTCGCCGTTCGTTCCCGCGCCGGCAAAGACGTAATGGACTACGCCGTCGGGACCAACTGCCGGTTCCCCCCAGCCCATATGCCGAATGATGGGGTTCACTTGATAGAAGTAACCGTTGCTGGCGCAGCCCGCATCGCCGGGCGGGTTGAATCGTGGACCCATGATCGTAGTAGTCCAGGTTTTTCCGCCGTTGGTCGAACTGTACATGACGTTCTGGCGGGTAGCATTTCCGCCTCCACCCTCGTCCATGCTGGCAAGGAATACCGTGGCGTTTTTGCCCGAAGCTATCTGGGCGCCTCGCGGAGAGCCGGTAATCTGAACGTCGCGCATGAAGGTCGACGTATTGCTGACGATAACCGGTCCAGTCCACGTCGTACCGTTGTCCGAGTAGACGACGTCAAGAGAGCCGTTGTTCGTGAAATCGTTAAAAGAGATATACATGCGACCGTAGGTTCCGCTGGTGGGTTCGTTATCCGCCCACATCGACGGGCGATCATCGCTACCGCCGTTATGAGCGCAGGCCCCGGTGGCCCAGGTTTTGCCATTGGTCGAGGTCCACAAACCAATGCCGAAACCACCGCAGCCGGTCGCCAAATCGCCGGCGAAGAACTTGCCCAGCTTGGAGTTAAAAACTACCAGTGGATCGCCAATATTCTCGCCATGGCCATTGGCAAAAGGGGCAGGTTGAATTTCCGTGAAGGTCGCCCCGCCATTAGCAGAGTAGGACGTACCCGAATAGTTCGATGCGGCGTCGTAGTTAGCGTTGTAGTTGACCACAATGGTTTGGCCCTTATTCTTGGTGCTGGCCGCCACCATGCTTTCGCTGCCGCATACGTCGTCGGACGCGTTGCAGTCCGATCCGTTGCTAACCCGGATGTTTGGTGGAGCGGGCGTCTTGTGAGTGGCACCAAACGTGACGCCTGAAGTTGACTGTCCCCCCTGCACGATGCCACATTCAATTAGGATTCGGCCGGCACCCAGGTTGTCGGCTTTCAGCAGTGCCTGAACATTGATCGTCGAGCAGTCGACACCTAACGTAGTCATTTGAGCGCTGGCTGGCAGCGGTTGAACCACAAACACCGCCAGTAACAATACTGGCAGCGCAAAATAACCGAGCAATTTATTTCGATTGTTCCTCATTGTCTCTTTCCCCCTTTGTCGCTGATTTTTGAAGCTCAGACGGTGGGTTCGAAGCACGCCGCTGCGCGTCCGGGACCGGAGCCACCGCTGTCCCGAAGTATTGTTCGTCCATCCAGATACCGGCCTTCTTTTTCAAATCATCCAAAAGCGCTTGCATTCTCTGCGCTTGCAATTCTTTTTCTATGGAGCGTGATACTTCCCCAAGTTGTCGACGGTCAGGTTTCACCAATTGAACGATCAGAAGGCGCGCCGGAGTGTCTTCCACTTCGGCCCACTCGCCCTGCTTAAGCGCGAACGCGATTTTCTCCATGTGCGGCGACAGCTCCCCGCGTGGAAAGGTAAGCGGTTGGGGATCGAGCATGCCGTCTCCCGATTTTCTGAGATCCTCCGACAGCTTCCTCACGTCGGTTCCTGATGCATAGGCCTGACGAATCTGATCGGCACGGGCCCGGGCCGCTTGCGTAGTCAAGGCTGACGCGTCTTTGGCGTTGTCTCGCTGTTTCCAAATGAAGAGCCTACGAATTTGTACTTGGTCATAGTCGGCCAAGTGGGCGGAATAATATTGCTCAACTTCCGTCGAGCTGGGCTCTGCCTGGCGCATGAGGCTGGCAAACTGGGCGTCAGACAATACCTGCATGCGCGCGATGGCTAACTGACGGATAACTTCGGGGGAGGAATCTAGATGGTTCGCAACTGCCTGCTGGGAAAGCATGAGCACCGACGCATAATCATCACCGAGCTTCCTACGTTCTTTGTCGCCGGGTGCTTTCTTGTCGGGATCGCCACCCTCAATGTCGTTGATCCTGGACTCAAATTCTCCCTCAGTCACCTGAAGGTTTCCGACTTTGAGTATTACGCGGTCGCTGCCAGAAGAACTTTGCTGCGACGGCGCGGAAGTTGAGTTCGCGGAGGAAGCAGCAGGACTTGTTCCGGTCGTTTGCTGGGCGCGGCTGGCTGTCGCCACAAAGCTCAATACTATGGTCAATACTATAAGGAAGGAAACTTTTCTCGCTGTCATCGACTCCACGCTGGTTCCAACATGTTGAGTAATTGGCGCAGTTCCTGCCACGATGGCAAGGCTACAGGCCAGAAGGCTCAGCACTAATCGGACCCGGTCGGAGCAAAACGATGCCCGGTAGTAGAGCGTCCGCCACTTTAGTCCATGATTGCCCGGCTGTCAACGTGAAAACTTTTGCACTTCAGGCGTGGGAACAAATGAGTAATTTCCAGCGACTTAGACCGCGGCTTCGTTCATCTCTTCCAACACTTCTTCCGGCTTTTCCTCGAGCATGAAGGCTAGGACCTCCTGCGGCACGGGATTATTCCAGACCGGAGCGAACGATTGTCGATGCAGCGGAGACGGCCCGTGCTGCCGCAGTGCGGCGAGATGATGAGGCGTGCTGTATCCCTTGTTCGACGCCAGGCCGTAGACGGGGAAAACTGGATCCCATGCGCGCACCATCCGATCGCGTTCGACCTTGGCCAGAATCGACGCAGCGGCAATGGATGCGGAAAGAGCGTCGCCGTGGATGATGGCTCGTTGCGGCAGCTCGCAATCGAGGTGCATCGCGTCGATCAGCAAATGGTCCGGGCCAGGCTGCAGACTTATTACCGCTTCCCGCATCGCGACTCGCGAAGCCTGATAAATATTGATCTGGTCGATGCGGGCAGCATCGACGGCGGCGACAGCCCACGCGATGGCATGCTCGCGAATGCGTTCGGCGAGAACTTCGCGCCGTTCTGCGATCAGAAGCTTGGAATCGCGCAGACCTCGAATTCGATACCCGGGATCGAGGATGACCGCAGCCGCCACAACCGGACCGAATAGAGAACCACGGCCAACTTCATCCACGCCGGCGATCATGCGTGCTCCCAATTGGCGCGCCAGCTTTTCAAATTTCAGCGTGCAATGCAGACGCTTTAGTAGGCGAACCTTGGCAGCCGCCGGGGAGAGAGTTTTCTCGCGTGCGAGTTTGAGCTTGGGAGACACGAATCGGCAGATCAAACGGTCGATACGAGCATCTTCGCCGAGGCCGACCCTGTGGAGCAAGTAGGAAAAGAAGTTGGTACTGTTTCGCGTCAGCCCACGCGACCGGCCCCCCAGGACTAACTCCTCGTGCTGAGGTCAGCTAGAATGGCGACGCCGAGCAGGAGGGAACATGACGGATGTAAGCAGCATCCCGCGTCGACTGGGCCGGCGAGCGCTAGCACATTCCGCGCGAACCGCCGTGGCTGCGGTGCTCTCGCTGGTCGTTGCCCGCGCTCTCGGGCTTCCGGAAGCCTATTGGTCCACGATTACGACTTTGATCATTATGCAGTCAACCTTGGGAGCGGCGTGGACCGTCTCCGAACAACGCCTGGCCGGAACTGCGGTCGGAGCGGTGATGGCCGGGTTGTTGACGACGTATTTCGGATCAAACTTGATGGCTTTCGCTTTGGGCGTATTCGCCCTCGGTTTGACCTGCGCTGCGCTTCGCCTCGATGATGCGTACCGGCTTGCCAGCGTGACGTTGGCGATTGTGATGCTTATCGCCCGCCCGGAAAAAGCGTGGATCGTCGCGGCGCATCGCTTCGTCGAAGTCGCGGTAGGAATCGCCGTGGGATTGGCTCTGACCGCGGTGTGGCCTGGAGTCGAGCCGACGGCAAGTATCGCGCCGCCAGCTTCCCCTTCGAAATAAAACGCAAATCGATTTATTTTGTCGTCGCTTTCCCCTTGTCATCTGCATTGGTCTCCGGGGTGGCTCCTGGCATCACATTGTTCAGCGGCTTACGCTGTTGCTCGTAGAGCTCGGGATGCGGCAGTGGCTTGCGCGGCATCATTTGGTCACGCATGGCGGTGTTGTAAACGA
>Ga0210393_10004796_pt1 | contig 10659 bp, 10 predicted proteins | sample IncBWC27OmetaG_FD_160068 | JGI IMG/M metagenome (GOLD analysis project Ga0210393, IMG submission 160068) | Forest soil microbial communities from Barre Woods Harvard Forest LTER site, Petersham, Massachusetts, United States - Inc-BW-C-27-O ...
TCTGTCACCGTGATATTAGTCTCAAGCGAGGATGGTCCATCTGGTTTCAATCCATCCACAAGCACTGACTTCAGAAACGAGATCGAGTTGTCGTAAGGTGGGGGGAGAGCCTTCGCAGCGATTTGCCCTTCCTGTCCTCCGGCGCGCCTCATGCGAATGTCATCGCGCTTTACCGTGATTACATATCCAGTCTCACCGTAGACTTCCATGTCTTTGCGGTCGAACGGCCAGTTCCAGGAAGCTTGTACGATGGCTTGCGCTCTTGGGTATGTCAGAATGATGGTCGCCTCGTCGTCCACCTGCGGGTAGAGGTTGGGTTTAATCTGCTGCGTAACGGCAGTGACGGTTTCGGGACGTTGGCCGTCCATCAACCAGGTCATCAGATCGGCGCCGTAACATCCGAAGTCGAAGAGCGCGCCCGCACCGTTAAGCTTGGGATCCGTGAGCCACTTCAGGAACTCAGGGGCGACGCTGATTTCCTTGGGCCCGCTGTGACCGTCGTGGACGACAACCTTCCGAATTTCGCCCAGTGCCTTTTCGTGTACGAGATCGTAGGCGGCACGATTGCTCGCATACCAGGTGGTTTCGTAGTTCACCAGGACTTGAATGTTTCCGGCGCGTGCTGCCTTTTCTATCGAGAGTGCGTCATCGAGACTGACCGCCAAAGGCTTTTCCATCATGACGTGAACGCCGCGCCGGGCGCAGGTCTCGACTACGCGGCGGTGGTCATACGTATTTGTGTAAACCAGTACGGCTTGCGGATGCGATTGAGTGAGCATGGTTTCGAGGTCAGGAAAGAGCAAGCCTTTGTCGATCCCATACTGCTTTGCGTATTGGGAAGCCAGCGACTGATCGGGCTCAGCAATACCGACGATCTCAATCTCCGGATTGTGCAGCGAATGCTCCAGAAATCCCTGGACATGTCCGTGTACCAGTCCAACGATACCGACGCGGAGCGGAGTTCGATTCTGATGCGGGTGGTTCTGACATTGAGCGGGAGCGGCAGCATAGAAGGCAAAGAGCAGCATGGAAAGTAGAGACAAAAAGCTGCGCATGAGATTCTCCGTGGTGTAGGAATGGATAACAGTTGAAGCGCAAGACTCTTCCAATCGGTCCGGCAGGACATTGTAGCAATAGTAAACAACGCGCTAAGTAGCAGTGCTGTATAGACTTCGATAGGCGGACCCCCCCTCGCAGCGCGGGAATCCGGCCATCTGCTTCCGTAATCTGTTACCTGACCCAGACTAGTGCGATCGTGCAATCACCTTTATGACCCACTTTCCCCAACCGCACCCCTCGAGGCGCGCGGCCCGGGTCCAGTTAGGCGATTCCGTCCTGGCTGCGATTCGTTTAGAAGATGGCCGTCGCACAAAAGCTAAACTTCAATCAATTTCCGTGACTGGTGGGCTGTTGCAATTGCAGGGTTCCCTCGGAACCGGCTCATTCGTCGAACTTGCCTTTCAAACGCAGTCGGGACCGGTGCACGGCATGGCCGAGATTCTGGCTCCGATGCGGAGGACGACTACGGGCGTGCTCCAGCCATTCCGTTTCGTGGCGTTTGAGGATGACGATCACCGTCGCTTGCGCACGTCGGTCGACCACGTGGCCGACCGCAGTTTGCTGGGACTGAAGTCGTCTGTGTTCGTGGTGCCGAAGACGATCTAACGTTGCCAGCGTTTCGTGGATGTGCTCCGGCGCTGCGTGGAGCACTCTCGCTATACTGGTCGTGATTGTGGAGTATTAGTCGCGACCGGATTGGGAGACGCTTCGGCAGATGACGCGGGAGATTGCCACACACTCGGCGGAGGAGACGATTGCTTTCGGGCGGACGCTGACGGAATTGTTGGCTCCGCCGAAACTGGTGCTACTGCGCGGCGATCTGGGCGCGGGGAAAACCACGCTCGTCAAGGGAATTGCTGCGGCGTTCGAGGCGGCGGCCGAAGAAGACGTCACCAGTCCTACCTTCACGCTGGTTCATGAGTATCGCGGACCGCGAGCAAATCTTTATCACATTGATCTTTACCGAGTGGAGACGCTGCGGGAACTGGAAACGCTGGGTCTGGATGACCTGCGCTCCGAGGGTAGCGTTTTGCTCATTGAGTGGGGTGAGAAATTTCCGCGGTTGCTGCGGGAGCGGGATGTGGAGATTTGCCTGGAACGTCAAAGCGAAAATGGACGTAAGATCAGGATCGAGAGCTAGAGCATCCGTGAGCTGTTCATGAAGAGTCTCAACACCTTATTCCGCGCGATGTCTCTAGTAGTCTGCCTAACGTCGCCCATGGTCGCGCAGCAGGCACAGTGGTGCAAGAATCTGCCTCGCGCGGCCTACAGCAAGCTGGAGCGAGTTCCGACTGCGGACCCCTGGTTTGAGGTGTACAAGATACGCCCTGGAATATTTGCGATCTACGAGCCACGTCAATTGGAAGAGGTGATTTCGTACCTGATTATTGGCGATGACAGGGCCGTCTTGTTCGACACCGGCATGGGCATCAGCAATATCCAGGCTGTGGTTGCAGGGTTGACCAGGCTTCCGGTGAGCGTGGCGAATTCGCACACGCACAATGACCATGTTGGGGACAATTGGCGGTTCAACGATGTCTACGGCATGGATACGGAGTTCACGCGCGTCAACGCTCGCGGATCGAACGAGGACGCGCAGGCGGAACTGGCGACAGGCGAAATTTGCGGAACTTTGCCAGCAGGGTTCGATGCGAAGGCATACGCGACCAAGCCGTTCCACATCACCCACTGGCTGCACGATGGCGACAAGATTGACCTGGGTGGACGCACGCTGCAAGTCATTGGCACGCCCGGCCATACGCCCGATGCGATCGCGCTGCTCGACGAGAAGAACGGTCTTTTGTTCACGGGGGACAGCTTCTATCTTGGCCCGATCTACCTATACCGTCCGGAAACCGATCTGGACGCCTATGTGGCGTCGATGCAGAAACTAGCTGCGATGGCGCCTCGTCTTAAAGTTCTTTTGCCGTCGCACAACACGCCGGTGGCCGATCCCAGCTATCTTCAGAAGGTGGTTGCCGCGATGCAGCAGGTTCGTCGTGGAGAAGTGAAGGCGGTTGCGAACGATGGGAAGCACGAATATTTGTTCGAGGGGTTTTCGTTTCTGATGCGCTAACGCGGCGCGGCAGGAGAGAAAGCAAGGAAGATGGTTCTCGCGCAGGCGACGGGCGCGCGCCATTCGCGCACCGTGGAGAAGAGCATGGCGGCGGCGAAAAGGGCGAAGACGAATCGATTCCTTCCCATCATCACTTCAATTATGGCATGTGGGAATTTCCCATGACCAGGCAAAATCTTTTAACCACAGGGGGCACAGAGATTCACAGGGTAGAACGAGCTAGTTTCAGAATCCCATGATGTTGTATCCGCAATCGACAAAGATTACTTCGCCGGTGATGCCGCTGCTGGCGTCGGAGGCGAGAAAGACTCCCGTCGAGCCGACTTCTTCAACTTCCACGCGGCGGCCCAGCGGGGCGCGTTCTTCGTGGCCTTTGAGCATGTCACCGAAGCCGGCGATGCCGCGCGCAGCAAGGGTCTTGATCGGGCCGGCAGAAATGGCATTTACTCGAATCTTCTTCCTGCCTAATTCGTAAGCCAGATAGCGTACCGAGCATTCCAGTCCAGCCTTGGCTACGGCCATCACGTTGTAGCGGGGCACGACCTTTTCTGACGCGTAGTAAGTCATGGTGATGATCGATCCGCCATCTTCCATGAGCGGCGCGGCGGCGCGAGCAACCGCGATTAAGGAGTAGACGCTTACGTCCATCGCAACGCGAAAGCCCTCGCGCGTGGTGTTGATGAAGTCTCCTTTGAGTTCGTCGGCGGGAGCGTAGGCAACAGAATGTACCAGCGTGTGCAGTTTTCCGTGGCGTTCTTTGAGTGTGGTGAAGAGACGGTCAATCTCTTCGTTTTTGCTCACGTCGCACATGTAGCCTTCCGCGCCAGGGAGGGAGAGGATGAGGTCTTTCGCTTCCTGCTCCAGTCGCTCGTTCTGGTAGGTAATGGCGAGCTTCATGCCCGCGGCGTGCAGTCCCTGGGCGATGGACCAGGCAATCGAGCGCTTGTTGGCGACTCCGAAGACGACGGCGTTGCGGCCTTGCAGATCAGAAGACATGCGTGCTCCTTGGAATGGGAAAGAATAACAGTGCAAGGTGTGGATTTACCACAGAGGCAAAAGCAAATCTTTAGCACGGGGGACACAGAGTGACACAGAGTAGTAAATCATTTCGCGATGCTGACTTCCTCTACAGTATTGGTTGTTCCCACCGGCCAACTTGCCGCCACGAACGACAAGCCGTAAACGCAAGCCAGGATTGCGAATGCTGCCACCAGGCTCACCTTGTGCGCGACTGCTCCAACCGCGAGCGCCAGCACGAGCTGGAGAAAAGTTCCAAAGAAATAAAAAGTATTCTGTACGCGTCCCATGAGATGTTGCGGGACCATCTCCATCAGGCTGGTATTCATGGCGATACCGCCCACGCCGCGCGCCGAGCCCATTAGGGCGTACAGCAGGATGGCGGCTACCAACCAGTGCGAGACTGGCGCGCACACGACGGTCGCAGCGATGATGGCCATCGAAAACGCCACTGAGCGCCGGCCGCCCACGCTGGCGATAATAGCGGGAGCATACAAGGCGCTGAGAAACGCGCCCGTGCCCCATCCGGCGTTGAGCCAGCCGTAGCCGACTGCGCCGGCGTGGAAGATGCGTTCACTCAGCGACGGAGTGACGACAACTCCCGTAATCATGGCTCCGAGGAAGAGCGCCCAGCTTATGCCGAGAAGAATGACTGCGCGATGATTGCGAAGAAAGTGCAGGCCCTCGCGCAGTTCGCGCCAGAAGCGCTGGAACTGGCTTTCAGCCGCCAGAATGTCTTCCCGCAATTCTTCCGGACGCAGCACCACGTGGCGTCCTTTTCGCACGGCGAAATAACATAAAAACGACACGACGTAGGTGGATACGTCGATCAAGAGCACGCCGCCGAGGCCGATGTGGTTGTACATGAAGCCAACGAGAGAGCCGGCGATGAGCCATCCTCCCTGCACTCCGGCTAAGAGAAAAGTGTTTGACTGTACGAATTGGCCTTCCGGCGTCAGTTCCTGGATGAGTGCAGTGATGGTTGGCCAGAACATCCAGAAGCCGGCGGCGACGAGAGTGTTCATCAAATAGAGTTCCCAGACCTGGACGCGGTGGCGAAATGCGAGGACGGCCACAGTCACAATGATCACGGCGCGGACGGCATCCAGCCACATGACAAGCACGCGCCGATCCTCGCGGTCGATAATTACTCCGGTGAAGGGAAGCATGAGCATGGCGGGGAGAGTCTGGAGAACGGCGAAAGTGCCGAGCGCCATTTCCGAGTGTGTCGCTTCCAGGATGTACCAGGCAACCGCGGCCGAATTCATCCCGCTGCCCAACATCGAAATCACGTTGGCGGCAAAGACGAAGCGCAGCGGGCGCTGGCCGAGGATAGATCGCATACTTTAACTTTAGCTGAAATGGAAACGAGAGATGTTGACGCAATTGGCTACGCGATGGAAGTTAGTTTGTCCGCTTCCTCCCGAATTCTCTGCCATGCATGCTCGACGTGTCTTCGACCAGTATTGGTCTGGCCAACGCAGAGCCGTAGCGTCAGCTTGCCGTTGAGCTTGGTGTGTGTGAGAAATAGATCGCCGCTTTGATTGAGGCGATCCATGATGGTTTGGTTGGCGGCGTCTCCGGCTTTGTGGCGGAAGCAAACCAGATTGAGCGGAACGGGGGCTGCAACCTCGAAATTGTGGTCATGGCGCACCCAGTCGGCGAACTGCTGAGCTAACTCTACATGGCGCCGGATGTGGTGCTGCAGGCCTTCCACGCCGTAGTGACGGATCACGAACCATAATTTAAGCGAGCGGAAACGACGGCCGAGCTGGATGTGCCAGTCGCGATAATCGATGACCGCGCCAGATTCGGTGGCCTGATTGCGCAGATATTCGGGCAGAATGCTTAGAGTCTGGATCAGTGCTTTGCGGTCGGCGATCCAGAAACAGTTGCAGTCGAAGTTGGTGAACATCCATTTATGCGGATTGAAGTTGTAGCTGTCGGCAAGTTCGACTCCATTTTGCAGGTGGCGGAATTCGGGGCAGAGCGCGGCGGTTCCGGACATGGCCGCATCCACGTGCAGCCACAAGTTGTGCTGGCGGCAAACCTGAGCAGTCTCAGGGATGGGGTCCATCGCATTTGAAGATGTGGTGCCTACGGTAGCGCAGACAAAGCAGGGAACCAGACCGGCACGCTTGTCGGCTCCGATCTGGCGGGCGAGAGCCTCGGGGTGCATCGCGAAGTTTTCGTCAACTTCGATGGAGCGCAGATTGTCGACGCCGATGCCTGCGATCATGGCGGCTTTCTGCAACGACGAGTGGGTTTGCGTCGAGACGTATGCGACGAGGCGTCCATCGCATCCTTTTTTGTTGCTCGCGTAGTTGGTGGCGCGTTCGCGGGCGGCCAGCAGCGCACACAGAGCCGCGCTCGAGGCTGTGTCTTGAATTACACCGCCGCCAGTGCTCGACGAGAGAAATTTCTGCGGCAGCCCCAACATGTTCACCAACCAATCGAGCACATGCGTCTCCAGTTCCGTGCAGGCCGGGCTTGTCGACCAGAGCATGCCCTGCACGCCCAATCCGGAAGACAGGAGGTCGCCGAGAATTCCGGGGCCGGAAGCGTTACACGGGAAGTACGCAAAAAAATTCGGCGACTGCCAATGCGTGACACCCGGAAGAATCAGCTTCTCAACATCTTTCAGCAGCGCTTCGAATTGCTCGCCATGTACAGGAGGATTCTCCGGCAGCGATACTCGAATCTGCCCCGGTTTGGCCTGCGAAAGCACGGGGAACGACTCAATGCGGGATTGATAATCGGCGATCCAATCGACTACGGAGTGACCGTGGCGGCGGAATTCTTCGGGCGTCATGTGAAAAGATTTTTCGGGATTCGACGATTCTTTTTCTTGCAATGTTCCTCCGAGGAGTTCGTCCGGGTCAGCTCAATCGGCCAAAATACAATCGCGTCTTGTATTCGAAGGTTGCTCGTCCAGAAACCGCGTGCGCATCAAAGACGTGGTGCAACTCGCGCAGCATCGGTGGATACTGCGGATGGTCCGGCCCGGGCGCATAGGATGAGGATAACAGCCGGCCCGCGACGCCCTCATAGTCGAACTCCTGACGCATCTCGAATGTTAGCTCCTGGTATGGGACAGGATCGAAAAACTCATTTACCGCATCGGTGGTTCGCTCGTGGCGCACTTCTTTGTAGTCGGTGCCATAAGCCAGCAGTAGCTGTTCGTAGTCGCGGAGAAACGGAGTTGTGTCGGTGAGGCGTTCATTCCACAGCAGGACCAGCCAGCCGCCGGGCTTCAGGATGCGAACGAATTCGCGTCGGGAAGGGGTGCGATCGAACCAGTGCGCTGCCTGCGCAGCGGTGACGAAGTCCACAGATTGATCCGCCAGCGTTGTAGACTCAGCCGTGCCCGCCACGCTGGCAAACTTCGGGAACGCTGCCAGCAGGCGCTCACCGGCTTCACGCATCTCAGGATTCGGTTCGATGCCGAAGACTGCATTACCGTTTTCCAGCAGTGTGCGAGTCCAAATGCCGGTTCCTGAGGCAATGTCCGCAACTATATGCTCCGGGGCGAGGCCACACTCGGTTCGCAAGGCTTCCAAAGCTTCCAAGGGATATCCCGGGCGATAGAGAATATAGTTTTCGACGCGGTCAGAGAATCGGCTGGTGGCATTGGATGCTGGCATGAGGGCCTAAAAAGTGGCAAGTTTTTTCATCTTGCCAGAAACCCATTTTAATTGCAGGATAGGGATATTGTCCTTCCCCGCCGGACCCCCTGTGCCTTCAAGTCCGGGCGCCTACGGCAGCGAGATTAGAAGTCCTTTATCGATAAGTGACGGGAGAGCCTCCTCCGGCATTGAGTGCGGTACCATTCCAAATAAGCCACGAAAGTCGGAACCAAGCAATGAGAGTCGTCATCAAAGTCGGCACCAGCTTGATCGCTCCTGGGGGTCAGATTGACCCAAACCTGCTGCGCGCTATGGTGGATCAATTTGACCTCAGCAAGAACGAATACCTGATCGTGACTTCGGGCGCGATTGCCGCCGGCATGTCCGGCCTGGGATTGGCCAAGCGCCCCAGCGATGTTCCGGGCATGCAGGCTTGTGCGGCCGTAGGGCAAAGCAAGCTGATGCACACTTACGAGCGGCTGTTTTTCGGGAAGAAAGTAGTAGCGCAGCTTTTGCTTTCGAGTGACGATTTTACTTCGCCCGTGCGTTATCGCAACCTGCAAAACGCTTTGGCCGAGTTGCTCTCGCTGGGGGTTGTGCCCATCGTGAATGAGAACGACAGCGTTTCTGTGCGGGAACTGGAAGGCGCGTTTGGCGACAACGACGAACTGAGTTCACTGCTGGCTACGGCGGTGAAGGCCGATTGGCTGCTGCTGTTGACCAACGTTGACGGATTTCTCATGCCTAATGGCCGCAAGAAACCGCGACTGGTGCGCGTGGTACACAAGCTGACACCGGCTCTGGAAGCGCAATGCAACGGCAAGAGTGCGCAAGGACGAGGCGGAATGATTTCAAAATTGCGCGCGGCGAAGCTTGCCAGCGAGGCGGGCGTGCATGTGGCCATTGTGAATGGACGCCATCCGCACGGGATCACGCAGGCGATGGAACGGAAGATTGGGACGTACTTTCCTCCGCCGAAAGGGCGAAGGTGATGGGGACGACTACCGTTAACTCGGCTTCAACACAGGAGAAATTGCTGCGCGCGCGCAACGCTTCCGCAAAGCTCGCGCTGCTATCGACGGACGAAAAGAATGCGCTGTTGCTGGGGATCGCCGACGCAATTAACGCAGGTTCTCAAACGATTCTTGCAGCGAATCGCGAAGACGTCGCAAGCTCCGGCTTGGAAGGCGCGATGCTCGACCGGTTGCTGTTGACTGCAGAGCGAGTTACGGAAATGGCGCAGGGCGTGCGCGATGTTGCTGCGCTAAACGATCCCATCGGCGAGACTCTGACAGAGTGGACGCGGCCCAATGGCCTGCGAATTCGCAAAGTGCGTGTGTCGCTTGGGGTGGTGGGAATCATTTACGAATCGCGGCCGAATGTCACCGTGGACACGGCCGTGCTCGCGCTGAAAACCGGCAACGCGATTGTGTTGCGCGGCGGCAAAGAAGCGGCTCGCAGCAATCAGCGTCTGGTGGAGATTCTTGCGGCTGTGCCGGGAGTGCCTGAGGGAGCCATCGAACTGCTCGACTCGAGCACGCGGCAATCGGTGCAGGAACTGATCAAAGCTCGAGGGATGGTGGACGTAATTATCCCGCGCGGCGGTGCAGGGCTGATCACGTTTGTTACGGAGAATTCGTCCGTGCCAGTGATCGAAACCGGGGCAGGGAACTGCCACATCTTCGTGGATGAATCCGCCGATTTCGAAATGGCGGACCGGATCGTGATCAACGCCAAGACGCAGCGGCCTTCAGTGTGTAACGCGGCTGAGAAGGTCTTGGTGCATGAGCGCATCGCGGAGGAATACGTCCCGCGGATTGTGAGGAAGCTGATCGATGCCGGCGTTGAGGTGCGTGGCGACGAAAAATCTCGAAGCCTGGCGGCTGGACTGGTGATAGAGCCTGCGTCGGAACAGGACTGGTACGAAGAATATTTGCGGCTCTGCATGGGAGTACGGGTTGTGGCAAGCGCGGACGAGGCGATAGCCCATATCAATTGCTACTCGACGAAGCACTCCGATTCGATCGTGACGCGCAATGAGGCGAACGCCCGAAAATTTCTGCGCGGCGTGGATTCGGCTGCGGTGTACTGGAATGCTTCGACTCGTTTTACCGATGGCGCGGAGTTTGGCTTCGGGGCCGAGATGGGAATCAGCACGCAGAAGTTGCACTGCCGCGGACCGTTCGCGCTGGCTGAGCTGACTTCTTCCAAGTACGAGATTGTGGGGACTGGGCAGGTGCGGTAGAAGAGCGTGAGCGTGCCGGAGAGCTTGCCATGACAGATACCACGATGAAGCAAACACTGGGGACGCCCTCGGGACGCTTGTGGGACATGATCTGAGCTCGGTAACTTTTGTGCGCGATTACATTCAGTTTGCGTTCGATGGTCCCCGCTTGAATGCATACACTGCCCCTGCGGTCAGCTGCGGAGCTGAGAGCCTCAGCCTAGGGCACCCCGGTTACCGCGACTGTCTTTGCAAGCAAATAGGTTGTCGAATAGAGCGCACAGAAGTTAACGACCAGCGAGTGGCAATCATTTTCGAGAAAGGGGCGGTGGTTTCAATCTCGCTCCGAGACGACGATTATCGCGGCCCAGGAGCCTTGGAGTTGCAATTGGACAAAGATCGTATTTGGATAGTTTGAATGGGCCTCACCGCCAAACCGGCACACGCATCACATCAAAGTGATGATCGTATGTCCAAACCTGCAATCGCAGACGCGTGGCCACGGCGGCTGCGACTGCGTCAAACAGGGTGATGGGCTGGTCTGCTAATCCTTGGAGCTTTGCGGCGGCCAGTCGGAAGTCTTCCGGGCTTGGATTGATCAAAGAAGCGTCCGCAATGTCGATGAGCCAGTCTGTTGCCGTGCTCTTGCCCAGGCG
>Ga0210393_10004797_pt1 | contig 10659 bp, 9 predicted proteins | sample IncBWC27OmetaG_FD_160068 | JGI IMG/M metagenome (GOLD analysis project Ga0210393, IMG submission 160068) | Forest soil microbial communities from Barre Woods Harvard Forest LTER site, Petersham, Massachusetts, United States - Inc-BW-C-27-O ...
TTCCTCTGAGTGGTCGATCAAGACATGGACAATCAGCTAGAGAAAATGCTTTACCGATGGTTTCGCGGTCTTGTCCGTTTATGAAGACTGACCATGCCAACTCGTCTTCCACATGCAGCAAAACTACACCGCTGATCAACTTGTCGACTTCTATCGCAAGTCGTCGTTTCATAGGATCGTCGAGGGGTAGAGAAAGAAGATGATCTCGCTTGTGGCGGAGTTGCTTCGATTCCGTCCGACGGCGAAGCTCATCTGAAGTATTGGGATGGTTAAGAATTTCATCGTATAACAAAGGCAACTTATGGCGATTAGGTGGATTTGAAGATACAAGCTGGAGCAAGATACCTTTGATTCTTTGTAAACTTCTCGCACGACTTCATTTTTGACACTTTGTGGGCTGCCAGCATGAATTCGTGTACGACGATTAGCTACCTCCTTTTCAAGCGTTTCTGTTTCGTCTGCTTCGATGAGAGAGACAACCTCCTCTAAGATGGGCAGAGAATTATATACGGCTGCTTGACTGGAGGCTATTGTGGTGGAAGTTGGGTTTGTAGGGTCAGGTTCTGGAAGAGTGGATAGTGTGGAGTAGAACGGTGAGTCTGGAAGATACAGTGAGATTGCATCACACAGCTAATACATGGTGAGTTTTGAATGTAATTGAGGGCATAACGGAGACATGCCTGACGCCGTGATCCGTGCTCTCTACGAAGGTCTATTAATTTTTGGATTGTCTCTGCACACTTAGTACCGTCGTCGCTGGAGCCAAGTCATCGGGGAACCTGTTCGATGGGTCAAGGCGTGCGTACGAATTTCCGAAAAGCGTGGCAAGCTCTATGAGAGAGTCGGCATATTTGTCCCACTTTTGTCCGCGCTCACATGCCTTGCACAAACCCTGATATCGTAGACGGTGAACACACAAACCCGGAGGGGGTATACGATAGTACCTGCCATGCAAGTTGTTGCTTTGGGTTTAACCCGATAGCAGATCGGAACGCCTTGAAAGACACAAAGACGCATTGGCTTCAGATTAAATAGGGACAGGGAAGAGCTCAGTTACTTGCTCGCTTTGATCGATCTGACCAAGTTCTAATAAAGACAGTCCATAGAATACCTTACTGTAGACTGTCAAAGCGTGGGATTGCCGCACACCGGTAAACGTACGCGTTGTAGTTCTCAGGCTCGTACTCCAGGATTTGCAGGCTGGTGTCGTGCGCCAAGTGGTAGTCCTTTTTGTTAAGCGCATCTCTGGCCGCCTTGAGCTTTCCCTTGAGGAGAGCTGAGGACATGGTAATTACGAAAGTACGTGCGAAACGTGAACGGCAAGGCCAGGGCCGGGCCGGAGTTGGAGTCCTGGGCTGAGCTAAAATAGTTGGTTGCCGAGGACCTGCCAACCAACTGACAACTGGATGTTGTCCGAGAGGCTCTCCGAGCTTTGAATTCCGGGATTGAGCGCTCTGAGCAACCGTTGCTCTACGAAACGGCGCGCTTTCTTTAGGTTTTCCGTGTTCACCCATCGTACCATTGCCCCTTGACCTGCCCCCCATCCGTTCAGAGGGAATCTCAATGTTATCCACGCTTCCCACCACGGATGTTCTGGTCAAAACGGGAGGAACAATACGCGCGTGGTCTTCCCCTGTTGCAGAGATGGATCACGAGAAGAAGCTGGCCGTGCAGGTAGTGTATTACTCGCAATACACGGTCATCATCGCCTACTAAAGTCATTCTTTTTCAGCTGGCGCACCTAGCTTCCCAATTTCATGCCAGTGATTATGCCTGTGCCAAGTTTGGTGCTAGAGGTGAGCCTCAGGTCCTAGTCCGCGATGGCCTAACATCAAAAATCATCAAATAGGGTCTGCCATTACCTATGTCCCTCTATCTATTAACCTGCCGGATCACTTCCAACAACTCAAGGAACGCCAAGCATCGTATGAAAGTACCGAGGCCTGGTGGTTGTGCCAGCCAGAATCCCAAAAGGCGGATTCCGAGGTCGCTCCCCCCAAACTCATAACAAAGATACATCCTTCACACCCTGTTACTTTCACTCGAGCGTCGCCCAATTTACAAAGTGAACTACAATTCGCCATTGATACCCCCTTGATACCCCCTGCATGGCTGAATGGAGACTTTCCTCTCCCCAAGACATCCGATACCCATCCAATCATGTGTGTCTGCCTTCTTCCTTTCCCCATCTGTTTGCCTTTCTCAATTCTCTTCAGTGTTTCTGCTATGGTACCTGAAGAACTTTTATCTTCAGTATCTTTGCACATCTCTCTAGCTGGCACCTCGTCGCCAACCATTTTTAACATTCACCCTGCTTTCTCTTTGCATCGACTGGTTTCCGTCCCAGATTCAATACTTACCGCACCCTCTGTTGTCCCGGCACCTGCCTCATCCGATCATTCAGCACCCACTCCACGTCCCATCAGCATAGCACCCCTGCCACGCTCTGCTGCACCGTCCAGAACGCACCTGCAAATATGGAGCCGTGTCTCCATGAAGAGTGCGCTCCAATCTGCTCTTGCTACTAACATTCGTCAGCCCGCTGAACCACTTGCTCCGGCTCCAAGAGGCTCTGTGGTACCGCGATTACCCCCATTGACAATCGGCAATATAGATCTCATAGGTGAAATATTCAGCACTTCTCAGCTTCAACAGGATGTCGAAAAATCTTCCGGCACCGGTCTGCAAGCGCGGCATGAGCGCACATATTCTGTTCCATTTTCGCCATCGCAAGGAACCTTTGCAGACTCACCGCATGTGATCCACTACCTCCCGAACAAGCGCTCGCATGTGACGTGAGTCTGATTTATGTGCCCTTGGTCATAACGCTGAGCACGAACGTTCTTCTCAGTTCGCCCTTTCCCCCTGTTCGAGGGATCGTCCGTCACCCGAAGCCTGCCCACTTTAACTCACGGCCAGCGTCGCGCCCTATTTCTGCCGACGATCCATCAGGACCTCCATGTCCTGCCCTCGGCAACTTGTATCTTTCATCTTGTCCAGGTAAAAAAGGTGTGCCCGCCTGACTACTGTATTTGAACGTGGCCTCACTAACAATCCTACTACGAAGTACGCCTTACGGGACCTGTGCGGGGTCGAGGTGCAATTTGTCGCGACCTCAAGCAAGACCTACGGAGAATCAAAGCATTAGGTGTTGGATGTATCGTGTGGTGCGCTAAAATCTCACATACCTTCCGAGGTCTCGCCTCTAATAGAAGCACAGTTGTCTTGACGATGAGGAACTAGAATTTCTTGGTGCACCGTGGCCAGAATATTCTCAAGCCGCGCAGGAGTTGGGCCTCGACATTCTCAGGTATGTAGTCCACACATTGACATGAATGGAAGCCCAGGCTTCTAAATTATCACATCTGATAGGATACCCATTCCGGAAGGGCTAGCTCCCGCCTCGCTAGAATTGTTTGATGCCCATCTGACTCGGCTAATATCCGTCTACACACTAGCCGGAGTTCCCGTTCTCGCGCACTGCCGCGGGGGCGTTGGACGCGCTGGACTGGTGGCTTGCTGTTGGATGGTCAGACTAGGATTGTGCGGGTGGGCGCCCGCGGGTGATAATGTGGAAGACGTAGACGGAGGGCAGGTGCGCCGAGACACACTCGAACAGGTGGAGAAGGCAATCGGTATTGTCCGGCGCCGGCGCAGTTTGAAGGCAATTGAGACATACGAACAAGTCAAATTCCTTGTTGGATATGTCGATTATCTCCGCGGGAAATAAGCGGGAAAAATTTTCTGAAAAAAAGGCTATTTCATATATATAATTATGGATAATTATTACATAATAAAAAGACCATATGCTCCATTTCCGGCCGGCCAGAATTGGCGCGTTTGGAGCGTCGTTGCTGTCACTGTTGCGCGCTCGCTACGTCTCGTCAATTCATTCTTCTTCATTCTTTCTTCCCATCGCCTTGATTGGCCACTCTTCTCTCTTTTCCCCCCTCCCTTCCTTCACCATGGCCGTGCACTTTAATCGTGACGACATTCCAATCCCTACCACCACTATGAGACAGGGCCCTTCCGGTACAGTCCGCAGAGCAAAGACCCTCACCCGTCCAGAACGTGGCGTTGCACCCCCACCCCTCATCAATCCGCACCCCTCTCTACAACAATCTCTTCCTACCGACGTCGGATCATCATCGTTTGATTTCGATGCATGGGTCATCTTCTCCCGCGTGGTCACGTTTTGGGCACCCTCGGTCCTCTTAAGTTCAGTAGGGGGCCTCAAGGACAAGGCGGTGCGGCAAGCGTGGAGAGAGAAGATGGCTTTATGTTTCATCATCAGCATTTTATGCGCCGGTGTGGGCTTTGCGACAGTGGGCCTGCAGAGAGTCCTTTGTCCACCCCAAACACTAGAGACTGAGCGGTTTATCAGTCTTGGCTCTACATTAGGCACTCTCGGTATCCAGGGCACCATGTTCAACATCTCCCAGTCTAAATCCCCGGATCCCAGCGTCGACTTCTATGCGCTAGCAAAGCAGTTACCTGGTCAAGACATCACAGCATTGTTCACCCGCTCTGCCACGGACTTTTCGCTCTGTCGTGGACTTTCATACCGTATCGCCCAAGACCCTCCCTGTAATACCGCCACTCCTTGCCCCCTCGGACCGCTCAACAGCACCGCCACCTTCGAGAATGCCCAACTGGTGAATATCACCCGTCCAGTTGGTTATGATTGGAGCCAGGTCTCCAATCTCGTTAATTACATCGTTCTGGACGGACAAGTCCTCAACCTTAACCCATACTTCAAGTTGCACCCCCTTCCGATTCCAGGTGATGATGTCGACCACGCTCTTCGTACCCTGTTCGCGGCACCGGGCACCAGTGGTCGCGACGGAACTCGTCTCTTCGTGAATAGGCAGGACATACGCAGTGCCATTCCCTGTATGGTTCAACGTTATTCGGCGGGAAGTATCGACAAGATTACCCCGGGATGCTTTATTTCCGAGCTTGTCCTTTACGCCGGGCTGGTCGTCGTCATGTCGCTGATTCTCGTTCGCTTTTTGATGGCCTGCATTTTCAATTGGTTCCTTTCCACTCGCCTCGCCGGCAACCCCGATGACTCATCTTTCAATCGCCCCGCAATCAGTCCTGCCGTCCTACCCGAAGGCGCTAATATTTCGATCGATAACCGGTATGGAACAGCCCCTTGGGCTGGACCCGATGGTACGAAGAAGATCTCCAAGCCACCGAAATCTATGCGATCGTTGCACTCGTCTTCCTCTACAACATTGACAAATGGAACCGCACGGGACAGTGCTGCACCTGTCATGAGTTTAGCTCAGATCGGCGCCGAGTTATTTGCGGTGTGCTTGGTGACATGCTACTCGGAAGGGGAAGAATCACTTCGGACCACATTGGACTCCATCTCATCAACCACCTACAGCGATCAACGGAAGCTTTTGTTCGTTGTAGCGGATGGCATGATCACCGGTGCCGGGGAGAAGAGGAGCACCCCAGATATCTGTGTCGGGTTGCTAGATGCCGATCCGAGATTCGGAAATCCCTCACCAATGAGCTACATTGCGGTTGGGTCCGGATCGAAGCAGGAGAATAGGGCGATGGTCTATGCGGGTCATTATAGTGCGCACTTTTTTTTACCGTATGATGTTATCGTGGCGGAACTGACGTATTCTGTGTAGCTGTCGCCGGTCGCAGGACACCGACCGTCGTGATTGTCAAGTGCGGCACGGAGCAAGAAGCTGCTAAAGACAAGAAACCTGGGAATCGTGGCAAGCGAGACAGTCAACTGATTCTCATGAAGTTTTTCTCTTGCGTTACGTATAATGACCGGATGACACCGCTGGATTTTGATCTCTTCCGCAAAATTCATGTATTGATGGGCGTCACACCTGATTTCTTTGAAGTGTGCCTCATGGTGAGCAATTTTGTAACCCCTTGTTGCGGAGAAGTTTCTGATGCCATTTATCCTCAAGGTCGATGCGGATACGAAAGTTTTCCCAGATTCTCTCAAGGCGCTCGTTAACTGCATGCAACACGATCAGATGATTATGGGAGTGTGCGGAGAAACTCGTATTGCCAACAAACGACAGTCATGGATCACCGCCATCCAGGTGTTCGAATATTTTATATCCCATCATATGGCCAAGGCGTTCGAGTCCGTCTTTGGTGGCGTCTCTTGTCTACCCGGGTGTTTCTCCATGTTCCGTCTCAAAGCTCGCAAATCTTCCGGAGATGACTGGGTTCCGCTCATCATTAAGCCAGAAATTGTCAAGGAATATAGCCAAAACGAAGTATCCACTCTGCATCAGAAAAATTTATTACTCCTTGGCGAAGATCGCTTCCTGACGACCTGCCTTATTCGCACATTCCCCAACCGCAAGATGATGTTCCTTCCACAGGCTAAATGTCGCACTGTCGTTCCGGATACGTTTTCTGTGCTCCTTTCTCAGCGCCGTCGCTGGATCAACTCCACCATTCACAATCTCATGGAACTCGTACTTGTGCGCAATCTTTGCGGGACCTTCTGTTTCAGCATGCAGTTCGTCGTTCTCATGGACCTTCTTGGCACAGTTGTTTTGCCCGTTGCTATCGCCCTTACCTATCTCCTCCTCGTTGGCGTCGCCTTATCGCCACCAAAAACATTTCCAGAAGCCATTCCTATTGTATTGCTCATTGGCGTTCTCGGTTTACCGGCTGTACTTATCCTCATCACAACTGGCAAGGTTGTGTATATCTTCTGGATGGCCATCTATCTCGTCGCTTTGCCCATATGGAATCTCGTCCTCCCGGTGTATGCTTTTTGGCACTTCGACGACTTCTCCTGGGGGGAGACAAGGTATGATCACGAAAGTACGCAGTCATGTCATGCATGCTGACGTGATGAACAGAAAGGTTGAAGGTGAAAGCAAAGGGGAAGGACACGGTGAGGGCAAAGGCCACTTTTCTGGGAATTCCGTTCCGCTACGGCGCTGGGAGGACTGGGAACGGTCGCGTCTTCGCAAGGTGAAACGCGAGGAGCGACGGCGTCGTGAATTCGAACGCGCGCACCCAGAAGGATACATCGTTGGCGATCAGGAACATCTAAACGTCCGCTCCGACATCAACAGTACCTACGATGGTTCGGATACCGTTTCTGTGACGTCCTCAGAAGATCACTGGGGTCCGCAAATCGGCGAATACAACGAGAACAACGTACAATATCCACCACCTCCCCCAACTCTGCAACCGATTCCTCAACATACGCTCGAGAGTGCCAAAACCATTGATGGACGGGACCTAGAAGCCATGCTTGAATCTGGATGGGATCCATCTCCAAATGCATCAACCGACAATCTACACGCCGCGCAATCGCGACCACCTCCAATGTCGCCACGAATACAACTACCCGATGGACGATCTATAGGTGGTCCCAGTTATACTCCAGTGGGACCACCTTCCCCTTATTCGAACTCTCCGATCTCACCGCAATCAACACAGGGGGCGAGTTCTGCGGTCGGACATGGGCAAGATTGGAAGACACATGTAAGTCGGCGGAGTGGGGGCGGGCACCGACATGACTATGGGCCCTTAGGTCCGTTAGATCCTGGGACGAGGTTCTAGGGACAAGCTGGCAGGTCAGCTTGTGGATGTGATTTTGATTGGGAGTTTCGTCGTTTTATCCTGAACTGGACAGTTATACCCTCTGACCTCTTATATTATCTGCACTTGCATCTCCCGCGTACGCCGACCGCAGATCATACATTTTACGCACACCATCCCTATTTCATGCTTCACAAACTTCGCTTTGCTCACTCATTACAAAGTTTCTTGATGACGACTTCCTTCCCTACGCAGTCCCGCCTCTCCCTCTAAGAGTTCCCTGCAACCATATCATCCCTAGTTATTATTGCACCTGTTCATTAGTATATCATGCATAGTTCTCTATCTCCTACTCAGAAGAATGCCATAAAAAGGACAAAATTGTGTGATTCGTCACCGCACGCACAAGCGTGATGAACGCGGGCGCCTTTTCCGAGGTTTGGCTTTGACGCTGGCAAGGGCGCTCGAGCCATCTCTAGTCCAAGCTGCCGCCAGGGAAGTTGGTCCACACTCCTCTTACACACTATCCTATGGCTACCACCGTAGAGAATGGCTCAGAGACAGTCAAACCAGGGTCTGCCACCGAGGATCTACAATCGGCCATCTCGAATGGGCAATCGCAGATAGACCTGTTGGCGGACCTCTGCAAGCGTCTGCAGACACTGCGACAGCTACCCAGCGGTGTCCTGCGCTCAGAGCTCGTCCTCGCGCCGAACCAAGTCCTCCAGATGCTCACGCTGAAGGATATCTTTGGCAAGTCCGCGGAAGACCTCCGGACGCTGCATGCCGCGGCGATGGAGGGGAAGGTGCAGGACGCGCTGCGGGCGGCGGCGGAGAGCGAGCGGCGGGATGGGTCCGAGATTAAGGATGCTCGCGAAAGGGATAACCAGAAACGACGGTGCGTCTCCTGTCTTTTTTTTTTTGCTTTTCGTGCACTCTTTTCCTCCCAACTTCGGAGCCTCTTCGTTGCCAGTTGGTGTTGCGCTCTGTTGGTCGTAGCCGTACAAGGAGCTGATATCCTCTTTTTCTTTTTCATGTTGCAGCCGCTCTCCGACCCCCGAATCCCCGAGACCGTATCTGCCCTTACAACAAAAGGTTGCGAGTCCGTTCCCCCCGCTTCCTGCGGGTACGATGCCGCTCACGCTCAAAGACCTGCCGTCATACGTCCGGGAGTTCAACTCTACGCATGCGAAGAAGATGCTGCTGCACCTTTACTTGCCGCCGGGGCACGAGGCAGGGAACGTCGCCGTTCCTGTGGTGCTGAGGTTCCTTATCCCTAACGTGCTGAGGGCGTTCATCACCCTCGGGCATGAAGAGGGGATTGATCACGTCGTGTCTGAGACGCCGGCGCTGATGGTGGAATGCCTCACTGTGTTTGGGTCGAGGGAAAAGGCGAGTGCCTCTGACGATGATAGGGCTGCCTATTCCGCCTCGTTGACCGTGGACCAGAAACCTCCCCATTCGCAGTCGGAATTCATCATCTTTCAAAAGCTATCTCAATGGGTTGTGCGCGTCTTACAGTCGTCACCCCGAGTACCCTTACAAAGCTTCATTGTAAGCATCACGATACCAACCTCGATCGCCCGCCGCTGACTTTTTCCGGACGCACCCTCTGATCCGCCCAAACTGGGGGGGGGGGCATCGGAACAGGACATGTTGGTAGCGTACGAGAGCCTTTTCTTGGAAAAGTGCTCTCTTTGCAAACGCTTCCTTTCGGCTGAGGGATATCTGCCCCCCGTTGCCCGCGTAAGGCAAGAAGATGGGACTTGGGAACCACAGCACGGCACTTGTGTTCAAAATTAGGAGAGCGACTATTAACCACTGAGACAGATGCTGCTGAGCAATTAAGCCGACCCTTTTTGTTCTGAGCCGTCCGACCGGCTCTCGTCCTTATCTTTCCGGAGCTTGATGTGTACGTGGTCGACATCTTGGGGTCTCGCCGGGTGGCTGGAGGGCGGTTGGATCAACCGAACAAGTCAACACTATTGCGGCAGGGCAGGTTCTTTCCATTGGCCGGAAAAATAGCCAGTGTTGCCCCGCACCCTTTTTTAAATTATTATTGTTGTTTTTTTCCCTCCCTCTCTCCAGCGATATTGTTCCTTCTGATATGGGTACATCACTCCAGTGGGCCCAAGTCCGATCTGTTATGGACCGAAGCTGGACGTCGAGATAGCCCGATCGAGATTGACTTTTTGTCTGTCTGTGATATTAATTGAGTGTTGGATCTTGCCGGGGTGCCGTCGGCTATCGTGGTCGTGGCGCTAGGCGCTAATCCGAATTAAGTGTAAGAGACCCACACACTTGGCACCTGGCTCTCTCACTGGCGTTGTTCCATCCACCCTGTGCCCTGTGGTTGTTTGGTACGTTCGCATTCACACAATGGGGGCTTGATAAGCTAACCGAAGGATCAGTAACCTAGCTTCCTAGGTTATCCTACTCAATTGCGTGTGCCTACTTGCGGGCCAACTGAATATAGGCTGCCCCTCATGGCGAACATGCACAGCTTGCTCGACAGACAAGTGGAAAGAGTGAACAGGAGGGGCACCTGATCATTCGGAACAGCGGGGTTTAGGTCGTCGCCAAATGCAGAGGATGAAGGTCTAAAATCATCCCAAGTGGATCTCGGGGTGAATATTGCATGCCTTAAATATTCACCTCAAGATCCACTCGGGAAGATGGGAGATTTTTGACCTTTCTCTCTCTGCGTTTGCTCCCGCCCCGTTCATTAAAGCCATTGGTTCCCCGTAAGTTTCCCATCCTTCCCCCCCCCCTCCCACATCATTGTTCCCATTGAGCGAGGCATTGGTGGTTCCATCCCTCCACTGACCACTCTCCTCAGACAACGCGCCCCAGTCACCTGTGCGCTACGCAGCCTGCCTCCTCGAGTCGAATAACAATTACTTTGTACCTTGGGAGTGAGTATTGTGCGTCACCTCGTTTCCTTATGTCACGAACAATTTTCAGGTCTATCAAAATTCTTTTTTCATTCGTGAATGCTTGAGCAACGGTTCGAAATGAATACGACACTTTCCCTCCCGCAACTACCGCATCCAGTCTCGTACCTTGCGGTATCTCGGCAGAAAATGTTCTGCGTCCTCAGTTATTCTC
>Ga0210393_10004799_pt1 | contig 10652 bp, 4 predicted proteins | sample IncBWC27OmetaG_FD_160068 | JGI IMG/M metagenome (GOLD analysis project Ga0210393, IMG submission 160068) | Forest soil microbial communities from Barre Woods Harvard Forest LTER site, Petersham, Massachusetts, United States - Inc-BW-C-27-O ...
CCCCCACCGCCAGACCGTAGCTCGACTTGCCACCTAACTCTGGCTCTCTGATTCCTCTGTAGGGGCGGGGCTTGCTCCGCCCGGCCACCGCGTCTTGCCTCGATCTCGCCGTCGAAGCGCGATCATGTAGGGGCGCCAGCACGCTGCGTCCCATGTGCGCAAGATCGATCCGTCACAGACGACCCACTTTGGAGTGCGGCGCTCCCGTCCCGCTTTCGAGACCCCGCCCATACCACCCAAGCTGTCATCCTGAGCGAAGCGAAGGATCTCAGACGTAAGCTCGTCCACTCACCATCCGTTCGCCACCCGTACACGGCCCCGCCGTGCCCATCTTCATTTCATTATTCGAACGGCCCAATTTTCCATTCGAACGCCTCACTCTCCCGTTCGAATCACCAGTCAGTAAATAGTAATTGACACGCCATCATTTTCATGCTATCCTTCCGCGTGTCACTCGCTCTCCGTTTGAAAGCTTTCCCCCTCAATCACAAGCTCCCCAGACCCCAACTTCTTCGAATCACACCCACCCGCAACCCCAGCCAAATCAGCAACCTCCACACTCTTCAACACCACGTCTCTGCAAGCCACGCACAATCAATAGCTTGCGCACTCTTTCAAAAACATAGGGGGGTATACCCCCAAACGCCTACTCAAGAATGTTTTCTCAGGGGCGAGTCAGATTTTCAGCAGGTCACAGCGTCCGAAACAGGAAGTGCCACAACGCATCCACCAACGCATGCACAATCGCCGACGCGAACATCGACCGCGTCGCGCGCCATGTCCACCCATAAAACAACCCCGCGATCGACGCCAGAATCACATACCGCCGATTCGGAAACCCCATGTTCGTAATGTGCGAGAACCCAAACAAAATCGAAGCCAGTACCCATCCGACGTTTTCGTTCTTCGTAGTCCGCTGCAACATGTTTTGCAGCAACCCGCGAAACAAAAACTCCTCAGGCCACGCCGTGAAGCAAAGGATCGCCAGCGCCAAGAACGGCAGCGTCTTCCACTCTCCCCAACGCGGGCCGAACGTTACAAAATGCATTGTGGTTCCGAGGGGAATCGCAATCGCCGCAAATCCCAAAAAGCTTCCGAAGATATACAGCGGCCATCGCGGCCCCCAACCGATGTTGTATCCCGTTCCCGAGAACTGCCGCACCAGCAGAAATGCCGCGATCGCAACAGTCACGCAAAGCAACACCGTGAACACGTACGCCAATCGCCCACCAGGAAACGGCCAGAACCAATGCGACGGCGAGAATTTCACCGCAGTCCAAACGCCCGCAACGGTGACGTAATCCTGCCAGGCTCCTGGAGCCGAGCGCCGCGCAGTCGCAGCCAGTGCAAGCGGCACAAAGATCAGCGCGAGAATCGCCGCGACACGTGCCAGCCCAAAGGAATTGGTACCGAGCGCATAGATCAGGTAAGCAAGATAGGCAGCGCCGCCCAGAAAATATCCGGCAGCCGAGCGGAAACGAGATTGAACAAACTCAAGGACGCCGCGCGCAGCAAACAAGATATTTGCGGCGAAGTAGACGGAAAACGCGACGAGGGTCGCTGCGAAGGTTCGGCCACCGTATCCCAGCGATGCGGCGTAGAGTACTCCGGCCAGCGTCAGCGTCGTCCACACGGCGAACGCAGCAACCGGACCGATTTGGTGTTTCGGCGGCAAGAGCGGATTGTATCGCAGGCCGCACAGCAGTCACTGCGTGTGAGTGGAATGGGTCTAATCGTAAAAGCGGCGCTGGAGTGCCGCGCTCCATACGGGAGGGATCGATGGTCGGTGGAAAAAAAACGAGGGTAGTGCTGGTGACGTGTGGGTCGTTGAAGGAGGCCCGAAAGATCGCGCGCGGGGTTGTGGAGAAGAAGCTGGCGGCTTGCGTGAATATCGGGACGGCGGCGATGGAGTCGGTCTATTCGTGGAAGGGGAAGGTGGAAACCGCGAACGAATTCTTGCTGATCATGAAGACCACGGCTCCTCGTTTAAGTGAATTGGAGAAAAAAGTGAAGCGGCTGCACAGCTACGATGTGCCGGAGTTTGTCGTGTTGGAGGTTGCCGCCGGATCGAAGGACTATTTGCGGTGGCTAGAGCAGAGCGTGCAACGCAAACGCTGAGCGCGACAAAGGTCGAAATCGTGCCGAGATGGGGCGCAGCGTGCTGCGCCCCTACACAAACAGAAGCGAGGGAACGCCGCGGTAGCGGCGGTCCCTCGCGAGTGATGCGAGTGAGAGATTCGCGCGGAGCGGCGATCTCGTTCGCTAGGCGGTGACGCAAGGGACGCCGCGATTTGCGGCGTCCCCGGATTGAGTTACCAGGACAGGCGGAGGCCGAGTTCCATGGTGCGGGAGCCGCCGTCGAAGGAGGATTTGGTGAGGAACGTCGGCGAGGTTACGAAGATGTAGCCGGCGTTGAATGGGTTGGCGTTGGTGTCGGAATCGAGCGCGCCGTTGTTGGTGGGCAGGCCGATGCTCGGGTTGCGGTGATTAAAGGTGTCATACGTCGACAAGCGGAACTGGATCGAGGCGCGCTCGGTCAGTTTGTTGGTCTTGAGCAGCGACATGTTCCAGACGTTGAGTCCGGGCGAGTTCACGGTGTCGCGGCCTGCGTTGGCCACGGTCCCTACGCCGGCCTGGATGAACCGAGCGGTCGGGTTCGCGGCGACGTAGCCGACCGTGTTGGCATCGGCGCACGGTACCGTCGCGGTAGCCAAGACGATGCGCGTTGCGCCGCCTGCGCCGTCATTGCAGACGACGTTAACAACCGAGCCGGTGAGGCCGACTCCGGTGGGATTGATGATGGTGCGGTCGCCGGCGGTGTCGCCGTTGCCGTTTGAATCGACGCCCGAGAGCGGCGTGACGGGTTGGCCGGACTGAGCGAGATATGTGCCGCTCCACTCCCAACCGTTTGAGAGAGCGCGAACGAAAGCGCGATCGTTGTGGATGTTCGGGAGGTCGTAGACCCACGTGAGCGCGAACTTGTGCGGCATGTCGAGAGCGGAACGCCCCCACTCATTGGCGTAGTCGAACCCGTCTTGCGCACGTCTCGGGTTGACGTAGCTGCTGAATAGTTCGTTGGTGGCGTTGTCGAGATTTTTCGAGAACGTGTAGTTCGCGCGGAAGTACAAGCCCTTTGCGAACCTGTGCATGAAGTCGGCGGAAACGGCGTGATAGGTGCCGTCGCCGATCGGTGGGAACGAGGTCATACTGCCGAGGAATCCGGCCGAGGAAAGATTACGGCACGGCGCAACCGGCTGCACCGAGGGATCGGGACAGAACGCGTCGAAAGCGGCCAACGTGTCGACTGGAGTCGGGATCGCCGCGGGAATGTTGCTCGCGTTGATGTACGTCGGCAATGGAGTCAGGGGCGCCGTGCCGTCTTGTGGATTGAAGGCGGAGGCCGCGTTGAGGCGCGTCTGCACGGGCAAATCGAGGCTGCGCGTGCCGACGTAGCGGATTTCGATGCTCGAGTCGCGCAGGATCTGGTGTTGAACACCGAGCGACCAGGTGAAAATTTTCGGGTCGACCATTTTGTTGGGAATGAGGCTGCTGGTCGCTGCGCGCGCGTCGGCTTGAGTAGCTGGAGGCACGTTGACCTGAAGCAAACCACCGCCGGCGAGGAAGCCCGTGCCGGTGGCGCACCATGACGGAGCGCCCGGGAGTGAGCAGGTGATCGCCGGGTTTTGCTCGGTCTGCAACTGAGGCGGCAGAGAGTTGATGGCGAAGTTGTTGGGGATCACGTCGTAAGAGACTTGGGCGCCGCCACGAACTGCCCAACGGCCGTGACCGGTGGGATCCCATGCGAAGCCGACGTGAGGACCGATGTTGTTGGTGTCGGGGCTCGGCTTGCGGAAGAAGAGGCCGAGAGCCGGATCGTCGGAGATGGCATTGAGCCCCTGTAATCCTTCGTCGCGCGGGACGCCGGAGTATTCGTAGCGGATGCCAAGGTTCAGTGTGAGGCGCGACGTGATCTTCCAGTCGTCCTGAATGAACCCGTAGACGCCGCTGTAGTTGTAGGCAGAGAAACCGCTGCCTGCGCCGCGGAGGGCGCCGTTGGCGCCGTCGGGGACCTGGTCGTTGATAAAGGAGTTGAGCGTTGCGTAATCCCATTCACCGCGAGCGCGCGGCAAAACGTTGGTCGGCGAAATGTAGTTGCGGCCTTCGACGCCAAACTTGAAGGTGTGCTTCCCGCGAATGTAGCTGAGGTTGTCGATCAGCTGGTAGATGTTCTGCGCGTAGGACGACGGCGCGAGACTGTAGGGACCAACATTGCTGCCGAACGCATCGATTTCGACGTTGGGGAAATTGGTGAATCCGGAAGGTAGATCGCTGCTCGGACCGTTGAGGCGCGAGTAGGAAGCGCGGAAATCGTTGATGAGATGGCTGCCAATGGTCCATGAGTCGGTGAGGATGACTTTGCGAGCATCGGCCTTTTGCGAACCGGTGAATTGGGATTGCGGCTGAATCGGGTTCACAAGAGGCTGGCGCTGGCGATCGTAAAGGACGCGGCTGCGGATTTGATGCGAGCCGAGATTAAGATCGGCGTTGATGGTGAAGTCGCTCTCGTTGAGGAAGTTTGGAGCGACACCGGCAAACTGTCCAATGTCGATGGGAGTGCCGTTCACGATCGTGGTGCCCGATTTTGTGGGGGCCGTGGGGAATTCCTTAAGGATGGCGAGGACGGCGGTGTCGGGATTCAGCGCCTGGAGTTGTTGCATGCCGCTGGCGGTAGGCATGGTGACCGTCGCGCCTTGCGAGCCGAGGCCTTCGCCCTGGAATTCGTACGCGCCGTAAATAAAGAGGCGATTGCGCTTGATTGGGCCGCCGATGCTGCCGCCTTCGCGGTTGTAATCGAAGCGATTTTTTAGGTCACCGACGCCGGTGAACGAGGTTTTTTCCTGATTGGTGGCGGCGTCGAAATCGCGATTGCGGTCGTACCACCACGCGGTGCCGTGCCAATCGTTGGTGCCGGACTTGGTGACGATATTGAATTGTCCGCCGGCGGAGTGACCGTATTCGGCGCCGAACTGATTTGTGAGGAGCGTGAATTCCGCGACGGATTCCTGGATGACGGGCTGCGTGGGACCGTTGACGTCGAGGCGATTGTCGTCGACGCCGTCAATGGAGAATCCGTTGAAGCGCGGGCGCAGGCCGCCGATGGAACCGCCGGAGCCCTGGACGCCGCCTTGCTGCGTTGTCGTGCCGGGAGCGAAGACAGCGAATTCCTTGACGTCGCCGCCAAGCGTGTTGACCGGAAGATCGTTCACGACTTTTCCGGCGAAGGTGGCGCCGAGTTCGGAGGATTCGGTCTTGACGAGTTCGGCTCCGGCTTCGACTTCAACGGTTGCGGAGACGTCACCGACTTCGAGCATGGCGCTGGCTTCGGCGACCTGGTTCGATTCGACCTGAATATCTTTGACGACGGATTTACGGAAGCCGTCTTTTTCGACGGTGACGGTATAGGTGCCGACGGTGAGGTCGGGGAATACGTACGTACCAGCGCTAGATGCTGTGGCTGTTTTCGGGACGTTGGTGGCTTGATTCGTGACGATGACGCGAGCGTCTTCGATCGTCGCGCCGGACTTATCGGTTACGGTGACGCGAAGAGTGCCGTCGAGACGCTGAGCGTGAAGTGCGTGCGACGTGAACAGACAACACAACAACATAAATAACGTAAACCTGGTGAATCTCACCATAGGTGCCTCTCTCCTTAGGAAAGGAATTGCTGTGGGGGAGGGAACGGAGCCGACTAGAGACCTGAATCCCCGGGAAGTGACGGGTCCGTCCCAACCTTGTTGCTGAGAGAGAGGAAAGGCAGAAGAGATGCCAGAGGGACAAATTGGCATGTCATTTGTTGCTAAGTGTGCGATGAAGAGGTAAGTGAGGGAGGGGGTGGGAGATACTTTTGTGGCTTTTGGGCGGTGGGCGGTGGAATTTAGGAATTTGGGTAGGTGGCGGGACATTAAGGCTACAAATTTCTTGAGGGGATTTTATGAAATGGAAGCTTTCGGGAGATGGAGTAGGTGGTGGTGAGTATTGAACGTGGGGCGTGGAAGACGCGGATAGCGAGGTGAGCAAGTTTGTGGAGATTGGTGGCGAGGTGGTGCAGTAGGAGAAAGTCTGCTTGAAGTTGAAACCGGGCGGAGCGAGCCCCGCCCCTACAAAAGAACCGTTTGGGGGAGGGCTGCGGTGAATCCAAATTTAGGTGGATGTGTTGCACCTAAACCCCGCGATCTGGGAAGCGATCGCGGGTACAGGGTGGCGAACTACTGGAGTTTGGCGTATTCGGATTTGGCTTGGATGAGGATGGGGACGTCGGGGTCGGCGTCTTTCCAGAGTGCGAAGAAGTCCTGGTAGGCGGTGCGGGCTTTGGCGGTGTCGTTGGCGAGGAGGGCGGCGCGGGCGAGGCCGAGTTGGGAGAGAGGAATGACGATGCTGCCGCCAGCTAATCCTGGATGATCCAGAACTTTTTGGAATTGGGTCTGAGCTTGGGCAGGCTGTTTGGCCTGAAGGTAAGCGAGGCCGCGGATGTACGGTGCGTACAAGTTGTGGCCGGGGCTCGGACCGCTGAAGTCGTACTGCTCGACGGGAGCGAGCGTTTTAATTGCGACATCGGGATGTTTTTCGAACAGCGAAAGCGCTGCGCGCCCTGTGGGTAAATAAATGGATTGGATGCCGGTGTCTTCCGGATACTTCTTCGATATCTCTTGCGCGAGCCGGTTGAATTCCGCGGCCTGACCGCCGAGACCAAGCGCCACGAGAGCGACTCCGCGGCTGGAGCGATCATCGGAGGTGGCGATGGCTTCGCGCGCCGCGCGAGCAGCCTCGGCGGATTCGCCTGCGGATTGGAGGCGAAGTGCGAGCGCGGCCTGTGAGTACGCCGCGCGATCCCTGGCGTCGGAGTGGCGGGCCGCATCGGTGCTGCGGCGCGCCAAATCGACGGAAGCCTTCATCTTGCCCAAATAGGCTGCCGTAGCCGACTGAATTCCGAGCGATTGATCCTCGTAGCCCGCAATTTTTGAAAGTTTGGAGAGAGCGGTCTCCATGCCTGCTTGATTTTTCTCGATCAGGGCGACCGTGTACGCGTCGAGATACATGTAGGGAGCTTCGACGTTGCGAGATTCTGCTTCCTGAATTGTGGCTTTCGCTTCATCGAATTGATTTTGTATGACGAAGGCGTGAACCAGGTTGGCGTAGTTGACGCCGTCGGCCACCTGCCTCATCCCCTCGCGAATGGAAGCCAGAGTTTTGGGGAGATCACCGATTTGCGAGTAGATAACGGAGAGATTTGTTGAGGGACCTTCGTCATTGGGATAGGTACGAGCCCACGTTTCGTACGTGGTGCGAGCGGCTTCGAGGTTTCCACTGACGAAGTCGGCATAGTGGGAATCGATGTAGAGCTTTTCGCGTTCGCTGATGCGGTCGCGAAGCTGATAGGCCTTGGTCAGGGCTTCGACGGCTTTGTGATCTTCGCCGGTGTTGAAGTAATTGGTGCCGAGGCGTGCCCAGGCCATCGCGAAATTAGGATCAAGTTGGGTCGTGCGAACGAAGAGAGGGATGGCGGCAGCGAAGTTGCCGTGAACGATCATCGTCTTGTAAGCGAGAGAGTAGGCTTGCAGCGCTTCGAGCGAGGCGGTGGTGACATTTTCAGCGGGCACATCGTACTTTTGCACCGTCGAGAGGGATTCGCCGAGTTTGCCGCGCATTTGTGACGCGGCGTCGCTGAGAGACTTGAGGACTTGCTCTTTGCTGGCGGCGGTGACTTGCTGTTGGGCGAGGCGGTCGCCGGTGTGGCAGTTCACGGCGTCGATGCCGACGACGTATTGCGAGCCGAGGCTGGAGATGGAGCCTTCGATGGTGGCGGCGCTGCCGGTGCGCTGGCAAACCTGGCGGGCGAGTTCGCGTGTTAGGCGGACGTCCTTGGGTTGAGCCATCAGGGTCAGGGCTTGTGCGATTTTTTGATCGGAGAGGAGATTGAGGAAGGGAGATTGTTCAAGTTGGGAGGAGAGGCCTTGACGAAGTGTGCCGTCGAAGACGGGGTCACCGGTAGTGTTGGTGAAGTCGGAGAGGACGATGGTGTCTTTGTCGGTGAGTTTGGCGGCGTGGGTCGTGTGGAGGTAGAAGTATGTGGCGCCCGCGGCGACGAGGACGATGGCGGCGACGAAAACGAGGATGCGTGAGGCGCTTGAGGATTTTGGCGGTGCGATTTCACTCGCGTGGGGCGTTGTCGAACTGACGGACGAAGCTGACGGAGCGACTGGGCTCGCGGCGGCTGCGCTTGCGCTCGGGGTAGATGATGGCGCGGAGTGGCGGCCGCTGGATGGTTTGCTCGCGACTGCGGCGGATGGCAGACCGTCTTCTACGGCGGGAAGAATTGCGGAGCGACCGGAGTCGGTGTCGCGCTTGAGACGCTTGAGTTCGGAGCGCATTTCGGCGGCGCCCTGGTAGCGGAGGTCGCGATCTTTTTCGAGAGCGCGGTTGATGATGTCTTCGAGTTTGGCGGGGAGATCGGGATTGAGGCGGATCGGAGAGACGGGCGCGCGATTGAGGATGGATTCAAAGATCAGAGGACTGGTGTCCCCACGGAAGGGAAGAGAGCCGGTCGACATTTCGTAGAGGACGACGCCGAAGGAGAAGAGATCGCTGCGAGCGTCGACTTCTTTGCCGCGGACTTGTTCGGGGGACATGTAGGCGACGGTGCCGAGAGTGGTGCCGGGGCTGGTGAGGTGTTTTTCCTGCGGGCCTTGCGTCGCCGTCGGATCGGCAAGTGTTTCGCCGCTGGCGGCGATGGAGTCGGCCATTTTGGCGAGGCCGAAGTCGAGGATTTTTGCGGAGCCGCGTTTGGTGACGAAAATGTTGGCCGGCTTGATGTCGCGGTGGACCACGCCGGCGCGATGTGCGGCGTCGAGCGCGTCGGCGATTTCGATGCTGATTTCGAGGAGGCGTTCAAGTTCGAGCGGGCGTCCGGTGACGACGTGCTTGAGAGTGGAGCCGTCGAGAAATTCCATGGCGATGAAGGCGCGGCCGTTGTCATCGCCGATGTCGTAGATGGTGCAGATGTTGGGATGGTTGAGCGCGGAGGCGGCGCGGGCTTCACGCTTGAAGCGGTCGAGCGATTGCGGATCGTGGGCGAGATCGTCGGGGAGAAATTTGAGGGCGACGAAGCGGCCGAGACGCGTGTCTTCGGCTTTGTAGACGACGCCCATTCCGCCGCCGCCGAGTTTTTCGACGATGCGGTAGTGCGAGACTGTCTGGCCAATCAGGGAGGGGGATTCGGGCATTGGCGGGAGATTCTATTGGGTGAACGCGGATGCGTCAAATGCTCGGAGTAAAGCGGCTCGCCGTGAATGGCAGGTCTACTGCAGTTTGGCGTATTCGGATTTAGCTTGTTGGAGGATCGGGATGGAGGGGTCGGCGTCTTTCCAGATGGCGAAGAAATCCTGGTAGGCGGTGCGGGCTTTTGCTTTGTCTCCCGACAGGGCGCTGGCGCGTGCCAAGCCAAGGTGCGAGAACGCACCGGTCCAGCAATTCGAAACGAGGCCGCGGTGGTCGAGGATTTTTTGGAATTCGGCGGCAGCTGACGCTCCGTCTTTGGCGGCGAGGTAGGCTTCGCCTCGGGCGTACGCGGGAAGAATGCAGACAAAGTTGAGGCTGCCGATGCCTTCGCCCAATTCGTAGGATGCGGTTGGCTTGAGGAGTTCCACCGCCTTGGCACCGTTGCCGTGGGCGACTTCAATTTGTGCGCGAATCGTTGGAATCCAAACGTTTTGGATTATTGTGTTGACCGGAAAGTTGCGATTGAGGTCGTCAGCAATATTTTGCGCACGAGGCGAATCGCCCGAACGAGCCATCGAGAGCGCAGCAAGAATCTGCGCGTCACGACTTGCGGAAATTTTTGCGGATTCGGCGGAGAATTGCCGCGCTTGATCGTGGAAGCCGAACACGGAATCTCGGAGAGCCGCATCGGCGAGATAGAGCGCGGCCGCTTCTTTGGTGTCCGCGTGCACCGCGGAATCGGCGGCACGCCGCGAGAGAGAGCGGGCATCGCTCATGCGGCCGTTCCAAGCGGCAGTGTTGGAATGTTGATAGAGGAGGACGTCCTCCCATCCGGGTTTTCCGGTGGCGAGAGAGACTTCGCGATCCATCTTTGCGGTGTCACCGCGGACGAATGCGAGAGTGTAAAGGTTCTCGTGGAGGATCGGATCCTCGAGCTTGCGACTGAATGTTTCGTCGATGGTTGATTGAGCTTCGTCAAATTTGTTTACCGCGACATAGCTGGCAACGAGATTGAGGTAGTCGACGACGCTGGGGCTGCCGGCGATACCTGCCCGCTCCGCCTCGATGGCATCCTGGTAGCGGCCGGAAACCATATATTCGTTAGCCAGATTTCCGTGAGCGTTGGCGTCGTGCGGGTAAAGCTGAAGCCACTGCTTATAGTCCTCGGTGGCTTTGTCCAATTCACCGGTGGCGATGTCGTAATAGAGGGTGGTGATGTGAGAGCGCTCGCGTTCGGTTACACGGTCGCGAAGCTCGAAGGCTTTTTTTACGGCCGCGATAGCGAGATCGATCTGGTTGAGGTTGTAGTAGCTGGTAGCGAGAGAGGTGTAGGCCATCGCGAAATTGGGATCGAGTTCGGCGGCGCGCTTGAAGAA
>Ga0210393_10004800_pt1 | contig 10652 bp, 9 predicted proteins | sample IncBWC27OmetaG_FD_160068 | JGI IMG/M metagenome (GOLD analysis project Ga0210393, IMG submission 160068) | Forest soil microbial communities from Barre Woods Harvard Forest LTER site, Petersham, Massachusetts, United States - Inc-BW-C-27-O ...
TCTATCGCCGCTGGAAGGCCCGCCCAGCTCCTCCAGGATGACCGTGGCGGAGGCACTCGCGTTTCCCGCCGTCCAACTCTTCGTCGAGCGCGCGGCCGCAAGCCTGGAGGGCTTCGAACTTACTAACGCGGATGTCCCTATCGTCGCCAATATTTGTCGCAAGTTGGAAGGCATCCCGCTCGCAATTGAACTTGCGGCCACCCGCGTCGACGCCTTCGGAATACGAAAGCTATCAGACCTCCTCAACGATCGATTTCAATTGCTGAAGCAGGGGAGGCGAAGCGCTTTGCCGCGTCATCGAACCATGGCCGCGGCACTGGACTGGAGTTACGAGCTGCTGCGTGAGGACGAGCGTGTCATTTTGCGCCGCCTTTCCGTGTTCGCCGGCGCATTCACACTCGAGTCGGCATGTGCCGTCGCTGCCAGCGGCGCGATCGCTGATCCGAAGGTCATCGAGGGCGTGGCGAATTTGGTCGCGAAGTCGCTGGTCCTGGCGGACGTAAGTGGCGCCGTGGTGCAATACCGGCTGCTCGACACTACGCGCACTTATGCCGTGCAGAAGCTCGCCGAGAGTGGCGAGCTGGAAGCGCTTCTACGACTTCATGCCGAACATCACAGGGACCTATTCAAGCAGGCCGAAGCCGAATGGGAGGCGCGCCCTACCGCCGAGTGGCAGGCCGACTATGGGCACAAGATCGACGAGGTCCGCAGTGCTCTGAACTGGACGTATTCCGCAAGCGGCGATGCCTCGATTGGCGTAGCGCTAACAGTCGCTGCAATTCCTTTGTGGATGCACTTATCGCTGATGGACGAATGTTGCGCATGCGTCGAACGGGCGCTCGCAAGCGATTCCACCGAACGAATACGTGACGATTACGACGAGATGAAGCTTAATGCCGCACTTGGCGCGGCGCTGCTGTATTCGAGAGGTCCGCTGCCCGAAACAGACGTTGCCTGGACGAAAGCGCTTCGAATTGCAGAACACCTCGCCGACAGCAAATATCAGTTACGGGTGCTCTGGGGTCTATCCATTTATCGCGTCTATATCGGGGATTATCGAGCAGCACTTTGGTTCGCGAAAAGGTTTCAAGCCGTCGCAAACGAGAACGGCGACGCAGCCGATCGGCTGAGCTGTGATAGACTAATGGCGACCGCGCTGCACTATACGGGGGATCAGACGGGCGCGCGACGGCGCCTCGAGCGCATGCTCAGTCAATACGTTTCGCCCGCTCACCGATCGCATGTCGCCCGCTTCCAATTCGATCAGCCTGTGGCAGCGCGGAGTACGCTCTCGCATATCCTTTGGCTGCAGGGATTCCCCGATCAGGCGGTCCGCATGGCGCAAAGCGCTCTTGAGGCTGCCAGAGCCACCGACCATGCGCTCTCTCTGTATAATGCGCTAGGCCACGCGGCGTGTCCAATCGCTCTGTATGTTGGCGATTGGGTGGGGGCGCGACGCTTGCTCGCGATGCTCCTGGATCATTTGGAGAAGCACGGGCTAACCGTCTGGAACGCGTTAGGACTTTGTTTGCAGGGCACCCTGCTCGTCAAGCAGGGCGATATGAACGGGTTGCCGCTTCTTCGAAGCGCTCTGGACGACCTTCGTGAAATGAGGTTCGGGTTGCGATACTCAGCTTATCTCGGCACGTTGGCCCAAGGTTTGGGTGCTGCTGGGCGCATGAAGGAAGCGCGCGCCGCGATCGGGGAAGCGCTCGATTGGTCCGAACGCAGCGAAGAGCGCTGGTATTTGGCAGAATTGCTGCGCATCAATGGCGAACTCTTTCGATTGGAGGGGTCGGCTTCTGCGGCCCAGACTGCCGAGGACCAGTATCTGCAGGCACTCGAATGGGCGCGCCGGCAGCAAGCATTGTCATGGGAGCTGCGTGCCGCGACGAGCCTGGCCCAGCTCTGGCACCAACAAGGCAGGACCGCTGGCGCTGATGAACTTCTCTCTTCGGTCTACGGTCGGTTCCGCGAGGGGTTCGAGACTGTTGATTTGAAGTCTGCTCGCGCGTTGATCGATGATCTCCGCAAAACCCCGGCGTAGATTTTGATGATAGGGGCTTAACGAAGGCGCTTTTCGATGCCCGACGTCTAGTCGCGGGTGGTCTCGTACAAGAACCAGACCCGGCGTTCCGTCTCATCGATCCAGTTTTCCAACAAGCTGGCAGTTGCAACATCGCCGTGCTCATCGCAGAGCGAATGGGTTTCGCGCATGAGCTCGACAAGGCGCAAATTGTCGTCGCGCAGCTCGGCCAGCATGTCATCTGGCGTGACGTATTCGGCATCATTGTCCATAAGGCGCTGCCGGCGGCCTATGTCCCCGATCGAATGGATTGTGCGGCCTCCGATTTTGCGCGCGCGCTCGGCGATTGCATCTGTCATCGCAAAAATCTGGTCACCCTGTTCATCTAGCATTAAATGATAGTCTCGGAAGTGCAGGCCCGACATATGCCAGTGAAAGTTTTTGGTCTTGAGGTAGAGCGAAAAAACGTCGGCCAGCAGTATGGTGAGGGCGCCGCTAACGTCACGGACTGCGTTTGCGCCGAGATCGGACGGAGTTGCCAGCGGTGAATTGCGACGCTCCAGTGCCGTGCTCATCCCTACGTCTCCATTTTCGGTGCCGCCGTGCGACGGAACTCCGTCTGCTGTGTTGGGCAGACAAGGGATGAGCGTTTCGCAACCTCGTCTTGGTGCCCAAGGCGGAACGTTGGTCTAAGCCAACGATAACCCGTTCCCCGGCGGGGAGAAATTAAGGCTGGTAAAAATTAGTAAATGCCGCAACGTCTTGTTTGTGGTGACCGTGCGCCGGCCAAATTCAAAAATTTTACATCGTTTTACTTTCTCCGGAGCGGCTGAAACGCGACCGGCTTTGCGGCTATGGAAACGGTCCCGATGCCCGGATTCCGAGAGACCTCGTCTGCGTCAACCGGGACTAAACCGATGTGAATCGGGCTAAGATGGATGCAGTTCGCTTCGGTGGTGTCTGTCTGATTAGGAGTTCGCAACCCAAGAATGTGAGCTCTCAAGTCCGCAAGATCACTCTTTGGGTGCGGTCATGATTTTCATCTTCATCGTGTGAACGCCGCCTTCGGCAAGCTCCGGCAACTTGGCGAACCACGCTTGAACATACGGCTTGGCATTGTGGGCCTCAAAGTCCGACTCGTTGGCGAAGATTTCATAGAAGATGAAGTGGCCATTCGCCTCCCGGTCTTCTTGCAGGAAGTATCCGATCGTTTTTGGATCGCTCCGAACGAGCTTGATGAGCGGCAGCGTCGCAGCGCGCAGTTCGCTCTCCCTTCCTGGTTTGGCCCGGATCTCAGCGACAACCGAGAAGGCGTTGTCCGGTACACCGCTATATCCGGCTCGTAGACCGTCTTGCCCGTGCGATTGCGAGCAAGTCATTACAAGGGCGAATAATATCAAGCCGAAGGAACGCGTTTTGAAGAGTTGTGACATGCCTAATCTCCCACCGAAAATCGACGCTCAACCGGCGCTTTGGATTCGGCGACGCCGTTCGTAGGCCTGCTGGAATGCTTGCTTCACGGGGTCGAGCGCCTGAACGAACTCAAGCTGCTCGCCTTCAGGCCCCTTGCAGTAAATCAGCGCCCAGCCGTTCGACTTGCCTTGCGTAATCTTGTTGGTGTTGGCACTCATCGGCGCGGCCTTGCGCTGCCCTTCCGTTTCCACCGAAACGACACGGTTCGCCTTCACCTGAGTCATGCCACGGCGGGCGCATTCGGCCTCAAGATCGCTGATGAATTTCGCAAAATTCACGTCATCGCGAATGTAGAAGCAGATATGCATGGATCGGGGATAAGCCGGGCTCATATGGTCGCGCGGCTCCGCCCAACTATCTCCATTTCCCATGGGCTGCTCAGCCTCGCGATACTGCAAGAGCTCGATCACGAAATTATCGAATTGGACGAAGCGGACATCCAACCGTTGCGCGCCGCCTTTCAAGTCAGGCACTCCGATCGTACGAGGGTCGACTTTAAGCTCTCTCGCAATGATCTCCTGGTCGGTCATGAGTGTGTTATGGATCGGCGCGCCGTGAAAGTCGCCGTCGCGCATGACTTCATTGCCACCGAGAACCTCGGTGTAGAATTCGAAAGCGCGGTCCATATTCTGAACTGTAAGCCCGAAGTGCTGGGCTCCTTGAAGTCGCGCGCCCAAAGGGCCGTTGTCGCGATCATTGCTGGTCTGCTGCGCCGTTGCGGGCGAAGCCGAGGCAAGAAGCGACGAGGCAACTCCAGTGAGCGTGGCCACTCCGGCAGCACGGATGACTTCGCGGCGCTCGTGACTGATCGGCTCGATGCCTGTATTTGTCCTACTCATAACCGTACCTCCTTTTCGCTATTGAAGTGGCGAGCCAGCACAAGGTTATGGGCGACGGTGCTCCGATGCACCTTAAGTGATGTAAAGTCCGGTTAAGGCACTTGCGATAGAAGCGAAGCAGCCTGCGTTAAATGACAATTCTGAATCGCTTCGTCGCGTGGCTCCTCGCAATGTCGCGAGTTCTCCGAACCATATTGGAGACCACAGCTGACCATATCGGGCGCTAGCCTCGGAAAGGCCTATTCGAGCTTGTCGAAGACATCGCTAGAAGCGCGTCGGTTCAGGAGAATTCGTTATCGAGCGACTTCACATTCATTCCACGAACCTCGGTATCGGGCCGAGCTGCGGCGTGGCATGGTCAAGTTCGATGAATGTCTCGTCGACATAGCACCAGCCCCAACCCTCTGGCGGGTCGTAACCCTCGATAATCGGATGTCGGTTGGTCTGAAAATGCTTGGTGGCGTGCTTGCCGGGCGATTGGTCGCAACAACCGACGTGTCCGCATGAACGACAGATGCGCAGGTGTACCCACAAACTGCCGGTCTTCAAGCATTCCTCACAGCCTCGCGCACTCGGCGTAACGGTCTTAACGAATTCTTGATGGGAACAGGAACCCGACATCAGGCGTCTCCGTGCGGCGAACTAGCGACCTGCGCGTCAGTAAGCTCCCGTCAGAGCACGCGGAACCTCAACTGACCGGCCATATAGCGCCCCAATTCGAGCCAACGCCAACCTCTATGGCATCGGCTACGATGTAAAAGTTCGTAAATGTTGATGAACCAAAGGGGGAGGCGCGGGCCTCTTAGGGGTATTCGCTACCAAAAGGTCCCTAAACCTTCGAGGCTGCGACCGAAGGTATTGCTTTGGTGCCTGGACCTGCGCGCCTAATTCGGCCGCAGCATGCCAAGGCCATCGAGGATCATAAAGGATCGTCCGTGCCAGCGCGACCATATCGGCTTCCCGAGTCGCCACGATCGCCTCGGCCTGGTCAAAGCCGGTGATCAGTCCGACGGCAATGACAGGAATTCCGACGGCTGTTTTGACGGCCCGAGCCAATGGCACCTGATAGCTTGGCCCCACGGGAATCTGCTGAGCGGGATGGAGACCGCCGCTTGAAATATGGACGGCGTCGCAGCCGGCAGCTTCGAGCATCGCGGCAAAGGCGCAGGTTTGTTCGATGTTCCAGCCTCCCTCCACCCAGTCAGTGCCGGATATGCGTACGGTGACAGGCCTGTCGGGGATCGCCTGCCGAATAGCCTCGAATACCTCAAGCGGAAAACGCATGCGATTTTCCAAGGATCCGCCATACGTATCGTCACGTTGATTGGAAAGCGGTGATAGGAATTGATGCAGGAGGTAGCCGTGCGCGCAGTGAAGCTGTATCAGGTCGAGACCGATACGCCGGGCGCGTTTCGCCGATGATACGAATGCATCTCGTATGACTCGAAGTCTATCGCAATCGATCATCCGCGGCGACATCTGACCTTCGGCGTAAGGTATGGATGAAGGTGCTTCCGTCTGCCAGCCATTTGGCGCGCTTGATGTGATCTGACCCCCTCCAGACCAGGGCGCTTCAGTGGACGCTTTGCGGCCAGCGTGGTTCAATTGAATGCCGATTGGTATGCCGGACCACCTTCGGATTCGATCCAGCGTAGAACTCATCGCCATTTCGGTCTCACCGCTCCACAGGCCCACATCAGCCCAGGTGATGCGACCATCCGGGAGCACGGCTGTCGCCTCGACCGTCAGCAGAGCCGCTCCAGAGACGGAAAGGTGACCTAGGTGGATCAGGTGCCAGTCGTTCATGCAGCCATTCTCTGCCGAATATTGGCACATTGGCGCGATGACGATCCGGTTTGACAATTCGAGCGAGCCGACCCGAACAGGTTCAAAGAGGGCAGGACGACGCTTCATTGCGATTTTCCTCGGGTAGTAGGCGTTGTTCCGACTGAACTGCCAGGCGCGGTTGCTGCTGACGGGGCCGGTACCGTCCTTAGCGCAAAGGATTTCATTGAGAGCGACGGCGCCGAAGGCTTCCCTGGTTCATGGGGCGCCGACCTTTCCTCGAAAACGTCCAGTAGCTGAAGCCGACATAGGCCAGTATGACTGGTACGACTCCGGCGAATGCAAAAAACGAGGCCACCTGTGTCCGATGTTCGGATACTGCGTCCCAGATGCTCAGGACGCCAGGAATGGCGTACGGCCAGACACTCGCGCCGAGCCCACCCAACGACGCTAGGAACAGCAAGATCGCGCAAAGAAACGGCGCCTAATCGTGCTGCCCTGACCGCAGCGTCCCGACCCGAGCGGCTGCGGCAACGAGAGGAAGCGGCGCGAGCGACAACATGTGGGGGAGCGTGAACCACCGACGCCGGCAAGCGGAAGTTAAAGGTTGTAAAAAGGAAGAAAAGGCTCTCGTCGGACTTGTTCTCGAATTCTACAGTACAAACGGGTTAGTCTCGACGTTGTTCAATGCAAGCGAATTCGGTTAATCGTGCTCGTAGCCGCGAATTGAGGCGGTGGCCTGGCCTATCAGAATTCGGATAAAGCGCCGCGAATTGCCTGCGGGCCGCCTGCGTCAAGCTTTTACCTCTCTTTACTTGCTCATCCACAAGGGTTGGCCAACCTTGGCGCATCGAAGCGGCCCACTCAATCTAGATGGTAGAAGCGTGAGAGATGGCGGAAGCAACGGCGCCTGCAGTAGCCACACCAAATCTCTTTCAGACGGTCAATCCCGCGACTGGCGAGAAGGGACCGGTGTATCAAGGACGTACTGTCGACGAGGCGTTGTCGATTGCGGCCGATGTTCACCGGGCGCAAATTACCTGGCGTCGGACGGGCTTTAAAGAGCGCGCTCCTTTGATGAAGAAGGCAGCTAAGGTCATTCGCGACAATAGCATGCGGTACGCGAAGCTTATGACAGATGAAATGGGCAAGCCTATCACCGACGGCCTTGCCGAGCTTGAGAAATGTGCGTCGTGTTGTGAGTATTTTGCCGAGATTTCGGACAAATTTCTGAAGCCGGTGCCGCTCGATATGAGCGTTGGCTATTCGGGACCCGGCGCGCCACCCAAGGCTTTCGCGACTTTCAATCCCCTCGGCGTCATCCTCGCGATAATGCCATGGAATTTTCCGTTCTGGCAGGTCATCCGGTTCGCAGCGCCGCATCTGATGGCGGGGAACGGTGGCGTTTTGAAGCACGCTTTCAACGTGCCGGGATGTGCGTTGGCTCTGGAGGAGATCTTTAGGTTGGCGAAATTCCCCGTGGACCTCTTCCGAACTATGCTGCTTTTTGAGGCCGCTGATCGAGGATCCGCATATCGCCGCGGTAACGTTGACCGGCAGCGTCGCCGCCGGAAAGTCGGTCGCCGCGATCGCCGGCGCAGTAATGAAGAAGGGCGTGTACGAGCTCGGCGGCTCGGACGGTATATCGTGCTCGAAGACGCCGATCCCGTCGCTGCCGCCAAGATCTGCGTTCGTGGGCGCATGGTGAACAGCGGCCAGAGCTGCATCGCTGCCAAGCGACTTGTTGTGGTCGAAGGCGTAAGGCAGGCTTTTGAGCGCGCCCTGGTCGAGGAGATGCGGTGTTTCGAGATGAGTGATCCAAACGATCCGAAAACCGTTCTTGGGCCGATGGAAAGCGTGCATTTGCGGGATCAGATCGCAAATCAGGTCAGGCAAAGCATCGAAAATGGTACTCAAGTGCTTTTGGGCAGCGAGGCACCTAAGCGCGCGGGCGCTTGGTTTCCGGCAACGATTCTGACGAATGTTCTCCCAGGCCAAGCGGCGCATGATGAAGAACTGTTTGGGCCCGTTGCTGCGGTCATATCGGCCAAAGATGAGCCGGACGCGATTCGTATCGTGAATGCGAGCGAGTTCGGTCTGGGATCGGCCGTGATAACCGCCGATACGGCACGCGGCGAGCGCATCGCGAGCGAGGAATTGGATGCGGGAGCCGCGTTCGTAAATCAAAACGTTCGGTCGGATCCCCGGCTGCCATTCGGCGGCGTCAAGAATAGCGGCTACGGACGAGAGGTGTCGGAGTTCGGCATTCGAGAGTTCTGCAACATCAAGACGGTCCTCATCGAGGAACTGTAGGGGACCGCGGTTCAGGCTGGTGCCCGCGTTGACTATGAAGATGGCAGCAAAAGATCCCCACCAAATGAAGGAGCGTAGCTATGAAATCATACAAGAGCGTTGTGCGCTTGAGCCTCCTCCTGGCCGCGATGGTTGCGATCGGCCCGCCAGCTTCGGCTGCCCAACTGAAGGCCAAGACCGCAATCCTTGTCCATGGTGCGTTCGCGGACGGGTCGAGCTGGGAGAAGGTCATCCCGTACCTCGAAAAGGCCGGGCTCAAGGTTATTGCGGTTCAGAACCCTCTCGACTCGCTGGACAACGATGTCGCCACAACCAAGCGGGCAATCCGGAACGCGGAAGGTCCTGTCGTCCTGGTCGGCCATTCGTGGGCTGGGGCCGTCATCACCGAAGCGGGAAACGACGAAAAGGTCAAATCGCTCGTGTATGTCGCGGCCTACGCGCCAGACAAAGGCGAGTCGGTGCATAGCGCTTCTTCGAAATATCCAGATCCGGAAAGCCTGAAAACCTTCGTCAAGGACCCGGACGGCTACCTCACGATCAGCGAAGAGGGCATCAAGAAATATTTCGCGGCCGACCTTTCACCCGAAGAAAAGGCAATCGTAGCGGCAACGCAGGGACCGTTCCACATCAGGACCCTGACCGCTCCAATAAGCCAGGCCGCGTGGCGCGAGAAGCCGACCTTCATGGTCGTCGCGACGAAGGATGCGATCATTCCGCCGCAAATGGAAAGGGACCAAGTGAAGGCGGCCAAGGCTACGGCGATCGAGGTGCCGTCGAGTCACGTCGCGATGCTGTCGTTCCCGAAGGAGGTCGCTGAGCTGATCGTCAAGGCGGCGGAGTAACGTGCCGCAAGAGATGGTGCCGGCATGCACGACCGTCACTTTGGTCGCATGTCTTGAAACAACGGTCAACAAAAAGGAGTAGTATCATGGCAATCAAAACCATCGTTCTTGTGCATGGCGCTTTTGCCGACGGTTCTTGCTGGGCAAAGGTCATTCCGTTGCTCGCGAAGCGCGGCCTGAAGCCAATCGCCGTTCAAAATCCGCTCAGCTCGTTGGTGGACGATGTTACGGCTGCTCACCGGGTCATTCGGATGCAGGAAGGTCCGGTTCTTCTGGTCGGTCACTCCTGGGGTGGCGCAGTCATTACGGAGGCCGGCAACCATCCTCAGGTGAAAGGGCTTGTCTATATCGCGGCCGGCGCGCCGGATAGCGGTCAGTCGTTCGCCGACTGGTGGAAGGACTATACGCCCGCCCCAGGTGCGGCCGAAATCAAACCGTACGGCGAGGGCTATGTTGCATTGACCCCCGAGGGGGTCCGGAAGCATTTCGTGCAGGACATCCCGTCGGACGAGGCCGATATCGTGTACGCGACCCAGGGCCCGCTGGCAGTGAAGTGCTTCGGCGACAAGATCACGGCGGCGGCGTGGCGCTCCAGACCAAACTGGTACATCGTCGCAGCGCAAGATCAGACCATTCCTCCTAGTGTTGAGCGCGACTCCGCTAGCCGAATGGACGCCGAGACTCTCGTGCTGGAAAGCTCACATGTGCCGATGCTTTCGCAACCCGATGTCGTTGCGGAATTCATCGCCAAAGCGGCGTCGTCTCTCTAGACTCATGAGTATCGGCGAGCCTCGGGACTAAATCAAAGCCGCCTTTTGGAGGCTCTTCTCCGGTGCAAGCGGACTTCCGCTTCTGGCCCCTCGCGTCTCTTGCTGCGGCTGCACGAAAATAGTCATTGTCGGAGCGAAGCGGACATGACCGAGGTTTATGAGTACGCGCCCTTAGAATGACCCGCCATCGGGCTCAATTAAATGGGCATAACGGCTCGCAAGATTTCGCAATCTGTAAATTACCTAGTGTGAAGCGCCGCTATGGATCAGGACGGCTTACGATCGATCGGCAGCGGCGCCTGTTCGGCCACAAGGCCTCTCTTTTCGCAACGCGTACCAGAAATCAGCGGGAATGTTGGTCTTGAGCGCCGCGTGATCTTCAGAGATTCGCTCCGGTTTGCTGGCCCCGGGAATAACCGCGGCCGAAGCCGGGTGCGCCAGAGAGAACTGCAGCGCCGCTGCCTTGATCGGTATCTTGTAGTCTGCGCAGAGGTCGGAAATCTTCTCCACCTTCGCTGCGATCGCGGGCGGCACCGCTCCGTATTCGAAGTGATGGCCGCCTGCGAGCACGCCGGAGCTATAAGGGCCGCCAATCACGATATCG
>Ga0210393_10004801_pt1 | contig 10652 bp, 6 predicted proteins | sample IncBWC27OmetaG_FD_160068 | JGI IMG/M metagenome (GOLD analysis project Ga0210393, IMG submission 160068) | Forest soil microbial communities from Barre Woods Harvard Forest LTER site, Petersham, Massachusetts, United States - Inc-BW-C-27-O ...
GTCCAGTGCCATCGACGATCTCTACAGTGCGGAGGACAAGCTCCTGCAATCGCAACGGGTGATTCCCTTGCTGCATGTGCGGACGACGTACGGCGTCTCTGGCGGCGTGAAGAACTGGACGACGGCCCCTGACGCGACCTGGCGTTTGCCCAACGTCTGGCTGGCTGAGAAACCATGATCTTCCGGCGAAAACTGCTGGCTGTGTTCGCACTCACCGTCCTGGTGTCAGTCGCGGCGGTTGCCTGGAGTATTTCGTCGCTAACGCGCAAGGCCTTCGAAAAAGCAAATGAAGAGCGCACTGCCGCTTCGGTCGCGCAATTCCGCCGCGAGTTTAATCGTCGAGGGGAAGAGGTCACGCATCGAGTTGAGACCGTCGCAGCGAGTGAAGGTGCTATTCGGATGGCTCTCGCACTGAGCCACGGTTCTGTTGACTATGGCGCGTATCTCAACGAAGCCAAAATAATTGCTGACAATCAACAGCTGGATTTTCTGGAGTTCATCGACAGCCAGGCCACCGTCATTTCTTCCGCTCAATGGCCGGCCAAGTTCGGCTACAAAGAAACTCTCAGGCTTATATCTGCTATTCCGAAAAATGCTTTCTTGAAACAAGAGGAACTGCCGGACAGCGCGGCATTGGGACTGTTTGCAGTGCGAGAGGTAAACCTGGGAGAGAAGCCGCTTTTCGTCGTCGGTGGCCGCCGAATTGACAGGGACTTTCTCGCCAGCCTGGAGCTTCCGGCCGGGATGCGAGCCATGTTTTATGAGAATCTGGGAAACGGCTTTTCTCCCGAATTCTTGATTGACAGGTCAGGCACGGTCCAGCGCCCAGACCGAATCGCGCCCATGATTCAGCAACTTCGGCAACAGCAACGGGAGACCACAACGCTGGTACATTGGTCCTCCAATCCTGCCGATGACGAAACCGTCGACGCCATCCCGCTCGCTGCACGCGACGGCCACCTGCTCGGTGTGCTGCTGATTGGCAACTCACGTCGCCCGTATGTGGAGCTTCGCCAACAAATCCGCTCGGCGGCATTGTTGTCCGGAGGTGCTGGCATCTTGCTGGCCGTCCTGCTCAGTGGATGGGCGGCGGCCCGGGTCACGCGCCCGGTAGAACAACTTGCTCGAGCCGCCCGGGAAGTCGCTTCCGGCAACTGGAATGCACGAGTGGCCATCACTTCCTCAGACGAACTCGGTGAGTTGGCGGAAACATTCAACCGCATGACTCGCGAACTGCTAGCTCAAAGAGAACATCTGGTGCAGGCGGAACGCGTTGCCGCCTGGCGCGAGTTGGCTCGCCGCCTCGCACACGAATTGAAAAATCCACTTTTTCCTTTGCAATTGACCGTCGAGAACCTGCTGCGGGCACGGCAGCAGAGTCCTCAACAGTTCGAAGAGATTTTCCAGGAAAGCTCCTCCACTTTGCTGGCTGAGATCGCGAATCTCAAGAGCATCATCTCGCGGTTCAGCGAGTTCTCCAGGATGCCACCGCCACAGTTCCAGCAGATACAACTCAACGACTTTGTGCAGAATGTAGCTCGGTTGTTTCAGGCGCAACTGTCCGCTCCAGAGCGCGCGCCCATTGCATGTAAACTCGAATTAGCCGAACCCATGGAGCCAGTCGCCGCCGATCCCGACTTGTTGCACCGTGCGCTTTCAAATCTGGTTCTGAATGCGATGGATGCAATGCCGCAGGGCGGCACGCTCACGCTTCGTACACGTCAGGTCGGCGATCTTAGCTACGTCGAAGTCTCGGATACGGGAGCCGGGCTAACACCAGAAGAGTGCGAGCGCTTGTTCACTCCTTATTACACCAGCAAGCCGCATGGCACGGGGCTCGGGCTTGCCATCGTGCAATCGGTGATCAGCGATCACGGGGGCAGAATTAGTGTTCGAACCGAGCCAGGACACGGGACGACATTCGTTATTGAGCTGCCGCGGAACTCAGATAAGCTGCAACCAGCCGATCAGTCAGATGCGAAAACCGTGAGGATCAACTAGTGGCGCAGAAAGCAAATCTGCTGATCGTGGACGATGAGCCCAACACCCTAGCCTCGCTTTCACGTGCCTTTCGCCTGGCCGGGCACGAAGCGACAGTTTGCGACAACGCACTGAAGGCCCTCGAATTTGCCCGGACACAGAACTTCGATCTGATCTTCTCCGACGTGGTCATGCCCGGCAAGGACGGGCTCTCTTTTCTGGAAGACCTCAAATCGCAAGGAATCACAGTGCCGGTGGTCATGATGTCGGGCCAGGCGCACATCGAAATGGCGGTTCGCGCTACCCGGCTTGGGGCTCTCGACTTTGTGGAAAAGCCGGTCTCGACGGAAAAGCTGCTGTTGACGGTAGAGCACGTTCTAAAGCTTCGGCGTCTGGAATCGGAAAACCGGCAGCTTCGACAACGCCTGGGAAAACACGAAATCGTTTGGACCTCCGAGGTCATGCGGAAAGTCATGGCCCAGGTTGAGCGCGTGGCGGCAAGTGAGTCGCGAGTTTGTATTCTGGGAGAAACCGGCACTGGAAAAGAGCTGGTTGCCCGCACCCTGCATGAGCGCAGCCCGCGATCCTCGGGCCCTTTCGTCACTCTAAACTGCGCAGCGGTCCCGGCTGAACTGATTGAGTCGGAACTCTTCGGACACGAGAAGGGATCGTTTACCGGAGCTGCCTCACGTCATGCTGGAAAGTTCGAACAAGCGGAACACGGCTCAATCTTCCTGGACGAAATCGGCGATATGCCTCTATCCATGCAAGCCAAGCTGCTGCGAGTGCTCGAGGAAGGTGAAGTGGAGCGCGTCGGCGGAGACAAACGCATTTCCGTCGACGTGCGCGTTCTGGTCGCAACCCATAGAAACTTGGAGAGTCTGGTGCGCGAGGGTAAATTTCGTCAGGACCTTTTTCACCGCGTGTATGTGTTCCCATTGGCACTGCCTCCTCTACGCGAACGACGGGAGGACATTCCGGCCTTGGTGGAACACTTCGCCCGGCAGGTCTGTGCTCAAAATAGCTGGAAGCCGATCCCCTTCTCTCCAGACGCGATTGAAGCGCTGGCGGACTATCCGTGGCCGGGCAACGTGCGCGAACTGCGAAATGTTGTGGAGCGGTTGATGCTGTTGGCGACCGAAGGCGAGGTAACGCTGGAGACGGTTCGCTCCGCGCTGCCTTCTGGTCCGTCCGCGCTCCTATCCTCAGGAACAAGCTCAGGAAACTTGGCCGAGCGCGTGCAGAGCTTCGAGCGGGAAGCGATCCTCGCCGAGCTTAAGCGGAGCAACTACCACATCACCAATGCAGCCAAGTCACTGGGCCTGGAGCGCAGTCATCTCTACAAGAAAGCGGAGCAACTTGGAATCGATATTCAGAAACAGCGTCGCGAAGACGAGTCGGATTCCTAGGAACAACAACGAGCCATTTTCCAGAGCCTCACTTTGATTTATGCTTTCCCATTTGGACATTTCAATCGGAGGGCTGTGTGATTCACTTATTGCGTCGCATGCTGATTTTGTTCGCTAGCGTTAGCCTCTTACCCCTCGCCGTTGGCCAGGCACAGCAGTTTCCGGAGAGCATGTTTCAGGAAATGCGCTGGCGGATGATCGGGCCTTTTCGTGGCGGCCGGACCCGAGCAGCCACCGGCGTACCAGGCCAGCCCAATCTTTTTTACATCGGTGCGGTCAATGGTGGCGTGTGGAAGTCCGACGACTATGGCCGCATCTGGACACCCATTTTTGATCAACAGCCCACGCAGTCAATCGGCGCGATCGCAGTAGCTCCATTGGATCCCAATATCATTTATGTCGCGAGCGGTGAAGGGCTGCACCGTCCTGACCTTTCGGTTGGCAATGGAATCTACAAATCAACAGATGCGGGCAAGACGTGGACCCATCTCGGATTGCGTGACGGACAACAGATTCCCGCGCTCGTAGTCGACCGGCGCGACCCGAATCGGCTGTACGCCGCAGTGCTCGGACATCCCTACGGTCCAAACGAGGAGCGAGGCATCTTTCGCTCGACCGACGGTGGGAAGACTTGGCTGAATGTCCTTTCCGTCGACGAGAATACCGGTGGTTCCGACATTGAAATGGATCCTTCGAATCCTGATGTGCTCTATGCGTCTCTGTGGGAAGTCCGCGAAGGACCGTGGGAGGACAATAACGAGTTTCAGGGAACCAGCGGAGGCCTTTTCAAGTCTACGGATGGCGGCAATACCTGGCATCCGTTGACTAAAGGTCTGCCGAACAAGCTCACGCAAATCAATGTAGCGATCGCCGCGAGTCAGCCCAGCCGGCTCTATGCGACGGTGGCAACGACTGAACGCGGAGAATACGGCTCTGGCGCGGGCTTGGGTGTGTACCGCTCGGATGACGCCGGTGAAAACTGGCACGTGGCGACAACTGATCCGCGTCCCGCCATGCGCATCGGCGGCGGCGATCTTCCCGTGCCCAAGGTGGATCCCAAGAATCCGGACGTGGTGTACAGCGTCAGTATTGTGACCGTGCGATCTATCGATGGTGGCAAAACGTGGACGAGCCTTCGCGGCTCACCAGGCGGCGATGACTATCAGAATCTCTGGATCAATCCCAATGACCCAAACATTATTCTTGTGGTCAGCGATCAGGGTGCAATTGTTACCGTGAATGGCGGCGAGACATGGAGTTCGTGGTACAACCAGCCGACGGCCCAACTCTATCACGTGGGAGTCACTAACACTTTTCCCTATCAGGTTTGCGCCGGGCAGCAGGAAAGCGGTTCAGTCTGCATTTCGAGCCGTGGCAACGACGGCGAAATCACCCTCCGCGACTGGCGTCCCGTTGCGACAATCGAGTACGGTTACGTTGCGCCCGATCCACTCGATCCCGACATTATTTTTGGCGGCGGAAGGAACGAGGTGTCGAAATATCACTGGTCTACCGGGCAGGTGCAGAACGTAACCCCGATCCCCGTGCTGGCTGGAAAGTACCGAGTTGATCGCACGGAGCCCACACTCTTCTCGCCGATCGATCCTCACATTCTTTATTTTTCATCGAACGTCCTGTTCAAGACCACGGACGGCGGACAATCCTGGCAAGCCATCAGCCCCGATCTCACGCGGGAGAATCCAGGTGTACCACCAAGCGTGGGCACACTTGCCGAAAAAAATCCCGATGCGGGGAAGCAACGAGGAGTGATCTACGCGCTCGCTCCCTCCTTCAAGAACGTAAACACTCTGTGGGCGGGGACCGACGACGGCTTGATCTGGATCACGCGAGACGGCGGAAAGAATTGGAGCAACATTACGCCGCCGGAGTTGACCGCGTGGAGCAAGGTGACGCAGATCGAGGCTTCCCATTTCGACGACCAATCCGCATACGCGTCCGTAAGCCGCTTCCGCATCGATGACCTGCATCCTTATATCTACCGAACCCACGATAGCGGCAAGACATGGAAGCTGATTTCGGGAAGTTTGCCGGCGGATGCCCCGGTCGACACTGTGCGCGAAGATCCGGTTCGCAAGGGCTTGCTGTTTGCGGGCACGGAAAGCAGCGTCTGGGTTTCGTTTGACGACGGCGATCACTGGCAATCCCTGCAATTGAATCTGCCACACACATCGATGCGCGACTTGTGGATTCATGACAGCGATCTGATCGTCGCCACTCACGGCCGATCGTTCTGGATCCTCGATGACATCACGCCCTTGCGGCAACTGGCCGACGCGACGGCTAATTCGGACGCCTATCTTTTCAAGCCTGAACCGGCTTACCGCGTCCGGCGCAGCACGAATCCTGACACTCCGATTCAGCCCGATGAACCGCTTGGGGAGAATCCTCCCGACGGCGCGATTCTCGATTACTTTCTTGCGCAGCCTGGTTCCGGCGTGGTCACGCTTGAGATCGTCGATGCGCAAGGAAAACTGGTGCGCCGCTATTCCAGCGCGGACAAGCCGGAGATGAGTCAGGAAGAACTGGAGAAGCACCTGATTCCGCTGTACTGGATCCGCATGCCGAAGATTCTTGCAGCAAGCGCCGGCATGCATCGCTGGGTGTGGGACCTGCACTATCCGTCGCCCGCGTCGCCGCGGCACGAGTATCCGATCTCGGCGGTTCCCCACGATACTCCTAGGTCACCCCTTGGCCCGCTCGCGGTGCCCGGGGAATATACCGCGCGCCTCACTGTGAACGGACACACTTCTACGGCGCCGCTCACAATAAAGATTGATCCGCGCGTGAATATGGCACAAGCGGGTCTTGAACAACAATTCAATCTGGAATTGCGTCTCGCATCTGAGTTGACTGCGAGTACGGAAGCCTCGACACAGGCGCGTTCTCTACTCGATCAACTCCACAAGATTGCGACTCAGCCCGGTGGCAAGCTCGCGGAATCGATTAAAGCGCTCGATGAGAAAGTAGGAACAGTTTTGCGAGGACGGACGCCGGCGGTCGCCGGTGCTGCGCCGGAGCCAACGCTCTCACGTGAGAACACCGCTGTAGGCACGCTCTATGGCAGTGTGGGACAATCCGACGCGGCGCCGACCGCAGCCCAGGTCAACGCGGCAGCGGATGCCGAACACAACCTCTCTGCGGTGATGAAGCGATGGGAGGAAATCAAGAAAACCGATCTCGCAGCGCTGAATCGCCAACTGCGAGGCGCCAATCTACCCGAGATTAATCTCGAATCGAACGCTCAAGCGGATGAAACCCAGGCAAATATGGAGTAGTCATGTGTCTTGATACCCAGCGGCTCACTCTGCGATCAGGAGATTTTCCGCAAACGGCCATTCCTCATCTATCCACTGGGCGTCAACGCGGAAGCCTGCACTCGCGGCGATGCCAGATATCTCGCCGAGAGAATACTTGTGACTACTCTCGGTCCAGATGGTTTCGCCTTCAAGAAACGTGACTGACAGATCTGCTGTGGGTATGGCAACGGTTTGTTTTTGCAGTGAACGAATGTGCATTTCCATGCTGCCCACGGCCTGATTGAACCTTGCGACGTGCTCGAACTGCGGGATTATGAAGTCGGCATCGAGCTCACGATTGATTCGCGCCAGTAAATTCAGATTGAAGGCCGCCGTTACGCCCAGCGGATCATCATACGCATCGAGTAGTTGGTGAATCGGTTTCATCAAGTCGGTGCCCAACAGCAGCGCATCGCCGCTTTGGAGAATCGCGCGCATCTGGCACAGGAACTTTACGTCTGCGGGGTGCTCGAAATTGCCAATCGTGCTACCCAGAAAGAGCACCAGCAACTGCTCTCTTTTTTGACGTCGTGCCGCGACTTCCAACAATCCATCAAGATACTCACGCTCGAAGCCGACGATGCTGACCGAATCAATGTCTCCGAGTTCACGCTCGCACATGTTGAGCGCCGTCCGCGAAATCTCAATGGGGCAATACGAAACATGCTGGTGTTTACTCAGTGCCTCGAGCATCCAGCGCGTTTTCTTGCCGCTGCCGCTGCCCAGTTCCGCCACTGTTGTCGGCGGCGTGAGTCTGGCCACGATGTCCTCTGAATACCGTCGCAGAAGACGCTCATCGGCACGAGTCAAACCGTATTCCGGAAGGACGCTGATGACCTCGAACAGCGCGGAGCCAACGCTGTCGTACAAGTATTTCGAAGGCAGTTCTTTCTGTCCGGACTTGGTCAGACCGAGACGCACATCGGTGATGAGTGCGGAATTGGTGTCGGTAGTAAAGGCCTGGGTCAGCATGCTGTCCTCCGAAATCGATCAGTTGCTTACGCAGCGAAATCCCGCGTAAACATACTGGTAATGCGGCTGGAACCAGTTGCGAAACGAGCGGCGCAACATGCAAGCGGCAGTGCGTGCCGAAGCGCCTTTCATCACATAGTGTTTGCCGTCAAAAAAATCGGCGGAGTAGCCGGGATAAAACGAAAATCGCTGGAAGCCAGGAAAGGGCTCGAACTGGCTCGACGTCCACTCCCACCCGTTGCCCAACAGATCGCCAACGCCGAAGAAACTATGGCCCTCCGAGAAAGCTCCAACCGGCGTTGGATCCCAGCTATGGAAATCGAAATTGCCTTTGCTCGCATTCGGAGCCTCGGCGCCCCAGGGGAAAGGTCTCTCCGCATCGTTTCCTGTTGCATAAGCCGCCCGATGCCACTGCGCTTCGGTGGGCAGCGACTTCCCTGCCCACCGAGCGTAGGCACTGGCTTCCGCGTGGCTCACGTACACGGGCCAATCCAGCGGCAATGGAACTTCGTCAAACATCGTCCGGTAGTACCAGCGGTCATCGGTCCGCATCCAAAATATCGGGTGGCGAATATCCTGAGCGGCTCGCCAATGCCAATTCTCTTCCGTCCAGCAGGCTGGATTCTCGTATCCCCCTGCGGCTACAAAATCGAGGAATTGACCGTTTGTTACTTTGTATTTGTCGATTGCGAATGCCGTGACGTCAACATTCTGCGCGTCGTATTCGTTGTCCCAACCGAAAGCGTTTTTGTCCCTGCGCGAGAGTCCAAGCGTTACCTGGCCGGCGGGAATTTCTATCATTCGGGGATCAATTGGAGGAACAATCAGCTCAGGCTTGCGCCGTCTTCGAACTTTGCGGTTAAGCGGCAACTGGTGCAGCATGTAGGACAAGGTTTCGCCATGCATGAGTCGATGCTCGATTGCGACGTTGAGCAATGTCTTGGCGGTGAAATCCGCTCCCACTGGATTGGAATCCCAGTCAGCGGATTCTAGTTCCGCCAGACCTCCATCGATGCCATCCCGGACTCGACTGACATAGTGGCGAGCGTCGGCGACGGAAGGCCAATCGATAGGTTGGTCGGACGGAAGCGCCCCATTTACCGGATCAATTCCGAAGGCAAATAACTTGTCGAAACTGGGATGGAAAGCCTTCAGTGCCAGAACCCGCTCTCGCAAAAGATTCCAATCGAATGCTTCCAAATGACCAAGATAAAAAATGATCCTGTGCCTTTCCGGAATCGGCCGCTCGTATAGAGAGTCGGGCCTGACAATGTCAAAAATCTCGTCGGTTCGAGCCCGAGCTTCGGACAAACGCTCAAGCAGTTGGTGCCGAACTTCGACTTTTCTCTGAGCGACGGGCATGTTTGCCTCCAAAGTCGACTACGTGCACTTCGCGCGCCGAAAGGTCTGCTGCGGCACGCTTGGTTCCAATCAACAGCAGCGCGGGGATATCCCGTAGCTGATTCTGTCTAGATGGGTTACCGGAACCCCTGTCACGAAGCGCGCTGGGAAGTCCTGGGCGGGACCTAACATTTCGTCCCGCAATCCGGTAAATTCGCCTCATCCTTAGATGCCCTACGGCTCGAGTTGGTACAATGATTTTCCGGTCGTGGCGATGCTATCCACAGCGCCCCAAAAATGAGTCAGATACGGGTCGACATCGTCATCAGGAGTCTGCCATGAACGTCGAGAACATCGCCTCCGGCCCTTGGCCGGAATTGCCGCTCGAAGCATGGAGGGACACCTACGCAACCCTCCATATGTGGACGCAAATCGTAGGCAAAGTCCGGCTGGCGCTCAGCCCCAAGCTCAATCATTGGTGGGAAGTGCCGCTCTACGTCACTTCGCGGGGGTTAACGACTTCCCCCATCCCGTATGACGGTGGGATCTTCGAGATTCAGTTCGATTTCATTCATCACAGGCTCGTCATTCATACGAACTGGGACTTAGAGAGAGTAATGGCGTTATCGCCGCGGTCGGTTGCCGATTTTTACCGAGAGTTCATGGAATGCCTGGCAGCGTTAGGGATCCAAGTGAAGATCTGGAAGATGCCGTGCGAAGTTCCCAACCCGATCCCTTTTGACCGGGATACCGAACATGCTTCCTACGACCCTGAATACGCAAACCGCTTCTGGCGGATCCTCGTAAGTACGGATGAAATCTTTAAGGAGTTTCGGGCGCGCTTCATCGGCAAGAGCAGCCCCGTACATTTCTTCTGGGGCAGCTTCGATCTGGCGGTGACGCGCTTCTCAGGCCGCCGCGCCCCGCCGAGGGAAGGCGCCGATTCAATTACGCGGGAGGCGTATTCACATGAGGTGATCAGCGCCGGTTTCTGGCCCGGCGGCGGCGATATAAAGGGTGCCGCATTTTACGCTTACGCCGCTCCGGAGCCAGCGGGTTTTGCGCAGGCTCATGTCCGGCCGGAAGTGGCTTTTTATCATTCCCAGATGCACGAATTCTTTCTGATGTACGACCTTGTGCGCCGAGCCCCATCGCCAAAAACCGCGCTCATGGAATTCTTGGAGAGCACCTACGACGCTGGGGCGAGCTTGGGGAACTGGAATCGCGAGGAACTTGAAAGGCCGGCCGCTTGAACTTTACCCACCTCTCAGACTAGTTCTGCCCGCTCTGAACATCCAGCGTGCGGACCAGCCACGGGATAATGACCTGCTTGAAAATAAGGGGATCAGGCCATACTCCGACTTGTCGACCCAGGTGGCCGCCCTGTGGATTGATCCACGCATTCTTGGGAACGTCACCTTTGCTGAGCAGGAGGTAAATGTCTGAGATTGGCACTTGGCTGTCCAGCACTCCGCCGATGACCAACATCGGCGTGGTGGGTTTGCCGAGAAGTCCTTGTTTTACCAGAGACATTTTGGCGAGGCCTGCCGCCAACTCGTCCATGGTTGTGACGCCATTGAAAATACTCATCAGCGCCGGCACTTGATCGAACAGGTACTCTCTGTTCGCTAGA
>Ga0210393_10004803_pt1 | contig 10651 bp, 11 predicted proteins | sample IncBWC27OmetaG_FD_160068 | JGI IMG/M metagenome (GOLD analysis project Ga0210393, IMG submission 160068) | Forest soil microbial communities from Barre Woods Harvard Forest LTER site, Petersham, Massachusetts, United States - Inc-BW-C-27-O ...
CATCAGGCTTGCGCCCATTGTGCAATATTCCCCACTGCTGCCTCCCGTAGGAGTCTGGGCCGTATCTCAGTCCCAGTGTGGCCGGACACCCTCTCAGGCCGGCTACCCGTCGTCGCCTTGGTAGGCCGTCACCCCACCAACAAGCTGATAGGCCGCGGGCCCATCCCACACCGCAAAAGCTTTCCACCACAAGGCATGCGCCTTTTGGTCCTATCCGGTATTAGACCCAGTTTCCCAGGCTTATCCCGAAGTGCAGGGCAGATTACCCACGTGTTACTCACCCGTTCGCCACTCGAGTATCTCCGAAGAGACCTTTCCGTTCGACTTGCATGTGTTAAGCACGCCGCCAGCGTTCGTCCTGAGCCAGGATCAAACTCTCCAAACAAAAACCCCTCGATAACGAGGTGAATTTAAAATCAGAGATACCTGACAAGACGCCAATATCTGGCATCAAAAAACGACCATACCCACACACGGGGGGTGCAAAGTATGGTCAAAAAACAACAACAAATTTAATAACCACCAAACACACTATTGAGTTCTCAAACAACACTCATGCTTGTTTCCGCCCGCTTCGGGGCAACCCTACCAGCTTAATATAAGTCCGGCAGAGGAGTCAAGCCCCGGTTTCGATCAGCTTCATGTAGTGACCGCGCCTGTTGGGCATTACCTTCGCGCTACTCTACCCGTTCGATCTCGGCTCCCAAAATGGCCAGGTTCTCCACGAATAACGGGTAGCCACGGTCGATGTGGAAGACGTCGTGGACCTCGGTGTCGCCGTCGGCGACCAGCCCCGCGAGCACCAGGCCGGCGCCGGCCCGGATGTCCGAACACCACACCGGGGCGCTGGAAAGTTGTGGCAGACCGCGCACTACGGCGTGGTGGCCGTCGGTGCGGGCATCTGCGCCGAGTCGGATCATCTCTTCGACGAATCGGAAGCGCGCTTCGAACACATTCTCCGTGATCATCGACGTGCCGTCGGCGATCGATGCCAGAGCGATCGCCATCGGCTGCAAATCGGTCGGGAAACCAGGGAACGGCAACGTCGCAACGTTGGCTGCCTTCGGACGCTCGTACTGGGTCACGCGGAAGCTGCTGTCCGTCTGCGTGACCGTGGCGCCCGCGTCGTGCAATTTGTGCAGCACCACCTGAAGATGTGCCGGATCAACACCCGTCACCGATATGTCCCCACGAGTCACGGCAGCGGCGATGCCCCACGTGGCGGCAACGATGCGGTCCCCGATCACCCGATGCTCGGTGGGGTAAAGCTGGGGAACGCCGGTGATGGTCATCGTCGGCGAGCCTGCACCTTCGACCTGCGCGCCCATCTGGTTCAACATCGTGCACAGATCGACCACGTCGGGTTCCCGCGCCGCATTGTGAATCGTGGTGACACCCTCGGCCACGACAGCGGCCATCAGGATGTTCTCGGTAGCCCCCACTGAGGGAAACTCCAACTGAATCTCCGCGCCACGCAGCGTGTCAGCCTGCGCAACCACGCATCCGTGCTCGATATTGCACTGGGCGCCCAGCTGCCGTAGGCCCGCCTGATGCATATCCAGCGGACGCGATCCGATCGCATCACCACCGGGCAATGCGACCCTGGCGCGCTTGCATCGGCCGACCAGTGGCCCCAGCACGCAGACCGAGGCCCGAAACTGGCGCACCGCTGCGAAGTCGGCGTCGTACTTGGGTTCGTCGGGTGAGGTGATTCGCGCGACGTCGCCGTCGAGTTCGACGGTGGCGCCCAAACCACGCAACACCTCCGCCATCAGCGGCACGTCGAGGATGTCGGGGCAGTTGGTGATCGTGCTGGTGCCTTCGGCCAGCAATGTCGCGGCCATGAGCTTGAGCACGCTGTTCTTGGCGCCTCCTACAGCGACTTCCCCTGACAACCGGTTGCCGCCGGTCACCACGAATCGCTCGGACACCCGCGTCAGTCTAGTGAAGCGGTTTCGGCTTGTCAGTCAGGCCAAGGCAGTCAGCCGGTACCGTTTTCTCATGGCAATACACCTGACCCGCATCTATACACGAACCGGCGACGACGGAACCACGGGATTGAGCGACTTCTCGCGGGTCTCGAAAAACGACCCACGGCTGGTGGCGTACGCGGATTGCGACGAGGCCAACTCCGCGATTGGCGTCGCGATCGCCCTGGGTCAGCCGGACCAGGAAATCGCGGGCGTCTTGCGCCAGATCCAGAACGACCTGTTCGACGCCGGCGCCGATCTGTCTACCCCGGTAGTGGAAAACCCCGAATATCCTCCGTTACGGGTCACCCAGGCCTACATCGATCGACTCGAACGATGGTGCGACACATATAACGAGCCGTTGCCAGCACTGAACTCCTTTGTGCTACCAGGTGGTTCGCCGTTATCAGCGTTGCTGCACGTTGCCCGCACGGTGGTACGTCGGGCTGAACGGTCGGCGTGGGCCGCGGTCGATTCCCAGCCGGAAGGCGTCAGCGTACTGCCGGCGAAATACCTCAACCGGCTGTCGGATCTGCTGTTCATCCTGACGCGGGTGGCCAACGTGGGCGGGGATGTGCTCTGGAAACCGGGCGGCGGCGCACCTAGTGCGGATTAGCCGAAAGCTCAGTGTTGCAAAGCATCTCGCAGCGACTGCAATTGAGATCAGACGCTGCGACGACGTGCGCGCGGTGACGGCCGAGACTCCAGCCACGACAAGAATGCGGTCAATGCGCCCTGATCGAGCGCGATCTCGTAACCCGACCTGCGGTCCTGTGTCGTGTCACGCAGTTCCAGGACCACGATCTCGTCGGTCATGATGTCGAACTCGTCGCCGCGCGGCGCCCGCCGCGTCACGATCTCCACACCCCGCCGGCTGAGCCGGCGATCGGGCCACAAACGCAGGCTGGACAACCGATAGAACGCGGCCTCGCCGCCGCGGTAGCGGATCACGCCGTGCCGCCAGCCATGACCTCCGACCGCGGGGATATCCCGCATGATCCCTGCCGTTCCACCCTGGCGCAGTTTCCACAATCGATAACTCAGGGCGAGGACCGCCACTCCTAACACGACGACGAGCACGACCATGCCGACCATGGTCGCGCTCATCGCCGGTTAGTCGATCGCGCCGACGGCGCGCAATCTAGCGCGTCCCCGGGCGGCGATACGGGGATCGTCGGACTCGGAATCCTCCTTGGCGGCTGCCTCGTCGATCTCCGACTCGAACTCGGCGGATTCGGCCAGAATGCTGATTCCCTCCTCGGTCACCGACAAAAACCCGCCATCCACTGCAATGCGCAGATCGTCTTCGCCTTCCCGTTCGACACGCACCATGGCGTCGTCGACCAGTTGCGCCACCAGTGGGATGTGACGGGGCAGGATGCCGATCTCGCCGACGGTGGTGCGGGTGAATAAGAACGTCGCCTCGCCCGACCAGATCTCGCGGTCGACGGCGACGATCTCAACGTTCAATTCGGCCATGCCCACACCACCTTTCGACTTAACCTCAGGAATCTAGCTTGGCGCCGAAGCCCTCGGCTTTCTTGGCCAAGTCGTCGAGGCCACCAATCAAGAAGAACGCCTGTTCGGGTATGTGGTCGAAGTCCCCTTTCGTCAGTTTGTCAAAGGCCTCGATGGTCTCCTTCAGCGGAACCGTCGAACCGGGCTGGCCGGTGAACTGCTCGGCCGCCATCATGTTTTGCGAGAGGAACCGCTCAATGCGCCGCGCCCGGTTGACCAACTGCTTGTCCTCTTCAGACAGCTCGTCGATACCAAGGATCGCGATGATGTCCTGAAGGTCCTTGTAACGCTGCAGGATTCGGATGACTTCCTGCGCCACGCGGTAGTGCTCGTCTCCGACGATGTCGGGGTCGAGGATGGTCGAGCTCGACGCCAGCGGGTCCACGGCGGGGAAGATGCCCTTGGAGAACACGTTACGGGAGAGTTCTGTGGTGGCGTCTAGGTGGGCGAACGTCGTTGCCGGTGCCGGGTCGGTGTAGTCGTCGGCCGGCACGTAGACCGCTTGCATCGACGTAATTGACCGTCCCCGTGTCGAGGTGATGCGCTCCTGCAGCTGACCCATCTCGTCGGCCAGGGTGGGCTGGTAACCCACCGCCGACGGCATGCGACCGAGCAGTGTCGACACCTCCGAGCCCGCCTGGGTAAACCGGAAGATGTTGTCGATGAATAGCAGCACGTCCTGGCCTGCCTCGTCGCGGAACCACTCCGCCATCGTCAGCGCGGAAAGCGCCACCCGCATACGGGTGCCGGGCGGCTCGTCCATCTGACCGAATACCAGCGCGGTGTCCTTGAGCACATCGGCTTCCTTGAGCTCAACCCAGAGGTCATTGCCCTCGCGAGTGCGCTCCCCCACGCCGCCGAAAACCGAGGTACCACCAAAGTTACGGGCAATACGGTTGATCATCTCCTGGATGAGCACCGTCTTGCCGACGCCGGCACCGCCGAACAGTGCGATCTTGCCGCCACGGACATACGGAGTGAGCAGATCCACGACCTTCAGGCCGGTCTCGAGCATCTCGGTGCGAGGCTCCAGCTCTTCGAACGGCGGCGGTTTGCGGTGAATCGACCAGTGGTCGAAGTCTTCTCCGTACCCCGGCTTGTCCAGGCAGTGTCCCAGCGCGTTGAAGACGTGGCCCTTGACTTCCTCGCCGACCGGCACCGAGATCGCGTTGCCGGTGTCGATCACCTCGACTCCGCGCACCAGCCCGTCGGTGGGCTGCATCGAGATCGTGCGCACCAAGTTGTCGCCGAGATGGTTCGCTACCTCCAGCGTGAGGGTCTTCGCGAGCTCCTCGTAGGTGACCTCGGCGTGCAGCGCGTTGAACAATTCCGGGACAGAGCCGCGGGGGAACTCGACGTCGACGACGGGCCCGGTGATCCGTACCACGCGGCCGCTGGTGTCGGTGTCTTTCGACTTTTCGGTCTTTCCATCAGTAGCAGTCATATTTCTTCTTCCTCGTGGTGCTACCTAGCGTCGGCATCGGCGAGCGCGTTTGCGCCGCCGACGATTTCGCTAATCTCCTGGGTGATCTGGGCCTGCCGCTCGCGGTTCGCCATTAGCGTCAACTCTTTGATCAGGTCGTCTGCGTTGTCGGTTGCCGACTTCATCGCACGTTGGCGCGATGCCAGCTCCGAGGCCGCGGATTCGAGTAACGCCGCGTACACACGGGTGGTCAGGTACCGCGGCAGCAACGCGTCGAACAAAGTCGTCGCATCCGGCTCGAAGGAGTACAGGGTGTGCAGTTCCTGGTCTTCCTCGACATACTCCACCACCAGCGGAGCAATACGGTGGGCCACCGCCGTTTGCGACATCATCGACTTGAACTCCGAGTAGACGATGTGCAGTTCGTCGACGCCCTGGTCGTCCTCGGACTGCTGATCCTTCTCGTCGTCGCCCGCGCCCTTCATGAAGGTATCGACCAAGGTCGAACCGATCTCCGCGGCGTTTTCGTACTTAGGTTGCTCGGAAAAGCCCGTCCAAGATTCGGTGACATCCCAGTTGCGAAATTTGAAGTAGTTCTGCGCTTTACGGCCCACCGTGTACAGAACCGGCGTCTTTCCGTCCTCCCTCAGTAGCGAGAACAGCTCCTCGGAGCGACGAAAGATGCTGGAGTTGTACGCGCCGCACAGACCACGGTCGGAGGACACCACCAGGACACCCGCCCGCTTCGGTTCCGGTCGCTCGACCAGCAATGGGTGGTCCAGCGCGGCTTCGGCAGACAGGGTGGTGAGCATCGCGGTGATCTGGGATGCGTAGGGCCTTGCGGATTCCAGCCGAGCCTGTGCCCTACCGATCCGCGATGTCGCGATCATCTCCTGAGCCTTGGTGATCTTCTTGATCGACCCTGCCGAGCGAATCCGGCCGCGTAATTCGCGAAGTGTGGCAGCCATCGTTAGCTACTTCTTGTCCTTATTGGAGTCCTTCTTGGTGTCCTTGGATTCCTTCGTGTCCTTGGGCTTTTCCTTTTTTACTTGCACTGACTCCTTTTCTAGCTTCTCCGCGTCCATCGCCTCGACGTGCTCGTCGGGCACCACCGACCCGCCGCCCGAGGCCGCGAAGCCCTTCTTGAAATGCTTGATGATCTCGGTGAGCTGGTTCTCGCCTTCTTCGGATAGCGTCTGGCTGTCGCGGATCCCGGCCAGGAATTTCTCTTCGGAAGCCCGCATGTGGTCCAGCAACTCGGTTTCGAACCGCCTGACGTCCTCGACGGGCACGGAGTCCAAGTGGCCGCCGGTACCCAAGAAGATCGAAACCACCTGCTCCTCAACCGGCATGGGCTGGTACTGCCGTTGCTTGAGCAGTTCGACCAGCCGTGCACCGCGCTCCAGTTGTGCCTTGGACGTGGCGTCCAAGTCCGAAGCGAAGGCTGCAAACGATTCCAATTCGCGGTACTGCGACAGGTCCAGACGCAACGATCCGGCTACCTCTTTCATGGCCTTGATCTGCGCCGCACCACCCACGCGGGACACCGAGACACCGACGTTGATGGCCGGCCGGACACCTTGGTTGAACAGGTCGGTCTCGAGGAAGCACTGCCCGTCGGTGATCGAGATGACGTTGGTCGGGATGTAGGCAGAGATGTCGTTGGCTTTGGTCTCGATGATGGGCAGACCGGTCAGCGAGCCGCCACCGAGGTCCTCGGAGAGCTTGGCGCAGCGCTCCAACAGTCGCGAGTGCAGGTAGAACACATCGCCCGGGTAGGCCTCGCGGCCGGGCGGGCGGCGCAGCAGCAGCGAGATTGCGCGGTACGCCTCGGCCTGCTTGCTCAGGTCGTCAAAGACGATCAACACATGCTTGCCTTCGTACATCCAGTGCTGAGCAATCGCCGAACCGGTATACGGCGCAAGCCATTTAAAGCCGGCGGAGTCTGACGCCGGTGCCGCGACAATAGTGGTGTAGTCCATCGCGCCGCCCTCGTCTAGCACTCGGCGGACGGCGGCGATCGTGGTGCCCTTCTGGCCGATAGCTACGTAAACGCAACGCACCTGCTTGCGCTCGTCGCCCGACTCCCAGTTTTGGCGCTGGTTGAGGATGGTGTCCACGCAGACAGCGGTTTTGCCGGTCTTGCGGTCGCCGATGATCAGCTGGCGCTGGCCCCGGCCGATCGGGGTCATGGCGTCGATGGCCTTGATCCCGGTCTGCAGCGGCTCCTTGACGCCTTGGCGCTGCACCACCGATGGTGCCTGGATCTCCAGTGCGCGGCGCGTGTCGGTCTCGATGTCGCCCTGCCCGTCGATCGGCTGAGCCAGGGGGTTGACCACCCGCCCCAAGAACGCGTCGCCGACGGGGACCGACAACACTTCGCCGGTGCGCTTGACCTGCTGACCTTCTTCGATTTTCTCGAAATCACCCAGGATCACCGCGCCCACGCTGTGCTCGTCGAGGTTGAGTGCGACGCCCAGGACTCCGCCCGGGAACTCGAGCAGTTCCTGGGTCATCACGGAAGGCAAACCCTCGACGTGCGCGATGCCGTCCCCAGCGTCGGCGACGGTACCGACCTCTTCGCGGGACGTGTCGGAGGTGAAGGAGCCTACGTACTCCTCGATAGCGCTTTGGATGTCATCAGCGGAGATTGTCAACTCGGCCATGGCTTTTCGTCTTCCTATTTGATCTTCGTTCGCAAGGGTTGTGGTCGTGTGTTCAGTCGGGTAACTGAGCTTTGGCCGCGTCCAGGCGAGACGCGAGCGTACCGTCGATCACCTCGTCAGCCACAGCGATGAGCAACCCACCCAGCAGTTCGGCGTCGATCTGCAGATGCACCGTTACGGGATGACCGTAGATGCGGCTGAGCACTTCGGTGAGACGAGTGCGCTGGGCATCGCTGAGTTCGGCTGCCGCACTGACCTGCGCGACGACTTCGCCGCGGCGCGCCACTGCAACTTCTGCCAAAAAATTCATGGCCTCCTCGGCCGGCTCATCTCTCAGCAGTTCGACAGTCTGGGTAAGCAGTGCGTTCGTAATCCTGTTGCTCCTGCCACTCGCGCTCTTGAGCACATTGCGCAGCAACCCGATACGGCCTTCGGCCGGAAGTCCGTAGTCGCCCAACAGGATGGCAAGCCGCGGCTGCGCGTCGAGAATTCGGGAAAACCGGAACAGCTGGTCTTCGACCTCGTCGACGCGATCCTCGCGTTCGGCGACTTCCAGCAACGCTTGCCGCGACACGTGTTCGATGGCGTCGACCAGATCCGAGTTGGCAGACCACCGCTCCGAGACCGCCGCCCGCAGCACCTCGAGCGTGGCATCGCCAACCTTGCCGGATACCAACCGCTCGATCAACCGGACCCTCGGGGCCGCGTCTTCGGCCGGCACGGTGAGATACCGGGTGACGACGATCTCGCGGTGCAGCATGCTGGCTACCGACACCAACTCGGCGGAAAGCTTCTCCAGTGCTGGATCGTCGAGGTCCTTGGCGATGCTGGTGAACCGATCCGACAGGCTAAGCAGTGCCTGCCGACTGGCCGAGCGCATCTTCGCCAGTAGTGGATACTCGACCTCGGCCGAGGCAGGCGCCATGTCGTCGAGCTCGTCCAGGAAACGATCGACGGTGGCCGATTGCTGCCCCGGGTCGCTCACGTAGTCGCTCACCAATTCGCCTGCTTGGCGGACAGATTCGTGGCCGAGCTCCAGGCGAAGCTGACGGACCAGCTGGGTCCGCAAAAGCTCGGCCTGGCGGGCACCTTGCGACTTGACGCGGTCCGCCTCGACATCGGCCTGGGCCCGCATTTGTTCGGTAATACGTTCGGCATCGCCCTGGGCTTCTTCGACCAGCTGTTTCGCCTGCGATTTAGCTTCCTCGACGGCCTTGCTGTGGGCCTGATTCGCCTCCTTCAGCCGATCCGCCGCTGCCGCCGAATCCTTCAACTGTTGGCGCACCGTATCTTGCCGAGCGGTCATCAGCCGGCGCACCGGCGGCACCACATAGCGCCACACCAGCCACACGATGGCCGCGAATCCGATCAACTGCCCAATAAAAGTCGACATCGATAGTTACCTTGTCGCAGCTGATGTGGTGACGTCGACGCCGAGGATTCGACTGGCCAGGGTCGACGACATGCTCCCGACATTGGCGCGCAGATCCAATTCCACCGCGTCCCTCTCGCGCTTCAATTGTTCGGCGGACATTTGCAACGTCGACATCACCTGCCGCTCAGCTTCGGCGCGCGCGTCTTCGATGACCTTACGGCCCTCCGACCGGGCATTGTCGCGAAACGACCCCGCCTGGACTCGACCTTCCTTCATGGCCTCTTCGTAATCGGCCTCGGCGGCTTCGAACTGCTCGGACGACTTCTTGTTGTCGGCCTGCGTCTTATGGACCATGGCGTCGCGTTCGCGCAACACCCTGGTAATCGGCGGCACCACGAAGGTGCCGATCACGGCGAGCACGATGAGGAAGATGGCCAGCACAACGAAGAAGGTGCCGTTGGGAACGAGGAAGTTGCTGCCCCCCTTGCCACCCTCTGCTACTGCCTGGCTCGCCGCCAGCACACCGGGGTTCGGGTCACCCATCACAGCGAACTACGTGACGGGAGTGGCGAAGACGAACAACGCCATGAACGCCAGGTTGATGAAGTAGGCCGCCTCAACCAGACCGACGGTGATGAAGAACGGTGTGAACAACCGGCCCTGCGCCTCGGGTTGCCGGGCGATACCCGAAACCAGCGCGTTACCCGCAACACCGTCACCGATACCGGCACCGATCGCGCCGCCGCCCATGATCAGTCCACCACCGATGAGGGCACCGGCAGCGATAGTGGGGTCCATTCTTTCCTCCTTTATCTGGGGCTATCTGGTAGCGGTCTACCAGGCCTCTGTAATAGTGCGTGGGCCCGGACAATTCGTCGCGGTCTTAGTCATGATCCTCGTCCAGCTCCATGGCTTGGCTGAAGTACAAGATGGTCAGAATCGAGAAGATGAAGGCCTGGATCGCCCCGACGAACAAGTCGAACGATTTCCAGATCGCGTTGGGTAACCACATGATGTATGGCGGGAAGAGCGCGATCAGCGCCACCAGGATGCCGCCGGCGAAGATATTGCCAAAGAGTCGGAGCGACAACGAGATCGGCTTCGCCAATTCCTCGACCAGGTTGATCGGCGCCAGGAAGGCCACGTGCCCCTTGAGCACCTTGATCGGGTACCCGATGATGCCGTGGCGCCAGATCCCGGCCAGGTGATAACAGACGAAAACGAAAAGAGCCAGCGCCAGCACGTAATTGATGTCGGCCGCCGCCGATTTAAGTAACTCGGTCGTGTGCCCGTTCGCATCGGTGTACTGCAGCGGGAGCACCGACAGCCAGTTGGTGATCAGGATGAACACGAAGATCGTGACCGCCAGCGGCAGCACGAACGGCGCGATCCGCATTCCAATGGCGCTCTCGATCTGGTTGCGCATCTGTATGGTGAGCGCCTCCCAGAACAGTTGGACCCCGCTGGGAACGCCGCTCGATGTGATCTTGGCGCGCAGGAAGAAGGCCAGGGCGATCACGATGACCGCGGCGATCGCCGTCGACAGCACGGTGTCGGTGTTGACGGTCAGCCCGAACCATGTCGCGGTGGTGTGCTCGCCGACCTCGATTTGGGAACCGGCCAGGATCGTCTCAGTCATCGCCGGTGCTCCTTTCCTCCACCCCTTCCGGGGCCGAAGATGGTGCCGGGTCGCCGGTGC
>Ga0210393_10004804_pt1 | contig 10651 bp, 5 predicted proteins | sample IncBWC27OmetaG_FD_160068 | JGI IMG/M metagenome (GOLD analysis project Ga0210393, IMG submission 160068) | Forest soil microbial communities from Barre Woods Harvard Forest LTER site, Petersham, Massachusetts, United States - Inc-BW-C-27-O ...
GGTGCCGAGGACTACCTGCTCGCCTGTCATATTACCATGCAACGTCAAAAGCTCTGAACGATTGATGTACCTATCCAACTCCTCACTGAGAACGGTCTGATTGACCCAGTTTATCTGGTTCCCCCGAAAATGTGCACGCAGTGGATCGCCTTGAAACGGTGTCTTTGGTCTGATGCGCACGCGTTCCGGGAGTTTGCCCACCATCGCTTTGCGCAAAAGCGCCTTTTGGAAGAACCATGGGAACGGTGGAAGGGCGAGTAAGTAGTCGACGAGCCTTAGATCGAGGAAGGGATAGCGCACCTCGACGGGATAACGGGTCACGCCGACGTTTTCGTTTTCGAACATGCTGGTCCAATGGGGCAGCGCGAGCGAACCATGCGCTTTTGGGCGCACGGCATGCGACGCGGCGGGCATTCGTAATTCGCTGCATTCACGCCAGCGATCTTTCAGAGTCAGGCGACTGGCGAAATCGGGCGCAATCCATGGGGGAAACGGATCGGAGCCGGAACTTTTGCCGAACAGGCTTGCCAAACGCGCGCGAATTCCCCGCCACGGGAAAGGCCGGATCCACAGATAGCGGAGCGCTTCGCTCGACAATCGCGACCATTGCTGGTTGCGCCGAAGATCTTGCAGGTACGGCCACATCTGGAAGTACATCAGGTTGTCGTTGCCCTCTCCCGAAAACAGCACGCGGCAATCTTCCGCAACCGCGCGGAACTGATTGAACAGTGCGCTGAAGAATGGATTGTCTGGCGGCTCGGGCAGTCTGCAGCTGGGGTCGTCAGGCCATACAAACGGTTGCAAGTCGTCCATGGGGATACGGCGGTTTGGAACGCCTAGGAATTTTGAGGCGGCGCTCGCGTAATCGATTTCGCGATCGGGAACGAGGGACTCGTAGAGGGCCGTATACGTGTGGATTTGGGGAATGCCGCCGTTGTTCGCAGAGATTTCTTTTGTCGTTGCGGCGAGGGATGTTGAATCCAGTCCGCCGCTGAGAAGGATGCCGATGTGATCGGTGCGCAGACGGTCGTTCACGGCAGATTGCAGCAGAGTCTGGAAATGCTCGACGTATTCCGTGTCGCGGCGGTAGCGGATACGTTCCTTCGTTGGCGGAGTCCAGTATTGCCGTATCTCGACGCTACCGCGCGACACGGTCATACAGTGGGCGGGAAGCAGGCGCTGAACGTCACGAAACGTGGTCGTGGCTTCGTTATAGTTCAGCCCGAACAGCAAGAAGTCGGCAATGGCGGAATCGTTGAGTTCTCCGGAAACATCGGGATGGGCTCGGACGCAATTGAGCGTGTTGCCGAGCAGGAAGAGATTTTTTAGTTGCGCGTAGTAGAACGGTTTGACGCCGAAATGGTCGCGGGCGCAGAACAGGAACTGATTGGGCGCATCCCAAATGGCGAACGCGAAATCGCCGCGAAGATGGTCGACGCAGTTCGCGCCCCAAGCGTCATAACTCCTCAGGATCAATTCGGAATCGGGTGCGGACTCGCTAACTTCGGCACCCGAACCGCGCAATTCTCGGATCAACGCAGCTCGCTCATCGAGCCGCGCGTCAGCGGTCAGCCACAGCCGATCGTCACGGCTCACTGGCTGCCGTTCTCCACCACTCTCCGGCGTTGTCTGTAGGAGCGCGTGCCCGAGGCCAACTTCGCCGTGGTGCCAGATCCCGCTCGCGTCAGGCCCGCGGTACGACATGGTATCGGTGAGCGCTTGCAGGAGCCGCGGATCGACCGGCGCGCCGTCTTGGCGGAACATTCCGACAATGCCGCTCAATGAGTCGGTGCCTCCCAGGGAAGCCCGCAGCCTGGAAACGCGGGTAGCCCTTAGGATGCTACTTGTTCGCGGCTGCGTTTCACAACCGACAGAGATCAGCGCTGCAGGACCCACAGTGAGATCGCGTCGTTTTCCCGAGCGGGAACGAACAGACGTTGGGTCTTAGGATCCAGCGTCATGGTCTTCGAGCCCTGCACGGTCGGGATCACATCCAAGGCGGTGTATTTGTCGGCGGAGTCTTGATGGAAGGCAAAAACGTTTCCGTCGCCGGTGGAATTGAAGACGACCTTTGCGGCTGGATCGAAGGCTGACGCGTCCACATGGTCGCCGATGGGATACGTGGCGATCACTTTGCCGTTATCGGCGTCGAGGACCGCCATCACCTTGCTGCGGCAACCGAGAAAGAGCCGACGATTCTGGCCGTCAAGCGCCAAACTAGAGGGAGCTTTGCAGGGAGCGACCTGCCAGCGATCCTTCACGGACAACGTGCGTGCATCGATGCGCAGTAACTGACTCTCGTCTTCGAGATTTACGTAGACGTTGCCCTTCCCGTCCGCGACCGTAAATTCTGGCCCGCCCTTTAGCTCCACCGTGCCGGAGATACTGTTGTCCTTGGCTTCGATAGCGGTCGAGCTTCCGCCGTCACCATTCATCGCAAAAACGCGTTTTGTAGCGGGGTCATAGACGATGGCGTCAGGTTTCTTTCCTACTTTGACTTCGCCGATTTTTGAGAGGGTCTTGAGATCGAAGACGATCACTCGATCCATTTGTCCCGCGGTAATGAACCCGCGGCCAAATTCCGGGGCAACTGCAATTCCATGTACGCCGGACAAATCCGGTATCTTGCCGACGATCTCGAGCGAGTCGGCGTCGAGGACGACGACTTGCGTCGCGTGAGAAACGTACAACCGGCGCGCCGACTCGTCCACGGTCAGGTAGTCCCAGCCGCCAGCGCCGGGCAGCGCGACCTTTTTGAATACATGGTAGCCCGTGGAGTTCGCGGCTACAGTTGCGAAAGCAAGCAGTGCCGCTAAGATGATTTTTCCGCGTTGCATTTTTCTTTCCTCCGTCGCATTGAATCGGCCAACGCTTAACTGAAACGGTGAACCGCGTACCTCGTGATGCGATCGCCCATGGTGATCTAAAGCCCGCCGTCTCGGAGACGGCGGCTACAGGGACGAGAACATTAATGACAGCTCCCGGTGCCTGAATCGGTGAAGGTTTTGCCCGCCTCGGGAATGAATTGCCAATCATAGGCTCCGGGCCGCAGGGTCAGTTTCAACACTCCGAAAGTGTCGGTATTGCGGACCTCGCTGTTGGCGTGAGGCGGGGCAAAGGGACGGTGACTCTTTCCACCGGTGCCCACAACAAACTCGCGGATCCCGCGCGCGGCATCGGGCTTCGCCAGAGGAGTCTGTGGCGCAAATCGCTCGTAGTCGTGATCGTGCCCGCCCACCACCACGTCCGCATTCGCGTCGTACAAGGCCTGCCAGAGCGGCACGATTTCCGGATCGTCGCCGTGCGTGCCACCGGAGCTGAACAGGGGCTTGTGAAAGTAGGCCAACGTACAGGCGACCCGGTGCGCGGCCAGATCGGCGCGGAGCCACTTTTCTTCGGCGGAGCCTGTGTCGCAGCCGCCTACCTGGAGGCATTCGCTGTTGAGGACGATGATGTGCCAAGTGCCGAGTTCGTAGCTGTAGTAGCCGGTTTTGGGATCGCCGGCGGCGTCGCCGAAGTAGGAGAAATAGTAGGTCGCGCCTTGGGAGTGGAATTCGTGATTTCCGACGGATGGGCGGGTGCGCGATTTAAAGTGGCCCCACGTACGGTCATAGCATTCGAAATTCTCCTTCGTGCCGTCGGGATAAGCCAAGTCGCCGACCGCCATAACTGTGCCGGGAATTGTCTCGAGGAGTCTCGCTGTCGCTTCCGCTCCGGCGAGATTTGTGCAGTCGGCAATGTCGCCCGCACCGACGAGAACCGCTGATTGGTCGTTTTGCGCGGAAGGGAGCGGTGATTTTGCACCGCCCCGCCGTAAGCCAGCGAGCAGAACCAAGCAGAGAAATAGAATTGTGGTCGGAACTCTCTTCATTTTCTTCATCACGCTCTGGACCGGGCTCGCTCCTTCCGGAACACGAACAAAACTCACCAATTCGGCCTGCGTAGTCGCTTAGAAACGCCTTAAGACAAACCGTCAAAAAGAAACGGCCGGAGCAGTGACAACAGGGGTGGTTGCGCTCCGGCCGGGGCGAGTCGCTAGTCTCGGCGACCCGAACTCAATACGCGCTTATTTTTCCCGTACCGGCGACCAGCGGAAACCTGCCGCATACGTGGGCTTGTAGTATTCGCGCTGGATCATGTATTGGGTGCTGCCCTGGTAAAAACCGAAAACTTCGTTGTTGAGATTGAGGCCGTAAGCTACAAACGTCAGCCCATGCGCCAAGCGAATGCTGCCCTGCGCATCGATTTCAAGGTGAGAATAAAGATAGACGTCGCTATCGGGTCCTTTGATGCCGCCAGGTGTCGGAGTTGAAGGAGTGCCGTCGAGTGTGGGCGTGCCATCCTGATATTGATACTGGAAGATATTGGCTTGGTTGTAGGACAAGCCGACACGAATGGAGACGCGCCCGCGATCGTAGGTCGGGCTGATGTTCCAAGTGTTCGGCGCAGAACGTACCAGCCTCGGTTTATCTGAACGCCCCGGCAAACCGCTCGCTTGCGACGCGGTGTAGCCATAGTTGGCCGAGAAGCCCAGCCCTTTTAGAGGACCCGGCATGAACGAAAAGTGTTCGAGATAAGCGGCTTCGAAGCCACTTACCCAGCCGCTTCCAGCGTTGATGGCCTGCGAGACTCTGTAGAGCGCCAACGGAGCCGAGGACGTGGGCTGAAAAGTCTTGTTGAACTCCTGATCGACGATGGGGTCGGTCAGGTTCTTGTAGAAATAGCCAACCTGTATCTCGCCGAATGGATTGAGGTAATGCTCTAACAGAACGTCAAAATTCTGGGCGGTTTCGGCTTTCAGATTAGGATTGCCTAGCGTCGCGGTGTTGGGCGGTCCCAAGGTGAAGGTCACCGCTTGGGCGATGTCCGAAGGATTGGGGCGCGAGAGGCCGCGGCCGTAAATCACGCGCACATCTGTATCGTTCGTAATACCGAAACGGACGGAGGCGCTTGGCAGCACTTTGAGATACGAACCGTTGGCCATGGTGTTGCCGATGAAATTCCCGCTCGAGTCGAACGTGGGACCCGAGGTATCGAGATTAGTGCCCTCGAAACGCACACCCGCTATGAAGCGGATACGGCTGTTGAAGTCGATCGTGTTCATCAGATAGCCGGCCGAAACCTTTTCGATCAGGTCGTAGTTGTTGCCCGTAGGAGGATGGTTTGCGGTAGAAAGGGCGCCGGGCATGAGGGCGTTGAAGGCCGCCAAGACGTCCCGGTAGCCCGGATTGGGGCCCAATGGATACGATCCGCCATAGTAGCTGCTGTTGGATAGGACGCTCGGAAATTGGTTCATCGGGAGAAGGATAGTACCCGAGGGCACCTGGAAGTCGGGCGTAAACGAGTTATCAAACTTATGCGCGTTGCGGAACCTGCCTCCGAATTCGAAGGTTGCCAGACGGCCACCCAGGTGATAGTTCTTCGCCATTGCGCCCGTGAATTGGAGATTCAATTGCGCGGTCAGGCCGACAGCGGCGCCGTTGATGTCGGTCAAAGAAAAATTCGAGGGATTGTGGGCTTCCGTGTAGCAAGGTTGCGACCACTGTGGGCGGAAGACTGATGGATTGGCCGCGGGGTCATATTGACAGTTGCTAGTGGCGAGGCTGGTGCCGAAGGTCGCGGTTGGGTCGTTTTCTCCGAGCTGGCGCGATCGGGACACCGAAACATCCCACGCGTACCACGTTGTTGTGCGCACGTGTTTGCCGCCGAGTACAAAGCTCGCAATTGCGTAGTCAGGAAGCCGAATCGAAGTGTTGAATGTTGGCGGGTTCGCGGTTGGGCTCCCACTGCCTACTCCATTGGGGTCGTTGAGTAGAGTAAATCCTGGATTTACGAGTTCCGAGTTGTCGTTCAGCGAGTAAACCCAGCGGTCGCCGTAGTTTTTGAAGTCGGAATAGAACCCCCGAAAGTAGACGTTGGAACCTTCGCCGAGTTTATAGTCGGTGCTTCCCGCTAGGCCCCAACGGCTGCGATAGTACCGATACTCGCGCTGATCGATGCTATCGAACCAGCGTGGATTTCCGGGGAGACTGGTGGCGACATCCGGAACGGGTTCGATGTCATCGATTCCGCGGCCGTTCCAGTCATACGAGAAGCCGACCAGGGCGCCGAGGCGCTTCTTTTCGCCGAAACGCTGACCGATGGTGCCGGTAGTCTCGACCAGACCCCGTCCGTTCACGATCGGAGTATACCCGCCCATCCCACTCAACGCGATTGTGGGCCGCTCCCCAGCGGTTTTGGTGACTAGATTGACGGAACCGCCGATGCCGTCTGCATCCATATTCGCTTGCAGGGTCTTGTTGATTTCGACCGACTCGACGATATCTGCGGGGATGGCATCGAGTTTGATCTGGCGCGCGTTATTTTCTGGTGAAGGAACGTTGATGCCGTTTATGGTGAGGTTGGTAAGGCGCGGCTCCGTGCCGCGAACCTGCACGTACTTACCTTCGCCTTCGTCGCGCTCCAGGGTGACGCTTGGCAGGCGGCCGAGGGCATCAGCCATATTCGCGTTGGGTAAGCTGCGAATCACATCGGAGGTGAGCACCTGCACTTCGTTGTCTGCCGTGCGCTGACGATTGAGTCCCTCCGCTTCACCCGCAGCGCGGTCCGCAGTGACGAGGACCTGCTCGCTCTGGGCGGACGGTGCCAACTTGGCGTCGATGTTGACCGCTTGACCGGCAACAACGGCTACGGTCTTGGTGAAAGGCGTGAAGCCGAGGTACGTGACGGTGACGGTGTAGTCTCCGGGATCAAGATCGTTGACGAAAAACTGGCCTTGAGCGTCGGATACCGCATTAACACCCTTTGGTTGCAACACAATTTGTGCGGCTTGGAGAATGGAATCCGAGCTGTCTGTTACTCGACCGGTAATTATTCCCTTGCCACCCTGGGCGAAGGTCGCGGTCACGACGACGATGTTCAAGACCACGGCGAAAACAATCGCGAGAATCTGGCTCTCTCTGATTCTTAAGATCATGAATGACCCTCCGCTTCCGACAAAACTGTTTTGAAATCGCACGTCGACGGGAAAATGCCGCTTGCCAAGAACTTATTTGTTGGTGGTATTTAGCTCGGACACTGCGAACGGACGATGAATGAAGACGAAGGAATGGTTAAAATGAGGGTGAAAAACTTTCAGATTCGAGGAACTTCCGCCTGCATTTCTTTCACATCATTAGCTTTGTGCGATTCCTGCAAAACGGGAAGACTCACCCGGAAGACAGACCCCACGCCTACCTGGCTTTCCACGCCAATGGTGCCTCCGTGCACTTCTGTGATCCAGCGGGCTATGGCCAAGCCCAAACCAGCCCCGGGGGTTTCGCGGGAACGCGTGCGGTCTGCGCGCACGAAGCGCTCAAAAATTGACGGAAGATCCATTTCGGAGATTCCGATGCCGGTATCGCGGACGGTAATCACGGCTCGCGCGTGGTCTCGCGATAGTTCGATCTCGCAGTAGCCACGCGGCGGGGTGTACTTCACGGCGTTATCTACCAAAATTAGAAGAAGCCGGTCGATCGCGATGGCATCCGCTTTGACCCATACCGGCTCGGCCGGCGTCCGAACCGTAACGCAGAGCGCCATGTCGGCGGACAGAACGGCGGCGCGATCTCTCGCCTTGCAGACATATTTGCCAAGGTCGACCCGCTGCATGGTCATGGCGGCTGCATTGGCGTCGGCTCTCGCCAGCGTCAGGAGATTCTCCAGTAGGTCAGAGGTCTCCACAGAGGTTTCCAAAATCTTGGACAGAGCGGCGCGGTACTCACCGTCGGTACGCCGCCTTCTCAATGTGATCTCCGCGGTGGCCCGGATTACCGCCACCGGTGTGCGCAGATCGTGGGACGCGTCTGCCGTGAACTGGGTGATGCGGTTCACTGAACTCTCGATGCGCGCGAGCATGGCGTTGAGGGTTTCTGTCAGGTGCCGCAATTCATCGCGGGCCTTGGGGACTTCCAGGCGGCGGGAAAGGTTTTGCCCGCCAATGGATTGCGCGGTCTCAATGATGCGCTTAACGGGGGCCAGCGAGGAGCCACTCAACCAGTAGCCGAGTAGCGAGGCCAGTAAAACCAGCAGAGGTAAGGCTTCCTTTTCGATCAGCCGAAAATGATCCAAGGCCTGATCGAACGGCTCGGTTGGAACCGCGGCGTGGATGTCGTAGGCCCTGCCGGCTACATGAACTTGCTGGAGCGCGATCCGATACTGGAGGGAATCAAGATTGGTCGTGAAGAACAAGATATTCTGGCTCAGCGCCGCCGGCAGAGGAGGGTAGGCGAGCGTGAAGCGCGAGGGGCGAAAGATCCAGTTGCCGTTCTCGTCCGCGACTTCGAAGAGCGCGCCGTTTGCCCATAAACCCGAAAGCTCTTGGAGTTCGTGGCGAATTTTCTCGTCTCCCAGGCCTGCTTTTTGCGACAGGAGCCGCTGTATGGTCTCGAGATTTGTCCGGGAAGCATCGTTCACAGTCGATTCGATGCTGCGCTGGAAGCCGATATCACTGATCCAAAAAAAAGCGGCGAACGATACGGCCAAAACAATGCAGTACAACACTGTCAGGCGCGCCCGGATTGGAAGATGGGAGGTCAGTTCGGTACTCCCACGGAATATCCAAACCCGCGATGTGTTTGAATCAGCTTCGTTTGCGTTCCGCCGTCCAATTTTTTCCTCAACAAGCGGATAAAGGCGTCAATCGTATTTTCCCCAATATCCCGACGGTTGCCCCATAGCGTCTCCAGAATGGCGTAGCGCGACACAACGGCTCCGCGGTTCCGGACAAGCAACTCCAGTAGCCGGAATTCCGTCAGCGAGAGATGTATTTCGCGACCCCCGCGAAATGTGCGGAAGGTGCTGGCGTCGAGGACCACGTCTTCGACTTCGAGCACATTTCTTGGCCGCTCCGCGCGCCGCCGGCCTAAGGCCCGCAAACGTGCCAAGAGTTCCAGGAACGAAAATGGCTTGGTCATGTAGTCGTCGGCACCTGCATCGAGGCCTTTCACAATGTCGGGTAGCGCGTCGCGCGCCGTGAGCATCAGCACCGGAACCTGCTCTCGGCGCAGGCGCAGCTCTTTAGCGACGTCCAGTCCGTTCATTCCGGGCAGCATGATATCGAGCAGGATCACGTCGAAGGAACCGCTGACGGAAAGCTTCAGAGCTGTTCGGCCATCGCGTGCCAGATCGACTTCGTAGTCTTCTTCGCGAAGGCCCCGCACCAACAGCTCCGCCATCTCTTTGTCATCTTCTACGACCAAAACATTCATGGACATTTTCCCCAGCGGATTCTAGGTCAGCGGTTATGAACGTCGTGTGAATCGAATGTTACCAAAGGATTTCTTCTATGGGGTCGCGGTCTTTTTCGATTGCAGGAAAAACTGAATTGCCGGCGTGAAGATCAGCGATAAGACCATGGAACTCAGCAGGCCGCCAATGACCGCGATGGCCAGCGGCTGCAGCATCTGCGAGCCCGCGCCGATGGCAAAGGCGAGCGGAAGCATTCCGGCGATGGTAGCGAGCGCGGTCATGGCGATCGGCCGCAGCCTTCGGCGTCCCGCTTGCACGAGCGCCTCTTCCAGCGGAGCTTCCAACGCGCGCCAACGGTTCTCTGCGTCGAGCAACAAGATGCCGTTCTTCGCCACGATTCCGACGACCATGATCATGCCCATGAAGGACGCGACGTTGAACGTGGTCCGCGTGATCAGCAGTGCGAAGAAAGTGCCGAATGTGGAAAGCAAAGCGGAGGCCAGAATCGCCAGCGGTGCCGAAAACGTTCGAAACTCGAACAGCAACACGATAAAAAGCAGCAGCAGCGCCATGATCAGCACCATCGAGAGATCCCGAAACGAACTCTGCTGTTCCTGGTACGTGCCGCCGTACTCGATGCGAATCGACGGAGGCAAGTTTAAATTCTTAACCGCCTTCTGCACTCCCGCGATTCCCCTCCCCAAATCAACACCCTCCAGGCGCCCGGTCACCTCGACCAATCTTTGCAGATTTTCCCGAGTGATCTCCGTCTGTCCCGGTTCGGACGCCATGGCCGCCAGGGAACCCAGCGTCGCGGACTTCCCCGATGCGCTGGTCAGCAGCGTGTTGCTCATGCGGTCCAATGAAGAACGATTCGCATCCGGAAACCGCACACGTATCGGATAGAGGCGGTCGTTCAGCACCATAGGAGTCGCCGCCGGCGCGCCTTCCAGAATCGCGGCCGCGTCCACGCTCACTTCTTCAGGCGTGAATCCGGCGCGCGCCGCCACCGTGGGATTCACCTGAAACGTTACTGCCGGGCCGCTGATCGTATTCTCGATACCATCCAGCACGTCCACGACGCCAGGCACCTTCTGAATGGCCTCCGCCACCCGCGGCGCGTTCTGCATCAATACCTTCGGGTCCTGGCAAAACATCTTGATCACAATCGGCTCGGGCTCATTGGACAGGTCGCCAATCATGTCCTGCAGGACTTGCACGAATTCCACTTTCGCAGAAGGCTCGCTTTGCTCCACTTGGCCGCGGACATCTTCGATGATCTCGTCGATGTCGCGACTTCGTTTACGTTTCAGTCTCACGGTGAAGTCACCACGATTCGCTTCGGTGACGGCTGCCAAGCCAAGCTGCAGCCCGGTTCGCCGGGAGGTATTCTCCACTTCAGGAACGGAGCGAAGGATCTCTT
>Ga0210393_10004805_pt1 | contig 10650 bp, 13 predicted proteins | sample IncBWC27OmetaG_FD_160068 | JGI IMG/M metagenome (GOLD analysis project Ga0210393, IMG submission 160068) | Forest soil microbial communities from Barre Woods Harvard Forest LTER site, Petersham, Massachusetts, United States - Inc-BW-C-27-O ...
AGGCTATTCTTTCGCCCCGCTGGGGCTTGTGTATTTCCGCGTTCTTTCCCACGGCTTACGCCGTGGGCTGCATTCTATCGCCGCCTCGCGGCTGAAGCCTGAAGCCGGAGGCGCCCGACGCCCTAGGTCGCCTTGCCGAGCGCCTTGGCCAGGATCGCCATTCGCACGGGCACTCCGTTATGCACTTCTTCGACGATGACCGATTGCGGGCAATCCGCGACTTCCCATGTCAATTCCAGCCCGCGAATGATTGGGCCGGGATGCATCAGGATCGCGTCGCGCTTGGCCATTTTCAAACGAGCCGTGGTCATCTGATATCTGGAAATGTAATCCTGCACTCGCAGCTTCGTTCCGGCCAGGCGTTCTTTTTGTACCCGCAAAACCATAATCGCGTCGGCGCCACGCACAGCTTCTTCCACGGTGCGGGTGATGTGCAACCCGGGAGCGAGGCTGGTTGCGACTTCAGGCAAAAACTCGGGTGGACCGCAGAGAGTGATGTGGGCGCCAAATTTACTGAGCAGGTGAATTGCTGATCGGGCCACACGGCTGTGATAGATATCTCCGATGATCGCCATCTGCAAGCCCTTCAGGGTTTTCTTGTGGCGCAGAATCGTGTAAGCATCGAGCAGCGCTTGGGTAGGATGCTCGTGCATTCCATCCCCGGCATTGATGACTGGAACATCGAGATGGGTCGCCATCAGCAGCGGTGCGCCGGCATGCGGGTGTCGAATCACCATGACATCTGCGCCCACGGCTTGCAAAGTGTATCCGGTGTCTAGCAGGGACTCGCCTTTTTCAATGCTCGATCCGCTTGAAAGCACCAGCGTGGTCATCGCTCCCATCGATTTGGCGGCGATTTCGAAAGAGCTGCGGGTGCGGGTGGAGGCTTCGTAGAAAAGAAGCAGCACGCGCTTGTCTCGAAGCAAAGGCCGCGGCTTCAGCGGATTCATGCGCCGCGCCAGCGCGAGCAGGCTCAGAATCTCCTTTGCGTCGAGATGTTCAATGCCGAGCAGAGAACCGCGTGCAGCTTTGTTCATGTTTGCCTGAGAACCCCAGCGGCTAAAGCCCGAACATAGTTCCGTCAAACGGCACGACTGAAGTCGTGCCCTTCCCTTTTACATGGCCCGCGAACTGCTCCTAGCTCTGTTTTTCAACGAGCAGAACCTTTTCCGCATTATCGATTTCGCGCAACTGGACTTCGACAATCTCCTGTCGCGTGGTTTGTACTTTGCGGCCCACGAAGCTGGCTTCAATAGGAAGCTCGCGATGGCCCCGATCGATCAGCACACAGAGCTGTACCTGCTTCGGACGTCCTTGCTTGAAGAGTGCGTCCATGGCAGCACGCACGGTGCGTCCAGTGTAGAGAACGTCATCCACCAGGACGATGTTCTTGCCGGTGATGGGAAACTCCATTTCCGTTTTCTGCACAACCGGCGCCGAACCCACAGTCGAAAGATCGTCGCGATACAAGGTAATGTCGAGCGTGCCAACGGGCACCTGAGTTTTTTCGATTCTCCCGATCATCTGACCCAGCCGCTGGGCCAGGAAAACTCCACGCCGGCGGATGCCGACCAAGCCGAGATCGGTCGCACCGCTGCTTTTCTCGATGATTTCGTGCACCAGCCGCACCAAAGTGCGTTCGATTTCCGACGCGGACATCAACTGCGCTTTCTCTCGCAGATTTGCCTGGCGGTTTGAGGTTCGTGGAGACATGAACGCTGCATCATACGCGTGCAGGGCAGGTCGGAGCAAGGTCGCGCTTTCACTGCCCGAGTGCGACGCCGAACTCGGCGAAGATCACTACGTGCCCTGCTGGATCTTTGATGCCGATTTCTTTTGCGCCGTAGAACGTGGTGCGAACGGCCATCGCAATATCGACTCCTTTTAGCGCGCTGATGACTTCGTTCAGATTGTCGACCTCAATGTAGAGGAACGATGGGCCCTTGCGGACTTCCGATGAGATTGTTGTGATGTCTTTCTCGGCGCTAGCATAGGTTTGATACATCAGCTCGACTGCCCCTTTTTGCAGGATTGCAAAGCTCAGTTTGCTCCCTTCAGGTACGTCGATGGTCTTCTCGAAGCCGAGCCGCTCGATCCAGAACTGGAGGCATGGCTCGATTTCCTCCGCGAACAGTATCGGTGTGATTTTCTTTGTGGTCATGCGTGTCCCCTTCTTGGCTGCGTTCGGGTCTGCGCGGAATTCCAGTTTTTCCTTGCGCAGTCGCTCTAGTCTCGATTAGACTAGCAAGATACAAATTCGTGGAACGAATGTCAAGTGGTACTTCACAAGTCGCGTGCCGCCACGAACATTCGCTGTGAAACTGACTTAAGGAGCTGTTTATGCCCACTGAAGAACGTAGATTACGCGACCTGGTTTCGATCGGGCCAGCCATGTTGCGCGATTTCGCGCTGCTCGGCATTGCCAGCGTCAGCCAGCTTTCCCGGCAACATCCGGAGAAACTTTACGAGAAGCTTTGCCGAATTACCAAGCAGCCGGTGGACATTTGCTGCCTCGATGTCTTTCGTGCGGCTGTCGCGCAGGCCCGGAATCCACATTTGCCGGTGGAGCAATGCCAATGGTGGTATTGGAGTCGCAAACGGAAGGCACGCGATGGCCGGCGCTAAACAGGGCGCGCTGACGACTCCGGACTTGGTCCTACTGAGTTTGCTCGCCGAACGTCCGATGCACGGATACGAGGCGAATCTGGAGCTGGAACGGCGGCAGGTCAGGGATTGGGCTGGCATTTCTCGGCCGCAAGTTTATTACTCGCTGGAAAAGCTGGCTCGCCTGAGACTGATCCGGCCGGGGGAAAGCGATGAACCCGGGGCGGGCCCGGAGCGGCGGGTCTTTTCGACTGGGGCGAAGGGTCGAGCGGCGCTGGCCGATGCGCTAGAGCGAGAAGACTGGACTACACAACGCGATCGCCCGCCATTCCTTACCTGGATTGCCCTGTCCTGGCAAGCGCGGCCCGGCGTGTTCCAGCGACAACTAGAGCGGCGGCGGGAGTTTTTGGAAGCAGAACTGGCTCGCGAGGAAACCACGCTCCGTGCGATTCGAAAAGAGGTAGGCCACCGTTTCCACGAGGCGGTGTGGATGGTCAGTTTTATTATTCAGCAGTTCCGACTGGAGTTGAAGTGGTTGCGCAAGCTTTCGCGGGAGATTGATCGGCGAGCTGGCGCGCGAAATACATCGCAGGTTGGGAGAGATCGCGACTAGAAGAGATTTCTCTAGGGCCGAAGAACACGCTGCGGAGCTTACGAACGGTCTTTCCGGTACAAGAGAAATGCTCCCAGCGCGCCACCTGCGCTGGAGAAAATCAGGAACGCTATCAACGTCATGATGAGGGTGAGAATCATGATAAAGGCAAAGCCGTCGGGCGTATTGAACAGATCAAGCACCTGTTGCATCCGCGGATCCGAGCTGGCGGCGGAGTTTTGTTGAATGTAGTTTAAGAAGGCATCGTGGATTTCTTTGCCAGAGCGAAAAGCGGTCCAGAGGGCGAGAATCGCAGCCAGGACGCCAAACCCCAGACCGCCGGCGAGTGCGCCCAGCCGTGCTCCCATGCCGGCCGTGAGATGAGTTAATGGGCTGCGCCGGCGGTAAAGGACTACGGTCAGAAACCCGGTGACGAGCATGCCCAGGGGGGTAGACTTGCTGACGGCGATTATGAAAATGCCCGCCAGCAGCGCAATTCCAGCGGAGGGCCAAGCTTCATGCCAATCGAGAGCCGTCGGCGGCAGCGTAGCGTAGCATGCGGACTGTTCTATCGTCACGCTGGGCATCGTGGCATCGGGTGTGAGCGGTGCAGGTCCGGCAACTCGAATCTGAGGCGCATTACACCGCGAGCAGAACGGAATTCCGTCTTCGACGCTGGCGCCACACTTGTAGCAGGGATGCTCCACTGAGTTTCAAGGTACAGCAGAGGCTTGCGGTTCGCAAGAAATCAGCGGACAGGCGGGACCGCCCGTTGCTCCGTCGAATCTTGAACCCTAGATGTCGCCTTGCTTGCCGCGAGTGTAGAGGTAAACGAGGGCAAAAATAGTTCCCTTGCCGGCGCGGTTGGGTTTGATCTCGACCACGTGCTCGTTGTCTTCGGTGCCCACTTTCAATTCCGTGACCGGACCGGTATTGTCGCCTTCACACTTAAGCTCTTTGGAGGGTTGTTCTTTCTGGTCGTCGACGCCCATGTGGGCGCTGCCGCCGTGCTCGGTTGAGTGGCATTCCAGAACTTTGCCGTATTTCTTTAGCTTCTCGCGATAGAAATCGACGACGTTACCGGGAGCGTCGTCGGAACCATATTTCGCGATCACAAGCTTCAGGCCGAAGGCCTCGGTCAGGACGCCAAAATTCATTGAGTCGCTGTCGGGTTCATCGGGCCTGGGGTGGGCGCCGGGATACAGCGGCAAACCGGCGCTGCGAGCGTCTGCGTCTTTACCCATGTGCAAATCGCCCATTGAGCTGTGGACATCGAGATTTGGGTCCTTCGTGCCGTTGTCCGGTTGCTGCGCTTGGGCGATCAGGGCAGCCGGACTCAACAGGGTCGCGAATGCAATTATCAGAACGAGCCGCGGAAACTGCCGTTTGCAAGTCTTTTGGAACGCTGCCGCGAATCGAGACATTACTCCCTCCTAGATGTCGCCTTGCTTGCCGCGGACTCGAACCCAGACGATGGCGAAGTCAGAACCTTTACCTTCGGGGTCGACGGAAACGATGTGCTGGTTGTCATCGGTTCCGGCCTTGAGTTCGATCGTCTTGCCGTTGTCATCGGAATCGCATTTAAGATTGCCGCCAACGACGTAACCCTTTTGGCCGCCGATTGCGGGGACATCTTCGTCGACCTTGAAACGTCTACCGTGGCATTGCAGCACGTTGCCGTATCTCTTTAACTGGTCCTGGTAGTATGCGAGAACTTTGGCGGGCGGATCGTCTGACTCGTACTCAAGGGCGACAACCTTCAAGCCATACCCGAAGGCGGACAAATTGACGTTCGCGCTCTTCGCGTCGCCGTCTTTCGATTTCGGCTTCATTCTGGCACCGGGGTAGACGGGAAGGCCGGCGTCACGGGCGTCCGCGTTTTCGTCGACGTGGATTCCGCCGACTGGAGTGCTGATATCGACTTTGCTGTCGCCATCGTCCCCGTGATCTTTCACGTTCACGCTGCAGGCGGGCAAGAGCGCCAGCGCGGCCAGGATCGCCGAGACCGGAAGCCAGCTAATTGCCTTGCGAATACGCATGTCGAGAAACTCCTTGCGAGACTTGCGCGGGACGTTCGATTCCGGCGCCGCGCTGGGCAATATTCGGGATGCTGACCGGCAGATGTCCGCGGATCGCAATTTCTCCGAACAACGCCTTTACTACGCTGACTTCTGAAACCGTCGCGTTGGAAAACGCGCAAAGATAATTTTGGATTCCGGGAAAGTCTTGCGCGAGATATGGATTTCCCATGGCGAGCACGGCTGTTTTCTCCGCTGCATGATCCAACACCTTCTGCAACAGTGCAGCGCTCGCATCCGACAGGCCTACAGAGTTGGTCACACCGTTTGCACCTTTCATCACATTGCCAGCCACGGGAACTTCGTACACTGCCGCAATGACGGATTGCGCGTTGTCCACGGCCTTCAACACTTCTTCAGCCATCGCGCCAGCCACGCGTGGATCGACATAAGTGACATTGGCGTCGGGTACACGCTCGCGGATCTCTCGTTCCAATCTGCGTCCAGCTTCGGTGCGCATGTCGTCAGAGAAAATTATGGCGACGACGGTGTCGCGCACCTCTTCCACTCTCTGATACGGAAGACCGGGCGCGGCGGTTCCCGAAGATTTCAGTGGCAGCAGTTTGCCATTGTCGCGGACCAAGGTGATAGAACCGTCTGCGACTTGCTGGCCGAAGGCAAGGTTCTCCGGCTTGCCGACCAGAGTGGATAATGCCTCAACATTCACCAGGCGCGTTTTATAAAGGTTTAGCGACGCCTTTGCTTTCAATATTTTGAGGACAGAGGCGTCAAGCTGAGTCTGCGGAATCTCGCCCGAGCGCACAGCTTCGAGCATGGCGCGATAGGACGCGTCGAGGTCGGCTGGGATGAGCAGCACGTCGTTACCCGCCTTAAAAGCGTCGACTGCCGCGCGGCCAATGTGTGCGGCATAAAGCCGAGTTAGGCCAGCCATATCAAGCGCGTCGGTGATGACGATTCCCTTGAACCCGAGCTGGTTCTTAAGTAGTCCGGTCACGATTGCGGGCGAGGTCGTGGCTACGTGGTTGGGATCGGAGTCGAGAGCGGGGATGGAAACATGGGCCACCATTACGGAATCGACGCCAGCTTCAATTGCCCGCTGAAACGGCGGAAGTTCCACCGACTTGAGGCGCGCTATGTCGCCGGTAACCTGAGCCACGCCCAGATGAGAGTCGGTTGCGGTGTCGCCGTGGCCCGGAAAATGTTTGACCGTCGTCAGCATTCCATTGGCTCGGGCTCCGCGAATGTACGCCGTAACCAGATCGCCGACTTGCTGGGGATCTTCGCCGAAAGCGCGAGTATTGATGATGGGATTTGCTGGGTTCGAGTTGACGTCGGCGTCGGGAAAGAAATTCCAGTGCACGCCGACAGCGCGAGCTTCCTGCGCCGTGATGCGGCCGAAAGCCTCGGCATAGTCGAGTTTGCCGGCGGCACCGAATGCCATGGCGTGGGGGAATTCGGTGGCACCGTGCAAGCGCATCGTGACTCCGCGCTCGAAATCCGCGGCGATCAGTAGCGGCAGCTTCGAATCCTGCTGCAGTCGGTTGAGCAGTTCGGCGGCTTCGTAGGGCTGGCTCCGATAGAGAAACGGCGGATCCCAGGGAACGGTCATGGTAAGTCCGCCGAGATGGTATTTACGGATGTCGTTACGAAGCTGCAAGTATTCGGGCGCGTTGACGTTCAGAAATTTGGCGCGTACCCAGACCATGAAGAGTTGGCCGACTTTCTCTTCCGTTGTGAGTTTGTGCAGGGTTTGCTCCGCCCATTTCTCGCCTGCGCGATCGAGATGGATTGGGCCGGGCTGCTGATATTGTTCTTTAGCAAAAGACGGGCAGGCAAAAAGACAGAGGACTGCCAGGAGCAAGCCAATCTTCAGGCGGCGCATGAGCAAACGATAGCATGGCATTGGGCTTTCGGTCTCAGGCGTCAGGGGAGCTAGGCGGATATACTTGATGCGCTATGGCTGTGATTGTGTCCATGCTTCGCGGGGTCAACGTTGCTGGCCACAACAAGATTAGGATGGAGGTGCTGCGGGCACTCTATGAGTCGCTCGGGTTTCGGGACGCGCAGACCTACGTAGCGAGCGGCAACGTCGTTTTCCGGACTGAGGCGCAAAGCCTTACCGCACTGGCAAAGCGGATTGAAAGCGCGATCGAGCGAGATTTCGGTCTTCGCCCCCGCGTCATACTTCGCAGCACCTCCGAACTCAAAGATGCGGTTGCAAGAAACCCATTCCGAACCCGGCGCGGTATCGAGCCAAACAAACTCCTTGTGATGTTTCTCGAGAGTCATCCCGCTGCCGAGGCGGTGGAGCAGGCTCTCCAGATCAAGGCGGACCCCGAAGAACTCCACATAGACGGCCGTGAAGTCTACATGTATTTTCCGAATGGATTGGCGCGTCCGAAGCTTTCATGGGTCGCGGTCGAGAAAAAATTGCAGACGCCCGGAACCGGCAGAAACTGGAACAGTGTCACCAAATTGCTGGAGATCGCTGAGAAGCTTGATGAGCTAGAGGCGTAGCTAGCTACCTTTCTACAGCCAATGCCGCGGCTTTCTCCTGGATTGCTGGATCGTCCCCAAAACCCTTTAGCCACGCCACATCCGGCTCGCGGCGGAACCAGGTCATCTGGCGCTTGGCGTAGTTTCGATGCGCTTGCTGCGCGGCTTGTAAAGCAGTCGTCCGATCGATTTCTCCGCGTAGCAGTTGCGCTGCTTGCTTGTATCCGAGCGAAGCCAGCGGATGCGCCGTGTCGCCATATTTTGTGAGCAGATGTTTGGTTTCTTCTACCAGTCCGTACTCGAACATACTTTCCGCGCGTTGGTTGATGCGCGTGTAGAGGGCATCGCGGTCAGGATTCAGCCCCAGGCGCAGAATTCGGAAGCCCGTTAGCGGATCGCGGCCTTGCTTCCACATCTCAGTGATTTTTTGTCGAGAGGCTAGGCAAACTTCAATGGCTCGGATGAGCTTGGGAATATCGTTGGCATGGATCTTTGCGGCAGCATCGGAATCGAAGCGGCGCAACAGGCGGTGCAGGTAGACCGGGCCATTTTGCTCGACGCGCTGCCGCAGCCTTCCGCGCAGTTCTTCCGAACGCTGAGGACCTGGGAAGAGTCCGTCGAGCAAGGCGCGAAGATAGAGCCCAGCTCCCCCGACAACAATCGGCAAGTTTCCGCGAGATTTAATCTCTGTCAGTGCCTTTCTTGCTAAGCGTGCGTACTCGCCCGCGGTGACGTAGCCGGCAGGATCCACGAAATCGAGTAAGTGAAGTGGAGCACGTGCTCGCTCGGCAGGGCTCGGTTTTGCGGTTCCAATCTCAAATTCGCGATACATGGCCACAGAATCGCAATTCACGATTTCGCCGCGCAAGCGCTCGGCCAGGGCCACGGAAAGCGCGGTTTTGCCGCTGGCCGTCGGACCTAACACCACAAGCAGCAGCGGGTCGGGAACCACCTTCAGCGTGCGCCCCAGGAAATGTGATGCCAGTAGCGGACGAGGGTGAGGATCAGGATCAACACCGCGATTACCAGCAGGCCGGTGGCTTCCAGGGTGTAGATTTGCGGGGTGCGGTGATGGTCGGATGATGGCTGTTCGAGCGGACTTGGATCCGGCTGTCGTTTTGGACTCGACGCAGGCATAGCAACATTGTAGCGCTGGAAAGCGGCGGAGTATCTTCGATTTACGCGCAGGTTTGACTCTCACGGAACCAGGATGACAATCGCTGCGTATCACCGTCTAATGCCGGGGTGGTAGTCCGTTCACTCGGCCTCAGGAGAAATCTATGAAACATTTTGCCTTGGTTGCGTTGGTGGCCTGCCTGGCTGTCGCCCCGTTGGCACGCGCGGATGAGTGGTCCAAGACTTATACGATCACGGGAAAGCCCGAGCTTCGGGTGGAAACCTCCGACGCCAACATCCATGTGGATACCTGGGACCTGAAAACCATTGAAGCTCGCGTGACTTCCGAGCATTACAAGATTGGCGAGCATGGCCTCAAAATCGAGGAACACCAGTCGGGGGACTCCGTCGATCTCCGAATCCATTTTCCGCACGACGTGCACATCATCAATTTCAATTTTCACGGCTACCAAGTCGATATTGAGATCCATATGCCGCGCGAAGGAAAAGTCAATCTGCATACTGGGGACGGCGCCATCCGGCTGACGAATTTGAAAGGTGAAATGGATTTGCAGACCGGCGACGGCCATCAGGACATTGACTCGGTCGATGGCACGTTGCGGGCGCGAGCCGGAGATGGCCACATTACCGCTGCCGGACGATTCGACGGGCTCGATCTGACTACCGGAGACGGCCGTATTGAAGCGCGGGCGTTGGCCGGGTCGACGGTCACTTCGGGCTGGACCCTTCACACTGGCGATGGCGGCGTCACTCTCGAACTGCCTGGTAGCCTTGCCGCCGACGTGGATCTGCACACAGGCGATGGGCACATCGAAGCGGACATTCCGGTCGCCATCGAAGGGCGTCTTGGCGAGAAAAATATTCATGGAAAAATCAATGGTGGAGGGAACCTGATTACGGTTCATACGGGAGACGGTTCAATCCATCTGCAGAAGTCGTGAGCAGTTATTTTCGTGGTGTTCAGAGATAAAGAGTGTTTGGCTTGCCATCGAGTGTCGCCACTACACGCGAGATTTTTCACCGGCTACGCCGGTTCAGAATGACGTCAGATTAAGAGATTGCTCAGCTAATTGACGGGCGGCGTGGAAATGCTGCACGCTAGAGTCTTCGTCCGGCACACTGGCATAGTGGCCCTGACGGTGACTGTCGATTTATCGCTGAGGATACAGAATGCATCGTAAGACGCCTGCTCTGACCTTCTTTGTCTCGGCATTTTTTATAACGATCACTATCGGCTCCGCGGTAACTGCGCAAACTACTCCGGCCAAATCGCAGCCCGTTCTCGACATCACTTCGATGGATACGAGCGTCGATCCCTGCGCAGATTTCTTTGCTTACTCCTGTGGCGGCTGGATCAAGAAGAACCCGATCCCGCCCGATCAAAGCTCGTGGAGCGTTTATTCCAAGCTGGAGGACGACAACAAAGCAATCCTGCGCGAGATTCTGGAAAGCGCGGCCGCGCCTGCGACTGATCGCGATGCGGCGATGCAGAAGATTGGCGATTACTACGCCGCCTGCATGGATGAGAAGGCGATCAAATTAGCCGCCATCAAACCATTGCAGCCGGTGCTGGATCATATTCAGCAACTGCATTCCCGGCGCACGATCGCCGATATCGCCGCGATCCTGGTGTACAACAATGCTCTGTTCCGCTTTCGCTCCGATCAGGACTACAAGGACTCGACGCAAGTAATCGCCGAAGTGGACCAGGGCGGGCTCGGACTGCCGGACCGCGATTACTATCTCAAGACCGATGCTGACTCCGGGCTTCGCAAGAAGTAC
>Ga0210393_10004806_pt1 | contig 10650 bp, 8 predicted proteins | sample IncBWC27OmetaG_FD_160068 | JGI IMG/M metagenome (GOLD analysis project Ga0210393, IMG submission 160068) | Forest soil microbial communities from Barre Woods Harvard Forest LTER site, Petersham, Massachusetts, United States - Inc-BW-C-27-O ...
ACCATGTCCATCGAAGCGGCATGCGCGTAGCCAATCACTCCCGCGCATGAAGCCGTGATGAGTGCCGCGTCCACCTCCACACCCTGCCGAAACCGCCGAAAGAACAAATAAACGACAATGACGAGCAGCGTCGCGTCCACCGCCGCTGGAATCCGCGCCGCCACATCGGTGACTCCGAACACGGAGTACGCCAGCATCGCTTGCCAGTAATACAGCGGAGGTTTCTCCAGCCAGGCATGTCCGCCGAGCGTCGGCGTGATCAGATCATGGCGCTCGAGCATCTCGCGCGCCACCTGGGCATAACGCGGCTCGTCCGCGCCGATCAGCCCAAATTGTCCCGAGCCATAGAAAAACAGAAACGCGCAGAAGCCAGTCAACAACAGAACGTCGGCGCGGGTACGAGCGGTCATGAAGAAATTTCAGATTGCAGATCCTAGATTTCAGATTGAAACCCGGCGTCGGCGGGGACGGGCGACTCTTCAATCTGCAATCTCAAATCTGAAACCTGTAATAGTTTTTCTATTGTACGGAAGGCCCGATGCGAAGCTGGAACAGAACCTGGCGCACGGCCTCGGCTAACGGACCATCGATCGAACAGCCACTGGCGCACTCATGGCCGCCGCCGCCAAAACTCTCAGCCACATGGGCGACGTCAAATTTACCTTTGCTGCGCAGGCTCACTCGGTAACGCCCACCCGGAAGCTCGCGGAAAAACGCCGCCACCTCGACGCCGCCGATCGAGAGAACGTAATTCACCAGCCCTTCGCAGTCTTCTTCGATCGCGCCGCACTGTTCCATCTGCTTCTGCGTCACCCAGGCATAGGCCAGATGGCCCTCCACCGTCAGACTGCGCAGCGCTTCGCCCAGCAGCCGGATTTTTGCGACCGAGTGCGCAAAATAAATGCCGCGCGCGCAGTGCGCCGGATCCGCTCCTGCCAACACCAGTTCCCGCGCCAAGGCAAACGTATTCTCATTCGTTCCCTGAAACATGAACGAGCCGGTGTCGGTCATCAGCGCCGTATAGAGACAAGTTGCAATCTCGGCGGAGAACTTCACTCCCGCTTCCCGCGCCAGCCGGAACACCATTTCTGCCGTAGCCACGGCATGCGGATCGATCCAGTTCACATGCGCAAACGGTCGTCCGCTCACGTGATGATCGATGCTGATCAGAAACCGGTTCTCCAGCCCCTCGAGCCGCGTGCGGTGAATGCTGTCGCATTCCAGAATGATCGCGGAATCATAACTGCCCACAACCTGGCTCGACTGCACCACCTGCTCCGCAAACGGCAGCGAACGGTAGATGCGCGGCACGCCATCGTGCAGCACAACGTCGGCGTGCTTGCCCATGGCGCGCAGCACCTGGCAGCAGGCCAGCGCCGACCCCACGGCGTCGCCGTCAGGACGGGCATGCGAGGTCAGCACGAATCGTTCATGCTGTCCGATCTGCCGGAGTACGTCCTCGAGCATGTCGCTATGCCTTTTTTCCACCGGGATCCTTGCGAATCTTGCTTCTCTTTTTCGCTCGCGCCAGCAATTCTTCCACCCGCGCCTTTTCCTGCTCCGCGCGGTCTAGCCGGAAATATAATTCCGGAGCGCGTCTCAGATGCAGCCGCTCCACCAGTTCGTGCCGAATATATTCCTTCGCAGCTTCCAGTCCTTCCAGGCTCTGGTCCGCGTCCTCGTCGCTGCCTTCAACGTTGACCCAAACCTGCGCCGACCGGCCGTCGTCGGCAATATGAACTGCCGTCACGCTCACCAGCCCAATCCGCGGATCGGCCAGTTCGCCCTCCACAAGCGTTTCAATCTCCTCGCGCAGGGCCTCGCCGACTCGCCCACGATGATACTTCAGTCCACGCTTCTCCACGACCCACCACCTCAGGGAAAACCAACGAGAATATCAGAAAACCGGGCGCGAGTGTGTGATCGGAGATAAAGGCTAGTCGGGAAGCCTCATTGTCGCCCGCTTTCGCGACAAGGGATAAGTACGGAGGTAACAATGCGTTAGGCTGGAACTCTCGTGTGGCGACCGGCGCCTCGCCCGTCTCGCCTGGGCGAAACCCGGCGGACTCGAGCACAGGCCCGGAAACCTACAAAAACTCTACGAGCGAATCCGCAATCTCCGCCCCATGGTTATTGGCGATGCGCGTGGCCGAGCGCTCCACATTCTTCATCAGCCCGTCAAGATAGTCGCGCGAATTGGAAATGCTGACCACGCCGATGGTGGCGCGGTTCCAAAGTTCAGCCGCGTCGAGTTCGGCCACTGCAACGTTGAAACTGGTGCGCAGCCGGTCTTTCAAGCTACGCACAACCTGGCGCCGGTCCTTGATCGACTGCGCCGCTTCAATGTGGAGTTCGAGGGTGAGGAAAGCGATCATAAAAGTGGCCAGGGCGGGATTCAGGATCAGAAAACTGACCCCTAATCCCTGATCCCTGGCCCCAGTTCTTACACCATGGCCTCAGCCGCGATCCGCTCCGTGGCAAACGCCTCGATCACGTCGCGCGCCTTGATGTCGCCGTAGTTCGCAATCGAGATGCCGCACTCCATGCCGTTGGTGACTTCCTTGGCATCGTCCTTGAAGCGGCGCAGCGATCCCACTTTCCCCTTGAACACGACGACGTTGTCGCGCAGCAGGCGAACTTCGGAGTTGTTCTTGATCACGCCGTCGGTCACGCGGCACCCGGCAATCGTTCCCACCTTCGGGATGCGGAAGGTTTCGAGCACCTCAGCGCGGCCCTGGTAAGTCTCTTTGATGGTCGGCTCAAGCAGGCCGGTCATGGCGCGCTTGATCTCGTCCTGCAGTTCGTAAATGATCGAGTGCAGTCGGATGTCGACTTCTTCCTGCTCAGCCAGTTCCTGCGCCTTGCGCTCCGGCCGCACATTGAAGCCGATAATGATCGCATTCGACGCGGAAGCCAGCAGCACGTCGGTCTCGGTAATCGCTCCCACGCCCGACCGCAGCAACTTCAGCCGAACTTTCTCATTCGAAAGTTTCGTCAGCAAATCGCTCAGCACTTCGACCGAGCCGCCTACGTCGCCCTTCAGAATGATGTTCAGTTCTTTCGTGCCAGCGGTCTTGATCTGTTCCGCGAGGCCTTCGAGCGACACGCGCGAACTCTTGGCCAGCGCGGCTTCACGGGCTTTCTGCTCGCGATATTCCGAGATGCCTCGCGCCTTGTCGCGATCGGCGACAACGACGAAATGGTCTCCCGCCTGCGGCAACCCTTCCATGCCCAGAATCTCGACTGGAGTCGACGGTGGCGCGGACTGCAACGCCGCCCCGCGATCGTCGAACATAGCGCGGATCTTTCCGTACACGTTGCCCACGACAAAGTTGTCTCCGGCAACGAGCGTGCCGTTCTGCACCAGCACCGTGGCTACCGGTCCGCGGCCGCGATCGAGTTTCGCTTCCAGCACCACGCCAGTCGCGGCGCGCTCCGGAGTAGCTTTCAGTTCCGCCAGATCCGCCACCAGGCAAATCATTTCCATCAGCAGGTTCAGATTCGTTTTCTTCTTCGCTGAAACGTCGACGAACACCGTTTTGCCGCCCCACTCTTCCGGCACCAGCCCGCGGTCGGCCAGCTGTTTCTTGACCCGGTCGGGCAGTGCGTCGGGCTTGTCGATTTTGTTCACCGCGACGATGATCGGAACTTCAGCAGCGTGCGCGTGATCGATGGCCTCAATCGTCTGTGGCATCACGCCGTCGTCCGCAGCCACGACCAGCACGACGATGTCGGTGGCCTTCGCGCCGCGCGACCGCATGCGGGTAAACGCTTCGTGACCCGGCGTGTCGAGGAACACAATCTCGCGCCCGTACGCCGGAGATTCCTTGTCGGTAATCCGAACTTTGTAAGCGCCGATGTGCTGCGTGATGCCACCGGCCTCGCCCTCGGCCACGCTGGTCTCGCGAATCGAATCGAGCAGCGTAGTCTTGCCGTGGTCGACGTGACCCATGATCGTAACCACCGGCGGTCGCGGCGTGATCTCGACTGCAGACTCTTCCCCACTGCTCGCGGCAGCGGCGTCAATGTCTTTCGAAGCCTGCTCTTCGAACGTGATCACATTCGTTTCAGCGCCGAAGAAGCGCGCCATTTCGCTGGCCAGCTCGGCGTCGAGCGTCTGGTTCACCGTCGCGAAAACTCCGCGTCCCAGCAAGCGCGAAATCACATCCTTCACACGAATACCGAGCTTCTCCGCCAGATCTTTTACGCTGATGCCTTCCGTGATCGTGATGTTGCGCGTGATCGGCATCGGCTCGTTCGACACCACCATGCGGGGCGGCGGCGTGTAGCCCTTCATCGGGCCTTCTTTTACGCCACGCGGAACATAGCGCTGACCGGGCCGGCGAGCCGGAGCTCCTGGACGAGCACCAGGCCGGGCTGGTCCCGGAGGCGGAAGCCCTGGACCAACACCCAGAGGACGCGCACCGGCCGGAGCCGTACGCGTGGGATGCATGGGCCGGCGTTCACCCGGACGCAGCGGACGCGGCGGACCACCGCCCGGCGTCATCGGACGCGGGCGCTGGAAAATTGGCTGTCCCGGCACCGGACGCCCCGGCGCAGGACGCATGGTCCCGGCGGGCGATGAAGTCGGAGACATGGACGCAACGGGCGCAACCGGCCGCGGCGGCGGAGCTTTGTACACTGGACGCGGTCCAGTCTGCGGAACAATCATGCGGGGCGCCGGAGGTTGCGGCGGACCCGCAACTACTGGTGGTCGGGGCGCAGCCGCGGGAGGCTGGGGCGCGGCAGACGCAGAAATTGTCGGAGCGGCCGGCGGCGACGGCGGTGTGACCACGGAGGCCGGAGAAGGAGTCGGACGCGGCGGAGCTGCGACCGGGGCCGCTGTCGAAGCCGAAATCGACGGCGCAGTCGGAGTCACGCTCGCTGGCTTCTCCGCCAGAGGAGCGGCCACTGCGGGTCGCGCCGGCGGCATAACTGGAGTTGCCGTTGCTGCAGGAATTGAAGGAACTCCCGGAGGCGGCGTAGGCCGAGCCAACGGAGGCGCTACCGCAGGCCTGGCCACAAACGCTGGCGGCGCCGGACGCACCGGCGCAGGCGCTGCCGCTTCTTTCTTCTGCGTGATCGCTCTCAGCACATCTCCTGGCCGGGAGATGTTCGACAAGTCAATCTTGGTCTTGATTTCGTCGTCGCCGCGCAGCGGGCGCGCCGCTCGCGCAGACGGCGCCTGTGCCTCGGACGAGCCGCGGAGATGGATCCGCACCTTTTCCGCTTCATGTTCCTCGAGCGAACTGGAATGGGTCTTCTTCTCTGTCACCCCGACGATGGGAAGCGTGTCGAGAATGGCTTTGCTTTTAACTTCCAGCTCCCTGGCGAGATCGTTGATTCGAACCTTACTCATCCGGCCTTTCTTGTACTCCGCGTTGCGCTAGGTCTTCATCGTAGCCTCACGGAGTCAGCGTCCTCGACCGGCACGCCATCGCAAATTTCCGCGCGTGCCAGCGTTAACATGACTATTCAGTTGTTTCTGTAGCAGAGCCATCTTTCGGCTCATGCTCTTCGCTTTCGTGCGCAGCGGATTCAGCTTCTGTCGCATCAGCTGCCGCCACCGCTTCACCTTCAGCCGCAGCTTCACCCTCGATCACTTCAGCAGCTTCCGCCGCCGCTTCTTCCGTTACAGCCGCGCCTTCGGCAGATAACTCGCTCTCAGCCGCGACCTCACCCTGCTCCAGGCTCGCAAAGTAATTATTCACCGCAAGGCTGATTTTTTCCACCGTCTTCGGCCCGATACCCTCGATGGCTTCAAGTTGCTCCGGCGTCATATCCGCCAGCGCTTCGACCGTTGTGATGCCCGCCGCGCTCAGCTTCTCGACCAGCCCTTCGCCCAGACCCGTCACATTCTCCAGCGGAGTCGTCGGCGGCGGAGCCATCGCGGCCATCTGCAGCTCAACCTCTTGCCGCTTCTCTTCCTCGCTCTTGATGTCGATCTTCCATCCCAGCAGCTTCGCCGCCAGGCGGACATTCTGCCCCTTCTTGCCGATCGCCAGCGAAAGCTGGCTGTCGTCGACCACAACTTCCAGGTGCTTGTCGCCGCTGTCGACAATCGTGACTCGGCTCACCTTCGCCGGCTGCAGCGCCTTCTCGGCAAACGTGACCGCATCTTCGTGATACTCGATGATGTCGATCTTCTCCCCGCGCAACTCGCGGATAATCGACTGCACCCGCATCCCTTTCATGCCCACACAAGCGCCCACCGCGTCCACGTCCTTGTCCTTGGACATGACCGCAATCTTCGTTCGCTCGCCAGCCTCACGCGCAATCGCCCGAATCACCACGGTCCCATCGTAAATTTCCGGAACTTCCGTCTGAAACAAATGCTGCACCAGGTCCGGCGCGGCCCGCGAAACCACCACTCCCGGCCCCTTCGCCGCCCGTTCCACGCGCACAATCACCACCCGCACCCGCTCGCCGATGGCAAACGATTCCAGCCGCGACTGTTCCTTGCGCGGCATGCGCGCTTCCGCCTTGCCAATATCGAAAATCACATCCGGCCCTTCAACGCGCTTCACCGTCGCATTCACAATCTCAGCCACGCGCCCGATGTACTCGTTGTAAACCGTGTCGCGTTCCGCCTCGCGCACTTTCTGGAAAATCACCTGCTTCGCCAGTTGCGCCGCGATGCGTCCCAGAATTCCTTCCGTCACTTTCGGAATCAGCAACTCCCCGCCGACTTCGAGCGCCGGATCGACCTTCTTCGCATCCACCACCGTGATCTGCAGGTTCGGGTCCTCGACCTGTTCCGGCGTCTCCACCACGGTCTTCACCGCGAAGGCGTTGATCTTGCCGGTATCCTTGTCGAGCTTGGCCCGCAGGTTTTCCTGCGACTTGTAGTACTTGCGCGTCGCCATAACAATAGCGTCTTCCACCGCGCTGACCACAATCTGCGGATCAATCCCTTTTTCCCGGCTGAGTGCGTCGATCGTGTTGTAGAGCTCGCTTGCCATAAGAAAACCAATTTGAAACATTGTGTAATTGAGGAATTTGGTAATTGAGAAATTGAAACCCAACTCACATGAGGCTGACGATTTTCAATTACTCGATTACCAAATTTCCCAATTACTCAATCTCTTCAGATCTCCGGCACCAAATTCGCCTTCTCCACATTGGCGAGTTCGATTTCAATTTTCTCGCCGGCCGCCGCGCCCATCTTCTTGCGCGACTTGTGGCTGGCCACGCTCAAATCCAGCGTCAACCGCCCGTCGTTAAAACTCTCCAGCCGCCCTTCAAAATGGCGATTATCGCCGGCCCCGACCGCCTGCCGCGTCGTCAACTTCACGCGGCTGCCTGTAAAGCGCGTAAAATCCGCGGCCTTGGTCAATTTCCGGTCCAGCCCCGGCGATGAAACTTCCAGCGTGTACGATCCCGGCATCACATCCTCAACATCGAGGATCGTGCCAAACTCGCGGCTGAAATTCGCGCAGTCTTCGTGCGTCACGCCCGCGAGTGGATCCGCTCCCGCCGCAGGTTTATCCAAAAACACCCGCAGCATGCGCGCCTTGCCTCCGCCCAGAAACTCGACTTCAACAATTTCGAGCCCGCTTGAGGCCGCCACCCGCTCCGCGATTTCCCGCACACGTTCAACGTCAAGTGCCATGAATCAAATAACTTACTGGCGGATGGCAGCAACAACCGAGGGCTCCAAACTAAAAAGTGGGCTTGCGCCCACTGGTGTGCTTCGCCAAATGCCGGTATTACACAACAGTTCTCAGTTCCCTAATATACGCCCCTAGTGACTAAAAGACAAACGACGTAAAGGAGGACGTTGAAGGCCATCGCCGGGATTCGACTCGTGCCAGAACTAGGGACCAAGGGCAACTCGGGTTCACTTCTGAACGTTCTTGGCGGCGAGCTTCAAGCCGTGCTCGATTGCGAACTGGGACATTTCCTCAAAAGCTTTTTGCTCGCCTTCCTGCCCAAACAGGATCCATTCGAACGCACTTCCCGGTGGAAACTGCAGCAGCTTCTCTTTCGCAGATTCAAGTGACGCCTCCTGAAATTGTGCGATGTGGACTTGCCCGACAACTGGCATGAACGTGATGGACCGCGGCCGCGCCTGCCAAGCTTTGAGGAGTTGTCCCGCCTGTTGTTTTTGAGTATCAGTCACACTCAGATCAATCAAGCGGGTCAGTTTCGCCTCGTCCGGCAGCCAGCCATGGCCGGCGCCGAGAGCCTCAACGAGATGGGAACCCGCCGCCGATTCGTACATGGCACTCATGTTCTCCCCCGGGATAGATTGCAAGTCCTTCTCGTGGCCCTTCCAGTGTTCGCTCCACGCGACCATGCGAGCCCACAGAACACTCTCAGCCGATGCCGAACCGAATTGCTTTAAGTAGGATGCCGCATCGCCAACGACTTGAGGATCGGAGTCGTCCAGACTCCTTATCGCAATCTCCTGAAGCACGTTGTTGCTTTGCAACGTGCCGACATCCGTCAAGAGGGAATGATTGCACGCGGTAAACCCCTTTTCCTTTCCTCTCGCTTCCATGGCTCGTTCGAGAAGTGGCCTGGCTGCTTCAGGATCATCCTTCAGAACGTAGGCCAGCAGGGGCGCCTGAATGGCACAAGCTAACCTTCCAACTACCGGGTCAAGGAAAGCAACGACTTTCGGCTCTGCGGCGCGGGTTGCGTAGCGATGGATCAAGGATGCAGAGTTGGAACTAGCCCAGAAGTCCGATGACGGAGTGAGATGTTCCACCAAGGGCTCGTCCGCCTCGGGAAGCTCCCTATCAGGAAGAATGCCCAGAGTCCTGGCGCTGAAGCGTGGCCTCGGGCGCAGGATCTCATGGATGACCACCGGACGCGCCTCGTCAGGCGCCATTTCATACCAGCGGTTCAGAGCCGAGGCGCTCGCTAACTTGGACTGCATGTCATCCGATTCCTTCTGCTCGACTCTCTTCAGCAGAGGAAGCATCTGCTCGTGGTCGAGTGTGGACCAGCGGAATTCCAAGAGTATGTATTGCTCCTGAGAGGATAGACCGTCGAAGGTGGCCACGAGTTGACGCGTGAGTGTTTGCTTCACACCTGGAGATAGTAAGGAAGAATTGGCACCGGCGGTCGCGATGATCGTGTTATTGCTGACAGCCAGAGCGGCTGCCCGCTTTTGTGCAAGTGCGGACATCAGTTCCTGGCGGAATTGCGTTTCGGCTTTTTCTCTTTCTTCAGGGATGTTATCGACGATTCCATCCGGTAACGCGAGCACAGACATCGTGCTCAGGAAACGACCGCTCACGGGGAAATTCGGATCGACGAGAAGCTTTTTCATCTCCTCCAACCCGACGCCGCGCGCCGGCGATCCCATGAGTCCTGCGGCAAAATCCCAATCTGACACCGTGCCGGTCATGCGACGCGCCATTTCCCTAGCCGCTTCGGGTGTGCCCAGATAACGCAGAGTTTTCACGGCCTGGGTGTACGGATCGCCTGGACTGGATGGCGGAACAACGGGCGGGCTGGTCGAGTCGAGGATCTGGATGGCAGCTTTCAGGGTAGCGCCCTGCCATTCCTTCGTTGCCGGCAGGATCGTTAGCGTCAAGAGGTTCGAGGTGACGGTGGAATTGCGGAACTCACCCACTTTCGACACGCGACTGGAGAGAACCGTGAGCCGATACTGGCCGGGCGCTTTGAAACGAACCCATTCATTCAGATCAGCGTGAACAGTCGATGGCGTTGTGGAAAGACTTTTGAAGCCCCTCAGCCCACCCATCATGAAACCCTTTTGGGAGTGGAAATAGAGATGGAGTGGATCGTCGGAGCCGTTGCTGGGGTCGACCACGAATTGATCTTCACCAAGCCTGCCGCTACGGTCGTAGGTCGCCGTATCCAGTTGATAGGTATTGGGCGAGGAACTGATAAACGCCAAATCCAGAGGAATGATTTCCCCAATGTGAAAGCTCGACTGATTATTGCGTATGGTCACTGTTAGCTGCGGGTCGCGAGATGGGACGGGTACGCTCTGGGAAGAGGCTGGCACCGCCATGAAGAAGAGCGCGAACGCGACTGCGGAAACAGAAATTCGCATGAGGTTATTCTCCGACGGAGCCCCGTCACGTTACCGCGCCGGAGCCACCGTGACGACTGGCCGCTTTTCGTATGATCGCAAGAATACTTCTGTCTCGCCCGGTTTGTTTAGATTGCGATCGATGCGTCCTGAGTTGGCCAAAGGGACACAAACTCGGCAACAAATGCGGCAGCTAATCCAGTGAGGATCCTCTGGATGTGATCCATGACTCGACCTGCCCCATTGTATGCCCGAGTACATCATGTCGTGATTGGTATGGCTGTAACATCTCCGATTTGCCTCAATCCCCCGCCCTCTCTAGAATGAAGAATCCCCCTACGGCTGGGAGATTGCCGAAGAAGATTGCCCGAGAAAAGTTCCCGAGAAACTTATGATTCATTTTCCCGTACCTGAGGCTCTTACTTTCGATGACGTCCTGCTGCTGCCCGCTCGCTCTGATGTCATCCCCGCGCAGGCCAGCACGCAGACTCAGCTCACCCGCACCATCAGCCTGAACATTCCCATCGTCAGCGCCGCCATGGACACCGTCACCGAATCGCACATGGCCATCGCGCTGGCGCAGCAGGGCGGTCTCGGCATCATTCACCGCAACCTCACGATCGAGCAGCAGGCCAACG
>Ga0210393_10004807_pt1 | contig 10650 bp, 9 predicted proteins | sample IncBWC27OmetaG_FD_160068 | JGI IMG/M metagenome (GOLD analysis project Ga0210393, IMG submission 160068) | Forest soil microbial communities from Barre Woods Harvard Forest LTER site, Petersham, Massachusetts, United States - Inc-BW-C-27-O ...
AATATCGAAATGTTCGTCTTCGCGTTCGCTCATTTTTGAAGAAAAGCCCCTGAAATCAATAGCATCGATCAGCTCAAGTTCGTGAAGCTGCGCACTATATCCGATTCTGTCCGGCATTCAACTAGTGCGACAAGATTCCCTGCAGTGTTTGACCAGAAAGCTGCCGGACAGTTTTAGGTTCGATGGTGCGCGATAGTTTATACTTTAATATCAATAACTTATACAACATTCATCATGTCCCGGTACGCACCGAGTCGGCCCGCGCCGGCAGCGCGCCCAGCGCAATTGCCCGATTAACGGCCGAGACGACGGCCAATAACGAGGCCGTAACAATATTGGGGTGCATGCCGGCTCCAAAGAGGGTGCGCCTCGAGCGTGTGGTGATCTCTATATAAGAGACCGCCTGTGCGCCACTTCCCTTACCGCGGGAGTGCTCCTCGTAAGAGAGGACGTCGAACGGCAACGCCACCGCTTGGACCATGGCGTCAATCGGACCCGATCCATGACCCATCCAAGTCTCGGGGCCGCCGGCATTTTCCATTTGGAGTGTCAGGCGCTCGTGGTCGGCACCGTCCGTCGAGGCGCTCAGCTGATGCCCCCGATACACATAAGGGCTTCGCGCCGCCAAATATTCGCGGCTGAACAGGTCCCATATCTCCTGAGAAGTCAGTTCCTTACCGGTGATATCTGCTGCCGCCTGCACGACCTGGCTGAATTCGATCTGCAGCCGGCGCGGCATTACCAATTGATAATCGCGTTCCAAGAGGTATGCGACCCCGCCCTTTCCCGACTGGCTGTTGACCCGAATGATCGAGTCGAAGGACCGGCCCAGATCCGACGGGTCAATGGGCAGGTAGGGAACGTCCCAGATGCCGCTTCTGGCGGCGAGACCCTTCTTGATGGCGTCCTGGTGCGATCCGGAAAACGCCGTGAAAACCAAATCGCCGACATAGGGGTGGCGCGGGTGAATCGGCAATTGATTGCAAGCCTCCGCGCAGCGCGCGACCTCATTGATATTGGAGAAATCCAACTTCGGATCAACGCCTTGCGAGTACAGGTTCAGGGCCAGGGTCACGATGTCCACATTGCCGGTACGCTCGCCGTTGCCGAACAAGGTCCCCTCGATGCGGCCGGCGCCGGCCATCACTGCAAACTCCGCGGCGGCCACGGCAGTGCCGCGGTCGTTGTGCGGATGCACGCTCAAGACGCTGCAATCGCGATTTTTGAGATTGCGCAAGAACCATTCGATTTGGTCGGCGTAGATGTTGGGCGTGGCCATCTCCACCGTGGCCGGAAGATTGAGAATCGACTTGTGATCGGGAGTCGGCTCCCACACCGCGTTCACGGCATCGCAGACTTCTACGGCAAATTCCAATTCAGTGCCGGTGAAGCTCTCCGGGCTATATTCAAAGGTCCAGTCCGTGTCCGGCTGCTTCAAGGCATGTTCGCGTACCACACTGGCACCGCGAACCGCCATATCGATGATTCCCGCACGGTCGGTGCGAAATACCACCCGTCGCTGCACCACCGAGGTCGAGTTATAGACATGCATGATTGCCCGCCGCGCGCCGCGCAGCGCCTCATAGGTACGGGCGATGAGTTCGGGGCGCGCTTGAGTCAGCACTTGGATGACAACATCGTCGGGGATCAATTCCCGCTCGATCAGTTCGCGCACAAAATCGAAATCGGTTTGCGATGCGGCGGGAAATCCAACCTCGATTTCCTTGAAGCCGATTTTCACCAACATGTCGAACATGCGGCGTTTGCGCGCCGCGTCCATGGGCTCGATCAGCGCCTGATTGCCGTCGCGCAAATCCACGCTGCACCAAGTGGGTGGTGCGGTGATGACGCAGTTCGGCCAGCTGCGGTCAGCCAAATCGATCGGGGCAAAGCTACGATACTTAGAAGACGGATTGCGCAACATAAATTTCTTCCCGCTCAAGAGACCAAGATCGCCGCCAGTGTTTGGCGTGCTTTAGGGATGTTTCCGGTCTTGTCGGCGCCGACCGGTGGCGCAATGGGGAGTGGCGCCTAGCGGCGCAGCAGCAGCGCGAGCGAACTTAAGGCCAAGCGGGCGCCGGGCACGAAATAAAATTTGCTGCTGAAAGAATGCATTATGGGGGAATCTAGCACTGCTCGCGCGCTAGGCGCAAGATCGAAATGATGGAACATAGCTCCGGTACCCATTCTGTTTTCAACCAGACGCCGCTGTTGACGGACTACAACCTGTTCGCGAGTGATATGGCGCTTCAGGAGGCTGTTCGGCGCGAGGGCGCATCTTGGGCAGCGCCCGAACTCGAGGTGGCCGGCGCCGAATTGGGCACGTGCACTCTCTTCGAGCATGCCCGCCTCGCCAATCGCTTTCCGCCCGTGCTCCATAACTTCGATGCGCAAGGGATGCGCATCGACACCATCGAATTTCATCCGTCGTGGCATGCACTCATGCGGGGCATCGCCGCCCGCGGCTATCACAGCAGCCCCTGGTCGCAAGACGCGGCCACGCCCGGGGCACATACGGCGCGCGCCGCGGGCTACTTGATGCAGGCCCAGATCGAAAGCGGAACGCTCTGCCCGACAACGATGACTTACGGAGCAATCGCCGCCTTGCGCCGGGACGCCTGGCTTGCGCGTGATTGGGTGCCTCGGCTGCTCACGCGCGAATACGATCCGCGCGATATCCCGTTCGAGCAAAAGCTCGGTGGCCTGATCGGCATGGGCATGACGGAAAAGCAAGGCGGTTCCGATGTACGGGCGAATACCACGCGCGCGCTCCGTTCGAGCGACGGCTCCTATCGAATCACCGGGCATAAATGGTTTTTTTCTGCGCCGCAATGCGACGCTCACCTGGTGCTGGCGCAAAGTAGCGGCGGATTGTCCTGTTTCTTCATGCCGCGGCGCCTCCCCGATGGAAGCCTCAACGGCATTTATATCCAGCGCCTCAAGGACAAACTCGGCAATCGCTCCAATGCCTCTTCCGAAGTCGAGTTCGTGGAGGCGTGGGCGACGCTTTTGGGCGAGGAAGGACGCGGTGTCCCAACCATCCTCGAGATGGGCACCTTCACGCGCCTCGATTGCTGCACGGGAAGCGCCGGTATGATGCGGCAGGCCGTCGTTCAAGCTTTGCACCACGTGCATCACCGCAAGGCGTTCGGATCATATTTGATTGAGCAACCCCTGATGCGCAGTGTGCTGGTCGACATGGCGCTCGAATCGGAGGCCGCGTGCGCGCTTAGCCTGCGGCTGGCGCGCGCGTTCGACAGCGATAGCCCAAGCGAAGTGGCTTTACGCCGCGCCCTCACCTCCGCCGCCAAATTTTGGGTGTGCAAGCGCGGCTGCGAATTGGCGGCCGAAGCCATGGAGGTGTTGGGCGGTAATGGTTACACCGAGGAGTTGCCGCTGGCGCGCATGGCGCGTGAGATGCCGGTGAATTCCATTTGGGAAGGGTCCGGCAACATCATGTGCCTCGACGTGCTGCGCGCCTTTGGAAAATCGCAAGCGACGCGCGAGGCGGTACTCGATGAGCTGTCAGGCGCTCGCGGCCAGGAGCGGCACTTCGATGCGGCTTTCGAACGATTTGCCGCGAGCATCGCTTCCGATGCGCCGGCCGAAGCGCACGCGCGGCGATTCGCGCAGTCCTTGGTCACGCTCATGCAGGCTAAATTGCTGATCGCCGGCGCGCTCAACCCATCCGCGCGCGCGGCTGCTGAAGGATTTTGCGCCACCCGCTTAGGGTGCGACGGTTGGGGCGCCGTGTTCGGCGCCGGCACGGCGAAAGTGGATGACGCGACAATTCTGGCGCGCGCCTGGAATCAGAACTAAACCCAGCCCGTCAGGCGATTGCGGATGATGGCCGCCAGGGCCCGCGCGTGCTCGTCATCGTCGTTCAATCCGGCGACCAGTGTGAGACGTTTGCCGCCCCACTCCAGAAACCGGTCGCGATATTCGATGGCGACCTCCTCGAGCGTTTCCAAACAATCCACCGCAAAAGACGGCGACGCCACCGTGAGATCACGGATGCCGCGATCCGCCAACTCCTTGATTTTGTCGAGCGTGTAGGGCTGAAGCCAGGTCACCCGGCCGAATCGCGATTGATAGCAATGCGACCACTCCGTCTCATTCAGCTTCAAGCGAGCCACGACCAAGCGCGTGGTCGCTTCCGTCTGACGCTGGTAGGGATCACCCTTCGCCACATAAGAAGCAGGAATACCGTGATAAGAAAAGAGCAGATGCGAGCGCTCGCCAATCGCATCCCAGTGCCGGCGTATTTTATCGCTCAGCGCGTCGATGTAGCCCTCATCCTCGTGATAGTCGTTGATGAAGCGGCTCTCCGGCAACGAGCGCCAACGCTTCAGTGCGCGCTGGGTGCCGTCAAAGACTGAACCGGTGGTCGAGGAGCAATACTGCGGATACAGCGGCAGCACCAGCAATTTATCGATGCCCTGCGATGCGAAAGATTCAATGGCGCGCGTGATATTGGGGCTGCCATAGGTCATCGCCAGTTCGAGATGAACCTCGTTCCCGAGGCTCGTTTCCAGCAAGGAACCGATCTTGGCTGCGAGCCTCTTCGAATACACGGCGAGCGGCGAACCTTCCTTCATCCAAATCTTGCGGTAGTTGCGCGCCGTGCGCAGCGGCCGGAACGGCAGCACCAGCCCATAGAGCAGCGGCAGCCATATCAAGCGGGAATTATCGATGACGCGCCGGTCGCTCAAGAATTCACGCAAATAGCGCTGAACCGCGAAATACGTGGGCGCATCCGGCGTGCCCAAGTTGACCAGCATAACGCCAATTCGGCTCGCAGCCGATTTGTCTTGGGACGCCGTGGCGGGTGCCACCGCGTGAAAGTAGGGCATTGATCGGATCCTAAAGCTCAGGCGATCACACAGTATACTGGACGGGCATGAAGCCCCGTACCGAGAGCTGACAATCATGTGGCTGAGTGCCAACGAGAGCGAAGCGCTGGCCTTGAGCTTGAGCGTTGCGGCTCGCAGTGTCCTCTTGAGCCTGCCCTTGGCGTTGCTATTGGCGTGGGTGTTGACTCGGAGACGATTCCCGGGCCGGACCTTGCTCGATGCCTTTGTGCATTTGCCCCTGGTGCTGCCGCCGGTGGTCGTGGGCTATCTTTTGCTGTTGCTGTTCGGCGCCCGCGGCCCGATCGGCGGCTGGCTCGAGCGTGTTTTCGGCATCGAACTGATATTCACCCGCAATGGCGCCGCGCTGGCGACCGCGGTCATGTCCTTCCCGCTGATGGTGCGAGCCATGCGCATCTCGCTGGAGACTGTCGATCGCGGCTTGGAGGATGCCGCGCGCACGCTGGGCGCGGGCGCTGTCGATCGCTTCGTCAGCATCACCCTGCCCCTCATGCTTCCCGGCGTATTGGCCGGTGCCATCACCGCGTTTTCAGCCGCGCTGGGCGAGTTCGGAGCGGTCATTACCTTCGTCTCGAATATCCCCGGCGAGACGCGCACGCTGCCGCTGGCCCTGTACACCGCCCTGCAAACGCCGGGCGGCGATAGCGAGGCTGCGCGCCTCGCGATTGTTTCCTGTGCGCTCGGACTGGGCGGGTTGCTGTTGTCCGAATGGTTCGCGCGGCGCGTACGCCGGATGTTGGGACGCTGATGCTGACGGTAAGTGCCACAAAACATCGCGGCGCATTTTTGTTGAACGCGCAGTTCGAGCTCCCTACTCCGGGAGTCGTCGCCTTATTCGGACGCTCAGGTTGCGGCAAGACCACGTTGGTCAACGTGATCGCCGGTTTGCTCGCCGCGGACTCAGGTCACGTCGCGCTCGATGACACGGTTCTGCTCGATACGAATCGCGGCATCAATGTGCCGCCCGAAAGACGCCGCATCGGATATGTGTTTCAAGAGGCGCGATTGTTTCCTCACATGAGCGTCGCTGCCAATCTGCGCTATGCGCTGAAGCGGGCCGCGGTGGCGCCGTTCATCGGCCTGGATCGGGTCGTGGACCTGTTGGATCTTACGCCGCTGATGGGGCGCCGCACGCATGCGCTTTCCGGCGGCGAGCGTCAACGCGTAGCCATCGGCCGGGCCTTGTTGTCCCAGCCGAGTCTCTTATTGCTGGACGAGCCGCTGGCCTCGCTTGACGCATCACGCCGCGAGGAGGTGCTGCCCTATCTGGAAACCTTGCGCGATCAATTGGCCATCCCGATGGTGTATGTCGGCCACAATTTTGAAGAGGTGCTGCGACTGGCGACTCACCTGGTGCTGATGGACGCCGGCAAGACCGTGGCGCAGGGGAACTTGAGTGAAATGAGTTTGCACCCGGGCGTTCGCGCCATCATCGGGGCCGAGGCAGTCGGCGCCATTGTCGACGGCACCGTGCTCGGCACGGACTTATCGAGTGGCTTGACCCGAGTGCAAGTCGGTCAAGGAGAACTCAAGGTTCAATTCCCCGAGGCGGCGCCGGGAACCCGGTTGCGGGTGCAACTGCTGGCGCGAGATCTCATTGTCGCCACGGCGCACCCTCGGCAAATCAGCGTTCGCAACAGCTTGCCGGGCGTGATAATCAGCATCACGAGCGACGTGGACGACTCGGATCTGATTGCCATCGATATCGGCGGCCTTCTCATCATGGCGCGAGTCACCAAGGCCGCCACCCACGAATTGGGTCTCGCCCCGGGGCTACCTGTTTGGGCGCTGGTGAAGACCGCGTCCTTGCGCCCACATGTTATTTGACCGGGGTACCAAGATGCAGGATGGCCACTATGTGGTCATCTGCTGTGAGCCCCACTGCCGCCTTGACACGGGCGCTGTACGCCGCAGGACCGGTTTTCCACATCGTGCCGATCCCTAATTCGGTCGCCGCCAGCAACAAATTCTCGACCGCCGCGCCCGCGGCAATCACTTGTTCAATTTCCGGCACTTTGGGAATGTCCTTGCGCACGACGCATCCGGCCACCAGGATGTTGGGCGAGCGCCTGATTTTCTCGCGTTCCAGCTCCATCTGTTCATCCGTGAAAGCAGGGTTTTGATCGCGCCGCGACTGCGCGACAGCGTTTGCGAAAGTCTCCCGCTGAGCGCCATCAACTGCGACGAAGCGCCAAGGCTTCAGACGCCCGTGGTCCGGTGCATGACCCGCAGCCTCCAGCAGCCGCGCCATCTGAGTAGGCGTGGGTCCAGGTCCGGTCAGCGACTTGGCGGTTGAGCGCGATGCGATGGCATCGAATAATTCCATGAAAAAAACCCCCAAATAAAACTGAAGAGCAGATAAGCGCGAGCACGCCCTGTGCTTTGGGCTATGATTTGCGTCCGGGATGCCGCGGCGGCACTCCGAAATTATACCCGTACGTCTCAAGGAGCCTTCAATGAACCGTATTGTTTTGGCGTCACTGGCCGCCCTGCTCGGCGCGAGCGCCTTTGCAGCGCCGGTCACCTACAATCTCGATCCGAACCACACCTTCCCGAGTTTCGCCGCCGACCATTTTGGCGGACTGTCGGTTTGGCGCGGCAAATTCGACACCACCTCCGGCAAGGTGGTCTACGACAAGGACGCGAAGTCCGGTTCCATCGAAGTAACGGTCGATATGAACTCTATCGACTTTGGCATGCCCAAGTTGAATGAGCATGCAAAGTCGGCTGAGATGTTTGATGCTGCGAAGTATCCCACCGCAACTTTCTCCGGGAAGTTCAGCAAGTTCAATGGTGCGAGCCCCACAGAGGCCGAGGGCACGCTGACCATGCACGGGGTGACCAAACCGGTCACGCTGAAGATCGATTCCTTCAAGTGCATGCAAAATCCAATGAGCAAGAAGGAAGTTTGCGGCGCGGAAGCGTCTGGGACGATCAACCGCGCCGATTTTGGTGTGAGTTACGGCGAGAAGGTCGGCTTCAATATGGCCGTCAAACTGCAAATCCAAGTAGAGGGAAGCCCCGCAGCCTAGGAGCCGGGCTTTCGTTTGGCCAAGGAGTCGGTCTCGCGTGAGGGAGGCCGACTCCGATGGTCCCGGCCGCCGCTTACTTCGCCCGGGCTAGCGACTCAATTTTTTCGCCAAATGCGCGCGCAGCGCATTCATTTGTTCCTGCGACAAGTCGCCCAGTATGCCGCGCCGCTCGGGCGGAATATGCGCGATTGAATCCACCTGTTCGCCGAACACATAGTGCTCAAAAAACGCCTGCCAAGCGCGCCGCGATTCGCTCGGCAAGCCGCGAATGCTCAAGATGCCATGCAACAGTGCATCGAAGGCCGAATCGACCCGTGAATTCTCACCCAGCGGATCGTGCCACCAATAGTTGACCAACACATTGAGAGGTTCGAGGGATTCCACCCGGTGCCACCATAGCGGCGGGATGAATAGGCAGTCGCCGGCCTCGAGCACCGCGACTTGCGCGGCCGCCAGCGCGTCGCGAAACTTAGGATGGCGCGTGAAATCCGGGTCGCGCAGCGACACCATGCTCATGGCCGCTCCGGTGGGAGCGAAGTCCAACGGCCCGACGTATAGATTCGCAACCTGCTCCGGCGGAAACAGCGTGAAGCGCCGCCGGCCCGCCACGACGCAGGCAACATTGTTCCATTCATCCACGTGCGCGGGCGTTGTGATGCGATTTCCCAACCATATGCGCGGCAGGATGCTCGCGTCGAATAGAGTCAGGGGATTTTCCGCGGTGAATGCCGGCAAGCAATCGCGAAGCAGCGCGCTTTGCGCCGCGACCGCGGGTGGATTGGGAAACTGCGCATAGCGCAGCACTTGTGCGGCGATCTCCGATAAAGGCAGCCGATTGCGGTGAAAATTAAAGCCATCCATCGCAGCGTTATAGCCAATCTGGCCCTCGGCCGGCGGCGCCGTCATCAGTGCATCCACCGGCGCACCACTGTCGAGCTGCTTTAGGTAGCCAACCAGAGCGGCGGGTGAATCCAGCGATTCTCGAACGGCGCGCCAGTGGCGCACCAATCCGCGCAATAGCGCGGGGCATTTGTCCGGCAGTACGTCGCGCCGGATTTCCTCGACGGTCAGACCCGAATACTCTTTCACCAAAAGTAGACCTGCAGAGTCTGGCCGCCGCGGCGCGGCGGAATGTTGTTGAGGACTTCCCGATGATCTCGATAGTTCGCCGCGCTGCGCTCAAGCAAGTTGTCGATTTCCGCGATTCCGAAGGTCTTATCCTGAGCGACAGGCGGGCGCATGTCGCCCGGCGCCGGGAAAATGCCCATTCCTGACATGATGGAATACCAAGAAAATACCGGATAGCCGCGCCCTAGCGACTGCTTACGCACCGCGGACGCGATGCCATTGCCCGACATCCACAGGTTGAGCAGTTGTTTCAAAGGTTCCGACACATTTCGATTTGCCGCATTGGCGCGCCAATATTCGCTATCGGTTCGGCTGTTGGTCTTGTAGTGGGTGACAATGTAGTCGCGCGTACCTTCGAAATGTTCGTTGACCTGCGTGTTGAAGCGCGCTTGGGCCGCTTCGCTCAAGTCTCCTTGCTCGAGACAATCGACGAAGGCGGCCGCGGTTTGCTGAATGAACAGCAAGGCGGTGGCCTCCAACGGCTCAATAAACCCTTGGGACAAACCCACGGCAAGACAGTTTTTATTCCAGTGCTTGGTCACCCGCCCTATTCTCATCTTGAGATGCCGCGCGGGCGTATCGGAATCGAGCAGCCCCAAGCGTTCGCGCAGCTCCGTTTCCGCCTGATCGGCGGAACAAAACTGCGAGCTGTAGACATAGCCATTGCCGAAGCGCTCGGTGAGCGGGATCTTCCACGCCCACCCATGCTTCAGGGCGGTGGAGACCGTCTCCGACGGAATGATCTTGCCGATGGGGGTCGGCATGGCAACCGCCGCGTCGTTGAATAAATTTTCCGCGAAGCTGACAAAGGGCGTCTGCAACGCCTGATTGATGAGCAGCCCCGCAAATCCGCTGCAATCGATGAACAAATCGGCGCCGATCGTCGCCCCTTCCCGGGTGCTCACCGAGGCGATGGCGCCATGCTCATCCAGGTTTGCGTGCGTGACGTGCGCCGTTTGATAGCGAACACCGCGCTGCAAGGCTTTCTTGTGCAGGAACTGACCCAATAACACCGCGTCAAAGTGATATCCGTGCCAAATGTCGAAGGGAAATTGCTCGGCAGGTTTTGGCGCCAGATGCTTTTGCGCCAGACGGGCTGCGATAAAAAATCGATCCGGATCCGCGCACGCGTCGACCCCGCGGATTCTGGCGTCGGTGTTGTGTACGAACTGAGTCATGGTGAGGTTGTCGAGCATCGAGGCAAAGGGATGGAAGTAGCTGGCGTGACCCGGTTTGGTCGACCAACCGTCAAAGGTGATGCCGCACTTGTAGGTCGCGTGGCATTCGGGCATCCACTCCGCCTCTTCGATATTCAAGCTGTCGAAGAATCCCCGCAGCCACGGCGTCGACCCCTCGCCCACTCCGATGATGCCCACGCTCGGCGACTCCACCAAAGAAATCTCGACGCCCTGCTCGATGAGCGAGCGCGCCAAAATCAGCGCGGTCATCCACCCGGCCGTTCCGCCGCCGACGATTAAGATGCGGCGCACCGACGGCGGAAGCGCCGACAGCCGCGCTTGCCGGCGCGCGGATTCCTCCGGCGTACGATTGTAAACAGTGGCGGTATCGCTCATATCTCCCCTTTGAGGGTCAGGCCAGCAATTGGCGCAACGGCTGCG
>Ga0210393_10004808_pt1 | contig 10649 bp, 9 predicted proteins | sample IncBWC27OmetaG_FD_160068 | JGI IMG/M metagenome (GOLD analysis project Ga0210393, IMG submission 160068) | Forest soil microbial communities from Barre Woods Harvard Forest LTER site, Petersham, Massachusetts, United States - Inc-BW-C-27-O ...
TCGACGCCTGGAATTTCGGGCGGCACCGGCCCCTTCGTGTCCGTCGGCATGCACATCTCCCGACACGAAGGCCCCGCGCTGGTGAGCGTCGTAACGCGATGCTCGACGTGATGGATCGGCGCCGTGTAGAACAGGAGCGTGTGCTCACGTGGTCTCGGTCGCGCGTTCAACTCACGCGTGCCATAGGAGATCACCAGGCCGATCACGAGAACGTGAATCATGATGCTGACGAGTGAGCTCTTCATGGACCGACAGTAGCATCGCTACCCGCTCACCATCATGACCGACGCGTGACGATCAGATTAATCGCAACATGCGGAGCGCCGAGACGCCCTCCGGCGGCAGTTGGTCAAACGTGCATTGCCGCGGCGCTTTGTCGGGCCGCCACCGTCGAAACGTGGTCCCATGGCGAAACCGGCCATCACTGAAGTGATCGTACGTCACTTCGACGACGAGCGTGGGTTCGAGCGGCTGCCACTCCCCGGTTCGCTCCGTCGCCCACCGACTCGGCCCCCCTGGTGCCCGTCCGGTAAAGCCGGGTGGTTGGACAAGCGGCTCGACTTTCGCGCGCAGCTCCAGTCGTTCACCGGCCTTGAACGATGACGTAAAGCCGACGTGATGGAGCGCCCCGTCGTCGTCATAGAGCCCGAGGAGCAGAGACCCGATGCCGCCACCCTTCGCGGCGTATCGAAATCCGCCAACGACACAATCGACCGTCCGTATGTTCTTGACCTTTTCCATGCCGGTCCTGAGACCGGCCTGATACGGCAGATTGTGTCGCTTGGCGACGACGCCATCCAACCCCACCTGTTCGCCATGCAGCCACTGCCTCGCGACGTCGAGCTCCGACGTGATCGGCGAAAGCTTGACGGTGGCCGAATCGGGAAACGCGCGCGGCAGGAACGCTTCGAGCTCTCGCCTGCGGGTCGACAGCGGCTCGTTCACATCCGCGAGCAGATCGAAGACGATGTATTGCGCCGGCCACTCCGCCGCCAACTTCCGCACGCGACTCTCGGCTGGATGAATGCGCTGCAAGAGCGCGTCGAACGACAGCTGCTCTTCGAGCGGCACCACCAGCTCTCCGTCGAGCACGAACCGTCTCACCGGCGATGCCAAGAGCGACTGCGCGACCTCCGGGAAATACCGCGTCAGCGGTTTCCCGGCTTTCGACATCAGCTCGATGTCGGTGCCATCGCGCGTGGCCAGACACCGGAACCCATCCCACTTGGGTTCGTACCACCACTCGGGTCCGACGGGCAGCGCGTCGACGAGCTTCGCCTCCATGGGCTCGATCATAGGACGGTGCGCAGATCGAATCGTCCGCGCATCTCCCGTACGGGCCCCCACAAGTCGCCGAGGGTCTTGATGCGTGCGGGCACGTTCGTGAGATCAAAGTCCTCGATCGCGACACCCGCGGCCAGCTCATCCCACGTCACGGGCGTCGAGACCGTCGCGCGCTCGGTTGGCCGAACCGAATATACGGAAGCCAGCGTCCGCCCCCACGCGTTTTGATTGTAGTCCACGAGGACATGCTTCGGCGGCCGATGCGCCACACGGTACTCCGAGGTCAGCAGGCCGGGCTCGAGCTTCGCCATGGAGATCGCGAATCGCTTGGCAAATGTCCACACCTCTTTTTGATCGGGTCCGCGCACGATGGGAACATACACATGCACGCCTCTCGACCCACTCGTCTTCGCGACGCACGGCATGCCGAGACCGGTGAGCCCATCACGCACGAGCAGCGCGGCTTTCCTGACGTCGTCAAACGTCGCCCCGGGCGTCGGATCGAGATCGAAGTGTAGGACATCCGGTTTATGCACGTCATCGCACGCCGCATACCACGGATTCAGATCGATACATCCGAGGTTGATGACCCACAGGAGTGCGGCCTCGTCGTCGATGACGGGGAAGTCGATCTCGTTGCCGGATCCGTGCCGGATGCAGCACTGCACGAGCCACTCGGGGTGCGGGGTCGGCGTCCGTTTCATGAAGAACATCTTGCCGGTGATCCCGTTGGGGTACCGCTTCATGACCATAGCGCGGTCCTGGATATACGGGACGAGCACGGAGGCCACGTCGCCGTAGTACCGCACCAGATCGCCCTTCGTCAGGCCGAGCGACGGCCAGAAAATCTTGTCGAGATTCGTGAGCCGAACGGTACGGCCACCGATAGTGACCTCCATGATCGAATATGCTAGACTGTTGCCATGACAACCATGTGGCACTTCGACATCGCGTGGCAAGAGAAAGTCGTCCGGACGATCGTGGTGTATGTGTTTCTGCTCATCGGCCTGCGTCTGGCCGGGAAACGGGAGCTCGGTCAGTTCAACCCGTTCGACCTCGTGGTGCTCCTGTTGCTGTCCAACACGCTGCAGAACGCGATCATCGGAAATGACAACTCCCTCGCCGGCGGTCTCTTGGGAGCGGCCGTCCTGCTGGCGGTCAACTATGCCGTCGTGCGATTCCTGTACCGCCACCCCGCGATCGAGCGTCTCGTCGAGGGCGATCCCGACGTGCTCGTCCGCGACGGCGAAACGATCCAGCATCGGATGGAGCGCGAGCTGATCACGAAGGATCAGCTCGAGGCTGCAGCCAGGCGACAAGGCATCGACTCACTCGACCGCGTTCGGGAGTGCCGCCTCGAGACCGGCGGCGCGCTCACCTTCATCGAGCGCAAGCCCACGGGCGACGAGGAGCGCCACTCCGAGCTCGTCACGCGGCTGAACGAGCTGGCGGAGCAGCAGGCGCGGCTCAGTTCGCAGCTGCTCGCGCTGCAGACACAACAGGCGCCGGCTCGCTCGGCGCCGCCGTCGTAAGCGGCCCGAGGCGCCGGAGCTCGGGCCACTTCCACGCCACGGCGGCCACGACAACCATCGTCCCGATCGCTCCCGAGACGACCGACACCACCGGCGTAAAGAGTCGTGCGACCACGCCAGACTCGAAGCCGCCGAGCTGATTCGATGTCCCGATAAACAGTGAATTGATCGCTCCCACGCGCCCTCGCATGCCATCGGGCGTGAGCAGCGGCACCAGCGTTCCTCGTACGACGACGCTGACCATATCGAGGCCGCCGAGCAGCACCAACATGGCGAGGGAAAGCAAGAACGATCGCGACAACCCAAACACGAGCGTCGCGGCCCCGAATCCGAACACGGCCCAGAGCAATGTCGGTCCGGCCCTTTTCAGCGGCACCCGCGCCAACACCACCGCTACGATCACCGCGCCGACACTCGGCGCCGCATCCATCCACCCGAGTCCCTCGGGCCCGACGTGCAAAATATCCTTCGCATAGACGGGCATGAGCGATGTCGCTCCGCCGAGCAACACCGCGAAGAGATCGAGCGTGATCGTCGCCAAGATGAGCTTCGTCGACAGCACGTATCGCGCGCCAGCAACGAGCGAGTCGAACGTAACGGCCCTCTTCTCGCGATCGACGGGGCGATAATGCAGGAGGACCGCACTCGTCAGAAACACGAGGGCGCCGCCGGCGCCGCACAGGTACACAAGTGCCGGCAACCGGAATGCCCCGATCATCAGCCCACCGATCGCGGGCCCAATGACCGCCGCCAGCTGCCACCCGCCGGAGTTCCACGTCACGGCGTTCGGCAGCACCTCGGATGGCACGAGTGATGGCAGGATGGCGTTCCGGACGGGTTGTTGAAACGCGCGCGCCCCGCCCATGACGAGAAAGCAGGCATAGATCGCGAGCACCGGCGCATGGAACCACGACACGGCCGCGAGCCCGATCGACGCGCTCGCCATCGTCGCTTGCGCACAGATGAGCACCCACCGCCGATCGACGGTATCCACGACGTGCCCCGCCGGCAGGACGAGCGCCACGAGCGGAATGACCGTGACGAGCCCGATGTAGCCGAGGGCCAGGGCGGAGTGGGTGCGCTCGTACAGCTCCCACCCCACAGCTGTTCCCTGCATCTCGAATCCGACCGTGCCGGCGAACGCGCCGAGCCAGAATAGCCGGAAATCGCGCTCTCGGAGCGCCGCAAACGGTGAGTGCACGGCCGAAATCTGGCGGAGGGTGAGCCTCGCGTGCTACGATAGCGACATTCCTCCAACGGACGGGACGGCGATGGCGATGTTTCCTGGCGCGAAGGCCATGATCATTCAGCACAACTTCCAGCCGTGGATGCGGAAGCCGCTCCGCGGTCTCATCATTCACATCGATGGCGGGGCCTGGGTGAACGCGACGAAGACGACCCAGGCACATTTTGCGCATGGGTCGATTAACGGTGTCTTCGGCGAGTTCAATACGGCCGGCAAGGGCAAGTCAGCGCACTTTGGCGTCGACAAGGATGGCAACATCAATCAATTCCTGGACACGTCGAAGAGCGCGTTCGCCGTGGATGGGACGTTCGACGGCGTCGACTCGCACTGGGTCAGCGTGGAAAACATCGCGGTCCCCGGGGAAGAGCTGACGGACGCGCAGATCGAGTCGTGTGCTGACATATTTCGCTGGCTGCACCAGACCGAGGGTGTGCCATTGCGGCTCGCCGGACACAGTACGGATAAAGGACTTGCGTATCATTCGCTTTTTCTCTCGGAAGAGGGCGCCAAGAGACACCCGTGCCCGACCTTGAAGGTGATCAATCAGCTTCCGGACATCGTGGACGCGGCACTGGCGTTTTGGGGCAACTGACCGACGCTCCCCTTTGGAGCCCGTCGCCCGGGCGCGTGGCGCGGTCGAACATGGCCGCGTTCGCCGGGCCGGGCTCCACGTACGATGCGTTGTATCGGTGGTCGGTCACCGAGCCGGCGGCTTTCTGGGATAAGGTCTGGCGTACGCATGGGATCATCGGCGAACGCACGTCGCATGTGGTGCACGGTCTCGACCACATGACGCCGCCGGACCCCGACCTCGGGCCGACCTGGTTCCCCGGTGCGCGGCTCAATTTCGCCGAGAACCTCCTTCGATACGACGACGCGCGTCCCGCCTTGATCTCCTGGACCGAGCTCGGTCCTCGTCACACGCTCTCTTTCGCCGAGCTCCGCGCCGAGGTCGCCGCCTGCGCCTCTTCGCTTCTCTCAGCTGGCGTCCTTCCAGGCGACCGCGTCGTCGGCTTCTTACCAAACTGTTCCGAGGCCGTTATCGCCATGTTGGCGACCACCAGCCTCGGCGCGATCTGGTCGAGCTGCTCGCCCGATTTCGGCGTCGCAGGAGTGCTCGATCGCTTCGCGCAAATCGCACCCACGATTCTGTTCGCCGTCGACAGTTGTCGCTACAACGGTCGCGTCATCGACCTCCGCGACCGCGTCGCCGCCATTCGCTCGAGTCTCCCCTCGCTGCGCTCGGTAGTGATGATCGCATACGCAGCTCCCTCGGCTCCCTCGGCTCCCTCGGGTCCCTCGGCTCCCATGGCGCCAGTGACTCGATCTTCGGGCGAAATCTCGTGGGACGAATTCTTGGCGCAGGCGCGAAGCGCCGCGCGCACAGTGTTCGAACGCGCAGCGTTCAACACGCCAGTGTATGTCCTGTATTCGTCCGGCACGACGGGCCTGCCGAAGTGCATCGTCCACGGAGCCGGCGGCACGCTGCTCCAGCACGTCAAAGAGCTCGCCTTGCACACGGATATCCGCGCCGGCGACCGCGTGTTCTACTACACGACCACCGGCTGGATGATGTGGAACTGGCTAGTCAGCGCGCTCGCCCTAGGCGCGACAGTAGTGTTGTACGATGGCGCCGCGATGCCAGACGCAACCCCGGCGATCCTCTGGGACCTCGCCGCGCGCGAGCAGGTAGCTGTCTTCGGCACGAGCGCCAAGTACTTGAGTCTCGCCGAGAAACGCGGAATCAAGCCCCACGATCTCGACGCCCTGCGTACGATCCTATCAACCGGCAGCCCCCTAGCCGATCACAGTTTCGACTACGTCTACCGAGACGTAAAATCCGACGTTTGCCTGAGCAGCATCAGCGGTGGCACCGACATCGTCTCCTGCTTCGCCCTCGGCAACCCGATGTCCGCAGTCTGGCGAGGCGAGCTGCAATCGCTCGGCCTAGGAATGGCCGTCCAGATCTTCGACGACCACGGCCGCCCCACCGACGATGCCGGCGAGCTCGTCTGCACGATGCCGTTTCCCAGCATGCCGGTCGCATTCTGGAACGACCCCGGCGGCGCCCGCTACCGGGCCGCCTATTTCGAGCGCTTCGATGGCGTCTGGCGCCACGGCGACTGGGCACGCAAGACCGGACACGGCGGCCTCGTGATCTACGGCCGAAGCGACACGACGCTCAACCCGGGCGGCGTGCGCATCGGCACGGCCGAGATCTATCGCCAGGTTGAGCAACTGCCCGAGATATTGGAAAGTGTCGTCGTCGGCCAGGATGTCGACGGCGACGTCCGCATCGTCCTCTTCGTGCGCCTCGCGCCCGGCGCGGTCCTGGACGACGCGCTCCGCGACCGCATCAAGCGATCGATCCGGCAGAATGCCAGCCCGCACCACGTGCCACAGCTGATATGCGCGGTGCCTGACATCCCCCGCACCGTGAGCGGAAAAATTGCCGAGATGGCCGTGCGGGACGTGCTCCACGGGCGGCCTGTCAAGAATGTCGACGCACTCGCCAACCCTGAGTCACTTAAGGACTTTCGATTAGATTCCTGACATGGCCACGCAGACGAAACCGACGCCCACGCCGACGGACACGTTCCCGATCAACGGAACGGATTATATCGAGTTCTTCGTCGGCAACGCCAAGCAATCATCGATCTACTATCGCACCACATTCGGGTTCCGACTGACCGCCTATCGCGGCCCGGAAACCGGCACCCGAGACCGCGCGAGCTACGTGCTCGAGCAGAACAAGGTCCGCCTGGTGCTGACCTCGCCACTCCGCCCCGACGGCTTCATCGCCGACCACGTCGCGCGCCACGGCGACGGCGTGCGCGACCTCGCACTGTGGGTCGATGATGCCACAGATGCATACAAGAAGGCCGTCGAGCGCGGCGCAACATCGGTCCAGGAGCCAACCCGGTCCTCTGACGACCACGGCGAAATCGTCACCGCCGCAATTCAAACGTACGGCGAAACGATCCACTCACTCGTCGAGCGGAAAAACTATCGCGGCCAATTCATGCCGGGCTTCGTTCCGGTCGAATCCCGTTATGCTCCGCCGCCAGTCGGCTTCCAATACGTCGACCACTGCGTCGGCAACGTGGAGCTCGGCGCGATGAACAAGTGGGTCGCTTTTTATGAGAAGGTGCTCGGCTTCTACAACCTGATCTCATTCGACGACAAGGCGATCTCGACCGAATACTCGGCCTTGATGTCCAAGGTCGTGTCGAACGGCAACGGCCGCATCAAGTTCCCGCTGAACGAACCAGCCCAAGGTCGCCGGAAGTCCCAGATCGATGAGTATCTGGAGTTTTACAAGGGCCCAGGCGTCCAACACATCGCGATCGCGACGGACGATATCATTGCCACTGTCCGTGCGATGAGAGACCGCGGTGTAGAGTTCTTACGGGTGCCGACCACGTACTACGACACGGTCCTCGACCGCGTCGGCCATATCGATGAAGACATCTCACCGCTCCGCGACCTCGGCATCCTGGTCGACCGGGATGATGAAGGCTACCTGCTCCAGATCTTCACGAAGCCAGTAGAAGATCGCCCAACGGTCTTTTACGAGGTCATCCAACGCAAGGGCGCCAAATCCTTCGGCGCCGGCAACTTCAAGGCGCTCTTCGAAGCCATCGAGCGCGAGCAAGCCCTGCGAGGGAACCTCTGATGCCGATCTATCACACGCTCGGCCAGATCCCTCGCAAGCGTCACACCGCCTTCCGCAAGCCGAACGGCGGGCTGTACGCCGAGGAGCTCATGGGCCACGAGGGCTTCGTCGGCACCTCGTCGCTCCTGTATCACACGCACCCTCCCACGACCGTCAAGTCCGTGCGCCGCGTGCGCGAGATCGCGTACGAGCCCGACCCGGATGAAACGCTCCGTCACCGCCATTTTCTCACGGGTCGCGTGAAAAAAGGCGGCAGCCCCACGCTCGATCGGATTCCGCTCCTGTTCAACGCCGACGTTGCCATGCTCTACGTCGAGCCGGACGAGCAAGACCCGCATTTCTATCGCAACGCCCAAGGCGATGAGCTGGTCTACGTCAGCAAGGGCGCCGGCACGCTCGAGAGCGTGTACGGCGATCTCCCGTATCACGAGGGTGACTATCTCGTGATTCATCGCGGGATCCTGCATCGCTACAAGATGGATATGGCGGCCGGGCCGACAAAGCTGCTGATCATCGAATCCCGCGGGCATATCCGCTGGCCCAAGCGCTATCGCAACGATGTCGGCCAGCTGATCGAGGGCGCGCCGTATTCCGAGCGAGATATCAGACGCCCCGAGACGCTGAAATCCCACGACGAAATGGGCGATTTTCGTTTGCTCGTCAAGCAATACAACGGCATCAACGAACTGATCCTCGATCACCACCCGTTCGATGTCGTTGGATGGGATGGGTATTTCTATCCCTGGGCATTCAACATCATGGACTTCGAGCCGATCGTCGGCCGTGTCCATCAGCCGCCCCCGGTGCACCAGACTTTCCAGGGCGACGGATTTGTGGTCTGTTCGTTCTGTCCACGACCGTTCGATTTTGACCCGAATGCCGTCCCGGCCCCGTACAATCACAGCAACGTCGACTCCGACGAAGTCTTGTACTACGCGTCGAGCGAGTTCATGAGCCGGAAGGGCATTGAGTTTGGGAGCGTTACCCATCACCCGGACGGGATCCCCCACGGCCCACATCCGGGACGCGCCGAGGCGAGTATTGGCGCGAAGTACACGAACGAGCTCGCCGTCATGATGGACTCGTTTCGTCCATTGCGTGTCGCGAAGAGTGCTGTAGCGATAGAGGATCCGAACTATCACCGTTCCTGGATCGAAGCCCAACACGCCGGATTCAACCCGCCGACAACGTGAGAATGGTCGTCGCGGCCCTCGCCGCGCCGTGCACAGCCGCCGGGGCTCAGGTGCCCAGGTTAGCCATTGAACGCTACACGCTCCCGAACGGACTCACGGTCGTCCTTCAGCCCGACCACTCGGCCCCTGTCGTCGCGGTCCGCATCGAGTACCACGTCGGCTCGGCCGACGAGCGCCCCGGCCGGACGGGGTTCGCGCACCTGTTCGAGCACATCATGTTCATGGGCTCCGAGCACGTGCCACTTGGGCATTTTGACCAGTGGCTCGAGGCGGCCGGCGCAAACAACAACGCCTACACGACCCACGACGTCACGAGCTTCTACGAGTGGATGCCGTCGAACGCGCTCCCGCTCGATCTGTGGCTCGACGCCGACCGCATGGGTTGGCTCCTGCCGACGATGACACTCGCGCGCGTCGACGTGCAGCGCGACGTCGTGAAGAACGAGCGACGCCAGCGCATCGACAACGCGCCCTATGGTCGCGCCAACGAGGCCATTCTCGCCGCGCTCTACCCGTCGGCCGATCCCTATTCCTGGTCTGTGATCGGCTCGATGACGGATTTGTCAGCGGCATCGCTCAGCGATGTCCAAACATTCTTCAAGACCTATTACGCACCGAACAACGCGACCCTTGTTGTCGTCGGTGACTTCGCGCCGGACTCCGCGAAACACTGGATCGCCGCCGATTTCGGATCGATCCCACGCGGCTCCGTGGTTCCGACTCGTCCGACGGTCGCGTCGTTCACCCTTGCCCACGACACGACACTGACTCTCCAGGACCGCGTCCAACTGCCGCGCGTGTACTACGCATGGCACGGCGTCAAGGTCTACAGCGCGGACGATGCGGCGCTCGATCTCCTCGCCTATATCCTGGCCGGCGACAACGCATCTCGCCTCTACACGACACTGGTGCACGACCGCCAGTTGGCACAGGATGTCGGTGCCCAAAACCAAGACTTTCGTCTCGACGGCCTGTTCACGATCGTCGTCACGCCGAAACCGAATATCTCAACCAACGCGGTGGACTCGGTATTGCAAGCCGAGCTGTCGCGAGTCGTCGATAGTGGCGTGACAGATGCCGAGCTCACGCGTGCACGAAATGTCCAGCGCACTGCAATGCTCGATCGACTTGCCGGCGTCACGGAGCGCTCCGACCAGCTGGCCTACTACGACTATGTCGTCGGCACCCCGGACTACGTGTCACAAGATCTTGAACGCTACGAGCACGTGACGCTCGCCGACATCCAACGGGTGGCCAAGACGTATCTCGCCGCCCATAAGGTGATGCTCACCGTGGTCCCGCAAGCATGAAACGTCTGGCATTCGCGATAATACTGGCCGCCGCTACCGCACACGCGCAGGCCACCGCGCCCGCGGGCCGGACCACACCGCCGACACTCGGCCCGCCGCCAAAGATCTCGCTCCCGCCGATTCACGAGCGAAGCCTGCCAAACGGGATGCGGCTCTTGGTCGTGGAGCGCCACGAGATTCCGCTCGTCGATGCCGAGCTGGTCATCGGCACAGGCCCGGAAGCCGACCCCACAGGCAAGCCGGGCGTCGCGACACTGGTCGCGAGCATGCTCACGCGCGGCACGCCGACGCGATCCGCCGCGGACATTGCCGCGCAGACCGCGACCCTCGGCGCTTCGCTGGATGCGGGCTCGACGTGGGATCACACGGTGGTATCGCTGCACGTTCCGACCGCGACCCTCGACAGCG
>Ga0210393_10004811_pt1 | contig 10646 bp, 9 predicted proteins | sample IncBWC27OmetaG_FD_160068 | JGI IMG/M metagenome (GOLD analysis project Ga0210393, IMG submission 160068) | Forest soil microbial communities from Barre Woods Harvard Forest LTER site, Petersham, Massachusetts, United States - Inc-BW-C-27-O ...
GCCGTCTCCACGCATTTAGGGGGGCGCTGTCGCTGTTGCGCTGGGATGCGGCGGTCATGATGCCGCGCGGCAGCGCCGACGTGCGCGGCGAGCAACTCGCGGCACTGGAGACCGAGCACCACGCCTTACTCACCACGCCGAAAGTGGCGCGCCTGCTCGAGCGCGCCGAGGCGGGCGCCTCGCAGCTCGAAGATTGGCCGCTCGCCAATCTGCACGAAATGCGTCGCCAGCGCGACCATGCGATTGCGACCCCGCCTTCGCTCATCGCGCGCCTGGCCAAGGCTACGGCGCGTGCCGAGGTATTTTGGGTCGAGGCCAAGAAGGCCAATGACTTCAAATTGCTCGCACCGCATCTCGACGAGGTCGTGCACTTGGTCCGCGACAAGGCAGCTCTGCTCGGTCAGGCCCGCGGGCTGGCGCCGTACGATGCGCTGGTGGACGGGTTCACGCCGGGTATTTCGACGGCGGATATCGACACCATATTCAAAGCGTTGTCGCGCAAGCTCCCAGGGCTCATCAATGAGGCCATTGAAGTTCAGGCCGCCCACGCACCCACCCCCCTCGCGGGAAAATTCACCGTGGCGCGCCAACGCGCATTGGCCGTCGATGTGCTGAAGGCACTGGGTTTCCCCTTCGATCGCGGACGGCTCGACGAGAGCGAGCATCCCTTCACCGAGGGTGTGCCGGGCGACATTCGGGTAACCACGCGTTTCGATTTGAACGATCCGTTTTCGGGCCTATTGGGTGCGGTGCACGAGACGGGCCACGCCATGTACGATTTGGGACTGCCGCTCGAGTGGCGCGATCAGCCGGTTGGCCGCGACCGGGGGCTCGCGCTGGAAGAGAGTCAGTCCTTGCTGTTCGAGATGAATCTGTGCCGCAGCCGTGCGTTCGTGAAGTACCTGCGGCCGTTGATGGAGAAGTATCTGCAGGTGAACGGACCGGAGTGGGAAGAAGCCAACCTATACCGCCACTTGATTCGCGTGCGGCGCAGTACCATCCGCATGGATGCCGACGAATTGACCTATCCCGTGCACATCATGCTGCGCTACGAACTCGAAAAGAAGATTCTCGAAGGCTCGCTGCCCGTTGCCGATCTGCCGGAAGCTTGGAACGCCAATCTGGAGCAGCGCCTCAACATCCGCCCGACGAACGATGTCGACGGGTGCCTGCAAGACATTCACTGGGCCGTCGGACATTTCGGCTATTTCCCTTCGTACGTGCTCGGCGCGGTCATCGCCGGTCAGCTCAACGAAGCCATGCGCGCCGCCCTACCTAAGCTCGATGAAGAGATCGCCGCCGGACAGTTCGGCGGCGTGATGGACTGGCTGCGCGACAACGTGCACGGCGTCGGCGCGCGCTTGCCGGTGCAGGAACTCATCAAGCAAGCGACGGGCAAGCCGCTCACCGCGGCGGCCTACCTGCGCTACCTGGAATCGAAATACCTGGAGACTCCGTGAGCGCGCCCGTGCCCGTGCCGATGCGCCGCAGTTCCAATAATTTCAAAAAACTGCAGGCCGGCTTGCGCGGCGCGGTGGGCAAAGCCATCGCCGACTTTCACATGATCGCCGACGGCGATCACGTCATGGTATGCCTGTCCGGCGGCAAGGACTCCTACACCATGCTCGACGTTTTGTTGAGCCTGCAGCGCAGTGCGCCGGTGCGCTTTGAAATCACGGCCGTCAATCTCGATCAGAAGCAGCCGGGATTTCCGGCCGCGGTCTTGCCGCGCTACCTCGAACAGTTGGGAGTTCGATTTCGCATCATCGAGCAGAACACCTATGCCGTGGTCAAGCGCGTCATCCCGGACGGCAAGACCATGTGCGGCCTGTGCTCCCGGCTGCGGCGCGGCGCGCTGTATCGATTTGCCGCCGAAAACGGCATGACCAAGATCGCGCTGGGGCATCACCGCGACGACATCGTCGAGACGCTGTTCTTGAACATGTTCTTCGGCGGACGCCTCAAGGCGATGCCGCCGAAACTGCTGAGCGAGGATCGCCGCCATATCGTGATCCGGCCGCTCGCCTACGTGAAGGAGGCGGAGATCGCCCGCTATGCCGCCGCGCGCGAATTTCCGATCATTCCCTGTACGCTATGCGGTTCGCAGACCAACATGCAGCGGCTCGCGGTGAAGCACATGCTGCGCGACTGGGAGCAGAAGTTCCCGGGCCGCATCGAGTCGATCTTCTCGAGCATTTGCAATGTCGCGGGGTCGCAGCTAGCCGACCCCCAGCTGTTCGATTTCGCGGGCCTCGACGCACGCTCTCTCGCTGCGCAAGCGCTCGAGTCCACGGTGGAATCCTGCGATGGCTAGCAGAACTGCCGGCTCGAGCAGCGCGCGCCATGCATGGGAGACCCTGTCCGACGACCAGTTGTTGAGCCTGCGTTTCTGCGACCTGAAGCTCTCGATCCGGGGCACGGATCTCGAGGATGCCATTCAGCGCCTGTACGGCGAATTGGAGCAGCGCGGAATCCGCTTTCGGCCGCATTGCTGGCTTGCGCAAGAATGGTTCTCGCCCGACGGCATACCGGGAATCGCGATCCCGTTCTACCTCGCCCACCGGCGGTTGATGAGCATCGAACGCCGCTTCATGCGCGAAGTGGAGGGCGGCAACCGCAATTGGCTGATGCGCATCCTGCGCCATGAGGCCGGGCACGCGATCGATTCGGCCTATCGTCTGCGGCGGCGCGGCCGCTGGCGCGCCGTGTTCGGGCCGGCCTCGCTCCCCTATCCCGACACCTATCGGCCGCGGCCGGGCAGCCGCCGCTTCGTGCAGCACTTGGGCGCTTGGTATGCCCAAGCCCATCCGACCGAAGACTTTGCCGAGACCTTTGCGGTGTGGCTCAAGCCCCGGTCCCCCTGGCGCCGTGAATACCGGGGCTGGCCGGCGTATGCAAAACTGGAATTCATCGACGCGCTCGCCGCTGAAATCGGCCGCACCAGACCGCTGGTCTCGGACCGCAGCACCATCGAAGCGGTGAGCCAGGACACCCGCACGCTGCGTGAGCACTACCAGGACAGGCTGGCGCACCACCGGATGCCGCGCCGCTCCGGCGCCGATGAATTGCTGGCCAAGGTGTTCACCGCGGCGCCGCGAACGCGCAGCCACCTCAAGGCGTCGACGCTGCTGCGCGAGATGCGCCTGCCGCTGCGCCAGCAGATCCTGCGCTCCGGCGCGTTCAGCGAATACCTCGTGCATCAAGTGCTGCGGCTCATGATCGAACGCTGTGAAGCGCTGAATTTGTACGTCCGCGGTCCGCGGCGCGGATTGAAGGCCCAGCTGCTGTGGGTGATTGCGCGGCTCGCCGAATCCCACGAGGAGCGCCAATTGCCGCGGGTTTCGCTGTGAAGAAGATGCGGGCGCTGGTGCTCGTGCATGCGACGCTCGTGCCCCCGGATTCGCTGAAGGGAGCCACCGAAAAGGAAATCGACGAATGGCGCACCGAATACGACGTCATTTCGCATTTGAAAGCCGAAGGCCATGAGGTCCGACCCTTGGGATTGAGCGACAGCCTGTCCGAGCTGCGCCGCGCCATCACCGACTGGAAGCCCCACATCGTATTCAACCTGCTGGAGGAATTCGACGGCATCGTCACCTACGACCAGCATGTCGTCGCGTTTCTCGAGCTGATGCATCAGCCGTATACCGGCTGCAATCCGCGCGGCATGCTGCTGTCGCGCGACAAGGTCTTGTCGAAGCAACTGCTCTCCTATCACCGCGTGCCCACGCCGCAATTCATGGTGTTCGCCCGCGGCAAGAAGCCGCGTATTCCGAAGAACTTGCGTTTTCCCCTGTTCGTGAAGTCCTCGACCGAAGATGCCTCGCTCGGTATCGCGCACGCGTCGGTGGTCGCCGACCAGAAGCAATTGACGGAACGAATCGCCTTCATCCACGACCAAACGCATTCGGACGCGCTGGTTGAGGAGTACATCGAGGGCCGCGAGCTGTACGTCGGCGTCATGGGCAACGACCGGCTTCGGGTATTGCCCGTATGGGAAATGACCTTCGGGTCCTTGCCGGAAAATCTACCGGCGATCGCCACGCGCAAGGTGAAATGGGATCGGCGCTACCAGCAGAAGTACGGCATCACCACCGCGGCGGCCGAGAATTTGGCCGAAGGCACCGTGGCCCGGCTCGAGCAACTGTCCAAGCGCATTTTCCGCGCACTGCATTTGACGGGCTATGCGCGCATGGATTTTCGGCTGCGCGCCGACGGCGAGCTGTTCGTGCTGGAAGCGAACGCCAATCCCAACGTCTCCGCGGCCGAGGATTTTGCCCAGTCCGCGCTGAAGGCGGGCATGAAGTACGACGACCTGCTGCATCGGATCATTCAGCTCGGTGAAAATTATCCGGCAGCGTGGCGGGCGGTCGAGCCCTGATGACGCAGATCTCTCAGGGATGCAGCCAACGATTCATCCACGCGAACACGGTGTCGTACCATTGAATGCTGTCGGCGGGCTTCAACACCCAATGGTTCTCGGTGGGGAAGTACAGTAGCTCGCTCGGTATGCCTTGCCTCTGCAAGGCCGTGAACACCGCGAGCCCCTGGGAGTCGGGCACGCGATAGTCCTGCTGTCCGTGGATCACCAGCGTCGGCGTCTTCCACTTGGTCACGTAGTCGACGGGATTGTGCTTGGCGTAGGCGGCGGGGTTGCGATATTCGGGTCCGCCGTTTTCCCACTCGGGGAACCAAAGTTCCTCGGTGGAGTAGTACATGGTGCGATTGTCGAAAATGCCGTCGTGGCTGACGATGCACTTGAAGCGGTCGGGCCATTGGCCCGCGATCCAATTCATCATGTAGCCGCCGTAAGAACCCCCCAGGGCGCACACGTGATCGCCGTCCAGCCAGGGGTTCTGGGCGAGGGCCGCCGCGAGGCCCAGTTTCAGATCCTCGAGCGGCTTGCCGCCCCAGTCGCCGCTGATGGAATCAGTGAACGCCTGACCGTATCCGGTGGAACCGTGGAAATCGATCATCACGACGCCGTAGCCGGCGCCGGCAAAAGTCTGCGCATTCCAGCGCCAATTCCACGAGTTCGCGAAACTGCCCTGCGGCCCGCCGTGCACCAGGAACGCCACGGGATATTTCCGATCGCGGTTGAAATCCGGCGGCTTCACGATATAGCCGAAGACATTCTCGCCGTTCCAGCCGGCGAAGGAGAATTGTGAGTACTCGCCGAGCTTGCGCTGCGCAAGCGCGGCCTGGTTCACATGCGTCAATTGCAGAGATTCGCCGCCGGCGAATCCGACGGCGTACAAGTCGGCGGGCCCGCCCAGGCTGCTGGAGGCGTAAAACACCTTTCGAGTGCCGACGGCAAAGCCCTCCACCTCGCCGGCTCCGGTGATTGCCGACGCCCGGCCGGTATTCGCATCGATCGCCCATAGCGGCCGCTGACCCAGATGGTCGGTGGTGGCATAGAGCTCCTTGCCATCGCGCGCCCAGGCAAAACTCGCGATCGAGCGGTCCCAATTCTGGGTGAGCGGGCGCTTCGCGCCGGATTTCAGATTCAGCAATACCAGATGAAAGCGATCGGCTTCAAATCCCGGCCGGTCCATGGCGACATAGGCGAGCTGCGTGCCGTCGGGGGAGAATGCCGGCTGCCCGTCCCAGGCGGGATTGTCTGCGGTCAAATTGGCCGGTGTGCCGCCCTCGGCGGCGACCTTGTAGATGTCGAAGTTCGTGGACCAGGGCTCGCCCACCGCCGCCCGCACAGAAAATGCCACCTCGGTGCCGTCCGGGCTGAATGCATAATCCTCCCGCCCGCCGAACGGCTTACCGGGCACATCGCCGATCCCGCCGCTTAAGTTGACCGGAGTGCCGCGCGCCACCTCGTCGAGCGCAATGGCATAGAGCTGCGAGCGGCGGCCATCGCTCCAAGCGTCCCAGTGCCTGACGAACAGCTGGCTGTAAAGAACTCCGCCGGCCTTGGAATGCGCTGCCGCGTCCAACCGCTGCTTGCTGCACGCGAGATCCGCGCAATCCAAGAACACCTCGACGCTCACCAAAATCCGCTTAGCGGTGGGAGAGACGCGAAAGCTGCCGACGTCGAGCGGCAAGTCCGTGATCTGTACGGCATCGGCTCCCGGCGCATCCATGTTGCGGGTCTGGCCGCGCGCCTCGGTGGCGCCCGCGGCAACACGCCAGACCTGCGTCGAACCGCTGCGATTCGACAGGAAATAAATGAAGCGCCCGTCGGCGCTCCACTCGGCGGAAGTGGAGTTCGCGGCGATGTCGGTGAGGCGCTGTGGGGCGGCGGCGCGCCTGCCGGTATCCACCATCCAAATGCCGGTGCGCCCCTTGTTGTCCTCCATGTCGGTGCTGCGCAGCGTGTAGGCCACGCGCTTGCCGTCCGGCGCCACGGCGACCTCGGATATGCGCTCGAGACGCACCAGGTCTTGCACGCTGAACGGCGGAGCTGGGTCCGCGGCCGGGTTGGCGGGAACGGCGGCCGCCGCGGCACTCAGGCAGAGCGACACGAGGGTGAATGAAAATCGGTCGGCAGCCATTGCGATGTTCTCTTTGTAAGCCCGCGTAACGCCGATTGTAGCCCGAGTCGGACGAATTGACCCGCAATCGCTTGCCGCTTTGCGCAACAATAGCCCCATGGTCGCTCCGCTCGTCTTGAGTTTCGATCTGGACGATACCCTGTGGCCGGTGGGCCCGGTGATCGCGGCCGCCGAGCGCCAATTGCTGTCGTGGCTGCGAGAGCGTCATCCCGGGATCGTCAGCGGTCACGATCTCGAGTCCCTGCGCGCGTTGCGCGACGATGTGGCGCAGCGCTTTCCGGAGCGCAGCCACGATCTCACTTTCCTGCGCCATCGCGCGCTCAAGGATCTCTTCGGCGCGGCGGGCCATGCGGAGTCGCTCGCCGACGCGGCTCTGGAAGTGTTTTTCAGTGCGCGCAATCGCGTCGAGCTCTACGACGATGTGCGTCCGGCGCTCTCGAGGCTGCGCGCCCGCTATCGACTGTTCGCGGTCAGCAACGGCAATGCGGATTTGCATCGCTGCGGGATCGGCGATCTGTTCGCCGGCCACGTCACGGCCATCGCCGCGGGGGCGGCCAAACCGGACGCACGAATTTACGCCGCGCTGCTCGAGATGGCCGGCGTCGAGGCGGCGCAAGTGCTGCACATCGGCGATGATCCGCTCGCCGACGTGATCGGTGCGACGCGCGCCGGAATGCAGGCGGTGTGGCTCAATCGAGATGGCCGCGAATGGCCGGCCGCATTCGCCGCGCCGCCGCGCACCGTTTCGACGCTCGCCGAAATTATGTAAGCACCAGTGAGACGCACGACACACTTAGCAGCCTTCGACCTCGATTGCTGATTATGAAATGCCTGTAAATACAGGCATTTTCTGACACTGGTTCGCACTTTCCCCCTTCACTCCGGCTTCATTCTGTCGTTAGGATGGTATCAGCCGAAAAAGGATGCGAATCATGCAAGCAGTGTCTGAAGGATCTCTTGTAGCGGTCAGTTCCTTGCGCGAATTCTTTCGTGACGCGTTTCACGCCGCGAGCGAGCGTCAGCACCTGGACATCGACGAGCAGGCCGAGCAGTACGTGGTCAACCTGCTCACCATGTTCTCCCGCGCGGACGCGCTGTACGAGCGCACGCCCGACGGCCTGCGCATCCGGCCGCTGGCGCAAATGCTGGCGGATGCGCTCGAGGCGCCGACCGCCTCCGCCCGCCAGCGCGGCCTGCAGCGTCTTGGCGACGTCTCCTTGTTCATCGCCGGGTTCTTCGCCCGCAGCTTCGCGCGCAAGATGATCGACATCGACTACCACATCGCGATGGGCGGAAATGCCTACAGCTCGCTGGCGGACACCTTGGAACGCTCCGTCTCCGGCCGCTGCATCGCTGCCATCTACGCCCAGCTCGCGCGCAAATTTCAGCCGCTGGTCGACGCCCTGAACGAGGTGAGCGAGATGTCGTACCGGCATACCGACGCGGATATCCTGCGGCTGTATGAAATATGGATGAAGACCGGCAGCCCGCGTGCGCACGGCTTATTGAAGCAGCTCGGGGTGCAGCCGGTCATGGCGGGCGGCGCACGCCGCGAGCATTGACCCCACGATGGTTCTGCGCGGCCTGCAGTCGCTCCTCGGCCGGCTCTACGATGTCGAGCTGAACTACGACGTCTACGATTTCCTGATCACGGATCGGCATGCGCTGCCGGGCGCCGCGCCCGCCGCTGCCGCGCACGACGTCGAAGAAGAACTGCTGTTGGCGGAATCGACGGACGGCGCCGGTGTAGCGCTCTACTTGGACCCGGAGTTGCTGCGGCGGTTGGAGGGGGCGGATCCGGTCGGCGCGCTGACTGAACAAAATCTGGCCGATTACTGCACCGCGCTCGAGGGCGTCAGCCACTTCGTGTATTCGACCTGGCGCTTGGACCGCGACTTGCCGGTATCGCTGCTCGAACTCGAGACCCAAGCCGAAGTCGACAAATACGCGGTGACCGTGTTCCTGCTGGCCGACCAGCAAGGCGGCGGCTATCCCGCGCAAGTGCACGCGCGGCTTTTCGATCGAGTGAGTTTCGACGCCCGCCTGGAACCGGATCAATATCATCGCTATCGGACGGCGCACCGCTGCGCGGCGCGCTATTGCCGCAGACTGGAACACCGCTTCGTGAGCCGGGGGCAGGCGCGAATCGAGGCGATGGTGCGCGAGCTGCGCCGTTTCTACCGCCTGGGAAGCAACGCCAAATTGCGTCACGCGCTGGCGTGAATCGACGGCGGGCGCCGGGTCGCGCTACTCGTCGTCGGGCTTATTGCCGGCGGCCTGCTTCTTCAGCTTCAGGAACTCGCTGAGCTTGCGCAAATCCTTTTTGGCGGGTGCTTGTGCCTTGCCCAGCTTGCCGCTGTCGTATGGGTCGTAGCCCTTCTTCGTGCCGAGCGGGTTCGGCCGCACGGTGTCGAATGGCGTGGGTGCATCGTCCGCGATCGACAAGGCGGGGTGCTCGAGCTTCTGCAGCCGCTCGGTCGACACTTCGCGGCCGAATGCGCCGGTGGCAACCGACCATTCCCACACGGCATTGCCGCGCTCGTCGAATTTCACACGTCCCGTGGTGTTATCGCCGGTTTTCTCTTCCGGCGCGGACGGGCTCCCTGCGCCGTCGGCGCCGGGTTTGACAGATGGTTTTGGATGGTTGGCACTCACACTACCTTTTTAGTCGAGGAGCGGCCTAAGTCAACCCGCACTGCTCAAAACCTGGCGCAAGATCACAGTTGTAGCTGGTATTGCGCCCGCCAAAGGGCCAAGGCGGTCTTGCCGTCGTTCCACTCGCCGCGCAGCACTTTGTCCACGGCTTGGGCCAAAGGCAGCCACTGTATCTCCAGCTCTTCGTCGGCGTCCGGCGCGGGTGTCCCCACTTCAAGATCGCGCGCCAGGTAGAGGTGGATGACCTCCGTGAAAATGCCCGGAGCCGGCAGGTAACGTCCCAAGGATGTCCAGCGGCGCGCGGACACGCCGGTTTCTTCGGCCAGTTCGCGCACCGCGCAGATCTCCGGCGCCTCGCCGGCGTCGAGCTTGCCGGCGGGAATTTCCCACAAGAAATCTGTGACGCCGTGCCGGTATTGCCGCACGACGCAGACGCGCCCGGCGCCGTCCACCGCAACCACGGCCGCGGCACCCGGGTGGCGCACGAAGTCCAGGTCGTATTCGCGGCCGTTGCCGTAGCGCAGCCGCTCCGTGGAGACATCGACGATGCGGCCGCTGTGAATGTGATGACTGGCGACGGTTGTAGGTTTGCGCATGGATCAAGTCTATCTCAGCCCTGTGATCTGCCTCCTCGCGCGCGGTGCCGGGATTGCGCCATCCTTTCAGCGAATCTCAAGCGGATTGCGTTGCGTTCTGGATATACGTACAGTATCGGCATTCTCGTATGATGAAGACCAAGCCCACTGCCTTCGATTCGCTCAACGCGCCTCAGCGCCGGGCGGCGACCTTCGGCGCCCCGGTTCCCGACAAGGGCGTCAATGCGGGTCCGTTGCTCATCTTGGCCGGCGCGGGCACCGGCAAGACCAGCACCCTGGCGCACCGCACCGCGCATCTCGTGCTGAACGGCGTGGATCCGGCGCGCATCCTGATGCTGACTTTCACGCGGCGTGCCGCGCAGGAAATGATCCGGCGCACCCAACTCATCGTCGCGGAAGTGCTGGCCGATCGCGGCAAGGCCGGCGACCGCAGCGTGGTATCGCGCTTGTTGTGGTCCGGGACTTTCCATGCCGTCGGCAATCGGATCTTGCGCCTCTATGCCAAGCACCTCGGTCTGGACCCGAGCTTCACGGTGCTCGACCGTGCGGATGCGGCCGACTTGATGGACGTGGTGCGCCATGAGTTGGGGTTCTCGGCCAAGGACAAGCGCTTTCCGCGCAAGGATGCCTGTCTCGCCATCTACTCCTACCGGGTCAACACCCGGCTCTCGCTGAAGCAGACGCTCGAAGAACAGTTTCCCTGGGTGCGCGAGTGGGAAGCGGATCTCACGCGCCTGTACCGCGAGTACGTTGCGCGCAAGCAGAAGCATCGCGTCCTGGATTTCGATGATTTGCTGCTGTATTGGCACGCGATGATGCAAAACCCGGCGCTGGCGCAAAGCCTGTCGAAAAATTTCGATCACGTGCTGGTCGACGAGTACCAGGACAC
>Ga0210393_10004813_pt1 | contig 10643 bp, 6 predicted proteins | sample IncBWC27OmetaG_FD_160068 | JGI IMG/M metagenome (GOLD analysis project Ga0210393, IMG submission 160068) | Forest soil microbial communities from Barre Woods Harvard Forest LTER site, Petersham, Massachusetts, United States - Inc-BW-C-27-O ...
ATCGCCGACAAATTGGCGGACGAGGCCGGCCTCGACGAGGACACGCGCTTCCACGTAACCATGGCGGTGCGCGAAGCCGCCGTGAACGCGGTGCTGCACGGCAACGAGTACGACCCCGCCAAGCAGATCACTGCTACATTCGAAAACACCGGCTCGGACCTCGTGTTTATCATTACCGATCAGGGCAAGGGCCTGGATCCGGAAACCCTCCCCGATCCCCTTGCGCCGGAGAACCTGCTCCGCGGCACTGGCCGCGGCATCTTCATCATCCGGTCGTTTATGGATGAGGTAAACTTTCGACAACTACATCCGGGAACCGAATTGACGCTGGTGAAGCATCTCCCACCGGCGGGCGAAAAAACCTAGGCACGACGGAGGCGAACGTGGCTCATTTCCGAGCCATGGTTTGGACAAATTGCAGATTCCTTTCAAGGCTGCCCCCCAAAGGTGCTATAACCGTAACGACTCGAAAAGGAGGAATTTCCGTGGCACTTACTATTGCTTCCCGTGAAGTGGACGGTGTGACCGTTCTGGACCTTAACGGGCGGATTACCCTGGGCGAGGGCAGTGTGCAGTTGCGCGAGGCCATTCGCGACCTGATCAGCAAGGGATCGAGAACGATCCTGCTGAACATGGGCGACGTCAACTACATCGACAGCTCCGGCTTGGGTGAACTGGTGAGCGCCTATACCACGGCCAAAAACCAGGGCGCCAGTGTCAAGTTGCTCAGCCTGACAAAGAAAGTCAAAGACGTGTTGCAGCTGACCAAGCTCTACACCGTTTTCGACATCTACGACGCTGAGACGACCGCCATCGCTTCGTTCAAGTAGCGCTCACGCAAACTTCAACCTACGTAGAAAGGCCATCCCAGCGGGATGGCCTTTTTTACGTGGGGTGATCCTTGGTCAGAATTTGACGTTGGGCACAGTTCGCGACGCCGCGCTGGCCTCGAAATACGCATCGTTCTGGTGGAAGCCAAGCATGCCTGCCCAGATGCTGTTAGGGAACTGGCGCACAAAGATGTTGTAGTCGCGCAGGGAATCGTTATAGTGCCGGCGCGCCACGCTGATGCGGTTTTCCGTCCCCGAAAGCTCATCCTGTAGCCGCATGAACTGGTCGCTGGAGCGCAGTTGCGGGTAGTTTTCGGTCAGTGCGAGCAATCGCCCGAAGGCCGAGTCCAGCGTCCCGTTAGCCTGGATCTTCTCGCTGGGCGTATGCGCGTTCAGAAGACCCGCACGGGCGTTGGCAATATCACCAAACACCGTGCTTTCCTCCTTGGTGAATCCCTTCACGGTTTCAACCAGGTTCGGGATCAGGTCGGCGCGCCGCTGCAACTGGATATCGACCTGGGACCACGACGATTTCACGTTCTCATCTTTCGCCACCAGTTGATGCTGCGCACTCACAAAGCTGCCGTATATGAAAAGACCGGCAAACACGAAGACCGCTACCACGACGAGCACAATCAAAAGCCCACGACGCATACAGTGCTTTCTCCTCCGGTCCGCCGCGGCGGACCCCCTTCAAACCTTGTCGGGAACGCCTACCAGTCGCCTCCGGCTCCGCCGCCGCCAAAACCGCCGCCGCCGAAGCCCCCAAAACCGGAACCGCCACCGCCTCCACCACCCCCACCGAAGCCTCCTCCGCCCATGCCGCCCCCGATAAATGGGCCGCCACCGCGAAATCCGCCGGTCAGCAGATTCCATCCAAAAAGAAAAGCAAGCAGGCGGAAACCGCCGAAGAACACCAGGATGATGATCAGAAAGATGAGCCCGCCCAGGGGAAAGCCATGCCGCACCGGCCGCTGGCCATAGTGCGCCGGTGGCGGCCCGCGGTCCTCATCCTGGAGCGCGACATGGGCATCGGACGCAATCACCTGCGCGAGCTGGGTTACCGCCGTAAGCACCGCGCCATCGAAATCGTTGGCGCGCAGATACGGGACCATCTCCCGGCCAATGTCGCCCACCTTGCCATCGGGAAGGATACCCTCGAGGCCATAGCCCACATCAATGCGGCGCTTGCGATCCTGGACTGCGAGCAGCACCAGTACGCCCCGATCCGACCCCTTCTTGCCCATCTTCCACTTGTCTTCAAGACGGCTGGCGAAATCCGCGGCATCCTCGCCTTCCAGCGTGTGCACTGTAACGATCGCGACCTGCGCGTTCGCCGCCGAGTGATCGAGCTGGTTGCAGATCTGGTCGATGCGCGCGATCGCCGCCGGAGACAGCACATGGGCAAAATCACTGACGTAATCGGTGGGCTTGGGCAAGTCCTCTACCCGTTCGGCGGGGAGAACCGAGGCAGAAACGACTAAAACTACGGCCACCAGTAGCCGGAAAGGAGTCATAAACGAGCGATTACGCACTTCCATCGCTTTCAATTGTACGGGTACCGCAAGGGAAAAGTTCCCCACGAGCTGTCAGCTCTTGGCTGTTAGCTCTTAAGCTATTTCTGATTCTGCCGCCAAACCCATTCTGCCCGGGTTAATAGCTAAAAGCTAAAAGCTCGCAGCTAGAATAGATACGACATGATTGAAACAGAGACGCTTCAGCCTCCTGTGGCCCGCAAAGATCGCAAAGAGACCACAATCCACGGTGTCACCCTTTCGGACGACTACGCCTGGCTGAGGGACAAGGAAAATCCCGACGTCACGGCATACCTCGAAGCCGAAAATGCCTATGCCGAGTCGGTCATGGCTCCCCTTGCCGGCCTGCGCGAAGAGCTCTACGACGAGATGCTGAGCCACGTGAAGCAGACTGATGTCTCGGTTCCCTATCGCGACGGCCTCTACTGGTACTACACCCGCACGGAAGAGGAGCGGCAGTATGCTATTCACTGCCGAAAAAGCGGCACCTTCTCGGGTCCGAATGAGGATGCCGAAGAACAAGTCCTCCTGGACGGCAACGAACTGTCCGCGGGACATGCCTTCTTTGCGATCGGCGCCATCGATATCAGCGACGACGGGCGATGGCTGGCCTATACGGTAGACTTTACCGGCTTCCGCCAGTACTCCCTCTACATCAAGGACCTCGAGACTGGCGAGTTGCTGCCCGGCACGGTGGAACGTGTCGGCTCGGTGGTCTGGGCGGCGGACAATTTCACGCTGTTCTACACCGTGGAGGACGATGAGCAGAAACGGCAATTCCAGTTCTATCGCCACATGCGCGGGACTCCCTATGCGGCTGACGTACTGGTCTACCAGGATGACGATGAGCGCTTCAATGTCGGCGCCGGGCGCACCCGTGACGGCAAGTTCATCGTTATGGAGTCGGCCAGCCACACCACCAGCGAATCCTTGGTGCTTCCCGCCAACGAACCGGAAGGCGAACTCAAGGTCCTCTGCCCGCGCGAAGATGAGCACGAATACTCCATCGACCATCGCAATGACCTGTGGTACATCCGCACCAATGACAAAGGCCGCAACTTCCGCCTGGTGACGGCGCCGGTTGCCGACCCGGCGCGCGAGAATTGGATCGAGCGCATTCCTCATCGCCCCGATGTGATGCTCGAAGAGGTCGATATCTTCAGTGCGTTCTATGTGGCTTGCGAGCGGGAAGACGGGCTACCGCGGCTGCGCGTGTGGAGATTTGTCGGGGATACGGCGGTGGCGGAATCGATGGGCGAAATTGCCTTTCCCGAACCCGCCTACAGCGCCTACCCCCACATCAACCGCATCTTCGAGTCCACCGCATTCCGTTATGCGTATCAGTCGCTGGTGTCGCCCAGTTCCGTGTATGAGTACGACCTGCGCACCGGCGAGTCCAACCTGCTGAAGCAGTTGGAAATCCCGGGCGGCTTCGACCGCGACCTCTACGCCAGCGAGCGTGTACGCGCCAAGGCCCCGGATGGCGTCGAAGTGCCGGTATCTCTTGTTTATCGCAAGGATCGGCGAAAGCCGGGGAAGAATCCGCTCTACGTCTACGGCTACGGTTCTTATGGATACTCGCTTCCCATGGGTTTCAACTCCAATCGCCTGAGCCTGCTCGATCGCGGCATCGTGATGGCCTACGCGCACATCCGCGGCGGAGGCGACCTAGGCAAGCCCTGGCACGACGCGGGCAAGATGCTGGTCAAGCAGAACACGTTCACGGACTTCATCGCGTCGGTCGAGCATCTGACGGCGACGGGTTACGGCGATCCGGCGCGCGTGGCCATCGAGGGCGGATCCGCGGGCGGGCTGCTGATGGGGGCGGTGGTCAACATGAGGCCCGATCTGTTTCGGGCTGTCATTTCTCACGTGCCATTCGTCGACGTGATGAATACCATGCTCGATGCGACGCTGCCGCTGACCGTACCGGAGTATGAGGAGTGGGGTAATCCGAACGAAGAGAAATATTTCAAGTATATGCTGACTTACTCGCCCTACGATAACTTGAAGCGGGGCAGTTATCCGGCCATGTTAGTCAAAACAAGCCTCCACGACAGCCAGGTCATGTACTGGGAGCCGGCCAAGTATGTGGCTAAGTTGCGCACCTTGAAGACCAACGACACGCCACTCCTCCTTGTCACCAACATGAAAGCCGGCCACGGCGGCGCAAGCGGCCGCTATGACTACCTGAAAGAGATCGCGTTCGATTATGCGTTTCTGCTAAAGGAGTTGGACATAGTGAGCTAACCCCAGTACCGTTCACGTTAAGGATTTCCGTTTGAAGCACTTCATACGGAATGGGTGTCATGCGGAATGGGGTATCCAGCATTATTTTCAGTGACTTATAGGTGATGATAGGAGCCGGAATGGGTACCCTCCGGCCTGTAAAACTGTAAAATAGATGGTTTCGATCAAGCCCGACTCAAGCCTTCAAGGCTTGTGAGAACCCCAGATTAACGACCGTCGCATTTACGCCGCCACCAGCCGCGAGCTATGCGCCCAGAGGCCCAGTCCCGGATTGGCAATATAGAAAATCTCTTCGCCGCCAACCTTGTTATATCCATGCACTAACTTGTCAGGGTCGTAGCGCTCTAACATCTCGGCTAAGTCGCCATAGCCGAAGTTAACCCCTTCGATCTCTTCCCTGCTCAGTTGTCCCGGGCACCAGGTGATCTTGAATCGTCCTTCAGACGAGCTGTGAATCAGGTGCGCCGCCGCTCCGAGTTCGGCAGCGAGATCGGGGTTGGCATCGACGGCTGCAATCGTAGCCGGCGTGCCGCGATAGCCGTATTTGCGAATCATGGTGTCAATGGTCATGTCTTCACCGAAGGTGCTGACGCCCGGCGCAAGGATGATCAGTTCCGCGCCGTCAGCCAGCGCCATGCGGGTGCGATAGATCGCCTTGTTGCCGATCCACGTGGAGTGGAACTCGTGCGGGTCAAGGTAAACAACAGCCTTGCGGATGGGCTCGTCGAGATGCTCGAAATTGACCTTCACGCTGAGGTCGGCGGCGCGCAGGAAGCACTCCTGGTCGTCCCCGATGTAAAGCCCGCGAACAGCAAGCGTGCCGTCAGCGCGGCGGCCGACCACGGTTTGGACATAGACGATGGGGACATGGCGGAGGAAGCGGTCGGATGCATAGTTGAGGATCGCGCGGACGGGATTTTCGGCGCGGCCCATGATGCGCTCCATGCCGTAGACTGCGCCCAGGTAATGGCTGCGATTGATGCCTTCGCGGCCTCCGGTGCCGACAAGAATGTTCTTGTTGTAGTTGGCCATGCCGATCACTTCGTGCGGGACCACCTGGCCGATGGAGAGGATCAGGTCGAAGCCGCCTTCGAGAAGCATGCGGTTCACCTGCGCCGGCCACGGAAATTTGAGCCTGCCCTCCGATTGCTGATGGATGAATTCAGCCGGAACTTCGCCCACGGTTTCGACATCCGTACGCCAGTTATGCACGCGGAATAACTCGTGCGGCATGTCGCCGAACATGCGCGTAAGCTGATCGGGCCGCATCGGAGCGTGCGTGCCCAGGGCAGGCAAAACGGCCTTGAGATGATCGCGGTAGTGTTGCCATACCAGGCGGGTCAGCATACCGGCCTGCGAATGAAGCCGGGTGATGTCAGGGGGTATGGCGAGAACGCCGGAGCACCGGCCGAGACGGGCCAGGCTTTCCACAAGCAGGTGGTTCAACTGTTCAGGCGAAAGATCGCTATGCTCGCTGCCGACGGCGCAATAGAGGCTCATGAGGGTCACTCCGTTTTCAGCCGGTAGTCACGTTCGCCTGGGCTGCACTTGGAACGATAGTGGACATCCCCGTTCGCGAGCAATATCGGAAGCCTTATACCGCCTGCCAGGTACGATGATTAACGGGCGACAAATCCTGATCCAGTCTCTGTGAATCGTTGGACGATCCGGCCGTAATCCCGGACGCACCTGCGATCGGCAAAAAGACGCGGAAACATGTGCAACACCCCGTTTGAGTCCTGAAACTGCGACAGGTGAGGCTGCCATCGTATTTCTGCACGATGCCCTTGCTGATCCATAAGCCCAGCCCCGTGCCCTTCGTGGACTTGGTGCTAAAGAAGGGTTGGAAGAGCCGCCGGGCATCTTCGGGCCTTATCCCCACTCCCGTGTCCAGGATCGAGATCGCCATGCCGCGACGCTGCCGCCCCCAATCGGTCGCCTCGCGCACGAACACGCGCAGCTTGCCGCCCCCCGGCATGGCTTGCATCGCGTTCCCGATCAGGTTAAGAAACACCTGCCGGAGCTCGACCGGGAATCCCTGCACAACGGGCGTGGAGGCGTATTCCCTCTGCACTTGAATATGGCTGGAATGAAGGACGCGTTCCTGCAATTCGAGCACGTCGTTGAGCAGTTCGGTGAGGTTGACGGCGATGGGCTGCTTGGACTCGCGATAGAAGCTGAGCGTCTGGCGCGTAATATGCGAGACGCGCTGTAATTCCTGCTCGGCCACGTCGGCGAAATGCCGCGCGGTGTCGTCCAGGGAGGGATGGTTCCGCACCAGGTACAGAGTGTTGGTGATGGCGGCCAGTGGGTTGTTGATCTCGTGCGCGATGATGCCAGCGACGCGGCCCATGGCGGCCAGCTTCTCGGTTTCACGGAGGGCTTCCTCCGCCTGCACCTGGGCGGTGATGTCGCGGTTAACCTCGAGGACGGCATTACCCTCGTGATTCATGGTCTTGCGGGAGGCGACGATCACCTCGGCGCCATCCTTGGTCCGGTGCACCAGGTTGCCGTGCCAACTTTTGTGATCGCGCAACTCAGCTTCAATCTGTTGCAGCGGGACGGGAAAGACGGTCTGCAGGAGAGAGTGAAGGTTCCGGCCCATGACCTCCTCGCACTTCCAGCCGTAGAGGTTTTCGGCACCCGTGTTCCAGAACTGGAGTTCGCCCTCGAAATTGCGAACCATGATGGCTTCCGAGGCAAGCTCAAGCAAGTCGGCGCGCGTCCGAAACTGTTGCTCGCGCTGGCGCAGCTCTTCAGTGCGCTCAGCCACTCGGCGCTCCAGATCGTTGTTGAGCATTTCCAGCTGGCGGGTTTTGCGATGCAGATCGACAAAGATGCTAATTTTGGCCCGCAGCACCTCGGGCACAACGGGCACGGAGATATAGTCGACCGCGCCGCTGCGGTAACCCTGGATCTTGTCGGAATCGGTGAGGTGAACTCCGGAAATGAAAATGATGGCTGTCTTTTGAAACCGGGGGTGCTGACGGATGACGTCGGCCAGTTCAAAGCCGTCCAGCTCGGGCATGCTGACATCCATCAGCACCACGGCAACATCGGTTTTCAACAGGACACTGAGCGCCTCGCTGGCAGTCGTTGCCTTGATGAGATTCTCGCCCAGCTCCGCAAGAATGACTTCGTAACTCAGCAGTTTGGCTGGTTGATCGTCCACCATCAAGATATTGACTTTTTCATCTGCCTTCATAAGGCTCTCACTCCCGTTTCCTCAACTCATGTTCCCCTTTCGTGATCGTGCAAGCTAACGATGCAGCCACATCCGGAGCGCGGACAGAAGTTGCTCCGTGTTGACCGGCTTGGCCAGGTACTCTGACGCGCCAGCTTCGAGGCATTTTTCCCGGTCGCCCTTCATCGCCTTAGCAGTGAGGGCGATGATGGGAAGGCGCCGCAATGCGGGATTCTGGCGAATGACCTGCATGGTCTCGTAACCGTCCATCTCAGGCATCATAATGTCCATCAGAACGATCGCCAAATCGTCGGTGTTCTCGATGGTTTCAATTGCTTCGCGCCCGGTGCCGGCCGAAAGAACCGTCATGCCGCGCCGCTCCAGCACGCTGGAAAGGGCAAAGATATTGCGCACGTCATCGTCGACCACCAGCACCTTGCGGCCGGACAGCGCATCGTCGGAACGGTGCAACCGGTCGAGCATATCCTGCTTGGCCTTGGGCAGGTCGGCAACCACGCGGTGAAGGAAGAGCGCCGTTTCGTCCAGCAGCCGCTCAGGCGACTCGACGTCTTTGACGACCACGCTGCGAGCAAATTGATGCAGTTGCGAATCCTCTTCCGGGGTGAGTTCGCGCCCGGTAAAGACAACCACCGGCAAATCCTGTAGCTTGGGCGTGTCGCGAAGCTGCTCCAGCACCTCGAAGCCGGTCATGTCGGGAAGCCGTAGATCGAGCACCACGCAGTCGTAGCTTGCTGACTTGAGGGCCACCAGAGCGGTCGCCCCGTGATCGACGGTGTCGATATCGATGTCTTTGTGGCCCAGCAGTTCCCGGATGCTCATCTGTTCGGCGGGATTGTCTTCGACCACCAGCAGGCGCTTGCGGCGTGGCTGCGAGTAGTCGCGAATACGGGTGATGGCCGCATCGAGGTCCTCGGTTGAGGTCGGCTTGGTGACAAAGGAGAAAGCTCCGCGCGCCAGCCCGTGATGACGGTCCTCATCGAGCGTGAGCATTTGGACCGGAATGTGGCGCGTCTTCGAGTCCTGCTTGAGATGGTTCAGGATGGTCCATCCCAACATGTCGGGCAGGAAGACATCCAGTGAAATGGCCGAGGGGCCGTACTCGCGGGCCAGGGCCAGGGCTTCCGCCCCGGTCTGCGCCAGCAGCACTTTGAAGCCCTTGTCGCGCGACAAATCGCACAAGACGCGTCCATAGTGCGGATCGTCCTCGACGATGAGCAGGACGGCGTCGCCTTCCTGCAAATTGTTGCGGTCGTCCTCGATCCGCGATTCCTGTTCAACGGCCGCGACGTTGGCAAGGAACACCGGCAAAGCTGGCGCCGTCGAGCCCGGCCGATCCGTCTTGACGATGGTGGGCGCCGCAGGGCCGACATACGTCTGGGGCAGATACAGCGTAAATGTGCTTCCCTTTCCGGGCACGCTGCGGAGCTGAATTTCGCCGCCCAGAAGGTTGGCCAGTTCGCGGCTGATGGCCAGTCCCAGTCCGGTTCCGCCGTACTTGCGGCTGGTGCCGGCATCGGCCTGCTGGAATGCCTCGAAGATAATGCGCTGTTTCTCCGGCGGAATGCCAATGCCAGTATCTGATACCTCGAAGGCAATCACAGAGCCGGCACCCGAGAGAATGGGGTGATCCGGACTCCAGCCGCTGGGAACCGACGCAATACGCAGGCTGACACTTCCCTGCTCAGTGAACTTGAACGCGTTGGAGAGCAGGTTCTTGAGCACCTGTTGCAGGCGCTTGGAGTCAGTGACCAGGCTGCGTCCCATGCGTGGGTCGCTCGTAACTTCGAACGAAAGCCTGCGGTTTTCCGCTTCGTGACGGAACGGCCGGGCCACGGTTTCAAGCAGCGCTCCGAAGAAGATTTCTTCCGCCTCGACCGACACGGTCCCGGATTCGATCTTCGACAGGTCGAGAATATCGCTGATGAGATTGAGCAAGTCGGTTCCGGCGCCATGAATGGTGCGGGCAAATTCGACCTGCTTCGGCGTGAGGCTTCCATCGGGATTCTCAGCCAGTTGCTGGCCGAGCACGAGAATCGAATTGAGCGGCGTGCGCAACTCGTGCGACATATTGGCCAGGAATTCCGATTTGTACTTGGAGGTCAGCGCCAGTTCGCGGGCCTTTTCTTCCAGCGCGCGCCGGGCCTGCTCGATTTCCTGGTTCTTGCGTTCCACTTCGTAATTCTGCTCGGCGAGTTGCTGCGCTTTTTGCGCCAGCTGTTCGTTGGTCTGCTGCAACTCCTTCTGCTGCGTCTGCAGTTCAGTAGCAAGCTGCTGCGACTGCTTGAGCAGGCCTTCGGTCTGCATCGTGGCCTCGATGGAATTGAGCACGATGCCGATCGACGAAGTGAGCTGCTCGAGGAAGGAGAGGTGCGACGCGGTGAAGGCGCTAAGGCTGGCGAGTTCGATGACCGCCTTGACCCGGTCTTCGAACAACACCGGCAGCACGATCACGTTCTTCGGCACAGCCTGAAAAAGACCGGAGCGTATTGGCGCGGCTTTCTTTGGCAGGTCGGTGATGAGCATGCGGCGCTTTTCCGACGCGCATTGTCCGACCAGTCCTTCGCCGATCCGGATTTCACGCAGATGGCCTTCCGGCGTGTCAGCGTAGGTCGAGAGCAGCACCAGTGCGCTTTCCGGCTGCGTGGCCTCGCTTTCCATCTGGTAGATCACTCCCTGTTGCGCATTGACCAGCGGAGCAAGCTCCGAGAGCAGCATGCGCCCAACCGTTCCCAGGTCGCGCTGGCCCTGCAACATGCCGGTGAAGCGGGCCAGGTTGGTCTTGAGCCAGTCTTGTTCGGTGTTGCGGTCCGTGGTGAGCCGGAG
>Ga0210393_10004814_pt1 | contig 10641 bp, 9 predicted proteins | sample IncBWC27OmetaG_FD_160068 | JGI IMG/M metagenome (GOLD analysis project Ga0210393, IMG submission 160068) | Forest soil microbial communities from Barre Woods Harvard Forest LTER site, Petersham, Massachusetts, United States - Inc-BW-C-27-O ...
GTTGCCGCGTACCGGGCGGCAGACGGGCCGGGCCGCCGTCTACGACATCCTGCTTCGGGCGCACTGGGGCGGCGTGATCTCCGGCGACGAGGTCACCATCGACTGGGACCTGCAGTGCCCGTGCGGGCGCAGCAGCCTGGCGTTCGAGAAGGACATCATGCGCTACAGCGAAAAACAGGGCGTCGAGGATGACCGGATCACCTGCGCGGCCACCCAGGAGGTGCACAACGAGGCGATCGACTTCATGAAGGGTGTCGACCTGTGAGTGGACTTGCCGCCTATACGGTGCCGTTGTTCCTGCGCGGGCGACTGATCACCGACGACCTGGTGTCGTTTGGAACCCGCCACGGCATCAGTGAATTTCAGGCACCCGACATGGCCAAATACGTCGACCTGGTGCCGCTGAAAAGTCCCGGCGAGATGTCGGATCTCTATGACGTGAGTTTCGACGAGATCCTCGATGTTCTCGAAGCCCTCGGCGAAGCATTGGATTTCGACACCAACGCCCACCTGCAGGAGGCCTACGAAGCATCACTGGTAGCCAACGTCTTGCCGCCGGAGATGATGCGCAACAGCTATCGGGTGCTTCCCCCGCTGTTCAGCCGTGACCACGTGCTGGAGGTGGCCGACACCCAGGTGGGCCTGGATTACCTCAATGGCTGGGTGCCGCACCAGCTTTCCGACGGGCGGGAACTGCGGGTGCGCGCATTCGGGTCACGGGTATTGCACATCCCGGCCGGCAACGGCGGCCTGGTTTCCGCGGTCACCATCCTGCGCTCGGTCATCGCCCGTTGCGACACGATCATCAAGGCCCCCTCCAACGACCCGTTGACCGCCCTCGCGATCGCCCGCACTCTCGCGGACGTGGCCCCCGATCACCCGATCACCAAACACCTGGCGGTCGGCTACTGGAAGGGCGGGGACACCGCGGTCGAGGAGGCTCTGTACCAGCCGCAGCACATCGAAAAGATCGTCGCCTGGGGCGGATTGGCCTCGGTCAAGCATGTCACGCGCTACATCCAGCCCGGGCTGGAGCTGATCGCGCTTGACCCCAAGCGCAGTGCCACCATCATCGGCGCCGAGGCGTTCACCGATGAGGCCACCCTGCACGAAGTCGCGCGACGGGCCGCCATTGATATCGGCGTTGCCAACCAGGAGGGCTGTGCCAATGCGCGGGTGATCTACACGCTCTCGGGAACCGACGACGCCGGATTGGAGAAGGCGAACAAGCTGGGCGAGCTGATCTACTCCGAACTGCTCGCGCTGCCCACATTCATCAGCACCCCGCCGCTGTACCCCAACCGGGACCTGTTCGAGTTAGTCGAATCCTCACGGATGACCGACGACTTCTACCGGGTCTTCGGCGGCGAGCGGCGCGAAGGCGCGATCGTGGTGTCGCAGTTCAACGAACCCGTCGACTACGCGCCGATGCTGTCGGGCCGGGTGGCCAACATCGTGCCCGTCGACGACATCCACCAGGTCACCCGCGCGGTCAACGCCTACACCCAGACCATTGGTATCTACCCCGAATCACTCAAACGTCAACTGCGCGACACCCTTCCGCTATTCGGCGCGCAACGGCTGACCAGTCTCGGCTACGCGTGCAGTGTCGCCATCGCTATGCCCCAAGACGCCATCGAGCCCATCCGCCGGATGTGCAAGTGGATCGTCGACGAGGAATGCGATCCTGAGGTCGTCATTCCGCTGTGGCGCCTGGGCCAGCAGGTTAGGATCCCGTAGTGAACCGGGCCGAGCGGCGCAAAAGTGAGCTGCGCGAACGCATCCTGGCTGCGGCGTTCGAATTGTTTCTCAGCCAAGGTGTTTCAGTCACCAGGATCGATGAGATCTGCGACCGCGCCGACATCGCCAGTCGCACCTTCTTCAACCACTTTCCCACCCGGCGGGACATGGTCCGCGCCCTGGCCGAGAGCCGGCTGGTCAACCTGCACGACGTGGTCTTCGCCAGAAGCGACGAACCTGTCCCGCAGCGCCTCGTCGGCGTATTCGACGACATCGCAACAACGTTGGTCGATTCCGGTGAGACCTACCGCGAGATGATCGGTGAGATGATGGCGGCGGCCGACTACGGCGCTCAACGCGGCTCGCCGTTCCACGACACGTTCGTCGAACTCGTTAAAGACGGGCTCGCCCGTGGTGAGATCCACACCCGTCATGACCCGCAGATCGTCGCCGACATCATCGTCGGCTCCCTGTCCGGAGCGCTGACCAATTGGCGCGGCGACACCACTTACTCGCTGGAGACCAATCTGCACAATCTAGGTTTGGCGCTGGCTGACCTGTTGGTAGGGAACGGATGAGAATGTTTGGTTTCGCCACCACCGCCGACGAGGTGATCGATGGCGTTGACCTGACTGGCAAGACCGCCGTGGTGACCGGCGCGTCCAGTGGACTCGGACTGCAGACGGCGGCCACCCTCGCTTCGGCCGGCGCGGAAGTCGTTGCAACGGTGCGTGATCCGGACAGCTTCCGGGCCTCGGCCGAGTGGGCTGACCTCGGAGCGCTCACCCGGCGGATCAACGCGATACCCCTGGACCTGGCGCGGCTGCACAGCGTACGGGCGGCGGGTCAGGCGATCGCGTCGCAGTACCCCCGGCTTGACATCCTGATCAACAACGCGGGCGTGATGTTCACACCATCCGCCACGACCGCCGACGGTTTCGAGTTGCAGTTCGGCGTCAACCATCTCGGGCACTTCCTGCTGACGACTCTGCTGCTGCCGCAGCTGCGCGCGGCAGCGGCTGCATCGGGTGAGGCCCGCGTGGTCACGCTGTCTTCGGAGGCGCACCGGGGCTGGGGAATCGATCTCGACGACATCGACTTTGAACGGCGCGGCTACGACACGTTCCTTGCCTACGGGCAGGCCAAATCGGCGAACATCTTGATGACGGTCGAGCTGCACCGGCGCTTCGGCGCAGAGGGCATTACCGCGCTGGCCGTCCATCCGGGCACCTGCGCAACCAATCTTGCCCGCTACATGGACCGCGCCACCCTCAAGAAGTTGTTCGCAATGAATACCGACACCTTCGCCCCGGAGAACATGAAGACCGTGGCCCAAGCCGCCGCCACCACGGTGTGGGCCGCCACCGAACCAGCCCTGGCCGGGCACCGCGGGGCTTACCTAGCCGACTGCCAGATCGGCGAGGCCGACGCCGCAGCTACCGATGCCGCCACAGCGCAACGGCTGTGGCAGTTGTCGCAGCAGTGGGTGGACTCGCCCCCCGGCAGCATGCGTACCGCAACAGAGAACTGAAGTAGCGTACGGGCCTCCGAGAACTACTCGACCCCTCCCGCCCGGAAATGTCCTTCAGCCCTACCGGGTCAGTGCAGCCGAGATCTGCCATAGGCGTTCGGCGTTGTCTGGGTCGAGCACGTACGGGGCAACGCCGCTTGTGTGGTCGCCTCGCTCGCTGATTTGTTCCGCCTCCGCGCAGTCTTCGTAGTAACGCCCGCTGACCCCCTCGACATCGGGACTGGCTGCCAGCAATACCGATGTAGCGGCCCCTTGCTCGATCGTCTTCACCGGCGGCAGCGCGAGGGTTGTCTGTTGCCCTAAAGCGGCAAGGTCGTCCGCGGTCATGTGTCGGGCGAGTGCCGTGCTGGCGATGTTGCCCGGCATGAGTGCGTTGACTGCTACGCCGTCGTCGTGCCACCGTTGTGCGGCACCGACGGCAAACAACACGTTCGCTGACTTCGACTGGCCGTAGGACGTCCACTGGTCGTATGGGCGAAACCGATAGTGCAGATCGTCGAAGACAACTGGAGAGAAGAGATGCCCGATCGAGGCCACAGAGACGACGCGGGCGCCGCCGGCCGCAGCCAGCGACTTGTGCAGCCCGGCGGCCAGCGCGAAGTGACCGAGATGGTTTGTGGCGAACTGCATTTCATAACCGGCTGCCGTGCGGATGAGCCCCGGCAAGGCCATCACGCCGGCGTTGTTGACAAGTACGTGCAGCGACCCCGTCCAAGCATGTACAAATCCGGTGACCGACACGGGATCGGCAAGGTCGAGTGGGGCGACGCGCAGCTCGCCACCCCCGTGCGGCAACGTATCCGCTATCTCATTCGCGACTCGGGTGCCGGCCTCAAGATTGCGCACCGCGAGTGTCACATCGGCGCCCGCTGACGCTAGCGCGCGGGCGGTCTCGGTACCGATGCCCGAGCTGGCGCCGGTCACGATGACACGTCGCCCGTGCAGATCCAGATCGCGAACGATCTCCGCCGCCGTGGTGGTGGGTCCGTAGGTACTTATGGGCATTGCGAACTCCATGGGTAGGGACCAGCTGACGGTGGCGAGCTAACATTCAGCAAGGCAGTCGATCCCGCGATTACGCAGTGCGTCCGCTAGCTGTGCGCTGCACCGAATACGCCCACCCTGTACCTGCGCACGCCAGCTGTCCAGACCACATCGTTACTGGTAATTCCAGGGCCACCCTATCGGCGATACGACGGACTACCCTCTACGCATGGAGACAGCCAGCGCGCTGGCGACCTTCCTCAGAGCGCGCCGCGAATTAGTCAAGCCCGCCGATGTCGGACTGCCCGACAGCGATCGCAGACGAGTCGAGGGACTGCGTCGAGAAGAAGTCGCGATGCTGGCCGGGATTAGTACCGAGTACTACCTGCGCCTCGAACAAGGAAAAGACCATCAGCCCTCCGACCAGGTCCTTGATGGTCTTGCCCGCGCGTTACAACTCGACGACGACGCGACCAGCTATCTGCGCGACTTAGCGCACCCGCAACCACGTCGGCGGCGGCGTTCAGCCCCGGAAAGATTCGACCCCGCCGTGCAAAGCCTCATCGACAGTTGGCCGTTGACTGCGGCGCTGGTCCTTAACCGAAACCTGACGATACTCGCGTCCAACAGTCTGGCGCGAACGCTGTCGCGGTTCTTCACATCGGGCGAAAACATCGTGCGCGCAATATTTCTCGAGCCCGAGTTGCGCATGGTCTACCGTGACTGGGAGGCGATGACCACCAGAGTTGTCCCCTTCCTCCGCGCCGTGCTTGGCGCCGAACCGCCCGATCGCGAAATGGTCCAGCTCGTCGGCGAACTCAGCATCGCCAGTCAGCGGTTCCGCACGTTATGGGCGCGACACGATGTCAAACATCGAAGCACCGGTCCGGCCCTCTTCTACCACCCACAAGTGGGACCGCTGGATCTGCACTACAGCATCCTGCACCTAGCGGATCAACGTCAGATACTGGTCACCTATCACGCCGACCCGGGTTCGCCATCCGAGGAGAGCTTATGTCTGCTCACCAGCCTGAACAGCTAATTCGGGGCAGCCTAATGGATCAACTCTTGACAGGCGACGAACTTGCTCTAGGTCAAGTTCTGCCAAGCGACATTCAGCCGCGCAGCGAGTATCGCCGAATCAATGACGAGCGGAAGGCCTTGCGGCGCATTGCCATGCTGGTCGCGACCGGCGCCGAACCGGCTGAGGTATTCGACGCGGTAACCGACGAAATCCGCCGATGCGTACCGGCGTCGAATGCTGGGCTGTGGCGCTACGAGACCAGCGGCGAGCTCACGATGCTGTCAGGGGCTGCCGAGCCCACATGGCTGGCGAATTGGTCGTTAGGCTCTCGAGCGCGCGTCGACAGCAACACCCTCGCGCAAGCGGTGTATCGCTCCGGCCGGCCCGCGCGATGCGACAGCAACGGCAACTGGAACGCCTCGGTGGCCGCACACATCCGCGAGGCGGGCGTCCGTTCGGTGGTGGGAGTTCCAATCATTATTGATGGACACGTATGGGGCCTCGCGGCTGCGGGCTCGGTCGACGCAGGCCTAATGCCCGCCGACACCGAGGCACGCATCGGCGGCCTCGCCGACCTGGTCGCGGCGGCCATCGTTGCCGGATACCGCGACCAGCTCACCCGCCAGTTGGAGGGCGAGGCATCGCGGCGTCCAATGATGATGGACGCATTACTTCACGGACAAATCCTCGACCAATGGAGTATGTGGGAAGCCGCCAATGACCTTCGGCTCCCAAGCCAAGGCCCATTCGTGGTTGTCGCGGCCGCCAAGGTTCCCGGCGTCCGCGAAGTGGCCCTGCCCGAAATCGAGTCGAAGCTGCGCAGCCTGGACGTGTACTCGGCGTGGCGCGTGCTGCCCGATTTGCAGATCGGGATTGTCCACGTCAAGTCCGATCAGCATCTCGACAAGATCCTCGCCCTGCTGTCTCGCTCGACGACCGATCGCGTGGGGGTAAGCGCAAGTTTCCATGATCTTCGGGACACACCGCAGGCTTTGCACGTCGCAAAGATTGCGCTGCGAGGCCGCGCTCACAACGCTTCTCCGGTCGCGGTATTTGATGGCTCGATCCTGGCTACCGCCGCCGTCAGCGCGCCCGACGTGATGGTCAAATCGGTCGCGGCGGTATTGGACGGCTTTGGCGACCTTGGTGAGGAGGAGCGGGAACTTCTCTTCGAGACGTTCCGGGTGTGGCAGGACAGCGATGCGTCGGTGCGCGGGACCGCCGAAAAACTCATCTGTCACCCCAATACCGTCCGTTACCGGCTTCGGCGAATCGAGCAGCGCACGGGCCGGTCGCTGTCGCGTCCCAGGGATATAGCCGAACTGTGCCTAGCATTTGAAGTACAGCGACGCCTCATGTAACTGTGCTGCGACTTAGGCTGCCGGATATCAGAAGCGTTGCAGGGTAAGGTCTTCCACTTTGTCTCGGTCGATGTCGTAGCCGAGGCCAGGCTTTTGCGGAGCAGCGATGTAGCCCTTGTCGTCGATCGTTGGGAGATCCGCCATCCCAATGCCCAACAGGTTCTGCGGCACCATGATTTCGGCGAAGTCGCAATTGCGGATGGCGAGCGCTACGTTCAGGTACATCGCCAGATTTAGCGTGGGCCCATAACTGTGGATCTCGTAGTTGAGACCGAATGCCTCGCAGGCGTGCGCGGACTTGATCATCTGCGTAATCCCGCCTGAGTATTCGGCCAGTGTTCGGACATAGAACCCGCTCGGCCTGGGCAAGTAGCCACGAATAGCGGCGAATCCCGCGAAGTTCTGCTCGCCCACCGACAGCGGCACGCTGAGCTTGCTGGCCAAGAACGCGAGCCCGTCGAGATCCTGATCCGAGATCGGATTCTCAAACCAGTAGAAGTTGAGCTCCTCCAACACCCGGCCGACTGCCAACGCTTGTGGCACCGTGTACGCACACACCGGGTCGATCATGAGGTCGATGTGTGGGAATTCCTGCCTGACCGCCCGAGCGAGCTCGATGTCTCGCGCGTACTCGCCGAAGGGATGGAATTTGGCGGCGGTGAATCCCTCGGCAACCGCGGCACGGAGCGCGTCGAGATAGCCCTCAATGGTGGGGTAAGCCACGGTGCTCGCATACGCTCGTATCTCGTGGCGAGCTGCGCCAAGGTACTTGTAGAGAGGCAGATTGGCCGCTTTGGCGTTGATATCCCACAGACATGCGTCGGCCCCGGCCAGAGCGGGCGGGTTTGAATAGGGCGGCAGGGCGGTTGTCATTTCGTGGTTCAGCGCGGCCACGTCATAGGTATCCCGGCCCACCAGAATGGTTTTGGCGACCTCCGCAGCGTGCTGAACAGCCGCGGAAGGGATGAGATAGCTGATGTAGTGTCCGTCGATTCCTTCGGCGGTTGCGACCGAGACGAGAACGAGCTGGGGCAACTTGTCCACCGCGCCGCGGGTCGGGATGACCCCTTCATCGAGCTCGGTGCGAAGTATGGACAGTGTAACGTCGGTGATCTTCATGGTTTTGACCCTGTGACTCGATGGAGCTCAACTCGGAAGCAGTGCCCGCGCATTGATGACCTCTTCGACACCGGCTTCCTTGAGAGTCGCTATGTCCTTGAATCCGCACACCGCCATACACAAATCGAGTTCAGCCAAGAAGGATCTCAGGTAGTGGGTCAGGCTTTCCGCACCGCCGTAAGACAGTGCGTAGGCATAGGGTCGCCCGATCCCGACGGCCGTCGCGCCCAGCGCCAGCGCGATGATCGCATCGGTCGCCGAGCGCACGCCGGAGTCGAACATGACCGGTGTGGAACCGGCCGCCTTGACGACGCCAGGCAGCAACTGCAGCGTCGATACCGCCGAATTCGCCTGACGGCCACCGTGGTTGGTGCAATAGAGCACGTCTGCGCCGTTGTCGATCGCCAGCCGTGCATCATCGGGGTGCTGAATTCCCTTGATGGCCAAGGGAAGCTTCGTCTGGGACCGGATCCAGCGCAGGTCATCCCACGACAGTGGATGGGCGAAGATTTTCGTATAGTGCGCCAGGGCGGCCGGCTGGTCTTCTTCCGGCGGCTTGGCAAGGTGCTTGGTGAAGTTCACATCCGTGTAGTAGTTCTGCATGCAGAAGCCCCGAAACTGCGGAAAGTTTCCGCGTTCAAGGTCCATGGGTCGGAAGCCCAGGGTCCAGGAGTCCACGGTGACCATCAGGGCGGAATAGCCGCTGGTCTCCGCGCGGTTGATCAAACTTGCCGCCAGTTCCCTGTCGCTGGGAAGGTAGAGCTGATAAAAGATGGGCGTTTCGCCGGCGTGTTTGACCACGTCCTCCATGCGGGTCTGGGTGAACGTCGACAACGTGTAGGGCACTTCGGTATCCGCCGATGCCTGCGCGGCCGCCACGTCCCCGTGAAAGTCGGGTGCGCACAACCCGACCAAGCCGATCGGGGCCAGAAACATCGGTGAGGCCAGATGTTTGCCGAACAACTGGATAGACAGATCGCGTTCGGGCGGGCTGACCATCATCCGGGGCACGATGCCATAGCAGGAGAATGCGGCGATGTTCGCGCGCTGGGTCCGTCCGTCGCCCGCGGCTGCCGACACGTACCGATACACCCAATCCGGGAGCGCCTCGGAGGCCTTGCGTTCAATCGAGGCAAAGTCGAAGGGGTATCGGGTAGTTACTCCTTGTACCGCTTCGGCGTAGACCTCGTTCTGAAAGTCACCAAAATTGCTCATAGTGATTGGGTCCTTGGCTCGGCTGAGGTTCGGTGACCGCGCGAGATGCGCGCACCGGCATCAGCATCGCGGCAACGAGTCAATCTGTCACTGTCACTGACGACAGCGATCAACACCGTCGGCTGTCGCGAAGAACAATCGCTTCAGCTGGGCACATTCATGGTTGTTGCCGCACAGCCGGGCCGGTCATTCACGTTGAATGACCGGCCCGGCGTGAATATGCCATGCGGAGTTAAGCCTGCTTGACCGCCTCGATCTCGAGGGTGATCGTCACTTTATCGCCGACAACCGCACCGCCGGTTTCCAACGGCAAGTCGATGTCGATGCCGAAGTCCTTGCGATTCAACACGACCGACGCTTCGAAGCCGGCAACCTCACCGTGGCCCATGCCCGGGTTGGCGCCGTAAAATTCCAGATCGAGGGCGACGGGCCTGGTAACGCCTTTGAGGGTGAGTTCCCCGTGCAGCACGTAGTTGTTGCCGTTCGGCTCCACCGCGCGGGACGTGAATGTCGCGACGGGATATTTCTCGACGTCGAAGAAGTCGGCCGATTTGACGTGAGCGTCGCGCTGGTCATTGCCGGTGTTGACGGAATCCACCGCGATCTCGGCGCGCACCGACGCCGTACCGTCTTCGCCGACCACGATCGCGCCGCTAAAGGCGTCGAACTTCCCTCGGACCTTGCTGACCATCAAATGACGTACCCAGAAGTTGATCGACGAGTGCACCGGGTCGATCGCCCACGTGCCGGCACTGAGCTGGGTAGTTGCGGTTGCAGTCATGTGTGTGTCTTTCTCCTTCGGGCGACGGCCTGCCCGACGCCTTCCCCAGACTAAGCGGACTACAGTCCGGTTCTATTCCCGTTGGACCTCGGGTGTCTGAAATGACGCAACCAAGCGCGCCACATCGCGCCGACGCGACTCGGCCGGCCACACCACCCAGGTTCGGCGTACTACCGGTTTGCCGGCTAGTGGCAGCCAGGTCACGTTGTCGGGTAGCGGTTGCAAACCGTTCTCGGGTGCGAGCGCGAATGCCTGTCCGCTGTTTACGGCCGCGACCTTGACCGCAGCGATCAACTCCTGGTCATCAGCAGCCGGCGGTCCGATGTCGACGCCGTGGCTTCGCAGGATCCCCGTCAATTCGTCGAACCAGGCGGGGCTGGCCGAGCGGGGGAAGCCGACCCAGTGCAGTTCGGTCAGTTCCTCGAGAGCGACTCCGTCGGAGCCGGCCAGGCGAGCAGCAAGTTTCGCGGAGAGTAGTACTCCGAGGGATTCCTGGGCGACGAGCATGGCGTCGAATTCCGATCCGGAGGGGCGTTCGCGCACCAGACCCACATCGAGTTGATCGCTGCGCAAGGCGATTAACTGCGCGGCCGTCGAGAGGTGCTGAGGAACAACCCGCGTATGCGGAGATTCCGCAGCAAATTTGGCGAGCGCCGGCGGGAGCACGTCGGGAGCCAGCTCGAGTGGGATGCCCAGCCTGATGACACCGCCGGACTCGGTGCTGTAGCTGCTCATGGTCCGCACGGCCTGGTGGTAGCGAGCCAGGACCGCGCGCGCCTCAACGAGCAATGTCGTGCCCGCTTCGGTCGGCCGTACGCCGGTGCTCGTGCGCTCCAACAGCGTGACCCCAAGTTCACGTTCCAGCGCGCTCACCGTCTGTGATAAC
>Ga0210393_10004816_pt1 | contig 10641 bp, 7 predicted proteins | sample IncBWC27OmetaG_FD_160068 | JGI IMG/M metagenome (GOLD analysis project Ga0210393, IMG submission 160068) | Forest soil microbial communities from Barre Woods Harvard Forest LTER site, Petersham, Massachusetts, United States - Inc-BW-C-27-O ...
GCGCCAGTATCTAAAGGGCCGACGTGACAGGTCGATCTTTGACACCGTCTCGGTGATGATAAGGGTGCCGAATCGCAGAGACTGGGCGCGGAACTTGTCCATTAACTCCGGTCCAAGTACTCCACTTGGAAAGCCCGGGAAGTTCTCAACGTCCGTCGTGGTGGTCAGCTGCCCGCCGGCGGCGAAGCCATTGGCCATGAACCCTTCGAAGAGGACGGGGTTTAGATTCGCACGAGCGAGGTATATTGCTGCCGTATGTCCTGCGGGGCCTGAACCAATGATCACCTAAAATGGGTGATGATGAGAGTCGCGAACATGGGCGCAAGTGTGAAACGAGGCATCAAAACAGATCGTCCCACGCAAAATGCCGTCATGCCCCCTCAAGAGGCCCCGGACTGATGCTGAGATGACGGAAAGAGTGGGCGAGAAGAACAATAGTCACCACTTTAGAGTGCATCTTGGGGCTCACCCCTCCCCTAGAATTGGTTCCGTTGGGATCAACGAACCCGTTACCTACGACGGGTGCCATGTCCTTGGTGGGGGAAGAATAACGTGAGTTGAATGTCGCAGGGACGATGACTGAGGCGGCACGCGCAGAATATCTTAGGAGTGGGCGAATACGGCTGAACAGATTGAAAGAGAGTGATAGGGCGAGGGACGACAATCAAGGGAGAACGAAACGGCAGATTTATTATATTGGGCGCGAGAGAATCGAAAATGGTGCATAAGCATTTCACGTGACTCGGCCTGATTGGATCAGCTTGTTGCTGACAAGCGATTACGTACGTAATTATAGCCTCCTTCTCATTCGTTCGTCACTTGACGCTAATGATGCTAATCGGAAGGCACACATTACGCTTCAGCCCTATGGACCAGTGCGTGGACAACTACATCACCATGCTGGAATGTATCGTACCCAGCGGCGTTCACCACGCGGGGGAATGACGTCAGGTGACGAGCAGGGTGACGATGCTGTGGGACGCACTCAGGCTTCTGAAACGGCATTCGAATCTCTTTGTATGCTCAATCAGCTGTGCAGGAATACCCGGGGACCATTCATATGATCTGTCTGAGATTTCCATTTTTGAGCGCGACGTATCCCAACTCTGTCGACGTGTGCAGGTACCCGTCCGTTCTTGCGCCCTGTAACACGTCAAGAGCCTGAGATCAGTGCGGAGGAAACCCTCTTCAAGCGCCACTGGGGAATTACCCGGTGTGAGCGCATGATGTGCGGCGTTCGACCTTTAATTTGCGGTCGGTACCGGCACGTTCTTACCCAATAGAAGTTCACAACAGCTTTGTCTCGGATGGTGCCAAGCGATGGCCCTTCCGATCGACGCCTGAACGTCCTGAACCCCAGATTGCCCCGAGCAGCATCGATCCCGCCAAGGGCGATCATGATCCAGAGGAGCTGAGCTATGCATCGGAAACTAGTGTGGCTTGTCCGAGCGTCTCAACTGCCCCACTCAGCTGTGTGTTTTGCACTTCTAGAAGGTTCTTCTGGTTTTTTCTGCTGATAGCGTGCGACCTCCGGGGATAGAGGTGCCGACATTCTCAGTTCTTTCGGTCATGGGACCCATGTTCATACCCATGAAGGTTGACAACCCAGTCCCTTGGTCGAAGGTGAAGGTATGCTTTGAGGAATGTCTCACGCTCTGACTGAATTTAGAAGGTGCATTTTTACATCCAATAGGGTTCGAATTCGATGCATTTTGACTGATGGTACGTATCACTACCAAAGTTGGGAATAAGGCGCATACCTTAATGCGCACCGATTCTTCGCACCGTCATCGGCGTAAACCCGAGGTACAGCCAAGGGCTGGATGGGGGCTTTGAGGTGCATAAACAGGAAGGTAAGCAAAAGGCATCACATGTTGAATCACTGCCGTGCGTAACCAGCGACGATGCTTCTCATCGCCTCCTGATTATTTCTTGGATAGTGAAAGCCAAAATAATGTTGGCGCGTGAGAGACAAGCCCACGGTGAAAAAAAAAAATCGGTTCGAGTGAATCTCTAGTTCTTCCAGTGGCTTGCTCATTCAACCATCCAAGACCTCATCCAACATCCCAGACACCCAGTGGGCAGGTACAACCATTGACAGATTTCTTCCCCCATGCTGGACATCCAAATATGTGGTCTGGTCCTTGTTCGAGCGCAAGGATACTGTACCCCAAACTATGCCAATCTATGATGACTTTGCTTCCCCGCAATGCCTCACAAAGATGGCCACTATACACATCACTTGTAAACGAGCCTGGCCTGTATTTTTCATTGAGATCACGCCATTAATATTCCCTCATCTTGTGGTCATTTTTACTCGTGAAAATTTCTAGACGTCCAGATACGCGAAAGACTCCGAGTCGTTTGTCTCATTAACAGAAACCATGTCATTCCCAGGTTATATGATATCAGCGGGGTGGGCACCCGCATTCCGGTTTATGAATATGGCCAGGTGACGAATATGCTTCCCCTGCCGGCCATTGTACGCGATCCTTGGTACATGACGGACGTGGCTTCCGACGATCGATGAAATTGTGTCGTCGGAAAATGCCGGGGATCAAGGATCAGGGAATTAGTTGCGACGATCATCGACTACAGGGCAGTATGTGTGAAGATATCACGACACGATGTACGTTATTGTCATCACATTTTTCGACATTTCTCAGGCTGACCGAGAACTCAGAGAAGGCATAAACTTCGTTGACGTCATTTCATTTCTTCAAGCGAATTTCCATGTGGTCATCGTCACTTTGTTTCGTTCTTACAAGAAATGACTCGAAAAAAATCGTGATGATGTGTTCCTTGAACAAGAAAAACAATCGTGTTTGGTAACAAGAGCTTGCGTTGTAGATGATCGATAATTTCAATAAGAAAAGAATGTTAGCTTGGGTTATAACTGTACGTGAGATCAGGTTGGGAGTGTGGGATGTCGGCAGTCACCCCGAGATCAGGCGTATACATGGGCATGAAAGAGGAAAAGGGTCAGAGGATTGGTGGTCGACGCGGCAGGCCGTCGAAGGACTAAGGGCTCAGAGTAGTGCTGAGATACTTAGATGTCACGCAAGACGCTTTTAGCTGTGAAGGGAATAACGATGATTATAGGCAAGGCGGCGCGAGGCCTTAAATACATGAGTACAGACAGTAGCGGGTCGAGCAGATGAGAATCTTGATGGGCTTGTGACGGCGTGCGAGGGGAGACTTGGCGGTAGCGGTCGTCGATTGTGCTGAAAGTTAGGGGGTGGCGGCGGCCGAATAGGGAGGTGAAGATAAGCGCTCGAATGTGGGTCGTTTCATGCGTACACGAATACAAAGGGCCTTGACGAGCTTGTGAACGACGCACGAGGGAAGACTTAGTACCTGCGGGTCGTTGATTGTGAAGGTTAGCAGGTAGAGGAGGACGAGTAGGAGGGTGCGGATAGCGCTCGGATGTTGGCAGTTTTGTGCGGGGGCAGCGGCGGTGGTTACAGCAGTCAGCCAGTCAGCCAGCCGGTACGCTGCACGAATCCAATGACGTGGTCTTGTGCCTGTGCAAAGGTGTTATAAATAATTCCCCGGTGCAAACCCGGTGGGGTCAAACCGAAGGAAAGAAAATGTAAAGGAATGCGTGCGGAACGGAAGCACAGAGGCGACCCAATTTCGACTGAAGTGGACGAACAATTCGGCGGTAACCCTTCCTTACACCAGGCGGTGAAAAAGAAATCCCCAGAGTTTCTGGGAGGGGCGGAGGTCCGTCTGTAGGTTTTGCGCCTATGACAGCGGAGTCTGAGTGGGTTGGGGTAGGGCCCGGAGGGGGAGATTGAGTCGAAGAGAAAGCTCTCCTCTGCAAACCCAGGCGAGAGCTCAGATTTGTTGATGAGTTGAATTTAGCCAGATGAAAGCGTGACGGAATTGGTTCAATTGGCACAATAATGTGTTTTTTTATGGTGTCGGGAAAGCAAGCTAGGTGAGAGGTGCCAGTGGCGGGAGTGTGGGCAATGGGTATCGCTCTGGGTGGGTTGCTGCTGCGATGATGAGGAATGGTGATGGCGATGATGGCGATAACAATTATAATTGCAGATGACAGGATCTCCAGGGGGAAGCGTTATGCACAACTTCAGTTGATGGCACTGTAACACAATAAACGAAGGAAGCGTGATGAGGACCCTGACCTGACACTGAGAACGCCAGAGGTGTTGGTGATGCCATCACTTGTTCCACTATCTCGTGCTGAATTTTTGCACGGGGCCTCTCAACCAGTTCAGGGAAAGCCTTGACCAGGCTTCTGGAGAATGGCGGTCAGGGTGTGGCAGATGGAATATTCTACTAATTACAAATTTCTAATTCAGGCCAGTCGATTCGATAACGTGATCACTCGTGATAGTCTCGTGTGAAAAAGCTTACATGCCGGCACCGTGCCAAAATCAATCATGTGCGATCACCTATCACCATCATCGACCATCGACCATTGACAGAGACTCAGTACTCAGTACTCAGGCTTGATATCCGCCCTGACAACCTATTCGCATCAAATTCTTCCTGCCCTACAAAGACGTGCCAACCCACAAAGTTTGATGATTTTACGGAATTGAGCGCCTGGGGCCTCAGGTCAAGCGTCACTTCCTCATTACTTACTAGCCAAATCTGAATTTCCGATGGGGTCTTACTGGCTCGTCAAATTCCCTACCGCCCCCAGTTTCCCGGGGACCAGGTGTGTTTATCGTTACCTTACCGTGCCTCACGGTCCATGTCGCGTTTTGGGGGATCCCTCTTATGCATTTTTTTAAGCCTACATGTGGCGCAACTGGCCGGTCTCTCGTTTCCTAGATGTCCTCACCATCAGCAGGGGCCTACTCAGTCTTCCGCACCCTCGAATCTAATCGAGAGGCGGTACCTATAACCCCTCCTGAGTCAGCACACTGCCCTAAGTAACTGGGCATCAACCTGTGGTCGCCGCGGCCTGATGCCATTTATACCCGGTTTTTGTGCCCTCCCGGTCTCCGTCGGTCATGTCCATATCACTCTCAACTGAACAAAGCATGGCACCCACAACTCTTGTCTGATGCCGCATCCGCGCTTCTCGTTTGTTGTAGGCATCCTTCGTGGGTCAGCTCGAAAACAATACCTGCTGGTTTACCGCCAGCGCTCACAACAAAAATTGACGTAATGTCACATCTCATTAGACGATCCACCCCTATCCCCTCCCTGCCTCCCTTTCGAGCTCGGTTTGGCCGCCATCCGGGTGCATGGGATACACCTCCATTCACTCCAGTCACACCATCTCTCTTACGTACAGAGGCTATTCAGGAGGCTTGTGTGTCGCTCTCGCGTGGGATTACGGTAGCACGTCTTCGCAGCGTGCCGCATAGACGAAATTTCTGGGCTTTCAATTGCTCGGATTGCCCTCGCTTATTCCCCCCCTTTCCCCCGTCACCGTGTATGCATCGGTTTGGCCGATCCCCCACCTCCTTGTGGTTTCCCCGCTCGGACGATGTTCCACATGATGATTTCTAGCCATTTTCCCAATTGTTCAACAGCCGAGCCAACCCGCAAAAAGCCGCACAGAGGCTGTCAAAACGTTTCCTTCCTTCAAGGCTCTGGGGTTCTTCGGGTCATGTTCGTATTGGTCGAATGTAATATACCCGAGCCGAGACCGGCCTAGCCTCCATGGCCTAAGAGGTGTGTTCAGCCACTTTGACTCCGGTTGTACTGTGCTGTGCTTGTCATTATTCTTTGACTTCTCATCAATGGACCGCTTTCCTAGCGTCGCTCATGGTAAATCGCTGGTAGTCCTTGCAACCTGCCGCCACAGATTCTCTGTAAGACTCCAATCCGGACGCCTGGAATGGCGGTGGCCGTGTTCGTGAAACATCATAGTGTGCCTGTCGACGGCCAAGTACGTGAAATATACGACGCGTACGGGGAAAGGAACCAGAGGTTGGTTCTAGGCGGTTCGCTGCGTTGCTGCATGTAGAAGAGCCAAAGAGAAGCCCATCGAAGACGGCCATGTTTTAATCAGGGCATGTCCCTTGTATTTGTGAGTGAAATTGAAAAATATGTATTGGTCGGTGATTTGGTTCACTTCCGCCCGTTTAATATGTTTTTATACTCACAAAGGTGATAGTAACAATGACCTACGATGAACTTGGCAAAGCTCCAATTGGTTTTGTCGTGGGGTCTCTTCGGGCCCATGCCGCGGACCGGACATTACGGAGCGGGGCAACGGTTAGGGTTTTCCCTTGCATATCTGACGAATTTCAAGTTGATCGTGCTTCGCGTGTTCGTTTCCTAGGCCTAGGGGCCCCTTTTGTGGGAGACTTCAACGAGTCCAGACTCATCCATTGTTGCCGCCGGTTGCGAAACACAGCTTTCGTGGACGCATCATTTGATTTGAGGTCCAGGCCTAGCTAAGCGTTGAATTGAAGGCTTCGCTTAGTCATGACAGCGATCACGTTCACCCCCTCTTCAGAGTCTTCACAATTTGCCAATCTTCGCCTCGTGGTGCAGCTACAGTACAGTGTGTGGGTCTAGAGCTTACGATCATCTCTTACATCCCGAGTCCTCGGCCGTTCCTCGAATGCATGGTTGTTTCGGCACTCATTTTCTATATTAAAAGGAAGTCAGGAACGTATCACCCACGACCGTTTCGGAAGTCTTGTGTCACCGTTGCGCAGGTAATTGGGGAGGCGCTCAGGTTGCCGGGGCCGCGGGGCGTCACCCTTAGCTTTATCTGGCAATATTCACAGGTCAGGCTTGCAAGTTTCGGTACGCTGTTTCCCCTAACCCTTGCCTCATGTGTCTAGCGTACTTTGAACGCGAGTTCCCATCACCAGGAAACTATGGCTGTGTTGCCTCTTCCGGGCCCTCCTGTCGCGTGTCCCATAAATCGGCCTCGTGTCGAGGCCGATAAAGCTGAGAAGGGCAACGAGACGGAGCAGTGCCACTCAGCCACGACCTATTTTCAGGTTTTCCATCGAACAAGGGCTCTGGGAAACCTAACGTAAACCTGTGACTTTGAGCAGATGTGTCTACGGTGTTTGGGAAAGAGCGCTACATCGGCCGCTGTATCCTCCCGTCCGCCTTCTCTGGGCAGAGACGCAGGCGGGGGGGCGCTTCTGGGATCGCGGGCCTAGACTGCCAATACATTGCCTCTGTGTTTTTTGTCTCAAGCGCGCGATTGGCACCGGCTGTGTCGATGAATGGGTTAGGTCAGCACATTGACAATTGATTTCTAATCAGCTGAAGCCGATGACTCATCATCTCACACCATGCGTCCATCATCGATGCATCATCGATGCATCATCTACAACGGATCCCTCCCATCTACAACGGATCCCTCACAGTAATTGGTCCCTCACCTGTTCAGGTTAACCCCATTTTGCATAATATAGAATGATCTCGATGAGATGGATCTTGACGAACGACTCGGATCCTTGGCATGTGCACTACATAGATGGTCAAGTTTTCTTTCCCGAACTCTTCGGATCGACAAATAGGGGGACTCCTTCACCGCATTGCCCAAACCGTACTCGATACGCCCCCGCAAAGGCCGCGTGGCTAACTGTGCGCACGACTTTCCGCCGCTATCAATCCAGACCCGGGTGCTAAGTGGGGCTAACACACAGGTGTCCGAACCCAACTCCAACTTTTTGGGATAACTGGATGATGGGAGGGACTGCCTCTTTTTTTTGTGTAGCTGGTTTGGAAGGCCCCGGAGGAACGGGTATCGTGTGCGCCCTTGTTCTTTCTGAGGTTCGTGGCTCTGTCTGCGCGCAGCGTTTCCCGAGCATGGGGTTTAACGTTTCACCTCCCATTGGCGCTTCTGTAGTCTTCACTGGCGCAAGGGCACGCACACGAAACTGGGCTTCTGCAATGGCTGCTGTCCACTGGTTACTGGTTACTGCCGGGAGTCACACAGCCCCTCGAGCACGAGAAAGTAGCCGCCGACGATTTTAAAAATGATAAGTATCGTACAAAATTAACCGGGGTCCCGTGACACAGACGCCCGCAGAAGCAGGCCAAGGTCTTGGACGATGGGCTGTACGGCTCCTGAGCACTGCACTGTCATCTATACCGCCGTCCTGGTGATTGGAATACGAATCGCAAGGTGGAGTGGGATGGTCGCCCCACCAATCATTCGGTGTCTCAGGCTGTCCCTCATAAAAAGAGTCGGCCTCCCCATCTCTCCCTCCTCTATTCACCACCCAGTCTTCGTCCCCTTTCTTCCTCTGCCTTACCCCCCTTACTTCTTCGAACTCTCTTACTATGAATATGCACATTGCATACATTCACGCCCTCACCCATACCTCATCAGCTGCGATGTGGGTGCTGGTACTCCTCGCGGGTATACTCTCCTTCCCTTAAGTGGGGGTTGGTCCAGGCTGACTCCCATTTGACCATTTCCGCAGTACTCTTTTTATTCGGCTCGATCACCTTTCTCAGTCTTGCACATCGTCGCTGGGCGAGGCCAGCATCTTCGACAGAGGACCATCGTGTCCTCCCATCCCCCGCGCGGGCCGTTCCGTCCTCCTCGCGTGCCCTCCCCGCAAACAAACTTTCCCCTCCCGTCTCGGGCCCGCCTGCCAGAGGCCGCGCTAATGGGAGCCGGGTTGTTTTGCCACCAAACGTCCCACGATCGACAACCTCGAGCTAGAAAATAACGCCTTCAGCCGGGGAAGTTGGCGAGATCAGGGCTCGGTCTGCCTTGGCTAAGTGGCCGGTTTGTCAGTTTCCCGCGTGATTGGCTTGGCCAGATGTGTGGGGCGGGATAGGATCTCCTATAATGGATGTGATTGCGTTATTAATTTGTTTGGATGATCTCCCGTCGTTTGTCGTTGTGGGTTGTCTGGCGTTTGTCCCCATCCCCCCCAAAACCTTGGATATCGCCTCGTAGCAGAATGTAAAATCGATTTTCGGGCATGGATTGAATAAATTGGGGCTAGGCCGCAATTGAGTGCGAATTGGGCGCGCAATCGGGGGCACGAGGGATCAACGATCAACTCTGTGCCGTTGCTGACTTTGAATTTATCCTACTACAGAGGATAAAAACCCGAGGACTTGGGTAACTAGTACTGTACTGCAATGCTGCAAGATCGGGTTGAAGTGGATGGGCCTCGAGGCGTAGGATACACTGTGATTGGCCCCTACCACGAACGTGTCAAGGATCTTGTTCAAGTTGAGTTGATCTTTGCATCGTAATAGGCCTAGGGTGTCCGACAGTCCGAGGGACCGAGACACATGGCGCCGCTTCACTGGTATCAGATTAAGGGTGTGATCCCTGCACTGCACGGGGGTTTCTCGCTTCCGATGTTAATTACGCATTTAAAAGGAAGTATGTGACTTGTGAACTGGCGTATATGCGTTCTTGTCGGGATGCCTGGTGCGGTGGTGCCAATGGCCTGATGTAGCAGAATTACAGAATTACATCTCGTACGACTTGGGGTTAGGGTTACGGGGCACTGCTGGCTGCGTAACCTGGCACGGGCTGGCACTGTATTCCTCCGAGTCGCCCTCACTCGACGGCAGACTTCCCCCGTACTTTCTTCCCTACCTTCATAAAATTGCATGCCAATCTTGTCCTGAATCGTGATCTCATGGCTATCTCCCCTACCACCAAGAAGGTTATCATCGACGGTGCGCGACTTCAGAAATACTAGTATCTCGGCCTACTCGCAGACTTATAGTCATATTCGTCAACTTAGTGGCCATTTTCCTAGCATCCCAGGTACGTGACCTTCCACCGACGTGATGAAGAAGGTTCCCTCACAACTACGCAGGCTGCTGCATGGTACACAGTACACGTTAGTTCACTTTTGCATTCGCTGCAGACTGCGAGGTCAACGTCGTTCCCAGTGGCTTCTCAACTCGTATGGACATGAAGGGTCAAGGGAGGTCAAGGCGAAACCGATGGAGGCATTAAAGAGGCTTGGACATGAGAAGCTGAAATTGGACGAATATGAGAGTGCGTGCTCACATCTAATTTTGTAACAGACTCCTCATATCTATCCAGAGCGAATCGCCTCCGAGGTCATCCATCCAGATGACATCGATATTACATTCTTAGGTACGCCCTCGACCAACGATCCTGGGGCGATCTCATCTTGAGCATGTCCGATAGATATTGGTGGTCTGGAAGACATCATATCCTCACTGCAAGAATCCGTCATCATTCCGCTTCTTTATCCTGCCATCTTTCGCTCATCCTCGACTCTGCTAGCTGCGCCTAAGGGTGTCCTACTTTATGGGCCACCAGGGTGTGGTAAGACAATGCTTGCCAAGGCCCTCGCGAAGGAGTCCGGCGCCACCTTCATCAACATCGCAGCATCGGTATTAACGAACAAATGGTTCGGAGAATCGAATAAGCTAGTTGCTGGGCTATTCAGCCTAGCGCGGAAGACGCAGCCAAGCATCATCTTCATAGACGAGATTGACTCGTTCCTCCGTGAGCGGAGCAAGAGTGACCACGAAGCCACCGCCATGATGAAGGCAGAATTCATGACGTGCGTCGTTTCCTTCTCGTTTCTTTTTGTCGTTACCGCCGGCACCTCATGTTCGTGTTCAACGCAGCCTATGGGATGGTCTTCTTTCGGCCTCAGATCGGATTTTGATCTTGGGCGCGACGAACAGGATTCAAGATATCGATCCAGCATTCCTTAGGCGAATGCC